>Ga0224508_10003658_pt1 | contig 12690 bp, 6 predicted proteins | sample SF_Jan12_sed_USG_4_FD_170157 | JGI IMG/M metagenome (GOLD analysis project Ga0224508, IMG submission 170157) | Sediment microbial communities from San Francisco Bay, California, United States - SF_Jan12_sed_USGS_21 | ecosystem: Environmental > Aquatic > Marine > Sediment | place: USA: California...
CTTAAATAATGTGCTTACGTAGAGTAAGATTAACAATGAGTATAGAGATACGAGCAACACTAGAAATTGTTCGAGTCTACAAAAGTTTAAAGAAAAAGTATCCTGAGGAATATTTGGAAATTCAAGAATTAAAGAAAGTTATTGTAATCCGTCCCATGTTAGGTGATAAAATCCAGAAAAAATTATGGCCAAAAAAGTATGCCCAACACGGAATTTCAAATCTGTTTAGGCTTGAACTCTCCGATGGATGGAGATTATTGTAAACTGTAACCCATCAAGGAAAAACGACTTTTTGTATTATTTTAGATATTTGTGACCACAAGGAATATGAAAAATTGTTTAGATATTAATTTAAAAAAAATATTTTTGAAATTTTTTTGGTTTTAATAAACGGACCAGAATAACTCTCAAATAATTGAATTCCTTTGAACAAAGCCTGGATTTCCTGACTATGTACAGCGATTAGGGTTGCAAATATTTCTTGATTGTTTGGAAAAAGACAAAAAAAAAACAGTGACAGAGTCAGATGTTCAAAAAGCGTATTCAGAGATGATAATACAATTGGATCCTGACTTTAGTAACCACTTTACAACATTTTCTGATCTAGAAAAAGAAATTCTAATTGCACTGGCAAATTCAATTGAGCCCAAGTGAAATAGCCTCAGAAATTAGGAAACCAGCGGTCTACTTTACCTAAAACACTAACGAGATTGATTAATCAAGATGTTGTTGAAAGGTACAGAGAGGGCAAATATTGCATTATTGACCCAATCTTTGCCGATTGGATGTTTCAAAGATATGATAGTTTGACCATGTAATATGCGAATTTGCCTATGTATGCGTTTTTGCATATTACGTTGTATTTATAAAAAAATCTATATTCTAATTTTTAATTTTTTTGTTATTGTTCTTTAGATTAGAAAAAACCATCATCATCATCAAAAAGATTAATTTGAATTATTTTATCAAAAATTGGTTCTATTACCTTAAAATTAATTTCACATCATGTAAATTATCGAAGAGCAAGGCTTCTTTGACGTTGGTAGATAATACCTAATTAATCTACAATGATTATCAATCGAAGAAGATACAGAAAAAAATTCACTCTGGAAAACTGTAGATACTATTAAGTCAATAGTAAAAGATTAATGTAAAAGAATTCTCATAGACGGAAAATATCCAAGAAGAATAGGAAACTATCAAAAATTCTAATCAAGAATTGTACAAGAATATTCCAGATCAGAGAAAACAATTAGTTAATGCAAAGGTTTCTATTTTTAATATACAGTAAATATTTCAACCAGTTAGAGATACTGTGAGACTGGCCAGCGATGATGTGAAATTACAAAATAATAACGCACAACAAAATGTGTTTGACTTTGAGGCATTGGGTGGAAGTCCATACGAAAAAATTGAATTCCAATTCCAAGTACATAATGACTATGTAGAGACTGAAGTTGCTACTTTGATACCAGAAGCGTTACCATGGGATCTAAACTTGAAATAAGTCCAGCTGAGGCAGATATCCAACCCGGCAAAAAACGGATCTTTAACTGTAAGCTATCTCTGGATGACTCAATCATTCGACCAGGCTGTAACAACGATAGTGGATTTTTACTTACTGCCATGCGACGAGGGGCAGAATCTGATGAAAGATGGGGAAGTTGTTTTTACTTCATAAGGCCTCGCTATAAGACAGAAATAGAGATTCAAAAGGGGTATTGGATTTATTCTTAACTGGCTGTATACGGTAGGTTACGATTAGCTACCACAGATAACATTAACATCTCAGATCAATTGCCACTGTACGTTAGAATACGCTTGGAATTTAAAGAAAGTTCTGAAAAGAGCTCTGTGGAATGGAAAACTGTACATGTTGATAATGAAGGACGATTTGAACTTGAAATAGAAGGAGATATAGCTTCTAAAGAAGGATTTTCATTTACTACCCAAGGTTGGTTTGATCGTACAGATCTTTTGAGTTCTAGCGTTTCTAATACATGGAATTTAAACGCCAAATAGTGAAATAATGACACTGGAATTGTTTAGATGGTATCCTTCAGTAAAACAATTTCGTGTAGATGCAAAAAGTCAAGTTGTCCATATAGAAGATAAAGAAATAGGGTAAGTGACAAGATTCGGAAAATGGAAATGAAACATTAAGTTCTACTGCACTTGAAACATGGAAAGAAACTAAATAAATTGATGCCAAAAATCCCAAACATGAGGTGGGGGTGCATTGACATTTTGCCTACCTACTTTGGAAGTGGTTTCATTTTTGAGGTAAATTTATCCAATACATCCAACATCTCTGACAAAGACTCTCTGGTTTCGGGGGGTAAATTCAATGGACGTACTTTTTTTATTCCTGTTATTATTTGATCGATATGACCTGTGGATAAATGTTCTATATGTTGTGTCTTAATTTCAAGATAATAATTTGTGTATCTTAATTCCATTAATCCTTGGAAAATACCAACAGAGATACCCCCTATCGTAGTTGTGTGAAAAGAGCTTAGGTCAACACTATGCCATCCTTCTGGTATCCTTTTTTCTGTAGTGGATAAAATACCTAAATCTCTCAGTACTTCTGTTTCCATTTTTGAACCAAAATGATGAGCTTTTTCAAAAGATATGCCAGGTACAAGTACTGCAGAAAGTTTTTCTCTTAATTCATGGAACGCTGCTGCAACACCGTACCCAGGGAAAAACTTTTCTATTTTTTTAATATCATCTACATCTATTACAGGACTATAACTACCGCTAGGTCGTTTGAATTCTCCAACTAATATGCCTCCTATCCGAATTCCACCTGGACTTATTATTGTTCTTCGTCCAGCATGCGAAACAGTACGAATTGAAAATGTTCCGCCTGTTTTTACATAGTGAAGGATAGATTCTATTAAGCTTCGTGCACTTTTGGAAGTTCCGCCACTGGCTAATGCAGTTATATCTTTCCTTATTTCTCCAGATACAACTTCAAGTGGAATTCCCGATGTCTTACTTAAAAGGTCTATGAAATAGTCCATATCATTTTTTCCTCCAGATATTTTCCACTGAAGGCCAGTAGGATCTTTTCTATTAACAGGACTGTTTTGAACATACGAATAAAGATTGAGATCATCTACGTGATTAATTGGATCTCGTTGTAAAAATCTGCCAACATCTGGACGATATGTACGTCGTTCAGCATGAAAGAAAGGAAGACTGGGAGTATACCACATGTTGCCGAATCCAAATCTAAAAGGACTAAAACCAAGTTCGCCATCTTCATTAAAACCATATGGTCTGTAGTTGGGTATCGAAACTAAATCACCAATAAAATTTGTCAGCAGGCGTAATGAACCTAGTTCATCTTTTGTTAACCAATAATCTTCACCACCTTTTGCTGAATGAATAATATTTTCAGATATATGATCTGGGGTATGCTCAATCCTACCACTATCTGTGAATTCAACTAAAGGAATGTTTCCATCGTAACCAAGAAAGATTTTGGATGTAGGTGTAATCTCTGCGATAACTTTTCCAAATACATCTCGATAATACGTTACTTGCTTTACACCAGTAGTTTTTTTAATAATTTCCTGTAGATTGTTATTTATATCATAAGTAAAGGTGTAATCATCATCTTCACGCAGATTACCGTTGTTATCATAGTGCCAAGAAATGCCATTGATTGTATCATATTGATTTAATTCATTTGGTGAGGAAGTAAGCAAGGTAGTTATGGGTTCTCTTGTATTGAGCCTATTTCCCATCTCATCATACTCAAAAGTCAGCAAACCCGTTGGTATGTTAAATAAAGTTATTGAACTATTTATGATAGATTGTCCAGTTGTGCTCGAAGGGTGCAATGGTATGGGTGGTGGTGCTACATTTACAGGATCAAGCCAACTTGGAGCATTATCTTGGTAATGAACAAGTCTGTAGATAGAATCATAAAAGAACTTTCTAGATTGGGTACCTCCTCGTGTCGTAATATTTTCAAGGCGAGTAAATCCTGCAGGATCAATTAGTTGTTGTCTTCTCCAGATTGTTGTGTTACCTGGACGCTTTATTTTATCACCTAGAGGATAACCCCTTCCATCATAATCCTTTGTGAGTACTAGACCATTTCCCATAATAATGTGAGAAAGACGGTTACCTGCATAACTATACGTGACTAGTTCAAAATTATCGGCATTTGTAATTCGTCCCGGATAATCTGCTGGCGATGAAATGTTTTTTACTGATTGAAGATTTCCTGCAGCGTCATATCTGTATAATACCTCTCTGCCAGAAGGATAGAATAGTTTTTCCTGAAATCCAAGAAGATCAAATTCACGACGAATAAAGAATGTAGAAGGTGCAGTAGGTAAATTTTGAATTGTTATTTGTTCTAATAGTGGTAGACCACGAGAATCTCTTTGTGCTGCTACTTTACAATAATTATTTTCATGCGATAAAAGGTTTCCAACGCCGTCATATGCGTACATGGCAAAATTTGCACTAGTTCCAGATAATCTATTTGCAGGAGATACAGAAGAAGCATCAACATCTGTTCGGACAAGTTGGTTTAACAGATTATATTGAAAGTTTTTAACCAATCCATTTCGGTCGACTTTACGGGTAACATTACCTTCCGTATCATAACTTCTAATCTCAGGTGGTTGTGCTGTACTAATTACAAAATGAGTTTCAGTTAAGCGGTTTAAAGAATCATACTTAAATTCGGTTCGTCTGTTTGAAGAATCAATAATAGCTTCAACATTTCCTCCAAGGTCGTAAATGTTTTTGGTAATTAGCGATTTAACAACTGGGCTGTTTCCTAGACCAGTTTGAGTTAGGTATTCTGTTTTTTGAATCTCTTGGCCAAAAGCATTATACTTGTACGAAATTTTATTGCCAAGAGGATCAATTGATAATGTTTTGTTTCCAACAGTATCATATTTTGATTCCCATCGATTTCCATAAGAATCAATACTAGCTATTTCTCTATCTAATTCATCGAATTCAAACAGCTCTAAAAATGTTTGAATAGTAACGTTGTTTGTTGTAGGATCTAACATTTTTTCAAAGAGGTAATCTGAAACTGTGTTTCCAGATCCGTCGAAAATTTGAAATGTCCGTCTTCCTTCTGAATCAGTCTCTTCATATTGTCTGTCTTGCCCATCAAACTTTTTTTCTGTTATAGTACCATCAGGTCTTCGCTCAGCTATGACTTTCCCATGCGCGTTTAGACAGTATTCGATGGTAGAAAAGATTACATCTCCACTAGCTATTGCATTTTGGAATTCTACATCTGGTTGGTCAACAGGATCTAAAGTAACAATTGGGCGATCAAAAATTGCTGTTTTAACTTTGGTTACATCGCCGTGTTCATCATATTCAGTTTCAACAAGAGACAATAGCTCATATTTTCCTGATTTTAGTTGAAACATTCTAACAATTAATGGATTGTTTATTTTGTCGTAATCTGTTATAATCATGCTCCCTAGCGGATTGGTTTTTATCCTAACACGACCAAGGTTATCAATACCTGAATGCCACATGTTGCCAATTTTGAATCCATTTAGGTATATTGCATCTCTGCTGTTAATCTTGGCTAGGATGTTACCTCTCAAGTCAAATTTAGTAGTAGAAATTGATTGTTCAGGAGTACACTTTGCTCTAACTGTTCGAACTTTTCTATTAATTTCATTGTGTGTAAAAAAAGTACTCACCCCAAGTGAATTAATGGTCTCTATTAGATTGTCTTCAGAATCATAACGATGCCGCGTTATCCTAACATCACCACCATTTTCTGAACCTTTTGATTCTAAAAGTAAAAATCCTAATTTATCGTATTGAAACTTCTTGATAATGGCACCCTCTGGATAAGTTATACCATCTTCATTACGCCATTCTGTTTTTTCTTGGATCATTTTACCTGCTTGATTGTATTCATAAGTTACAACCAAAGGATTTGTGGCTGGACCCTTTGTGACCTTTGTCTTAGAACCAAATACGTTAACATCGATTTGAACCAAATTGCCGCGAGCATCAGTTTTTCTTTTTACATTTCCTAATTCATCTACTTCGTATTCTAAGGAGACATGTGATTGAATCCTACCAATAGAGAATTGTGTTGAATTCCCTCGTAGTTCAACTGTATGGATTCCAACCGAAAGGCCAGTAATCACAAATTTTGGGTTAACTGCTTGATCCCAAGTTGACAGAGGTATTCCATCTACTAATACTTCTACAGTTCCATTTCCATGAATCATTTCATTGAGAATTTTTGATTGATATAGAGTAATTCTGACTCCTTCAACATCGATATGTATACTATCTGTTATGGTTCCGATTGTTTGAAAATATTTATCAAATATCAACCAATTTCCATGTTTTTGAATTTCTAATATTTCAGGTCTGCCATCAGCTAGGATCCAATCAATATGAGGTAAAAACTGTCTTTGAAGAAATCCTTCATTTGCATGTCCGGGGGAATAAGTAGATGCTGAAGTACCTGAAGTGATGGGGTAATATTCATTGAACCATTCATATCCATCTGAGTCAATTTTCTTTACAATGTTTCCGTTTGAATTATAACTAAATTCCTCAATTAAATTTGTTAGTTGTGGAATTCCATCTACTGAAAATGGTCTAGTTTTATTAGGATAGATTTTACGCTCAAGTTCATAACGTGGTCCAGGACCATACTCAAATTTAGTTAGATGCCTTTGATGTTCAATGTAACGTGCGTCTGATGGATTATAACTTGGGTCTCCAAGATGAGATGATTCAGTATGAAGTGGATCAGCAGATATAGTATATCTAGGATCAGATTTGCTTAGGGGTAAACTGATTTCATTATATTGATACTTGGTAATTACATCCTTTGTTGAAAAGGATGCTTTAACTGAAGGCAGATTCATTTTCCAAAAATCATCGGGTTGGGACATTGGTGTTATTCGATTATAGCGAATAACAGAAGAAAGCATGTTGTTAAAGCTCATTCGAGATTCTTTTGTAATGTCACCTAAGACAGGATCTATGTCAGGCCAAGATACAGAATTTGCCAAATGATCTCGTCCGTAAAGGTATTGAGTTAAAATTCCATCAGGATCCAGCTTTGCAATGACGTTACCGTCTTCATTGTATCTATAATAGGTGGCTAATTCTTTGGTTCCGCATCCGTCTACAAATTTTTCCCTAGTCATTAGTTCATTGCCAACTTCATTAATAATGTGTTCAACTTGATGTCCATTTCTGCGGTACTCCATTACTCTTAATGCAGGAATATCTAATGTCAAAATTGTAGAATCGCTATTTGGAAGATTTTCATATTGAAATGTAGTCTCTCCTCTATTTTCTATCTGTTTTGTGACATAACCAAAGAATTCAGAAAGCTCATTTTTTTCGTAAGAGTTTTCAACTAAAATGTTTGAATGTTTATCTAAGACTTGAGAAAGTCTATAGCCTTTTCCAACGTCAGTGTATTCGTATCGTTCAATTTTGGCTGGCTCTTCATCAGGATAGGTTGGACCTATCACACAATCAAGATATCCTAAAGAATTGTATGTATATAGGACAACTCTATTGTTATGATCAGTTATTTTAGAAACACGATCCTGTGCATCATATTCTATGATTAGACACCTTGCAGTTGAATTGATAAAAATTCTTTCCAGTTTCCCATCATACGAGTATTTAAAATCTAAGTAATTTTCAAATCTATCTTCAATTCGTTTAATGCGATGTTCACCAAGCTGATCTGTCGCTTGGTATCTATAGGTTAATCCTTCAGGTTTTTTTAGTAGAAAAGTATCTCCATCAGGTAAAATAACATCATGCACTCCATCAGATGGAACAAAATAATTAAATCCATCTTCTCCAAATCTTGGGTGTCTAACAAATCGTTCTTCAGAGAGTTGACCAGTTAATCTAACTATTACATAATCGTTATCTTGGCGGAGTCTTTGATTATAGTTATGATCCCAATTCAAACCCATTGGTCCTATGTAACCCGTGCTACTTCGATACGTCCTGACAAATTCAAAATCGATTCCTGCACCATTTAATGGCAGATCAAGTATTTGACGCTCAAACTCACCACGAGATAGAATAATTGGATCAGCTGCACGCATGATGTTCCCACGAGGATCTTGGCTGTTTGCTACAGCCTGACCTTTCATTAATTGATCATAATAGGTGTCTATTTTATCAGTAAGAAACTGTAGTGGACTTAGGTTTAGCGCAGCAAATTCAGGATCAGTATCTTTAAGAACACTAGTTGCCCAAGATTCTGCTTGATATTCTAAATCAAATACCTTTAATTTGTCAAGTGGGATACCGCTATCTACTACAAATTTCCCAATATAATACATCATTATGCTTGTAACTATATACTCACCTAGCTTATGTTCAGATGCGGCTTTTAGGAGACCAAGAATTCTTTTGACTTGTAATATGACCTTGATAATTTTAGCTACAATTACCCAAAAAGCCATGCAATCACATTATCAACAAAGACAAGATGTTTGGGATACCAGCATTTCAGTTTTCCTTGTTATGTTTTTTAGTTGTCGATTTTTTCTTAGAATTACCTGAATTAATTTTCGTATTTTCATCAAAAAAAACAAATTTACCTGAATAAGCCCCAGCACTTTTCTCTAATTCAGCAAGTCTATCCTTTGGATACTTTTCGTCAAAACTTTCTTGTATAACATTTACTGATTTGGAATCTTTAGTTGTTGAAAGATCTAATTGAGATAATGTGCTTTTAAAAATTTTAGAATGGATTTTTTTTGCTTCTATCTTTGATACTTTTAATTTTTGAATAATCGTATCAGTTTTTAAATTTTCTAAATCTAAAATACTATTTACATTAATGGATTTGAGTTGTTTTAATGTAGTAGAGTCTAAACCTTTAATTTCATCAATTTTTTTGTCTTTTACATCTTTTTTTCTCAGTACTTTAGTTAGTTGTCTTAAATTTTCTAGGGCAAAACCCGTCTCTTCAATAGAAACTTTTCCATATGGATATCTTTTTGAAGAACCTAGAGAAGACCAAGCTTTCTCATTTAGGTCACTAATAATTTCATTCATTTCCAAGTCAATCTTTTTAGAATCTGGTTTGGAATGTCCACTAGTTGAAACCGGACCCTTGTAATCTTCTTCAAACACTATAGATTCTGAAACAGAAGCCACATTACTTTTATCTGAAGTTTCAGTACCTGTACCTCCAGTGTTTGCTCCAACTAGTGTGTCCGGAGCACCATTTGCGATTGCTGTCGTGCATGCTTTAATTTGGCGTGCAAATACAAAAAAATGACCGCTAGACTTTGTTACTTCTTCAAAAATTAGTGCAATATTTTCAGTTCCAGTATCTGGTAGTCTAGCAATCACTTCAAACAGTACAGTCCATTTTCTTGCAAGTTCTGGATCATTTGAAGTTTTTTCATAGATCCAAGCGTCCCAATCCCCACCTTTTGCTCGATCGATTGCCCGAGCACGAAACCATGGATGTATATTATTCCAAACATCTCTCATTGCTAAATAAAGAGGAAATAGGGTCTCATCATTTCCTAACGCAGCATTAGTTTTTTCTAAATTATCTCCTTGATATAGTTCACTAAATGGAATAATTCTTGGCATGTAGGTTTTATGTTGTTCAAAGTGGGCTGTTTCCAAAGTGGCCTCTACACATATGGCAGGAATAGATTTAGGGCGATTTATGACAAAAAAGAATTCTTGTATTCCTTCAAGACGACGAGGGCCTCTAACAAAAGTAGATTTAATATCTTGCATATGAGGTCTTGGCTGCATTAAAAATGCTGAATAGTTACTTCCCAAATGATAACCTTGAAGAAGACTGTAAAGATTATTGACATTAGTTGAATATGAATACGATTCTCGTTTTTCTCTAGATGCATCTGTATTTCTAATGTCTTGTTTCTCTGTAGTGTTGCGAACAATACCCCCCTCTTGTTTCTGACTTGTTTGAATATTACCATTAAAAGATCCAAACCCTATTCCTACTCCTCCTCCTCTTCCTCCCATTGCAAGTCCATATTCTTCAGTTGTATCTGCGGTGGTAGTGCCTTTGGTGAGGCTAATTTTTGAACTTGACTGACTTAAAACTTCTCCAGATTCATTTGTGATTTCATACATCTCTCGTTTTCGTGGTTGAAAAGATTGAATGTAGGGGTAATTATGTAATGGAACGCCTTGGCTTGGATTAGGATGAATAGAGATTTGAAAAAGAGCTCCATAGCAGGGATACGATTTAGTCATTGGTTCAATCAATTTCTCATAGCTTAAACTTGAATCAAAACCTGGCGATAAATAATCTAGAGCTGTAACAGTATCATTTTGATAGTTTGCCAAAGTACAAACTACTTTCAAATATGTTATGGTACGATTGCAATACTCTGGAGGTAAATCTGTGGGTTCATAGTAAAAAATGGACATTGATGAGCGCCATGGCTTTGGAAAACTTATTTGACCAGAAGGAGTAGTATCAATCATATCTTCTGATACTGCTAATCGTTTCCACGGAATGTCTATCGGCAGAGACATTTCCGTAATAACCATATTGACAATAACACGAAAATGATTAAAAAGAATTTCTTCTTGATCGATTATGAAATAATTTTTATAAACAACTCACCCGTCTGGTTCAAATCGCGCTGATCCTTCTACCATGTAGGGTTACATGACTACTCTCACCAGGTAAGGATGTATGACGGCAGGACTGTTCTGTCATGCCTAAGGTGCAGGGATTCATTGCTGATGCAGTAGTTGACCATAGTGACTGTTACATTTTTGAGGAAATGGAGGGCAATTCTGCATGATTTTTGCTAATCTTGAGGTTAGAGTGAGGTGAAATGAGATAGGAAGTTTATCAGACTATGCAAAGGTTGGTGATAGTGTCAGTTTGGCAAAGATTGGAGAGGAACCATTTACCATCATATCAATAGAAGACTCTGATTATACCCAGGGTGATGAAATCATCAAAGGCGTCAAAATAACAACAAAAGAAGAATTTGAGATTAATGGAAACAAGGTTAACAAGTTTCACACAACACAAATTGCAATTGTAAATGCACTTGCAAATGAAAAGATACGAGTTGATGTAACCAAAACAACAAACCGTTAGGGCCAGTCAAATGCATTGAAGAAAAATCAAAGGCTGGCAAGAATTTCATCAATCTAGTAGATGCAAAACCATAAGTTTTTTCTCAATTTTTTATTTTTTTAAAAATTGAATCATTCCCGTAGGAAATCAGACACTCGGCAGAGTCATATGCAAAGGAAAAAAAGAAAATGAATAAAGAAAAAGTAGACAAAATAAAATCAGAACTGGCAAGGATGTCATAGTTTAGACAAGGCTGTGCCATTTGTCGTTGCAAGTTTCATCTAAAGGGAATGACTTTCCATCACATCAAATATCTGGAATCTGATAAGGTTCATTCAGACTTTGTTCCAGGATACACAGGAATGTTGCAGTACTATGAATATCTCAAACCAATCATAAAACAAAACCCGAAAAGATTTGCATATCTATGCAATCCTCATCATCAAACCATAACAAGACTGTTGAGATTCAAAGAAGACAAGCAAGAACGAGTCTTTAGACTAGTAAGGAGGTCTAGACAATGAATGTAATTTATCTTGCTTCTGCATATGACATGTTTTTGCAAACAGATATTACAAAAAGAATAAGGTTTCAAATTTATTAAATAATTTAATAATTTATTTAATAATTATTTTTGATTTCTTGTTTATTGTGAATGATGTCTAGGAAGTCGTGTGAATATTGTGTTTAATAATTCACTGGATGTTTAAATAATTACTAGTCGCAAATATATTATGACGGATGTTATTTGGCCTGATAATCCCATACTGGAAATGACTAGTCTTCGTAACCGCCCTCCTGATTATTCTATGAAGTGGGGCGCTACTTGGACTCACACAATGCCTGTTGATTTCCAAAGGGGAAACATTAAATTCAATATTAAATGTGTCCATGATAGCAACCATGGCGGTCCAGATCGTTTTTGGGTAAAAGTAGAACTTATTGATGCAAGCAATAACCTACTTGGATTAATATATGAAGATGATAAAATATACGTTAATAGAAACCAACCAAGAATAATCCCAGTTTCCGTTCCTACACTTGGAGCATGGGCACGGTTTAGAATAACTGGAAATACTCTTCGGTCTACCTCTCTAGGAACTGGTACCGTAACTTGGTCTAACTCTGACAATAGAATCTTTACTCTGAATAGAATGGATGGAAAGATTTGTTTCATAGCCACTGCTGCTTATGGTTCAGAATTAGAACCCCCAGTTCAGTTTTTACGTGAATTTCGAGATGAGGTAGTCTTAAAGTCAAGATTTAGAAAAGCATTTGAAAAAATTCTTGATGCATATTATGTTATTAGCCCATCTATTGCAGAGGCTATGATCCGTAGCAGATCTCTCAAATATTTGTTAAAATATTCAGTAGTGTGGCCATTTGTTGCAGTTACAAAAGCAGCTGCATTTATTGTTGAATTGTTTATCAAGAAAAAACCAAATCATAGAAAAAAGTAAATTATCATTAACAACAGGGGTTACGATATAATTTTATTCTTTTTTCTCATCAAAACGATTCTTCTCTTCTACAAATTCTTCAATTCCTTTGAATATCATCAGGATTTGACTATACAAATGACACACGAT
>Ga0224508_10003659_pt1 | contig 12689 bp, 14 predicted proteins | sample SF_Jan12_sed_USG_4_FD_170157 | JGI IMG/M metagenome (GOLD analysis project Ga0224508, IMG submission 170157) | Sediment microbial communities from San Francisco Bay, California, United States - SF_Jan12_sed_USGS_21 | ecosystem: Environmental > Aquatic > Marine > Sediment | place: USA...
AAGAGCGACTTAAATACTCGGAGAGAACCATGTCGACATCCGACCGGATTCCACGCGACAAGAACAACGACCACACGCGCGAGATGGCCTCGCAGCGCGCCACCTTCATCGAGGCGATGACAGGGGCCAGGATTGATACGGTATCGAGCTACACGATCGATCCGGCCGTTACCAATGGCAATATCGAGAACTTTATCGGTACGGCTCAGATACCAATAGGCCTCGCCGGACCGCTGAAGATGGCCGGTGAACACGCCCAGGGTGACTTCTACATCCCCATGGCAACAACTGAAGGCACGCTCGTTGCAAGCTACAGCCGCGGCATGCGTGTCATCAGCGAATGCGGTGGCGCCAGGACGACGGTCGTCAAGCACTCCATGCAAAGGGCGCCCGTCTTCCTGTTCAACGATGCCCTGGAAGCGCGCGAGTTCGGCAAGTGGCTGGACGAACACATCGATGCGATTCGTGGTGTCGTCAAGGCCTCCGTCGATGTTCCCCGGCTCATCGAGATCGAGAAGTACATCGTCGCCAAGATGCTATACACGCGGTTTTGCTACACGACGGGCGATGCGGCCGGCCAGAACATGACCGGCAAAGCGACGCTGTATGCCTGCGAGTGGATCCGCGCGCATCACCCGGCGAAACCACGCTACATCCTGTCGGGAAACATCGATACTGACAAGAAACACTCGAGCATGAACATGATCCAGACGCGCGGTAAACGCGTCGTCGCCGAGTTCGTCCTGAAGAAGGAGGTAGCAAAAGAGCTTCTCCGTATTGAACCGGAGTGGTTGTACAGGTTCCGGCAAATCGCAGGTATCGGCACGCACCTGTCCGGCGCCGTCTACAGCGGCGCCCATTCCGCGAACGGCATTGCTGCTATGTTTATCGCCACGGGGCAGGATGCGGCAAACGTTTCTGAATCCCATGCGGGGATGACCTACTTCGAGTTGCTCGAGAACGGGGATTTATACTCGTCGGTGACGCTGCCGGCATTGATCTGCGCAACCTACGGCGGGGGCACGGGCCTGCAGACACAGCGGGAATGCCTCGAGATCATGGACTGCTACGGCGACGGCAAGGTGGACAAGTTCGCCGAGATTATCGCGGCTGTCGTACTGGCTGGCGACTTGTCGTTGTCGTCCGCGATACTGGCGCACGAGTGGGTCAGCAGCCACGAGAAGATGGGGCGCAATCGCTAGCATGAAGATCAGTCGCGATCATGAGTACGCTCACAGCACGGACGCCCTCTTCGCGCTGTTTACCGATCGAAAAGCGATCAACGCCAAACAGAAAGCGCTTGGCGCACGCAACATACGCGTAGAGGAATGCGAGACGAATGCCGATGCTGCGGTCGTGCGATTCGTTCGTGAGTTGCCCGCCGACGTGCCCGGTATCCTCAGCAAGTTCCTGCAGCCCTGGAACACCGTGCGACAATCGGAGCAATGGACGTGTTACGCCGATGGCGTGTACCAGGCGGAACTCGAAATCGATGTCGCCGGCGTCCCGGTGACCGTCGAAGGAACGCTCGAACTCGAGCCTCAGGACGGAGGCTGCGTTAATCACGTGCGTATGACTGTCGACTGCGGCATCCCGTTCGTCGGCAAGACACTGGCTGAATTCGTTGCGATAGACTGCAAGCGCCTCATCCGAGACGAGTACGAATACCTCAGCGATCGGCTGGATTCAGCCTGAGACGTTCTCCGCGATCTTCTCCGCGATCATGATGGCAGGCGCATTGGTATTGCCCGATACCAGCGTCGGCATGATGGATACATCGACGACGCGCAGGGCCTGCACGCCGCGAACTCGCGCGAACGGGTCGACGACGGCGGTCGAATCTGATCCCATGCGGCAGGTCCCGGCCGGATGATAAATTGTGTCGCCGCGACTTCGGATGTCATCGATCAGTTCATCGTCATCCGGATTCTCGCCCACATACATATTTCGGCCGATAACGCGCTCAAACGCGGGCGCGTCCAGGATGCGATGCACCAGTCTCGCGCCCTTCAGTGTGCGGTCCAGGTCGGCGCCTGCACTCAGGTAGCGGGGATCGATGTTCGGCACGGTGCCTGGGTTGGCATCCCGCAGCGTCACGCTTCCCCGACTCTCCGGGTGTAGCGCGCACACGTGGCAGGAGATACCGGCAGTGAAGTGCATCTTGCGGCCATGGTCGTCAACGATGCCCGGAACGAAATGCAGCTGGATATCCGGTGCCGGCTCCTCGCTCGATGTGCGCAGGAATCCTCCGGCTTCGGCGAGGTTTGACGTCAGCGGACCCTCTCGCCGCAAGTAGCGGACGAAATCAGGGATCGCACGCAATGTCCTCGACAAGGTATAGCCCATTGCATGTGGTGAGCTCACTTTCCGAATCACCGTATAGTCGAAGTGATCCTGCAAATTCTCACCGACCTCCGGCGAGTCGAGGACAACCTCAATCCCGTGTTCTTTCAAGTGCTCGGCCGGACCGATACCGGACAGCATCAGGAGTTGCGGTGACTGCAGTGCGCCGGCCGATAGCAACACTTCCCGGTTGGCCTGCAGCGTAACCTTGGAACCTCCGTTGTGGTACGCCACACCAACGGCGCGCTTCCCGTCGAGCACGACCTTTTCCACGTGCGCGCAGGTAACCACGGACAGATTGTTTCGACCCAGTATGGGCGCCAGATAGGCGGCAGCGGCGCTGCAGCGGCGGCCGTCTCGCTGGGTTACCTGGTAGAACCCCACGCCTTCCTGCGAAAGGCCGTTGAAATCGTCATTGGCCGGCAACCCGAGCTGCCGTGCCGCGTCGATGAACAGGTGACTCAGAGGATTCTTGTAGCGCAGATCACTGACGGCCAGCGGACCACCGATGCCATGAAACTCGTCCGCACCACGCGCCTGGTCCTGCGACTGCCTGAAGTACGGCAGGACATCCTGGAAGGACCACCCCGTGGCACCCGCCTCTGACCACCGATCGTAGTCCGCAGGCACCCCCCGGATGTAAACCATGGCGTTGATCGAGCTTGATCCCCCGAGCACCCGGCCTCGGGGCTGGTAGCCTCTTCGGCCATTCAACTGCTGTTGAGGGACCGTCTCAAAACACCAGTTGATCTTCTTGTTTTCACTCAATAAAGAGAAGCCAATCGGCGCGTGAATCAGTGGATGGCTGTCCGCCGGGCCCGCTTCGAGCAGACATACACTTATCGCGGGGTTTGCGCTTAGTCGATTGGCCAATACGCAGCCGGCCGATCCTGCACCGACAATAATGTAGTCAAACTGGTCCATGATGGCTGCCGGAATAACAAACAACGTGTACGAATCCCGATTCGCTGCCGCCATTGTAGCGCTTCCGGTACGCCTTCCCGTACGTACTAATCGCATGGAATCCCGCCTGCTTATGTGGAATTCTGTGGCAAGGAGTCAGAAGAGGCACAGCGTCTGCGACGTTAGTACTCGACACTGCCACAGGAGTCACCATGAAGATTCAGTCACTTTGGATTATCGCGATCACCTTGTGCCTGGCAGCGTGCAGCAAGCAAGAGCCAGTGGAGCCGCAGGCACCGGAGCCCGACCCGGCCGCGGCACCGGCCGAAGAGGCCGATGTCATGTTTGACGCGGCCTTCATCAGCCATATGCACGACCATGCCGAGAAGCTCGACGACCTGATGTTTGCGTTGGCGGACGGTGACCTTGTGGGTGCCGCGACGCCTGCCTACTGGTTATCGCAGCACGACGTAGTCGAGGGGGTTCCGGAAGAATGGCAAAACTACCTCACCGGCATGCGCAATGCGGCCTACGAAGTCGAAACGGCAACCGATATTGAAACCGCGCGAGCCGCCGGGGAAGAAATCTCGGCTCAATGTCAGGCGTGCCACACCGCTGCCGGAGTGAATGTCTTAGAATAGAGGACTTTTCACGACCGGGGATTGTTGGATGCGCACAGATCTGTGGCTGAGGACGTTGCTGCTCCTCGCAACGTTGCTCCTTTACCTGTCGGATGCTGGCGCCGAAAATCCCGAGGCCAGGCTCAATATTCTCGTCTATGGTGCGACCGGCAACATCGGCACACTCGTCGTTGCCGAAGCGCTGGATCGAGGCCATCACGTCTCGGCCGTGTCGCGAGACCCGTCGCGCATCACGCGTCAGCACGAAAACCTCTCCGCCGTGAAAGGCGATCTGCTCGATACCGATAGCATCAGGTCGCTTGCCACGGGACAGGACGTCGTCATCATCTCTGTGCGCGGCATCATCGGCGATTCGAAGACGCCCGAAAGCACGCTGCAACGCATCGCCGTCGAAAAAGTCGTTGACACCTTGCGTGCAATGGGCGAGGACGCGCCGCGCTTGATTCACGTCGGTGGCGCCGGGACGCTGGTCGTGAAGCCCGGCGTTTTGTACGCCGACAAGCTCCCGAAGATATTCCTTCCGAAGGATCTCGAGCTGGAAGTCCAGGGGCAAATCCTCGCACTCGAATACCTGCGCGCTGTTGACGACGTCAATTGGACTTACGCCACGCCTCCCACGAGTTTCACCAAGGGCAAGCGGACCGGCGTTTACCGGACCGGCGGCGACAGGATTCTTAAAGACAAGCGCGGCAAAAGCCGCATTTCCCGGGCGGACTTCGCGGTCGCGCTGATTGACGAGGCCGAAAGCGCTGCGCACAACATGCAGCGTTTTACGGTCGCCTACTAGCCAAACCGTATCGCGTGAGTATTTTTTAACAAAACCGGGACCTGAATCGGCATTGCCTGCGTCATTACCCCCAAGCGCGCTGATATTGGCGCATCTATTGGATTAGTTTGGGAGAGAGACAATGTCTGAGAAAAAGAAACTGGTGGTAATCGTGACGAACGGATTTAACGACGAGCGTTCGTCAGTGGCATGGAGCGTCGCTAATGGCGGCGTGGCAAGCGGCATGGAAGTGACGATGTTCCTCGTCAGTTCCGGCGTGGACTGGGTGCGTAAGGGCGCTGTTGAGCATGCGCGACCGAACCCGCTCGATCCGACCATCAAGGACATGATCGCCACGGTCGTCGATTCCGGCGGCAAGATACTCGTGTGCCCGCCGTGCGCAGGCGTACGAGGCTACGACCAATCGAGCCTGATGGACGGCGTGACAATGGCCGGGTCGGTCGCCATGCTTGATGTGGTGCAACAGGGTGCAGAGGCGATTACGTTCTGAATGGCGGACCAGGCCACGAAAGCTTTCTTCGGCGACGGCATCGAGCGACATCTTGACGCGCTGTACAGCGTAGCAATACACCTGACGCGTTCGAATGCCGATGCCGAAGACCTGGTCGCCGAAGCGGTGGCGAAAGCTTGGGCCGCGATCGACACGCTCAACGACCAGGCGCGCTTTCGTCCCTGGATATTCCGCATCCTGCACAATACGTTTGTCAGCGACTACCGCAAGAAGTCCGTTCGGCCGCTTGAGGCGAGCATCGACAGTAATGACAACGCAGAGGACGACCTCGCGAACTTGCTGGGTGAACAGTCGGACGATTTTCTTGTCTGGTGGTCAAACCCGGAGCGCGAGTTCTTCAACAACCTGCTTGGTCAAACGTTGATGGATGCGCTCGACGATATTCCCGATGCATTTAGCACAGTGATTGTCCTCGTCAATGTCGAGGGCTTCACCTACGATGAAACAGCGGAAGTGCTGGGTATTGCACCCGGCACGGTCCGCTCCAGGATGAAGCGGGGCCGCACGATGCTGCAGAAGGCACTATGGCATCAACGGCCCGGCTTACAGGAAGGTATAGAACATGACGCATGACATAGGGTGCCTGCGGGCCATCGAGACTTTCTACGCCTATCTCGACGGCGAACTCGAAGACTCCGATTCGATCGCCGAATTCGAGCATCACCTCGAGCATTGCCGCAGCTGTTACTCGCGCATCGATATGGAAAAGATGCTGAACCAACGCATAAGGAAGTCGGCGCAGCACGACAGTCCAGAAGAACTCCGCAACCGCGTCGCTGAACTCATGAAAAAGTTCTAGCTCATCGAGGAAACCCGCGATCAGGTACTCTCAAGCTCCGCTCGACGCGCTTCGAGTTCCTGGTAGCGCTTGACCGCCAGCGCCTCGGCCATCGCTATTTCTTCCTGGCGTCGTATTTCGAGTCTTACGATATCGAGCCATTGATTCGCGACTGTCGCTGAGCGCGGTGTTCCAGCTGCCCGTCGAAACGCTCGCATCGCATCACCGTATTCATGGGCGTTATACAGGCACATGCCCAGCGTCATCTGGGCATGGTCGGGATTCTTGAGATCGCCTCTTTCGAATCCGGCACTGGCTGCCGCTACGCAATCCGCGGCTCGCCCCAGGCTGAGATACGCGTTGGCCAGGCGAATATAGAGATTACCGTCCTCTTCCATTCTTGCTGCCGTCTCCAACGGCTCGATAGACTCTTCGTCCTCGCGCGCCAGGTACCAGGCCTGTGACTGCAGCCGATAATTCTTCGCACTCTTCGACAGCCGGCCACTTTCCATTTCAGTCTCAAGCAACTTGGCCGCCTTGATGGGTACCTCCTGTTGCAGGTAGAGCTGTGCCATCGTGACGAGCTCCGATTCGGATTCAAGGTGGCCCTGCAGGTACATGGCTTCATACGACGAGAAGAACCTCACCTCATCGTTCAGCTCCCGGTACGCGTTGGCCAGGTAGAGCCAGTAACGTTTCTTCGGCCACTTCTCGAGCAACAGTTCGTTGATGTCCCGGATCTTCGCGTAGTTCTCCTGCTGGAAGTAGGCGAAGCTCAGTAACGCGTACCAGTTTTCTTTCGCTTCAATATTGCGTTCCTGCGCGATGGCCAGCGCCGTCTCGATTGGCTCGATCATCTCCGAGTTTCGGCCGAGCTGATACAACGTCTGCGCATAGAAGATATGCGCGTCCGGCGCGGGCTTTAGTTCGAGCGTGAACCACTCGCTGAGCCGCGCCAGCGACTCGTCGTGGCGTTCTTCCATCGCGAGAAGTTGCGCCAGCGTGTACAGGGTGTTCTTGCGCATCGATTCCTCGATGCCTTCGATGTCGAGGATTGCGGCAAAGGCGCTGATTGCCGCCTTGGTCTCGTCTGCACTGTGATGGGCAAACCCGAGTACCTGGTAAAGATTGGCACGCTCGTACTCGGTGAGGCTCGTCTTCTCGAGCTGGGATGTCAGAAGATCGACCGCTTCGCTGAACTCCTCGTCATCGAGAAACGTTCGCGCTTTCTCGATGACCTCGTAGACGGCACGGCTGACCGCCTGCGCCTGTCGCGTTGCCTGCTGCTGCGGCTCTTCTTCGTTATTCGACTGTTGTGCGTAACCCGTACCGGCGCTGGCGACCAGCGCAATGGCAACGAGTCTTGCGATCGTGCGTTTCTGCATTGTCATATCGGTGCATTCTCAGTGGTCTCCCGCCAGATTGAATGCTCGAGTCATCCCCCTTCAGATGCCTCGAACCCGGATACAATACCTAGAACCATACAGTACCTTGTGGTTCTAGGCAATTTGAGTGTTGCCGCGCTGGTCAATTGCGCAGTCTCGGCGCCTGTTTTGGTGACTGACGCCAAACAGAGACACTGTACTGATCAGAAAATATTCCTTAAAAACAACTAGCTGAGCGTGTTTCCTGGAAATCGGTACAAGCGCGCAATCCCTAATTAGACACGTCTCGAGATGCGGCGTTAGGATGCGCGCCTCGCGGTGCTCAAGCGCCGTTAAACGCACAATCCTGGGCAAACGATCGGAGATAGTTCGATGAAAAAAACACTACTGGTAATCGCCGTGCTGGCGCTGCATGGCACTGCCTCGGCGCAGTCGAGTCAACAGCCGACAACGAATGATCTCAGCTATACCTATGCCGAGCTCCGCTTCGTCGATGTCGATACCAATGGCGGTGACGGCTTCAAACTGGGCGGCTCGTTTGCACTGAACGGTCCCTGGATCGTGGTGGGTTCAATCACCGACCTGGACTTCAACAACAATGTCGATGCAAGCATTTTTGAAGTCGGTGGTGGTTATATCTGGCAGTACAATGCGGACTTCGACCTGATCGCCACGCTGTCGCTCGTGCGATCCGATTTCGATACTCCCGGCGGTGGCGGCGACGATACGGGACTCGCGATTTCGGGCGGGTTTCGCGGCTTGATAATGCCGCAGATCGAGATTCGCGGATCGGTCAATCACGTCAACCTGGACAACAGCGATACCTACCTCGAACTTGCCGGTGATTATTACTTCACCGACCAGATCGCGGCCGGTGTGAGCGTGGAACTCGCTGGCGACACGGATGTTATTACGGTCGGCGCACGCTGGTTCTTCAACTAATACCGTTTATTTCGCCTGGGGGCCGCGCCTGCACATCAAGCGGGCGCGGCACCTGATTAATGCGGGTTCGATTATTATGTCGCATACCCGTAGATTCCCCCTCCTCGATGTGAAACTCTGCCCCCGAAGATGAAAAAGGCACGGCGTTCGAAAGAGCGCTTCGCAAAACCACCGGTCTACGGTTCCTACTAAGACAGCGGAGTTACCATCATGAGCTTCATGCTTGGCATTACGCCCTGGCCAGTTGCGTCGGCACTACTTTGGATCATCCTGATCGTCGCCGCGCTCTATCTCATACGCAGTACTGCACACAAAGCTATTCAGGCCGCGGCGCAAGGTTTGCACCGCAGCTTCCGCATGGCGTCCAAAGCCGTGTCGCGGTCTGAAACCAATCTCGCCGCCCGCAATCGCGATGTCCTGCTCGCGGCCGGGCGGGAAGCGAAAGAACGCATCATCGAGCGTGAGTTCGATCGCATCAACGACACCGTCCGCAAAGACCTCGCCAACTACTCGGCGCTGCATCGCTCCCTGAGCGAGTCCATCGGACGCATCGAGAAGGATCACCAGGAAGCGGTCGACGTACCGCCCGATCCGCCCGGCTGGGTCAAGGCTGTCAAAGCCGTGGCCGACATGGATGCCAAGGACGGTCGCGCCCACATCGGCAGCATCCTGAGTGACATTCACAAGTCGCTGATCAAGGCGCACAAGGAAGCCATGGCCGCCTACCACGAGGCCAGCGGCAAGCGTCACAAGCTGCTGCGTCACATGCGGCCGGACTGGCGCAAGATCCAACAGACGCTGGCCGCCGTCGGCAAGAACGTCGACAGCCTCCTGAGCCGTTCGGTCACGATCGACCGGCACATGCAGGAGTACGAGGACATCGTCCGCGGTCATAATCGCGCGGCGTCCGTGCTGTCCTCGTCGTCGCTCGTCAACTTCTTCGTCTCGGCGTTCGTGTTGTGCATCGCCATTGGCGGCGCCACGATCAACTTCTCCCTGATTGCACGCCCGATGGCCGAGATGGTCGGCGGCACTAACCTGATCGGCAACTTCCGCACGGCCGACATTGCGGCACTCGTGATCATCCTCGTCGAGATATCGATGGGCCTGTTCCTGATGGAATCGCTGCGCATAACGCGCCTGTTCCCGGTGATCGGCGCCCTGCCCGACAAGACGCGCGTGCGCATGATTTACATCACGTTCACCATCCTGTTCCTGTTGGCCAGCGTCGAGGCGGGACTCGCCTACATGCGTGAGGTCCTGCTGCAGGACGAACTCGCAACGAGCGCCTTATTGCGTGGCGAAGGAGCGGCGGCCGTGACGGCGACCGGCGAATTCATGTGGATCACCACGGCAGCACAGATGGGCATGGGCTTCATCCTGCCATTCGCATTGACGTTTGTAGCCATCCCGCTGGAGACATTCGTGCACTCCCTGAGGACCGTGGTTGGCCTCATCGGGATATCGATCCTGCGCGTGCTGGCACTGGCACTTCGTGTCCTCGGCAATCTCTTCCTCTATCTCGGCGTGCTCATGAAACAAGTCTACGATGTGCCGCTATTTGTGCCGCTGTGGTTCGAGGAACGCATGAACAAAGCAGAGGATGGCCCGGCACGCGACCAGGGCCTGAAAGGAGCGCGACTATGAAGACTATGCAATTGGGCATCACGCTTGCGTTGTGCGCACTCGTCGCCTCGTGCAGCAGTGAGACTGCGCCTCGCAACACGGGCGTTTACATGCTGCTCGACACCTCGGGCACCTACAACGAGGAACTCATCAAGGCTGAGCAGATTATTCGCTTCACGCTCTCGAGACTCGACGCCTCGGACTCGTTCGCCGTGGCCCGCATCGATACGGGTAGCTTCAGCGAACGGGACATCATCGCCAAGGCGTCGTTTGATGACCGCCCAAGCGCCGTCAACCGGCAGAAGCGGCTGTTTGCCGAGCAAGTCAGTGATTTCGTGGAAACCGCCGAGCCGGCGCCGTACACCGATATCACGGGTGGCCTGCTGCAGGCCGTGGAGTTCCTGAATGAGAAAGGGACTGGCAACAAGACCATCCTGATCTTCTCGGACCTCAAGGAGGACCTCGAGAAAGGTTATATCCGTGACATCGAGGTACCGCTGGCGGGATTCGAGGTGATTGCGCTCAACGTCACCAAGCTCCGCTCGGACAACATTGACCCGCGCGAGTACCTCGGCCGCCTGGAAGAATGGCGGGGCCGCGTTGAGAAGACGGGTGGCGAGTGGCGCGTCATCAACGATCTGGATGGGCTGGAGGGCCTGCTGTAGCAAGGGATGTGTAATAAACCATGGTGCAGGAAGGTCCTCTGCACCATGCGCATCAAACTCCTGTTTACAGCATTCACTCTTCTCGTCTGCGGCACGGTTGCTGCCGATGAGCCTCGTGTCGCACCGGACTGGACCCTTGAGTCCACGAGTGGCGAAACAGTCACACTGAGCGAAGTCGCCGCCGAGCAGCCGGTCATCATGCTCTTCTGGGCAACCTGGTGTCCTTATTGCAAGGCACTCATGCCGCACATCCAGAGTATTCGTCTTGAGTATGGCGACCAGATCAGAGTCCTTGCCGTTCACTTTCGTGACGACAACGGCGATCCCGTCGCCTTCATGGAAAATGCCGCTTACGACTTCACCGTTCTGCCAGACGGCGATGAGGTTGCCGAACTCAATGGCGCCTGGGGTACACCAGCAGTCCTGATCGTCGACCGCGACATGATCGTTCGCTTTGACCGCTACGAATTACCGGATTACGACCTGCCCGCTGCCGGCAAGCCGCCGTCACATGGCAAGAAAGCCGCGTACAAGGCACCCTACTGGGCTGCCGAGATTCGGAAAGCGCTGGATCTCGTACTAAAAGAGTCGGCCAGGTAGGAGACCACGACCCCCTACGATGATGTCTGCCCGACGATTCCTTGCTCGCGCAGGACCTCGAGGTAAATGTCGGGCTCCGGGCGAATACGGTAGTTGTCGGTTTCGTGCGCCCACACAATACGGCCACCCGTATCGGTGATGACGACGGTCGGCAGCACCGTGTCGCTGTCGTATCCCAACACCTGCATCCCCATGGGCAAGCCGCAGGGCTGTTCGATTCCAAGGGCATTGGCGGCCCGACATCCTTCATCGGTCAGGAAGTCGAACGGTGCGTTCATTTTTGTTGCCAACTCTATCGTGTACTTGTGTGGCTGCGGAGAGACCAGCGCGACACGCACACCCAGTGCCTCGATGTCCCGGTATCGGCTCACGAGCTCTTTGATCTGCGCCATGCAGAGCGGGCACCAGTTTCCCCGATAGAATATCCAGATCGTCGGCTTGATACTCAACGACGTTGAGCTGACGGTCCGTCCGGCAAGGTCTTTGAGTTCGAAGATCGGTAACGTATTGCCAACCTGCAGGTGTTCGCTGAGTTGGCGGTTGAAACTCGAGTACCAGAAGGCATATCCCACCAGACCCACCCAGGCAACGATCGCCAGGAGCGGTGCTTTGGGACTCCCGCCTTGTGCATAGCCCCAGGTTGCCAGCAAGACGCCAGCCGTACCGAGCAGAATCAGCGTGGGAAAACGAGCGCTCGTCCTGGCGATGTTGCGGAACGACATCAACCAGCTGATGACGATGACGAACGGCGCGCTGACCAGCAACACGCCGCCCCAGCTGAAGTAGTCCTGGGTCTGCCACAGTAACTGTCCCGCAGCCACGGTCATCATGACGGCCGCCGCCATGAACACGCTGACAAATAACGATTTCAGATCCTGAACTGTCACAGTAAAAAGAATGACCGCTCAAAACGGCTTCTTATTACAGGCGACCTGGCGGCGGAATTCCCGCGAGACTATTCGTCGCCGTCCAGTACGCCGTCGAGATCGCGATCGATACCAACGCGAAGGCCCGAGCCCCAGGGCGTACACGTGAACGTCAGGTACTCGCCCGGCCCATCCAGCAACGCTTCCAGCGCACTTCGATCGATGGCAGCCTCGCCTGCCCTGTCGGCTGTGAATTCCCCGTTGCGCTCCATGAACCAGCCGCGCGCAGTACCGTCTACGACACCTTTGGCCACCAGATCGCATTCGGGAATCGGCGTATCCGTCATTCCACGTTGGACAAGCAAATCGAGACGGGCCCCGGCGACGACCCGGTTGCTATCGGTCAGCGTAACTTGCTGGCCCAGGATGGGTGGCGACTCGGTTGGAAAGGCATACAGGAATGCGCGAAGCGCGAGCAGGTCGTCATTCGGCATGCCGAGATCGGCGATGATGAAATTCGAACTCGTCGCGCCGTTGTGGTTGAACGAGAAACCGCGCACCTGCGGGCCCCGGGCTGCGGCCACCTGGAAACCCCAGCCAAACATGCCGACTTTCTGGTACTGGTCTCTGAAATGCGGAATC
>Ga0224508_10003660_pt1 | contig 12688 bp, 15 predicted proteins | sample SF_Jan12_sed_USG_4_FD_170157 | JGI IMG/M metagenome (GOLD analysis project Ga0224508, IMG submission 170157) | Sediment microbial communities from San Francisco Bay, California, United States - SF_Jan12_sed_USGS_21 | ecosystem: Environmental > Aquatic > Marine > Sediment | place: USA...
GAAGGCTCGAGCGTCGAACAGCTCGCCGAATTCCATGAGATCAGACCTCCACGTTCAGGTGCTCGGCGATCGCTTCCTTCAGCGACTCCTGATCGAGCACGCCGGAGAAGGTGAAGACGACCTCGCCTTCGGGTGTGACCAGCGCCGTGGCTGGCATCCCGAACAAGTTGAGCGTCTCCCAGATCTCTTGCTCGGGTTGGAACACGGTCGGGTAGGTGAGGTCGACCTCGTCGACGAAGCTGAGCCAGGAGCTCTCGTCGATGTCGTGGTTGACGCCGACGAACTGGACACGTCCTTCGCTCTCGACGTGGACCTGTTGGAAGTCGGGCAGCTCGGCCCGACACGGGGCGCACCACGAGGCGAAGAAGTTCACGACGAGCGGCTCGCCCTCGTAGTCCGCCAGCGTTCCGTCGGTGCCGTCTTCATTGGTGAAGACGAGGCCGGCGATCCCGCCGTCGCCTTCCGCGGCGGCCGTTGGCGTGCTGTCGCTCCCGCTGAAGAAGACGGCGAGCAGGGCGACACCGACGACGGCCAGGCCGCCGATGACGAGCCACGTGGTGAGGCTGGGACCTCCGTTGACATCGGACTCGTCGGTCGTGGGCTCGTTGATCTTGGTTTCGGGGTTCTCGATGGGGTCCATTGTCCCGGTTCGCTTCGATCGCTGGGCTATCGGGGCGGATAGCTCTCTCCCTCGTTCGAACCGTACTCCAGACGCCCGCATTCCCCCCGGCCGGTCTCGCCGACCGGGAGGATGCGGTCCCGTCGATCGCCTTCGGTCAGGCGATCAGCTTCTGCAAGTGCTCGGGGACCGGCACGACGGGCAGCTGGTCCTCGGGCTTGGGGTTCTTGGGCGGACGTCCCCGGCGCCGCTTGTTGGCGAGGATGCGTCCGTTCAGGAACAGCTGGCCGCCCCAGACGCCGCAGGGCTCGGCCCGGGCGAGCGCCCCTTCGAGGCAGGGAGCGATCACGGGGCAGTCGACGCAGACCCGCTTGGCCTCGGCGATGTCCTGGAGCTCTTCGCTGAAGAACAGGTTCCGAGCATCGGGGATGGCCCGGCAGGCGGCGTCGACTCGCCAGGTCTCGTCTTTGGTATTCAGCTGTTCGATCGCACTGATCATCTGCTGTTCGGTGATGCTCATCGTGTCCCTCACTGGATGGCGGAAGAATCTCGTTGGCGGTTGACAGAACGTTGGCGAAAAACAGAAGAGCCGCTGGGGGCTCGTGCTCCCAGCGGCTCGGTGCGGTTCGCGTCCTGTTGTGTCAGGTAGCAAACCTCCACCGCTGAGAGTGGTAGAGCGGGCCGAACTTCAGAGCATGGGCCTCGTCGGTGACGGTGTCGGTCGTCCAGGCGGTCCTCTCCCCATACGAGTTGGCCATCGCATTGCCGGCCAACAGTTCGTTGCGGGCGGATACGAACCGGACACACGACTGCCCCCGACCGAAGTCGCACTGGATGCCGACCGAGTCGAGGGAGGTACGGCATGCCGCGCCACGCGAGCGCTCGGGAATGCCGGTGATGGTTACGTTGCTGTACGTCGATTGCATCGGTACCGGCTCCCTTCTGCTCGTGCTGCTTGCTTCACCGGTAGTTCGCCGGTGATCGCGTATCGGCAGGCGCTGTGACCTGTGTGAGTTACGGAACTACGGATCGTTCTTGCTGTCAACCGAATTAACGGCCGTCGACGTTACCAGGCCGTCGGACGGGAAAGACAGCTGGGCGGGCGGTACCGTCGGACGGTGCCTCCGAACTCCCTCGATCCTCAGGTTGAGCCACTGCCGCGGGGGCGTCGGTTCACCGGCCGACGGAAGGTGCGTCTCGGCGACGTCACTCCTGGCGGCCGGCTCCGGCTCGATGCCCTGACGCGCTACACCCAGGACGTCTCCGACGACGACACCGGCGATGCGGGACTGGCCGCCGAACCGGCGTGGGTGGTCAGGCGGACCGTGATCGACGAGCTGGCCCCGGCCCAACTGGGCGAGGCGATGACGATCACCACGTTTTGCTCGGGCCTCGGTCGGAGTTGGGCGGAGCGGCGGCTGCGGGTATGTGGTGAGCAGGGTGGTCGCTACGAGGTCGCCACGCTGTGGATCTGCGTCGATCCCGGTTCGGGTCGCCCCCAGCAGCTCACCGAGCAGTTCCTCGACCTCTACGGCCGGGCCGCCGGCGGTCGCACGGTCACCGCCAGGCTCACCAACCCGAAGCCGCCCCCGTCCCCAGCCGCGACCCCGTGGCCCCTGCGGGCGGTCGACTTCGACACCCTCGGCCACGTGAACAACGCCGCCTACTGGGCCGTCGTCGAGGAGGTGTTCGCTGATCAGCCCCGCTCCGGACCGAGCCGGATGACGCTCGAGTACAGCGCCGGGCTGAGCCCGGGCGACTCGGTCGCGATCGCGTCCGACGTCGTCGATGGTGCCCAGCTTCTGTGGTGGCTGGCTGACGATGGACGGGTGGTCGCAGCGTCGGTCTCGATCCGGCCGCTGCCCGATGGGGTCTACGGAGCCTGAGGCCCGGTTTCGGCGTGCGCCGTTCCGTCGTAGAGGCGGCGCACCATGTCCTCGATGTCTGGCTCCTCGATGGCGAGATCGCGGATCGCTCGTTGGGCCACGATCGCGGTCACGACCTGCGACGCCGAGGTGAGCCGACGATCGAACCGGAGCCATTGACGGGCCCCGACCACGTCGACCACGTCGGTCCCGGCGACATCCAACGGTGGTCCCTCCTCCTGGAGATCGACCACGATGGTTCGGTGGGTGCCGTAGCGCGATCGGAAGTCGTCGAGCGGCCCGTCGTAGGCGACGGTGCCGTTGTCGATGATCACCATCCGGCGGCAGAGGTGCTCGATGTCGCTCAGGTCGTGGGTGGTGAGAAGCACGGTCGTGCCCTGCTCGCGGTTCAGCTCGCCCAGGAATCGTCGAACCTCGTGCTTGCTGACCACGTCGAGGCCGACGGTCGGTTCGTCGAGGAACACGAGCTCCGGGTCGTGCAGCAGAGCTGCCGCCAGTTCGCCCCGCATGCGTTGGCCGAGCGACAGCTGGCGTACGGGCGTGTCGAGCAAGGGTCCGAGATCGAGCCGGTCGATGAAGGCATCGAGGTTGCGGCGGTGGGTGGCGGCGTCGATCCGGTAGACCGTCCGGAGCAGCGCGAAGGAGTCGGCGAGGGGGAGATCCCACCAGAGCTGGCTCCGCTGGCCGAAGACGACCCCGATCCGGCGGGCAAGCGCGATCCGCTGGCGCACGGGCTCGAGGCCGAGCACTCGCACCGAGCCGTTTGACGGGGCGAGCACTCCGGTGAGCATCTTGATCGTGGTCGACTTGCCGGCGCCGTTAGGACCGATGTAGCCGACCATCTCCCCGGCCCGTACGACGAGGTCGATGTCGTTGACGGCTTCGACGTCTCGACGGTGTCGCCGGAGTGCACCAGCTCGGGTTCGGAGCGTGAAGACCTTGGTCAGCCCGCGGGTCTCGATCACCGCCGGCCCGGGTTGTTGGATGCTGGTTTCGGGGTCGCCGGTTCGGCTGGACGTCATCGATCAGCTCCCGGTCGATCGGTAGCGGCGGAGCCCTCGGCGCCACACCCGGGTAGCGACGAGCACCATCGCGCCAGCCACCACCGGTGAGCTCCACCGCAGGAAGTCGGGCAGGGCGAGGGGCGAGTCGATGCCCAGGATGTAGAGCGCGGGGAGGTAGCTGACGAATACCAGCGGGAAGATGAAGGTGAGCAGCACCCGGAGCCACTGCTCGAACACGTGGACCGGGTAGCTGATCGCGAGGCCGCCGCCATAGGTGAAGGCGTTCCCGATCTCGCGGGTGTTGATGAGCCAGAAGGCGATCGACGCGGTGATCACCCAGGTGGCCGAGGCGATGACCGAGCCCGCCCCCAGCATCACGATCACCGCGACTCCCCGGCCCGGGGTCCAGTCGATGTCGTTCACTGCGAGTGCGATCGCGAAGATCGCAGCCGCTTGGCCGATCTTGCCCAGCCGCCGCAGCGTGAACTCCGACGCCGTGAGGTTGACGAGCGCGTTGACCGGTCGGGTGAGGAGCACGTCGAACGAGCCGTCCTTGATCTTGGTTGAGAGGTTCTCGACCGAGCCGACGAGAAGGTCCCCGATCCCGAAGCAGAGCCCGGCCGCACCGTACAGAAACGCCACCTGGTCGAGCGACCAGTCGCCCAGGGTCTCGGTCTTGGTGAACAGCACGGCGATGCCGACGAAGTCGAAGACGTTGATGACCAGGCTGGCGAACAGGAAGACCGCGAACGAGGTCCGGTACTGCCAATCGGACCTGACCCTGGCCGAGGCCAGCAGGAGATAGGCCTCGACCGTGGTGGTGAGAGCCTGTCGCCCTGCCCGCGGCCCGAGGTGGGGTGCCGCCCGATCAGCCACCCTGGATCACCAGGTTCCTGCGGGCTCGGCCGAGCAGCGCCCGGCCGGCCCCGAGCAGGATCAAGAGCCAGGCGATCTGCCCGGCGTAGATCGCCAGCAGCTCGCCACCCCAGCGGGCACCGAGCAGGATCTCGACCGGGTGGGCGGTGATCCCAGCGAAGGGGGTGGCACGGACGATCGCTTGGATCCGGTCTGGCATGAAGTAGAGGGGCACGATGTGACCGGCGAGCAGCAACTGGACGATCCCAACGAGGGCCACCACACCGCGCACGTCGAGCAACCAGAAGCCGGACAGGTTGGCCAGGAAGCGGATGGCGAAGGCGATCGTCACGCCGAGCACGGTGGCCGGGATGAACGCGAGCCAGGCGGCAGGTGAGCCCGGGAACGGGAGGCCGAGCACGACCAAGCCGATCGCGAACGGCGGGATGCCCCGAGCCAGGGCGTGGAACGCGGCCTTGCCGTGATCGTGGGCCAGCCACCACAGCTGGAAGTCGACGGGCCGGTACAGATCGGCGGCGATGTCGCCGGTGCGGATCCGATCGCTGATGTCACGGTCGCCGAACGCGCCGGTCATCAGCAGGAATCCCTGGGCCGCGAACACGAACGTCGTCGTGTCGGTGGCGGTGAAGCGCCCGACCATGCCGACCTCGTCATGGACGGCTCGAAACACGAACGCGTAGATGAAGCCGAACATGGTGTTGGTCACCACGCCGGCGAACGTGGCGCCCCGGTAGGTGGCGAACTGGCGGAAGGCGCGCGTGGACACGGCGAGATACGGCGCGACCGCGACCCGGATCCGGGTGGGCGTCGACGGTCCGGCTGGTGCCACGGCCCTAGCTTCGCTTGGTCGCTTGGATGTTCACGATCGAGTCACGTTCGGCCGGAGGCCGAACGCCAAGGAACCCGGTGGGTTCCCGTGGGCGCCGTCCCGCCGCAGATGGCCATCGAGGCCATCGTTACACGGTGACGCCCGGGGTCCACCGAAAATTCGGCACTGGTTGTTGCAGCAGGCGTAGGTTCGGGGCATGGAACTACGAGCGATCGGGGTCACCCTCGACAGCAACGACCCGGAGATGCTCGCCGACTTCTGGCAGCGAGCGATCGGTTTCAGGAAACGTGAAGGCGACGGCGATCCTTACATCACGCTGTCGGACTCCGATGTCGGTCGTCCGCTCAACCACCTGACGATCCAGCGGGTGCCGGAGGCAAAGGCGGCGAAGCACCGGATGCACCTCGATTTGTTCGTCTCCGATGACGATGTGGCCATCGCCGAGCTCGAAGCTCTGGGTGCGTCGGTCATCGTGCCGGCGGTCGACGTACCCGAGGACGGCGATCATGATGAAGCGGTCCACGGCCAGATGCGGGCGACGGTCATGGCGGACCCCGAGGGCGGCGAGTTCTGCGTGGTCTGCCGGCGCCGCTGAGCGCCGGGGTGGGCTCAGGTGGTGGCGAGGTTGTCGCGGCCTGAAGTCTTGTGGGAAAGGGAGGATGCTGGAGGGTTGGCCGACAGGTCGACGAACACCTTCTCCCGGTAGAACCGGAGCTCGTTGATGCTCTCGGTGATGTCGTCGAGCGCCCGGTGGCCGGCATCCTTACGGGGTGCGTTGGCCAGCACGTCGGGGTACCAGCGGCGCACCAGCTCCTTGATCGTGGAGACGTCGACCGAGCGATAGTGGAGGAACTCCTCGATCTCGTTGAGGTAGGTGGCGAGGAAGCGCCGGTCCATGCCGATCGAGTTGCCGCACAGTGGGACGGTCTTCGGATCGGCGATGTGAGTCTTGAGAAAGGCCAACGTCTCCTGCCCGGCCTCTTCGAGCGTCACCGTCGACGACTTGATCGAATCGAGCAGGCCCGACTTGGTGTGCATCTCCACGACGACGTTCTCCATAGCTGCCAGCTCCTCATCGCTGGCCCTGATCACGAGGTCGGGCCCCTCGGCCACGATGTTGAGATCGTCGTCGGTCAGCAGCGTGGCGATTTCGACGATGACGTGCTTCGCCGGATCCAGTCCGGTCATTTCGAGGTCCATCCAAGCAAGCAAGACGACAACCTTAGCCCCGCTGGCGCCCACCCCCTTGCTTCGGCGGTGGCCGGTTGAGAAGCGTGGTCGGCCGATCTACCCTCACGCGCCGTGCTCGAAGTCCCGATTCGTCGTGTCGATGGCGGCCCGGACCCGCTCGACCTCCCGTCTCGGATGCGGCCGGGCGACGCAGCGGCCGACCTGCCGTCACGGGTCGACGTCGTCATCGGCGCCGGCCGACGTGAGCTGGTCCCCACCGGCTTCGCTGCCGCTATCCCCACCGGCGCGTGCGGTCTGATCCTGCCCCGATCAGGGCTGGCTTTGGAGTGGGGCGTGACGGTGCTGAACGCTCCGGGTCTGATCGATTCCGGTTACCGGGGCGAGCTGCAGGTGATCCTCTTCAATACCTCGCCCGAGGCCGTGTCGATCACCCGCGGTCAACGGATAGCCCAGCTGCTCGTGCTGGCCGTCGAAGCACTTCGGTTCGTCGAGTGCGACGAGCTGCCGCCCGCTCCCGACGATCGTGGCAGCTCCGGGTTCGGCAGCTCCGGCTGAGGGCTCGCCGGTCCGCCCTGTGCGTCAGGTCCTGGACCTCTACGGGGTGGCACCGTTCGTCGAGCTCGCCCCACCGATCGTCAGGTCGATGGCGTCGCGTTTGACGCGGACGTCATCGACCATTTCGGTCAGCGTCGCCTTGACGGCTTGGGCCGCCGCCTGGTCGAGGTCAGCATCGGGATTGTCGACGGTGACGGTGAGCTGGTGTGGCTGCCAGTGGAGGCGCAGGGTGATCCGGCCCTTCCCGTTGAGGGCAGCCACCGCCTCGTCGACGGCCAGCCGGAGCTTCTCGACGTTGACGATCTCGACGCCGAGGCGAAGGGCGAGGCCGGCGACGGCGACCCGTCCGACCCTGCTGAAGACGGGCGAAGCAGGAAACGAGACCTTCACCTGGTCTTCGGTGCCGTCATTCATCGGCCCACTATCGCATGTCTGGCGGTCACGGTGGCAGCTCACGCACGACCTGGGTCGGATCGTGGTCTGGGCGGAGACCGATGTACACGGGATGGCGGAGCAGCCCGTCCGCCGGCCATGAGCCGTACTCGACCTCGGCGACGACGGTCGGCTCGATCCAGGTCGGTCGCTTCTCGAGGGTCGGGATCTCGTCGAATGGGCAGGTGTCGCTGGGGTGCAGCAGGGGAGCGAGCTGAGCCCGGTCCCGGGCAGCCAGCCCGCTGCCGACCGCGCCGGCGAATCGGAGCCTACCTTCGTCCCACACGGCGAGCAGCAGCGAGCCGATCCAGCCTTCGAGGGCACCCTGTCCGGGGAGCCAGCCGACGACGACGAACTCCTGACTGCGCCGAACCTTGACCTTCAACCAGTCCGCCGTCCGGGTCCCCGGGGTGTACCGGCTCGAGAGCCGCTTGGCCACGACGCCCTCGAGGCCCCGCGACTCGGCCAAGGTCAGTAGCGGTTGGCCGTCGCCTTCGACGACCGGCGGGACGCGCCACGTCGGGCCGTCGTCGAGGAAGTCGTCGAGGAGGGCGCGGCGGGTGCGGTAGGGGAGCGGCAGCAGGCTTTGACCGTCGAGCTCGAGCAGATCGAACACGACGTAGACAACGGGGTAGTCGGCCACGAGCTGTTGGGTCGGGGCCTCGACGTGCATGCGGTGCTGGAGCAGCCCGAACGAGGGCCGGTCACCCTCGAACACGACGACCTCACCGTCGAAGATGGCCGAGGCGCCGAGAGCGTCGGCGAGCGGGGCGAGCTCTGGAAACGACGACGTCACGTCGCGACCGGACCGGGAGCGGAGGACCAGACCGGCCCCCGCGGAACGTTCGTTGCCTGCGGGGCGGCAGAGTGCCTCGATCCGCATGCCGTCCCATTTCAGCTCGAACGCCCAGTCGTCGCCGGTCGGCAACTTGCCGATCGTGGCCTTCATCGGCGGAATCCACCCGCCGGACTCGGCGATGGATGCGTCGGCCACTCCCGCCAGCCTACGTCCGCCTCGTCTGGCCTCGGGCGGATGTTCCCATCAGGTTTCTAGCCGGAATGCTTGCTCCCTACCGACCGGTCGGTAGGCTGGGAGCATGGTGATCGAAGCCGATCTCGCGTTGCTGGCCGACATCGAACCGGAAGCTGAGCGCTTGCTCGAGCGACATCTCAGCAGTACCAAGGCTTGGCATCCACACACCTTGGTCCCGTGGTCCCGGGGCCGGGATTTCGAGCCCGACTACGAGTGGGATCCCGACGAGACCACGATCCCCGCCGAGGTCCGGGCTGCGCTCTTCGTGAACCTGCTTACCGAGGACAACCTGCCCTACTACTTCCGGGACATCGAGCGGATGCTCGGCAAGACCGGCGCGTTCGGCGAGTGGACCCGGCGTTGGACGGCCGAGGAGGCCCGCCACGCCACCGTCATCCGTGACTATCTCACCATCACCCGGGTCGTCGATCCGACCGCGCTGGAGAACGCCAGGATGGTCCAGATGAGCGGCGGCGTGGTGCCGCAGCCGCCGACCGCCGCCGATGGACTGATCTACGTGACGCTGCAGGAGCTGGCCACCCGGATCTCGCATCGCAACACCGGGACCAGGATCGAAGAACACGATCGGGTCGGCCACGACATCATGCGGCGGGTCGCCAACGACGAGAACCACCACTTCCTGTTCTACCGAGACATGGCTCAGGCCATCGTCGACGCTCGCCCGAGCGAGGCGGTGCTGGCGATGGAGCGGCAGGTCATCGGTTTTGCCATGCCGGGCGAGGGGATCCCCGACTTCAACGCCCTGGCCAGGATGATCGCTGCGGCCGGCATCTACGACTTGGCGCTGCACCACGAGAAGATCCTCGAGCCGATCGTGCTGCAATACTGGGGTCTCCCCGACCTCGAGGGCCTCACCCCCGAGGCCGAGCAGTCGCGCGAACGGACCCTTACCTACATCGAGAAGTCAGCCCGGGTCGCCCGCCGGCTCCGCGAGCGCCGCGAGGCCCGCGAGAGCTCCCTCGTCGACGCCTGACGCCGGCTGTGCCGACGGGTTCGGCGTCCGTTCTGGCGTCGTTTGGCCACATCTGGTGTGGCTGAGTCACGCAGGTCCGGGGGCGAAGAGGAACGAGGCGATCGCAGCGGCCAGGGCGTCGGGTTGTTCGAGGTTGGCGAGGTGGCCGGCGTCGGCGACGGTGTCGACCGATGCGTGGGCGATCGACCGCTGCCAGGCGTCGATGTACGGCTCGGTGATCAAGGCGTCGTCGCCGGCGGCGACGACGAGCGTCGGGGCCGTGAGCCGGTAGAGCCGCTTCGACAGCCGCCGGTTCGGGATCGGGAACATGACCTTGCCGGCGGTGCCGAGCCGGCGGGCGTTCTGAACCATGAACTGGGCGAGGCCCTCGTCGCTCGACAGGTCCTGGCCCTCGGCCACCAGCTTCGCGGCGTTCGCCGGATCGGCGAACAGGAGCTCGGCCAGCTCGAAGGGAACGACGGCGAACGGATCGGGGATCGGGTGATCGTCGAGCCACAGCCCGAACGGGGCCACCAGCACCAGCCGGTCGAGGTCGTTGCGGGCAACGCAGGCCATCTCCGCTGCGATCATCGCTCCGAAGGAGTGGCCGACGAGGTGGGGTCGCTCCAGGCCGAGCCCATCGACGATGTCCCAGCCGAGGAGGGCGAAGTCGAGCATGTCCTCGATCGATCCCTCGTTCTCGATCTCGCCGTACCCGGGCCACAGCGGGGCGTGCACGGTCGCCTGAGCCCCGAGCGCGGCGAGCGCCGGTTCCTGCTCGGCCAGGCCGACCAGCCCGTGGAACCAGACCACGTCGGGGCCCTCGCCCGATCCGAAGCGGCGGACCTCGACGTCGATACCGCGGGCGGTTGCGATCGTGTCGGCGGTCGCAGTCACGAGCCGACTTCGGGCTTGGTGGCCGGCCGGCGGGCGTGGTCGAGCCCCTGTTCGGGGACGACCCGGTCGTCGAGCGGGTGGGGCCACCAGCGATCGTCGTCGGCATAATCGGGCCACAGGTTCTTCAACTGGGGCATGACCTTGTCGGCGAAGAGCTGGGTCGAGTACCGCGTCGTCTCGTCGGGCATGTTGCCCATGTGGAGCAACGAGAACACGGTGCCGAGCCGTAGCGTCTTGATCATGTGCTCGGTCTGCTCGCGGACGGTGTCGGGCCCGCCGGCGATGACGTAGCCGCCCTCGACCAGGTCCTTCCAGGTGAGCGTTGCGAACTTCCGGAGGTTCTCCCGGCGGATCTGGCTGAGCACGCCGGCCTTGATCGTCTTGACCGTGCGATACCCGGGGGCGTCGGCAAAGCCCGGGTAGACGTGGAGGCACCGGTTGTAGAAGTAGAGGATGTGCTCGGCGTAGAGCTTCTCCGCTTCGGCGTCGTTGTCGGCCACGCAGAAGATCTGGGCGAAGGCGGCCCGGCCGGGGGAGTCGTCCTTGTCGCGCTCGGCCACCCGGTTCCAGTAGCCATCCAGCAACATCTTGCCGGCCTTGTAGCCGCCGAAGGACAGGTAGGAGTAGTTGTAGTCGTGGTCGAGGCAGAAGTCCCACGTCTCGACCGAGCCACCGCCGGGGATGTAGATCGGTGGGCGCGGTCGCTGGATCGGCTTCGGCCAGCAGTTGACGTAGCGGAGCTGGTTGTACTTGCCATCGAACGCGAACGGCTCGTCCTCGGCCCAGGCTCGGATGATGAGGTCGTGGGCCTCCGCATACTTGTCGCGGGTCAAGGCCGGGATCTGGCCGTAGGCGTAGTTGGTGTCCATCGACGTGCCGACCGGAAACCCCGCGACGAGACGGCCGCCGGAGATCACGTCGAGCATGGCGAACTCCTCGGCCACCCGGAGCGGTGGGTTGTACAACGCGATCGAGTTACCGATCACGCAGAGCGCGGCCTGGGATGTCCGGCGGGCCAAAGCGGCGGCGATGATATTGGGCGACGGCATGATGCCGTAGCCGTTGGCGTGGTGCTCGTTGACGCCTATGCCGTCGAAGCCGAGCGCGTCGGCAAACTCCAGCTGATCCATGTAGGTGTGGTACACCTCGTTGCCCTTCACCGGATCGAACAGCTTGGAATCGATGTCGACCCACACCGATCGGTGGTTCTCCCGGAAGTCGTCGGGGAGGTAGGGCCACGGCATGAGGTTGAACCAGCAGAAGTTCACCATCGGGTCATCACTTTCGTCGCGTTCGGTTCGGACCAGTGTGCTGGGCTGATGCGGTGCCCGTCCACACGGCACCGCGCTGCGGATCGCGCGGCGGTGGGGATGCGGGGAAGGTCGACGATCGAGTAGGAACACGGGGGTGAGCACGCAAACGTCAGATCTCGACGGCACGACGCCAGCCTTTCTCCGCAACAAGTACGCGATCGTCGGCGTCGGCGAGACCTCCTACCGTCGAGGTTCGACCGAGACGACCCGTAACCTGGCGACCTGGGCGGTCAACAACGCCCTCGACGATGCCGGGCTCGATGCCGACGACGTCGACGGCATGCTCTCGTACTCGGGAAACGACTCGACGTTCTCACCGTTCGTGGCCGGCGATCTCGGCATCCGTCTCAACTTCTACATGGACTGCTTCGGTGGCGGGTCCAGCACCGAGGCCCTCATCGGGATCGCCATCGGGGTGATCGAGGCCGGCATGTGCAACGCCGTGGTGATCTTCCGGTCGATGAACGGCTACACCCAGGTCCGAATCGGGGGGACCGGCGCTCGGGCGGCGGCCCCGATCAGCGGCGGCGCCCTCCACACCAGGGCCTATGGATGGCAGAGCGCCGGGCAGAACTTCGCCCCGACCTTCATGCGTCACATGTACGACTACGGAACCACGCCCCAGCAAGTGGCGGCGGTCAAGGTGGCGCACTCGAAGCACGCCTCGAACAACCCGAAGGCCTACTACCGGGAGCGGGTGACCGTCGGTGACGTCGTGAACAGCCGAATGATCTGCGTGCCGCTGCACCTGCTCGACTGCTGCGTCGAGACCGACAACGCCACCTGCGTCATCGTGACCAGGGCCGAGCGGGCGAAGGACCTGCGGCAACCGGTGGTGTCGATCCGATCGGTGGTCGGGCGCTGCTCGAAGCCCCGGCTCGATATGCACTACCAGCACGGCCCGATCTCGACCGTGGCCGGTCACTACGCCAAGGACCTGCTGTGGCCGAACGCCGGCGTCGGGCCGGAGGAGATCGACATCACCGGCTCCTATGACGCATTCACGTTCACGACGATGTTGCAGCTCGAGGACTACGGGTTCTGCGCCAAGGGTGAGGGAGGGGAGTACGTGTCGAGCGG
>Ga0224508_10003661_pt1 | contig 12687 bp, 10 predicted proteins | sample SF_Jan12_sed_USG_4_FD_170157 | JGI IMG/M metagenome (GOLD analysis project Ga0224508, IMG submission 170157) | Sediment microbial communities from San Francisco Bay, California, United States - SF_Jan12_sed_USGS_21 | ecosystem: Environmental > Aquatic > Marine > Sediment | place: USA...
TGAACTCACCATTGCCGATCTCGACGGTCGGCAGCCCTTCCAGGCTGTCGGCTGCGCGCTCGAACACGGCGCCGGCAGCGCCGGCCGCCTCATTTGCTGCAGCCTCGCCGCGGCAAAGCTTGGTCGCTTCGAAGGCCAGGACCTTCTTGGCTTCGTTGATTTCTGCCCCTTGCAGCGCTTCGAGCCTGGCGATCTCGTCGAGCGGCAAATCGGTGAACAGCTTCAGGAAACGGCCGACATCGGCGTCGTCGGTGTTGCGCCAGTATTGCCAATACTCGAAGTCGGAAAGGCGCTCCGGGTTCAGCCAGACCGCGCCGGTTACCGACTTGCCCATCTTGGCGCCGGACGCCGTGGTAATCAGCGGTGTGGTCAGGCCGAATAGCGTGCGTCCCTCCACCCGGCGGCCGAGCTCGACGCCGTTCACGATATTGCCCCACTGATCCGATCCGCCCATCTGCAGCACGCAGTCATGGCGCCGGGCGAGCTCGACGAAATCATAGGCCTGCATGATCATGTAGTTGAATTCGAGGAAGGTCAGCGGCTGCTCGCGGTCGAGGCGAAGACGCACCGAATCGAAGGTGAGCATGCGGTTGATGGTGAAATGCGGGCCGTAGTCGCGCAGGAGCTGGATGTAGTTCAGGTGATCCAGCCAGTCGGCATTGTTGACCATCAGGCCGGCACGGCCGGCATCGTCGACATCGAGGAATCCCGTGAGCGAGCGCTTGATGCCTTCGAGGTTGGTGCCCAGCGCCTCATCGGTGAGCAGCGGCCGGCTCTCCTCCTTGAACGATGGATCGCCGACCTTGGACGTGCCGCCGCCGACCAGCGCGATCGGCCGATGGCCAGTGCGCTGCAACAGGCGCAGCATCATGATGCCGACCAGATTGCCGACATGCAGGCTGTCCGCCGTGGCGTCGAAGCCGATATAGGCGGTCAGCCGCTCCTTGGCCGCGAGCTGGTCGAGGGCGTCGAGGTCGGTCGCCTGGTGCAGGAAACCGCGCTCGACGACGGCCTGGATGAAATCGGAACGGTGGGCGCGCATCAGTCTAGCTTTCTTGGCAAACGCGTCTTTTACAGCAATCCGCCGCGGGGTCAGCCGGCCTTGGCGACGATCTCGTCTTCGGTTTCGGCGTCATCTTCCCCAGCCGGCGCCTGGTCATCCGCCTCCTCGGCATCGTCGGCAACGGCTTTGTCGGTCGCGGGCTTGGCCTTGGCGGGCTTGCGGCCCGTCGGGGCTTTCGCTTCCTCGGCGATGGCGGCGAGGCGCATATCAAGATAATCCTCGATCACCTCGTTCAGACGATCGAGATAGCCGGTGAAGAAATGGTCGGCGCCGGGCATGATTTCCAGCCCCATTTCGAGGCCGCGCTGCAGCTTCAGCTTTTCCACCAGCTTTTCGACCGACTCGACGGTCACCAGCGTATCGCGGTCGCCATTGACGATCAGCCCGGAGGACGGACAAGGCGCGAGGAAGCTGAAATCGTAGAGATTGGCCGGCAGCGCCGCGCTGATGAAGCCCTGGATCTCCGGTCGGCGCATCAGGAGCTGCATGCCGATCCAGGCGCCGAACGAAATGCCGGCGACCCAGACCCCTTTGGCGTTGGGATTATAGAGCTGCATCCAATCGAGGGCGGCGGCGGCGTCGCGCAGTTCGCCCTGGCCGTGGTCGAAGCTCTCCTGGGAACGGCCAACGCCGCGGAAATTAAAGCGCAGCACGGAAAAGCCGCGTTTCACGAACATGTGATAGATGTCGTAGACGATGCGGTTATTCATCGTGCCGCCATGCAGCGGGTGCGGGTGCAGCACGACGGCGAGCGGCGCATCGCGCTCGGTCGCGTGGTGATAGCGGCCTTCCAGCCGCCCATCAGCGCCGTTGAAGATGACTTCCGGCATTTGTTAACTCCCTCCGCGCGTCGCCGCGCCCCTCTCCGCGTGACCGCCCGTCATCAGATCACGATCGACGGCTGATGAGGCTCGGACAGGGCCGCCGGGCATGGACGGCCAGCAACGTCGATTGGCGTATCGGCCTATCCATCGGGCCTCTTGACATGAGCGCCGACTTGACTGTCGCCGATAACATCGCAACATCATGGGCAGGCTGCGCTGTGTTTAGCGTGAACGCAGCATTTATTGCAATCACCATCTGTGGCACCGGATGATGTTCCAGACCCTGAAAGACGACATCAACGCCGTGGTCGAACGAGATCCGGCCGCACGCTCCACCTTCGAGGTGCTGCTGTGCTATCCCGGCGTCCACGCAATCTTGGTACATCGTGTCGCTCATAATCTATGGCGTCGTGGTTGGGTTACAAGCGCGCGCTGGCTCTCGCAGCTGGCGCGCTGGCTGACCGGCATCGAGATCCACCCGGGCGCCAGCATCGGCAAACGCCTGTTGATCGACCACGGCATGGGCGTGGTGATCGGCGAGACCGCGGAGATCGGCGACAACGTCACCCTGTATCAGAGCGTGACGCTTGGCGGCGTGTCGCTCGATGCGAGAAAGCGCCATCCCACCATCGAGGATGATGTGGTCATCGGCGCTGGCGCTGCGGTGCTCGGTCCGTTCACCGTGGGCAAGGGTGCCCGGGTCGGCGCCAACGCCGTGGTGCTGAAGGCGGTCGAGCCGGGCACCACCGTGGTCGGCGTCCCGGCCCTGCCGACCGGGCCGCAGGACATCTCCGAGGATCAGCAGGATTGTTTCCCCGCCTACGGCACGCTTCCTGGCGCTGCGGTCGATCCGGTCGCGCGAAGCCTCGATCGGCTCCAAGGCGAGATGCAGCGCCTCAATGACAAGATTGCGGAGCTTGAAAGCCGCGAGCTTCGCCCCGCTTCGAGCGACGATGAAGCCGCCGTCGAGCCGCTTGTCCTGTCCAAGCGTTGACATCAACGGGTATGCAGGGCGCGATCTCGTGACCAACCCGGTCTACCTCGATCACAACGCGACGACTCCGGTCAAACCCGATGTCATCGAGGCGATGGCCGAAGCCATGGCCATCGGCGGCAACCCATCGTCCGTGCACGCCCAAGGCCGTGCCGCGCGCCAGATGGTTTTTCGCGCCCGAGAGCAGGTCGCGGCTTTGGTGGGTGTATCGCCCGAGGCGATCGTCTTCACCTCCGGCGGCACCGAGGCGAACAATCAGGCGCTTGCAGGCGGCCAACGGCCGGTTCTGGCATCGGCGATCGAGCATCCTTCGGTGCTGGCGGTCAGCGACCACCAGCAGCCCGCGCCCGTCGATGGCGACGGCATGCTCGATCTGACCTCCCTTGCCCGTCTCCTCGAAGGTCAACGCCCGGCGACGCTCGCCGTGATGATGGCGAATAACGAGACCGGGGTCATCCAGCCGGTGAAGGAAGCTGCGGCCATCGCCCACGAGGCCGGCGTCCGCCTGCATGTCGACGCGGTGCAGGCCGCCGGCAAGATCCCGGTCGATTTTTTCGAGCTTGGCGCCGATACGCTCAGCCTGTCCGCACATAAGATGGGTGGTCCCCAGGGCGTGGGCGCGCTTATTTTTCGCCCTGGCGTCGAGCCCCTGCCGCTGCTGCAAGGCGGTTCGCAGGAACAGCGTTTTCGCGCCGGCACCGAGAACGTGCCGGGCATCGTCGGCTTCGGCGCAGCGGCGGCCTTGGCGCTCGAGGATGATGGCTATGCCGAGCGGGTCGGCGCCCTTCGAGACCGTCTGGAGGCCGAAATCCTGGCGTTGGCGCCGGATGCCAAAATCGTCGGCGGAGGCGCCTCGCGCCTTGCCAACACCACCTGCCTCGTCCTCCCCGGCCTTGGCCACGACACCCAGCTGATCCACTTCGACCTCGCCGGGATCGCGGTCAGCGCCGGCTCCGCCTGCTCGTCCGGCAAGGTCGCGGTGAGCCCGGTTTTGGCGGCGATGGGATTGCCCGTCGATGAGGCGAGTTGCGCGATTCGCATCAGCTTTGGCTGGAACAGCCGGGACAGCGATGTCGAGCGCTTCCTGGACGCCTGCCGCCGGCTGCTGGCGCGGCGCCAACGTCGGGAAAGCGCTTAGAGCCCATCCGGGAAGTTGTCGAATGATTTCATGCCCTTATCCATGAGCAAATGCGAGGAGCTCGGCGCGCCGCGATGCGGCGCATCGCTCTTCGCCCTCTTCCTCGCCTGACCTCGACTGCAAGACGATGAAATCGCTCGATAACTTCCCGGATGGGCTCTGAGAGCTGTATCGGCGTATGCCCGAGACGGCAGACGGCGTGCCGGAGATCTTGCAATCCCGGCCAAAAAGCCGACATAAACGATAGAGATGTTGGCGGTGCTGCCAGCACTTTCGCATGCGTTCCTCTGGAGAGTGGCTGCCATGAGCACTCAGGTGCTGTCCTTGACCCAAGCCGCCATCGACCGGATCAAGCATCTGGTCGACACCCAAGGCAATGGCGCCCCCGGCATCCAGATCGGCGTGCGCAGCGCCGGCTGCTCCGGTATGAGCTACACCATCGACTTCGTCGAAGGCATCGCCGATGACGCCGAGCTGATCGAAGCCGACGGCGTCAAGATTGTGATCGACCCTGAGGCGGTGATGTATCTGGCCGGCACCGAGATGGATTTCGTCGAGGACAAGCTCGGCGCGGCCTTCAAGTTCAAGAACCCCAACGAAGCCGGCCGCTGCGGCTGCGGCGAATCCTTCACGGTATAAGCGGCCCCGATGCGGCCCCGACGCAGGGCGGCGTTGACTTGACGGAGCCTGGTCCGGCTGCTTTTTCTGCTTTCGAACTCACGAGACATCAGGAACGTTAGGTGCCGAAGATCACCTTCATCATGCCGGATGGCGAACGCAAGGATATGGACGTGCAGCGCGGCCTTTCCGTGATGGAAATCGCGCGCGAGGCCGACCTCGGCATCGAGGGCACCTGCGACGGTTCGCTCGCCTGCGCGACATGTCATGTCGTGGTCGATCCTGGCCATGCAGGACGCCTGAAGCCGGCGAGCGACGAGGAAGAGGACATGCTCGACCTCGCCTTCGGCCTGAAACCCACCTCCCGCCTCGGCTGCCAGATCGTGATGAGCGACGAGCTCGACGGCCTGGTGGTCACCATCCCCAGGGGATTTTAGGCGATGGCCCTCCAAACCGCACAAACCCAAGTCAAGCCTGTGGCCGCCGGCCACCGAGTGGTCGTGGCGATGTCGGGGGGGGTCGATAGTTCTTGCGTGGCGGCGCTGCTGGCTGAGGCAGGGCATGAGGTGATCGGCGTCACCCTCCAACTCTACGATCACGGCCAGGCCGTGGGCAAAAAGGGGGCGTGCTGCGCCGGGCAGGACATCCAGGACGCGAGAAACGTCTCGGAGAAGCTGGATATTCCCCACTATGTGCTCGACTTCGAACAGCGCTTTCGCGATGCGGTGATCGAAGATTTTGCCGACAGCTACGCCAACGGCATCACGCCGATTCCCTGCGTGCGCTGCAATCAGCGGGTCAAGTTCCGGGATCTTCTGGACATCGCCAAGGACCTCGGCGCCGAAGCACTCGCCACCGGCCACTATGTCCGCCGTATCGTGAAGGATGGCGTCGCCGAGCTGCACACCGCCGTCGATGAGCATCGGGACCAGAGCTACTTCCTGTTCGCCACTACCCGAGAGCAGCTCGACTTCCTGCGCTTTCCTCTCGGCGATCTCGAAAAGACGGAGACGAGAAAACTCGCTGAGCGTTTCGGCCTTTCGGTCGCCGACAAGCCGGACAGCCAGGACATCTGCTTCGTACCCAACGGGTCATACGCGAATATCGTCCAGAAGCTGCGCCCGGGAGCCGCCGAGCCCGGCGACATCGTGCATGTCGACGGCCGGATGCTCGGCCGGCATGAGGGTTTGATCCATTACACCGTTGGCCAGCGCCGTGGGATCAAAGTCGCCGTCGGCGAGCCCCTCTACGTCGTCCGCCTCGAGCCGGCGACCCGCCGGCTGGTGGTCGGGCCGAGGCCGGCCACGCTTTGCAGGGACATCGACGTCAAGGAGATGAACTGGCTCGGCACGCCTGCAGACGGCCTCCGCGTCCAGGTCAAGCACCGCGCCCGCGAGCCGGCTGCCGACGCCACGGTCCATCCGCTTGCCGACGGCAAGGCACGCATCGTCTTCGACCGGCCGCAATCCGGCGTCGCCCCCGGTCAGGCCGCCGTACTCTATCGTGGCACCCGCGTTCTTGGCGGCGGCTGGATCGAGCGGGCGTCTGTTGTCACGGATTCCAGGCTGAACGCTTGACCAAAACGCCACTCGGCGTTACATGCGATGAGGCCCTGTGGCGGAGTAGCTCAGTCGGTAGAGCAGTGGAATCATAATCCATGGGTCGGGGGTTCAAGTCCCTCCTCCGCTACCATTTTTCGAATTCGTGACCACCACCATCCAACGCCGTTGAATGCGGACATTGGTCCTTCGTGTTCGGTTGGTAGCGCCCCACGGCGTTACGCGCAGCCACAGGGAGCGATGATGTGCGACGATTTCAATGTCGAGCCCGATAGCAAGACGTTCGAGATCCTTGCAGCTGTCGGACTCACGGAGTTGGTGACGACGCTGGGCTTCGATGGCACCCGCAGCTCCCACGACCGAAAGCCTGGACGCTTTGCCGACTACATGCTGGTGAATGACCGTGTCGACGCCCAGAACTTCGACGTGATCGCGGAGCCCGAAGTGTCCGATCACCGACCGCTGGTTCTCGAAATCTGAGAGGCCATGAAGCCCATCCCCAGCCAGATCTTAATCTCTTTGAAGAAATTGGACCCTTCCAATCCAACAAATTGGACCTTTCAAGCATGCCGATAAGCAAGCATTCTAAGCTTGCGATGAGACACGAGCTCCACGATCGCGACGTCGAACATTAACGGTGAGGGCCGCGCCCGATGGGCAAAGTCGCAAGAAAGCGCATCATTGAGCTGACCCGTCGGTATGAGTCGACAGCCCTCAACACCTTTTCCATGGGCGAGAATCCCCCGCTGTTCGTGCGCGGCGAGGGGCCGTTCTTGTTTACCGAAGAGGGCGAGCGCTTTGTCGATCTGATCGCGGGCTCCGCGGTCACCAATCTCGGCCATGGCCTGCCGGCGCACCGGGAGGCGATCGCGCGGGCGACGGAGCGCGGCATCTACCACACCGGCACGCGCCTCGCTCATGTCGAGCGCGCGGAACTCTATGACGATCTCGCCTCCGTCCTGCCGGAAAGTCTCTCACGGTTTCATCTGGTGAGCGTCGGCACCGAAGCGGTGGAGACCGCGATCAAGGCGGCGCAGTACCACACGCGCAGGCCGCGCCTGTTCGCCTTCGAGGGCGGCTATCACGGGCGCACGGTTGGCGCGCTCTCGATCACCCATTCCGAGCATCTGCATCGCATCTTTTCGACGCTCAAGGACGTGGTCACCTTCATCCCCTATCCCTACCAGGCCGGTGCTGAAGCGGGCGTGGACGAGGGGGCGCTCATGGCGTTCTGTCTGGAGACCCTGGAGCAGCGCCTCGTCGAGGCCAAGGCGGCGGACGACCTCCCGTCCTCGATCATTCTCGAAGCGATCCAAGGCACCAGCGGGGCGGTGCGACCGCCGGCGGGGTTCCTAAGAGAAGTCCGCGCCCTCGCCGATCGATATGACGTGCTCCTGATCGTCGACGAGATCTGGACCGGTTTCGGCCGCACCGGCAAGTGGTTCGCCTTCGAGCATGACGGTGTCGTCCCGGACCTGGTCTGCCTCTCCAAAGGGCTGACCGCCGGTCTGCCGCTCGCCGGCGTCGCCGGGCGCGAGGATATTCTGGGCGCCTGGCCCGCCGGCATCCACACCAGCACCTTTCAGGGCAACCCGATCGCCTGCGCCATGGCGCGCGCCACGATCGCCGAGATGAAGGCGAAGCGCTGGGTGGAACACGCGGCAGGGCCGATCGCAAATGGCTTCGAGACGAGACTCGCCCCGCTCCGCGAACGGTCGGCGATCCGCGATGCGCGCCGTATCCACGATGCACGCAGCATTCGCAATGCCCGCCGCATTCGCAATGCACGGTGTATTCGTGACGTCCGCTGGGTCGGCGCAGCCGCTGCGATCGAGTTCGCCGACGCCCAGGATGCCCCCGACCCCGCGACCAGACGCGCTGTGCAGCAAGCCTGTTTCGACAGGCAACTCCTGGTCTATGGCGGCGGCCGGCATGGCAACACCATCATGTTGCTGCCGCCGATCAACATTGACGTTGCGGTGCTCGACGGCGCTCTCGAGCAGATCGTCGACGTGATCGACTCCGTGATCTGAACGTACCAGTCAGAACAGCTGTAGCTGACGATCTTGCGGTTTGCGCTTCACATCGCTTCTGGAGGTGTTGAATAGCGCCTCGCTGAGGTCGCTGAGGAACGGTGACGGTGCAAGCTCCTGGCTGGCGCCGCGCCAGGTTCGCTTGGCAGCGTGGGTCAGGAACAACCGGTCCATCGCCCGGGTCATGCCGACGAAGGCGAGACGTCGTTCCTCGGCAAGCTCGGCATCGCTCGCCGCCTTACCAAAGGTTAGCGGCAAGATGCCGTCTTCCATGCCGATCATGAACACCACGGGAAATTCCAGCCCCTTGGCGGCGTGGATGGTGAGCAACGAAACCCGATCGGCTCGGGGATCGAAGCAATCGGCTTCGGTGGCGAGCGGCACGGCGTCGACGAACCAATCCAGGCGATCCTCGCAGCTCATCGCCAACGCCAAGAGCTGCTGCAGCATGGCCTCAAGATCGGCGATCTCGTCGGCTTCGGCATCGCGCATCACGGCGGCGGCGGCCGCCTTCAGCTCATCCGAGGCCGTCGCCTTGGCGACTGGGTCGACGCGATGCAGGATCGCCTGCGCCGCGGTCTCCTCGATCAGAAGATCGTGGTTATGCTTCTTATAGGGCATGCCGGAACGCTCGAACGCCTCGATCACGGCTTTGGCCTGGGCGTCGGTACGGTAGAGAACGGCGAAATCGGCAAACGACAATTCGGGCGGATGACGATCGACCGCCTGACTGCCAGTTGTTCGCCCGTAACCGCTGGCCTGCGCGGCGTCGACACTTCGACCGGCGTCGACGATTCGACCGGAGGTGCTGGTCCTGCCAGTGTCGATCGAGTAGAAGCTGTGGCCGCCAATCAGGCGCTCGATGCTGTGCACGATGAACTCGGCTTCGGCCTTGTCGCTCGCGGCCCGGTGGATGGTGATGCGCTCCTCCATCTCGCGCACGTGATCGAGCCCGGCGGCAGCGCCTTCCTCGCCGGCTTCGATCACTTCGCCAGATGCTTTGACGATGGTGCCGCTGGAGCGATAATTGCGCCGCAACGTCACCATGCACGCATTCGGGTAGTCCTGATGAAAGCGCTGAAAGCTCTCGGGATCGGCGCCGCGAAAGCCGTAGATCGCCTGGTTCGGATCACCGATCGCCAGGATGTTGGCGTCCTTCCCCGAATTGCCGGGCCCCGATTGACCGAACGGGGCGAGCAGCTGGATCATGCGATATTGCTGCTCGTCGATATCCTGAAATTCGTCGACCGAGATCCAGGCGTAACGCTCGCGATAGTAGGCGGCGAGGTCGTCGTGGTTTCTCAAGAGGCGCACGGTCAGACCGATCAGATCGTCGAAATCGACCCAACCGCGTCTCACCAGCTCGGGCTGATAGACTTCGAGCGCCGCCGCAACCTCGTCGCCTGCTCGCTGCGCCGTGCGCTTGGAGCGCGAGATATCGGCGAGCAGCTTCTTCGCTTGCCGCGGCGAAATATCGAGCAGCGCCTTGATCAGCTCGGTGCGTTCGATGTCGTCGGCGACCCGAAAGTCCGCCGGCAATCTTGCTGCTGTCGGCTGTTCCTGCAGGATGGTCTGGCCGAGCGAGTGGAAGGTGTGGATCGGCACGGCGTCGGCGTCATCAGGCAATAGCCGCTCCAGCCGCCCGCGCATCTCGAGCGCAGCGCGACGGGTGAACGTGATCGCGAGGCAATTACGCGCCGGCACGCCCTCCTCGGCGACCAGATGGGCGATCCTGTGGGTGAGCGTCCTGGTCTTGCCCGAGCCCGGCCCGGCGATGATCAAGACCGGCCCGCGGGTGATCGCCGCCGCCGCGCGCTGTTGGTCGTCGAGCGCCGCCAAAATGCCATGCCGCGGAAACATGTTCGACTGGTGGGAAGCCCCACCGGCTTCACTTTGCGCCGGTGTCTGGTCCGTCCGTTCGGCGCCTGCCTTGGCGACCTTCGGGATCGGCGCCGAGGCCATCGGATTGGCGGCGGGGAGCGCCTCGCCGATCGCCTTCGGCAAGTCGAACAACAGGCCGCCGCTTTTCGCTTCACGCAGCTCGTCGTCATCGAACAGGCGGATCACGCCATATTCGCCGTCATAGCCGGCTTCACGGATGACATCGCCCGCGCGAAGGCGGCTGATCGCCTCGCCGAGCAGGCTGCTATCGGCGCTTCGGATATCCTCGATCGGTACGACATTCAGGATATCAAGCTCGGACCCAAGCGACGTCACCAGGTGCTGGTAGCTCCGTTCCACCCGCTTGCTGCCGGGTTTGGTGCCCTCGATTTCACCGATGACCTCGTGCAGCGGCACCAGATTGACCGCTTCACCCGCGGTCGAGGGCGGCGTCACCTCCGCGGGACGACGGTCGGCGAGCTCGTCAACCCGGTGGAGCACGCCGACGGTCAGCGGCTCGCCGCAACTCGGGCAGCGCCCATCGCGGCGCTTGGTCTGTTCCGGCGTGAAACGCACGCCGCATTTGCGATGGCCATCCAGATGGTATTTGCCCTCGTCCGGAAAGAACTCGACCGTGCCGGCATAGCCTTCGCCGGTCTCCAGCGCGTGCTTGATGCCGAAATAATCGAGCGCGCCGTCGAAAGCGGTCGCCTCGCGGCCGAGCTTGATCGGCGAGTGCGCATCGGAATTGGAGACCAGGCGGTAGCGATCGAGCGACGAGATCCGCCAGTTCATCTCGGGGTCGGAGGACAGCCCGGTCTCGACCGCGAAGATGTGGTCGGCGAGGTCGCCATAGCAGTCGTCGATGCTGTCAAAGCCGGACTTGGAGCCCATCGCGGCGAACCAAGGCGTCCAGATATGGGCGGGGATCAGGTAGCTGTGCTCGTCCGACTGCAGCGTGATCTCCAGAAGGTCGCGGCTGTCCAGGCCGAGGATCGGTCGGCCATCGGATTTGAGATTGCCGATGCGTGACAGGCTGACGATCAGCCGCTCGGCAGCGGCCAGATGCGGCGCGTAGATCAGATGGTGGACCTTTCGGGTCTTCTCGTCCTTCTTGTAGATGGTCGAGATTTCGACTTCGAGCATGAAGCGCACGACGTTGTCCCGGCAGGCCGCCGGCAGACGCTGCTTGATCTCTGTTTCGATCTCCGGACGAAGCCGAAACAGACCGGGCTCGGCCGGCACCAGCTTGTCCTTGATCTCCTGGATCCAGGCCGGATGGGTGAAGTCGCCCGTGCCGACCAGCGCTATGCCCTTCTTCGCCGCCCAATAGGCGAGATGCTCGAGATCGGCCTTTTTGCTGGTCGCGCGCGAGTATTTCGAGTGGACATGCAGGTCTGCGTAGAAACGCATGGGATGGCCTTCCCGTTCGGCCTTATGGTTGGTTAGCGCAAAGTAGCATGATCTGTGACAACGTTCGCTCGAGGCGTCGTCACTATAGGCGATCAACCCCGGGCGCTAAAGAGAGAATCAGCAACTACATTCAATATATGGACAATTTCCTGGTCTACAGCCCCTCGATGTTGGGTCTTCCGAGTGTTTCCAAGAGCCTGGAGCGATGTTCCCTGCGATAGATGACAAGCGTGACCCAAACGGTGAGAAGCACGAAAATTGCGGGATGAAGGAACCAGCCGAGCGCTGCGAGCCCGAAATAATAGGCACGGATTCCACGGTTGAAATGACGCCCGGTCGACGTCGCGATCTGCGCCGCGCGCTCGGCGATCTCGTGACTTTCCTCGTCCAAGCGATCGAAGGCCGGGATGGCGCCGATCAAAATCAGGCAGTAGCTGTAGTGGCGGAAGGCCCAGGTGAACTTGAAGAATGCGTAGACGAAAATCGTGATCAACAGCAGCACCTTCAGATTCCACAGCAAGGCTGACGAATCCACGGTGAACGGCAATCCGCGCAAGACCTCCATTGCCTGTTCTCGCGCGCCCAGAACCGCCACCAGACCAGCGATGATGAACATGGTGGTGGATGCGAAGAACGACATGCTGCGCATCAAATTGCCGAGGATCTGGGTGTCCACCATGCGCACGTCGCGATCGAGCATGCGCCTCATCCAGAGGCGACGGTAGTCACGCATGGCGGCCGTCAGATTGTAGACGCCGCGGTCCCCATCGGCCAATAGGGTGTAGACGAGCCAGAACACGAAAAACCAAGCTGGTGCGATCAGATCTCCAAGGCCTGCCTCGACGCCAAAGATCTCGATCTCGTAAACGATCACGTCGTCGCTCCCGTAAAGGATTTCTTCACTGTCATCACCTACCATGAAGAAAGTCTTAAGACGTTGACGAAAAGCTGCGGCATCATTGCGTTCGGTGGTCAAGCGTCCTACGTAGGGGCTACTTTCGAAAGGAGATCCACCTGTCTTTGCCATCCCGCCGTCCGCGCATCGGCCTGACTCTGGACGCCGAGCCACCGGGCGGTTTTTCGGCCCTGCCCTGGTATGCGATCCGCGAGAACTATTGTCAGGCGATCAGCCGAGCGGGCGGCCTGCCGATCGCGCTGCCCCAC
>Ga0224508_10003662_pt1 | contig 12684 bp, 8 predicted proteins | sample SF_Jan12_sed_USG_4_FD_170157 | JGI IMG/M metagenome (GOLD analysis project Ga0224508, IMG submission 170157) | Sediment microbial communities from San Francisco Bay, California, United States - SF_Jan12_sed_USGS_21 | ecosystem: Environmental > Aquatic > Marine > Sediment | place: USA: California...
TATCTTCCTGGCTGGTATTCATAAATATAGTCACCCAAATGTAAGATGGCGTCCACTTCATCCATATTAGCCAAGGCCCGGAAAGCATTATAATAACCAGCTTCATAGTTTGAACAACTTACAACGGCAAGAACAAGATCGGAATCCAATACCGCTGGCAATGTTTTCGTCTGACCAATTACTGAGGTTTTACCAAGGGCTCTAAAACGATAGTAATACCGGGTATCGGGTAATAAATCAGGTACTACCACTTTAACAGTATAGTCAGAATCTTGTGAGGTACTAAATTTACCGGATTGAATGGGTATCTCAAATTGGTCGGATGTACTCATGGTCCAGGTGCCATGTACTTCACCGGAATCTTGTGGCGTTAATCTGGTCCAGATTAGCACACTGGTTATACCGGGATCGCCCGAGGCCACGCCATGATAAAAAGGTGCAGCTGCCTCGACAAAGAAAGCCTCCGTACCATCCGTGGTTTCGTACTTGGTTTTTTCGTGGATGCACGAGCTATAAGACAGGAAAGAAGTCAGAAGTAGAAATGGAAATAGATTATTCATAACTGAAATTACATAAAGTGGGAACACTCTTATTCAACAGAAATACATAAAGAGAACATGTACAAAAAAAATACGGTCATGATAATAGTGACCGTATTTGCAAACGACTGAACGGTTTGCTCATCTATAACCAACTCTGACGGGTTTGGGCTGGTACATTGATCGCTTGACGTGGATTTCTGCGGGTTTTTTTATGGAATTCTTTCATGATATAACTCTTACATGACGAATAACCCTACCACCATGATCCGTTCAATGTTTAATTTGCTTCGGAAACTAGTCCTGAGCAGGCTCAGAAATACAAAGCAGCATGACGACAAGCATTTGCCTGGATGGACGACGGGCTATTCTCACCCACCTGCTACTGATATTCTTGCCGGAGAGACGTGGCCATATGTCGCTTATTAAAGACTTCAGCCTTCGGATAATTCTTCCTTTAGCACAAAGTTGTACATGTTCGCCAAGGCCATTATATTTGTCGTATATATGACAAATATAAGATGATGAATATGTATAATAAATTGATTTTCATGCTTCTAATTTTAATGCTGATCGCCTGTCAGGATGAAAAATCAGATGGAGATTTGGACGATCAGCTGAGAACACAACTGATCGAAGTATCACAGGGTGAAGGATTATCTTATTTCGAATTGCCGTCAAGCAATGACTTTGCGCGGATCCCACAAGATCCAAATAATCGTATCACCGAAGCGAAGGTAGATCTGGGACGCCTACTTTATCATGAAACAGGTCTTGGTATCAATCCAAAGTATCCCGAAGGCCAATTTACGTATTCATGTGCCTCATGCCACCATGCCAATGCAGGTTTTCAAGCGGGATTGCGTCAGGGGATTGGAGAAGGGGGTGATGGCTATGGCTTCCGGGGTGAAACTCGCGTTCCGAATGCGCACTATTCGGTTGATTCACTGGATGTCCAGCCCATACGAACTCCTACCGCAATGAACGGCGCTTATCAGACGAATATGCTGTGGAACGGTCAGTTTGGAGCGACAGGAGTAAACGTGGGAACCGAGGAGGCATGGACAGAAGGAACGCCAAAGGCAGTTAACCATCTGGGATACGAGGGATTAGAGATTCAGGCCATTGCTGGGCTTACCGTACACCGGATGGGGATAGGCGATAATGTGAAGAACTCCGCTTACGGAGACTATTTTGAAAATGCTTTTCCTGGTCTTACAGACGAGGACTTGATGACCAAAGAAACCGCAGGACTGGCTATAGCTGCGTATGAAAGAACATTACTGGCAAACAATGCTCCTTTTCAGCGCTGGTTGAAAGGAAATCATGATGCAATGTTTCGTAGCGAGAAACGTGGAGCTATTTTGTTCTTTGGTAAGGCCGGATGTGCAAATTGCCACACAGGGCCAGCACTTAATCAAATGTCCTTTTACTCCTTAGGTATGCCGGATCTTGTTGGCCCAGGAATTTATGGATCTTCAGACGATAATAGTGCACATCTGGGCAGAGGTTCATTTACAGGAAGGGCAGAAGATGATTACAAATTTAAAGTGCCACAATTATACAATTTAAGAGACAGTCCGTTCTATGGCCATGGTGGTACATTTCGTTCAGTGAAGGAAGTAATTGAATATAAGAATGAGGGCGTACCTGTGAACAGTAAGGTTCCATCTGATCAGATTAGTGGCAATTTCTATCCACTCGGTCTAACCCAACAGGAAATACAACAAATAACCGATTTTGTCGAAAATGCACTTTATGATGACAACTTAATCCGCTATGAACCAAACGTCTTGCCAAGTGGATTGTGTTTCCCTAATAATGATGATCGCTCACGGGAAGACAGAGGATGTAATTAGGATCGATCTGATATCGAAGAGGATTCTTGTTTTGAGAGCCAAAGTAATGCCAATGGAGTGCACCAGTACGCCGCTCTTTCTATAAAAGCCAGGACAGAGCCTCCGTTGATTGGGCGCATCAGAGCTGTAATGAATGCCCAAAAAATAGCGTACATCAATACATATCGATTCGGTTTAACTAGAGTTATTACAGCGATTATTACGTCGATAGTTCCGATTCCGATCATCAATTGCAAAGCCAATGTTTCGTCAATGCCCCAAAAGGTTAGGAAGGGTAACCAGTCCGGGTTCTGCCTGATCGCAAATATGCCATGTCCTAGAAAAGTGGCAAACACAGCAAAGCGCAAGACCCATCCGACTGAACTAACTTTTTTCATGCGGCCGAAATTAGAAAGTTTCAACGAGAAAAAGAGAAAGCTCCTTGGGCTATCTCTTCTGTTGTGATCAGCTATGGAGCCAAGCGCTCAATTTTCCAAATAGTCCCGGATCTGGTATAACGAAAGCGGTCGTGAAGCCGGTTTTCCCTCCCCTGCCAAAATTCTACCATGTCCGGTAGAATTCCGTAGCCTCCCCAATGAGTCGGCTTTTCGATAGGCTTGCCCCCTTCTGCTTGCTTCTCAAGTTTTTTCAAGCGCTCACTTAAATCTTTGCGATTAGCAATCACCTCACTTTGCGGCGACACGATCGCGCTCATCTGGCTGCCGGCAGGTCTGCTTTCGAAGTAGGCACGGGAATAAGGTACAGGGACTTTTGATACACTGCCCTCAATACGCACCTGACGTTGAAGATGCCGCCACCAAAATACTAGGGAAGCTCGTGGGTTAGCCATGATTTCAGCGCCCTTTCTGCTGAGGTAATTAGTGAAGAATACAAAGGTGCCATCTAGGATGCCTTTTAAAAGGACCATTCGTACCGACGGATTCCCGTCCGAATCGGCTGTGGCTAATGCCATGACATTGGCTTCCAGTTCTCCCTCCGCTATCAAAGCTTGCTCAAACCAAGCATCAAATTGTGCAGTTGGGTCTCCTGCCAAGTCAGCCCGGACCAGAGAATGCTTGTTATAGTCCTTCCGTAGGTTACTTATGTGATCTCTTCCCATATGCTAGGTATTGTTGGGTACTGCCATTGGCTGCCCTGATCTTCCAATCCCTTCCAACCTGCGCACCAATTTAAAGGATAGCCAATACATTACGGGTACAACGATCAAGGTAAGAAATGTGGCAAAGACTAATCCGTAAATGACTGTCCAGGCCATCGGTCCCCAGATGGCCGTGTTATCTCCGCCAATGAATATTTGTGGATCAAGATTTTTCACCAACGAGAAAAAGTTAAAATTGAATCCTACTGCAAGGGGAATAAGACCGAGTACGGTTGTTATGGCTGTCAATAAAACGGGACGTAGACGGGTAGCTCCTCCTAAGATAATCGCTTCTTTGATTTGCTTTGGGGTTAATTGCAATCGACGGGAAAAACCCAACTCATCCATCTTGCGACGGATGAGTAGATTGATATAGTCAATTAGGACGATGGCATTGTTCACAACTACGCCTGCTAATGAAATAATTCCCACACCAGTAAAAACGACAGTGATGTCCTTTCCCGAGAAGCCATAGCCGAGAAAAACACCGATCGTGCTAAAGAGGACCGATAGAATAATGATGAAAGGAGAAACGACTGAGTTAAATTGAGCAACAATAATTATAAATATGCTGAAAATGGCAATGGCAAAGGCTGTACTTAAAAAGGCCATATCTTCTTCCTGTTGCTGTTGTTCCCCGGTAAATTCATAAGTAAATCCTTCGGGAAAGTTGTATTCAGAGATTAGAGCACCCAACTCTGCTACGATCTCATTGGCGTTGTACCCATCCAATACATTAGAGTATATCGTAATCATGCGCTCTCTGTCCTTCCGTTTAATCGAGCTATATGTTGACGAGTACTTGACATCCGCCACTGCGGATATTGGCACCTGGACAATTTGTCCGTTTGCCGGATTGCGAAAAGTTACCTTTTGGCTAATCACATCGGTAATATTATTCCGATACGTCTCATCCAATCGCACCGTGATTGGAAATTCCTCTTCTCCCTGTTTAAATTTCGAAACTTCTTTGCCAAATACGGCTGTACGAATCGTATTTGCAATGCCAAATGTCGAAACCTCATATCGCCTGGCCGCTTCTCGATCTACATTAATGATCAACTCGGGTTTTCCGATTTCAACATCAGCTTTTAGCTCTTCTATACCTGAAATCCCCTGTGCGTTGATGTGAGTAATTAATTCTTCCGAGAGAGACGCTAGTCCATTAATATCATCTCCCCGAACCTCAAGGTTAATCGGTTTACCGGTGGGTGGGCCGGTAGGATTTTGATCAACGATAATGCGCACTCCGGGGTAACCCTGCAATGCAGCACGAAGATCTTCCATGATTTGTACAGTAGAGATTTCACCTCTTTCCTGAGTCGGCACAAATGACACCGTCATACGTGCCTTATTGGGTGTGACACCTGGTTCCGGTGGACTGTTGGGATCAGATGTGTTCTCACCTATTTGAATCAATACTTCTTCCACGATATGCATGCTCGGATCCAGTGTCTCCATGACTTGTGCTTCAAGCTTTTGCACCAGCTCATTTGTGGCTTCAATGTCCGTACCCATAGGAAGTTCAACAAAGGCATTGATATACATGGGATCAGAGGTAGGGAAAAAAACTACTTTCGGTTGATTGATAGCCAAGAATCCTATGGCTGCAAAGAGAAGAACGAAGGTTCCCCCAAAGACAAAGTAGGGAATGGATCGGCGCAAAGCCCTCCTTATGAATCGGTCATAGGTGCTTTCTAAAACCGGCAGAAAATTATTCTGAAATCTGAAAGCTGCGGGACGAAGGATGAAAAAATTGGAAAGAGTGATGAGCACAGCAATCCCAAGAAGATTTCGCATCCAGTTGACTTCAGCAAAATGTGCCAGCACGGCTCCGAGCACCATCAGTATCACTCCAATAAGCACATTGCGCCTCTTCCTTCTTTTCCTGGCGGCCTCTCCAGCGGGTTGATCGACACGCATCAATTTGCTGGTGATAACCGGATTGATGACTAATGCTACAAACAGAGAAGATGTCAGGACAATGATCAGGGTGATGGGCATATATTTCATAAACTCACCCACAAGGCCCGGCCAAAAAGCCAGGGGCACAAAGGCTGCCAGGGTGGTCGCAGTAGAAGCAATGATTGGTAGAGCTACTTCTCCTGTAGCATACTTTGCTGCATCGTGGCCTGACCATCCATTTTGCATGTATCGGTAGATATTCTCGACAACCACAATGGCATTGTCTACCAGCAATCCCAAGGCTAGAATGAGAGAGAAGAGCACCACAATGTTCATGGTCACACCACTGAGGTACAGCCACATAATACCGGTCAGCATCGATAATGGAATGGCAATACCTACAAACAAGGCATTGCGAAGACCCAGAAAGAAAAGTAATACCAGGACCACTAGAATCACTCCCGAAATAATACTGTTTTCAAGATTCGAAACTTCATTCCTGGTGTAGACTGATTGGTCATTAAAGACACTGATACTCAGATCTTCCGGTAGATTCTTTTTTGATTTCTCAATGACTTCTTTGATTTCGTCAGAAGCGTCTAAGAGATTTTCACCCTTACGCTTGATCACGTCAAGTGAGACTACCGGCAAAGTATTCGACCGTGCATAACTGGTTCTGTCCTGGTAGCTATAAGTAACATTTGCGATATCTCTCAGATAAATAGGACGTTGATTTTCGCTCTTGACAATTACATCATTGATCTCTTGCACCTCCTCAAATTGTCCTATGATTCGAATAGCTCTGCGGAACTCATTCTTGATTAATTCCCCACCGGACATATTAAGGTTTTCAGAGGCGATGGCATTTTCAATGTCTCCAAAAGTGACTTGCAGAGATTGCATTTTATGCAGATCCACGTCGATCTTTACCTCACGTTCTAAAGCACCCTTTATGTCCACATTGGATACCTCATCTACTTCCTCAACCTGATCCTCCATATATTCGGCAAACTCCCTCAATTCGTCCATGCTGAAATCTCCCCTCATGTTTATAGTCATGATGGGGATCTCAGAAAGGTTTACTTCTAGCACCAGCGGTTCTTGATCGAGATCGGTCGGAAGTTCGCTCTTGGCTAAATCCACTGCATCCTTCACCTTCCTCATCACCTCGTCAATTTCCATTTCTGTATCAAATTCCGCAGTGATTACCGAATAGTCTTGCATCGAAGTAGACTGTAGCGTTTTCAATCCATTCACGGATTGAATTTCCTTTTCCAAAGGTCGTGTGATCAGATTTTCGATGTCCGGAGCCGAATTTCCAAAATATGGTGTATTGACAAAGATGGTAGGAAAGACAGCCTCAGGAAACTGTTCCTTCGGCATTCGGTTGTATGATTGAAGACCAAAGATCAGAATCATCAAAGTCAGAATAAAGACAGAAGTGCCATTGTCTACTGCCAGTGATGTCAAACCAAACTGTCGAAGCCCCTTCTTATTTTTTGATTTGCTCATTGCTCCCGATTGATTGTATCGTTGACTACATCAATACGCTCATTGGGCGAAAGACCTCTCGCTCCTTCATCGATGACCGCATCGTTATCAGTCAACCCAGATTGAATGACCACGTTGCCATCATAACTTTCGCCCGTTTCCACGTAAGCCTTCTTTGCAAATGATCCGTCATCATTTTCACCCTGGACTAATACAAAATCCTGACCACCTACTTCTTGCTGTACAAGCGAAAGAGGAAGGATGATAACATCCTTTTGGGTAAAGTCATTGATCTTTATTTCGGCAAGTAAATTAGGCTTCAAAATGCCTGAATTATCCTTGAGAGCCATCTCAATAGCAAAGGTTCGATTTGAGGGATCTATTCTTCTTCCGATCAGATTAATTCGCGCCTTCTCCTGCCGGTCAAGAGATGGAAAATAGATGTCCACCCAATCCCCTTTTTTGACTGACGTCAACAAATTTTCCGGCACATCAGCTACTACCTTGAGATTTTTAGTATCGAGAATTTGAGCAATAGGAGTGCCAGGAGCCACTAATTCGCCTGCCTTGAGCATAACCATGTCGACAGTTCCGGTGATGGGGGAATAGACATTTGACTTCGTTCGTTGGTAGTTGAGTGTCTCCAACGATTTTTCTAACCGTTCTTTATTATTCTTTGCCTGCAGGTATTGCACTTCAGATCCAATCTCCTGATCCCAAAGACGAGATTGCCTTTCATAGATATCATTTGCCAGTTCAAGTGATTTTTCTACTTCGGCAATCTGCTTGTCAATGGATTCAATATCAATTTTTGCCACCAGCTGGCCTCTTCCGATTTCCATGCCTTCGGATACCACCACTTGGAGGATTCTTCCACCGACTTCACTGCCTGCGTTTACAATATCCTTAGAAGCAAGAAAGCCTTGAAAAGTAACATAGTGCTCAAAGTCCGTCGCGGCCAACTGACGAACACTGACTAATTGATTTGCCTCCCGAATGTTTGTGTCAAGTCTGGCGATGGCTGATTCAATTTCTTCGATGCCTGCATTGAGTCTTTTCGCTTCCACCTTTTTCGCCTGCAATAGCTTCTTGAGAGAGACCAGATCACTGGGCAACTCACTGCTGGAAGTAGTTTGGCAGGCCATGATCGATATCAGGCTAAAGAATAGGAGTATCCTACACATCAAAGTATTTTTTAAGGTGTTCATTAGTTTATTTATAGGGTTCCTAATGCCTTTTCCATATCTACTTTCGCGACCAGCAGATCGTACAAGGCATTGATATAATTAGATTGAGATTGATATAAATCACTTTCAGCACGACTTACTTCCAAGCTAGATCCTACACCTTCGCGATATTTAATTTGGGTGGTCTCATAGATGCGCTCTGCCAAGCTGAGATTGTCGGTGGTAGACTGCACACTTTTTCTGGCATTCTGGAAGGAGAGTTGGGCATTACTCACTTCCAACTCGATGGCCCTCCGAACATTCTCGATCGTCAAGGCATGTTGGTCTCTGGCAATGCGGGCGCGCTGAATTTTCGCTGACTTTTCCGAACCATCATAAATGGGAACACTCAACGTGAGTCCAACTAAAGAGGTAGGAAACCATATGCCCTGCAGGAACTTATTCCCCTGCAGTATCTGTGAATAGGTGCCAAAACCCCTAAGTGTAGGAACATATCCAACTTTATGTCGGAGAATGTTAATCTCATTGAGTTTTTGTGCATTTTCGACAGCGACAAACTGAGCACGGCCATGATAGTCTGGTACCGCAGCAGCATAGGTCTCTTGTTCGTACTCGCTTATCAAATGATCATCAAAAGTCTCCGATAACCTGAGTTCTTCGGTCATAGGATACCCCATAGAAAACTTGAGTACGTTCATACTGATTTCGACCAGGCTTTCAATCCTTTCGGATTCTATTTGCAGATTGGCCAATGAAAGGTGTAGCCGGTCTACATCAAGTTTCTCCACAAATCCATTTTCGTAAGTCACTTCAGTCTCACGTAGTATGCCTTGCAGGTTGCTGATGTTTTTCTCCAGGATTTCCTGGTTCTTTTGAGCTACAAGGACAGACAGGTACGACTTGGCCACGTTTTCGCCCACCTCCTCCTTGGCGATCGCGGACTGGTCTTCCACAACTCCTTTAAACAATCTGGCCGCTCGAAGGCCGACTAAAAAAGATCCGTCAAAAAGTAGAAATTCTGCATCGAGACTAGCGGTGATATTGTTCTTAAATCCGAACTGGACTTCCAAATCCTCAGCAGGATTTGGTGGAATACTTAAGTCTGTATCCCCTGCAAAAAAACTTCCCTGCGGAATGATGGAGGTAGGTATGTCTATAAAATGTTGCAGGTCTACATTGCCCGTCACCTTAGGCATCCCGATCGACAAGAATTCCTTGATATTCCCTTTGGCATCCTCGATTTCAAGTAGAGCATCTTTTACTGAATTGTGATTTTCCCGCGCATACCGGATGCTTTGTTCCAGGGAGAGAGGCTCCTGACCAAATGTAGAAATAGAGATGGACAGTAGGCATGTGATTAGCGAGGTGCGTACCAACATATCAGTCATTTAAGAGATATTCATATTTATTGAGAAGTCTGATTCCATGAGCTGTGGCAATACCCCTGATATGGTATTTTATGAATTCTTTGTACAGCTTCACCTTTTTACCACTTTCACTCAGCACTATCTTTTCATCCATGATGAAAGTGGCCATTCGTACATACAATGTGGAAAGCAAATCTGTGTCGAGATCATCACGATACAAGCCCTGCTGGATCCCCTCGTCGAGGTTATGTTTGATATCGGCATAGATCATGGAATGACGCTCTGCTTCCATCTTTTGCCAATGGTCTGCATAATATTTACGTAAATCATATAGAGTATTGGGAGATAACTTTTTAAGCATCTCTGTCACATGGTTGGCAATGAGGACGATTTCATGTATGGAATCTTCAGCCAATGCCTTCAGGTCAGCAACCTGATCCTTTTCTTCGCACAGGTAATTGTTCAGGATCTTACCCACCAGATGCTCTTTACTGGGCGTCATCTGATACAGGGTCTTCTTTGAGATACCGAGCGATCGACTGATGTCATCCATACTGACACTCTTGATGCCAAAGCGCATAAACATTTCGGCAATTTTCAGGTATAGTGATGTCTCCAAATTCACCGGACAAATATACGAAGGAAACTTCTGGTGTGTTGAGAGTTTCCTTCGGTTTCGAAGACCTTATGGAGAGTACCGACGAGAGAGCCGATACTTTAGACAAATCTTGACTTTTGGACCTTTTTATTGATCTAGGAAAGGCCTTCGGCTATGGAACGATGTATGAAGTTGCCCCAGGTAAGGTTCATTTGGTTCTCTTGGTGTTTTTTTGCCCGTTCAATCGCCAACAAAGCAGCATGTTCTACCACCCACTCGAAGTTGGTTTCACCTACGGAGTGTATATCCGCATCAGGTGCAGGATTGCAAAAATCGATGGCATATGGCACACCATCACTGACCGCAAACTCCACTGTATTGAAGTCGTATCCCAGACCCTGATTGAGTTTTAAGACCCATTCCTTTACCTGTTTTAGCAGCCCCTTTGGATATTTTGGTTTCTCCTGCAAGTATCGCAAGTGGTGTGGGTTTCTTGGCTCGTATGGCATGATGTGCACATGCTGTTGACCGATGCAATAGCAGCGAAAGTAAAATTCAAATTCGATGGCCTCCTGTAACATCATCACTAGTCGATCGGTTTCAGAGTAAGCGCTAAAGAGATCTTCGAAATTATGTACCTCATATACGCTTTTCCAACCGCCTCCCGAATGAGGCTTCATAAATAGCGGAAAGCCGCCCAGATAGGCAACCATCTTCTCCCACTCCATGGGATATTTCAGATTTCGGAAGGAGTTGGCATTGGTGTCCTCGGGCATCTCCTTGGAGGGTAGGAGCACTGTTTTTGGTACAGGCACGCCAATTTGTTCGGCCAGAACATTGTTAAAGAATTTTTCATCTGCACTCCACCAAAATGGATTGTTCATCACGGCGGTGCCACAGGCGGCCTCGTTTTTCAAATAAGCCCTGTAGAACGGTACATCTTGTGAGATTCGGTCCACGAGCACGGCGTAGCCTGAAGACTTTGCCTGCATCACTTCTTCGACATGGGCTAGCTCCGCCCGAATTCCTTTCACTTTCGATTCATTAATTCGATCGACAAAGGCCTGAGGGAAGGTATTCTCTTGTCCAAACAGGATTCCAATGCGCTTCATAAAATGTCCATTTTCAGCGGCATAAAAATAGGGTTTTATTTCCGGTGGTAATGAAATACGGTGACGATGCCTTAGGGCAATTTGGCGAGCCGGGAACTAGGATATGTCGAGCACTACTATTAACATAGTTTCACTACCTTACTACATCGGACAAGTCAATACATTAATGGTTAAACCATATTCACTCTTTACAGAGTTTGATATCGAATTGTTTCAGGCCGGCAAGCATTTTCGTTTGTATGAGAAATTCGGTGCTCATCCAGTTACCGTTGACGGAGAGGAAGGAGTCTACTTTGCTGTTTACGCTCCCGGCGCCAAAAGTGTCGATGTCATTGGTGACTTCAATGATTGGCAGGCGGATCAAGATGGCTTAGGCCCCAGATGGGACAGTTCCGGAATTTGGGAAGGATTTATTGGGGGGCTGAAAAAAGGGGATCTATATAAGTACAGGGTTACTTCTGGTCATTTGAATCAGGTCTTTATTAAAACAGATCCATTCGGTTTCTTACAAGAAGAATCCCCAAAGACTGCTTCGGTTGTATGGGACCTCGAATATCAATGGTTGGATAAAAAGTGGATGAAAAAGAGAGGACAGGTAAATGCATTGTCTTCTCCCTTCACGATCTACGAAGTCCATCTCAGCAGTTGGAAGATGCATCCCGATGGGACCCTCTATTCGTATGATGACCTGAGCGAACATCTGGTACCGTATGTCAAAGAAATGGGTTTCACCCATGTGGAATTTATGCCCATAATGGAACATCCTTTTGGTGGATCGTGGGGATATCAAGTGACAGGATTTTTTGCACCTACCAGTCGACACGGAGATGTGCAGGGCCTGATGAGATTAATAGATGCATTCCACCGGGAAGGGATTGGTGTGATTCTGGACTGGGTCCCTTCACATTTTCCATCTGATGGACATGGTCTAGCCAACTTCGATGGTACCTGCGTGTATGAACATCCAGATCGGCGTAAAGGATATCACCCGGACTGGAAGTCGCATATATTTAACTATTCTCGTGGTGAAGTTCGATCGTTCCTGATTTCCAGTGCTTTGTTTTGGCTAGACCACTATCATATCGATGGGCTGCGGGTAGACGCAGTAGCATCCATGATCTACCTGGACTATTCACGTGAAGAGGGAGAATGGGTGCCCAATAAATATGGAGGAAATCAGAATCTGGATGCGATTGAATTTCTCCGGGACTTTAATTCAGCTGTATATGAATATTATCCCGACACCCAAACCATTGCAGAGGAATCGACAGCATTTCCGATGGTAACCCATCCCGTACATCATGGCGGCCTGGGCTTTGGCATGAAATGGATGATGGGGTGGATGAACGATACACTGGCATATTTTAAAGTAGATCCATTCTTCCGCAAGCACGAGCAGGGTAAATTGTCCTTTAATATGTACTATGCCTATTCAGAAAATTATGTGTTGCCGTTATCGCATGACGAAGTGGTTCATGGAAAGGCATC
>Ga0224508_10003663_pt1 | contig 12683 bp, 10 predicted proteins | sample SF_Jan12_sed_USG_4_FD_170157 | JGI IMG/M metagenome (GOLD analysis project Ga0224508, IMG submission 170157) | Sediment microbial communities from San Francisco Bay, California, United States - SF_Jan12_sed_USGS_21 | ecosystem: Environmental > Aquatic > Marine > Sediment | place: USA...
GGCTTCGAGCCAGGCGAAGTCGCTGGCGAAGTTGCTGCGGGGGATGACACCGGTGACTGCGGTGGTGGCCCCGGCGGTGAGGCCGTTGGCTTCGAGCCAGGCGAAGTCGCTGGCGAAGTTGCTTCGGGGGATGACACCCGTCGCCGCAGTCGAGGTCGCAACGGTGCTCGGTGCCGCCGAGTCGTCGATGATCTCGCGCCCGACGACGATCGTCGCAACCACGAGGGCGACGCAGACGACGATGCCGCTGAGTAGAACGGTCACTCGCCGCCAGTCGCCGACTTCATGATGATGAATGCTGACTGTCATTGGACACTCCCTTGGTGAGACTGGATTCAGCGTCCTCTGCCGCGCCTGATCTGTCTGGAACTCATGTCACAGTCCACGGGTGACAGTCGACACATGAATCCGTCGCGACGACCCGAACGGGGGACCCACCCTCGGTGACGAGCAGTCAGCGCTCCTGCCATATGCTCTGAAATCGGGGGTATGGACGGATCGCAGCATCCGCGTTTCGGCTCACCGAGAGGACGCGGGCGCTGGCCGGGGATCTCGAGTCCGAGCTCGGCGTCGTCGGAGCAAGGAAACCAACGGGGAGGCCTCTGTTTCGACTCCACGGTCACCCTCGTGGTGCGCAGGGTGCAATGGGCGTGCCCCAATGGGCGCTGTGGGGTGGGCCGACACGCAGGTGCTCGACCCGAGACAAGGCGATCCGCTCGAGCCCGATGAGATGGACGGCGGGGAGCCGTCAGTCCGCTGACGGTGCCTCGGTGGCCGCGGCGGGATTCTCGATTGCGCCTTGGCGTTCGAGCCACCTCGTGAGGGGCGCCGGCATCTCGGCCGGACGATCACCCCAGTCGTAGACGACGACCGATCCGGCGAGCACGTCGTGCAGCGCCCGACGCTCACGTCCGATGAGAATGCCGACCAAGCCCAGGCCGAGCGTGACGACGCTCAGTGGAAAGGTGAGCACGCGCACGAGAGCCGGCCGGCCTCGAAGTGGTGACCCGTCTCGCTCGACGACTCGGACGCCGACCAGCCACTTGCCGGCAGTGCGACCCGTGATGGCCAGACTTGCCCAGTGATAGAGGAAGAACCAGGCGAGGTAGGTCAGCAACCACCATCCCGTCTGCCCGCCGTCGGTATCGATCTCGATCCCCAAGAGCAGGCGGAACGTGAACGCCACCACCGTCGTCAGGATGCCGAAGATGGCAAGGGCGACGGCACCGTCCACCGCAAAACCGAGGAGGCGGCTCACCGGCCCTGCGTAGCGGCCCGTGACCTGACCCGACGTCAGCTCGTTCACGACTCCACCTTCGCCGGTACGAGAAGTTCCGGGCCGGGCTTCAGCTCGTCCGGGTCCCGGCGGAGCATCCGATTGACCACACCGATCACGATGACGTCGAGGCCCACCAGCTGTCGACGAGCTAGATCGAGCGTCGATCCGGCCACCTCGCTCGTGCTCCGGGCCACCAGCTCACCGATTTCTGCCCGTTCGGCGACTGCGGCGACGTCGACCTTCTCGATGAGCGCGGCCATGTCGACCTGGTCGACGAGCGCGTTGAGGTCAACTCGCTGAAGCACGGCATTCAAGTCGACGTTCTCGAGCAGACGATCGAGATCGACGTCGGCGAGGAGCGCATCGAGGTCGACCCGCTGCACGACGGCATCCACGTCGATGGCCCCGATCACGGGGGGTGCGACATGGCCCACGACACGGTTGATTGCTCCGTTCAACCTGCCCGAGCTCTCCGACGGCGGCGTCACCGGAGCAGCCAGATGGGGAGGGTCTGCAACACGCGGAAGATCATGTCACACCCTGAAGCGGCGCTCGCACCGACAGCACTCGAACGACTTCGGCGGTTACGTCTAGTGTGCGCTCTGTGACCAGCAGCACCAGCCCAGCCGAACCCATCGAAGAGAACGGGATCAGCGACAGTGAGACGTCGCCACCAAGACGGCGGCGTTGGCTGGTCCGCGTCCTCATCGGTCTCGCTTCGCTCGTAGCCGTCTTCGCTGCGCTCAATACATGGGTCGAGCGGCAGCTTCTCGACACCGACGGCTGGGTCGACACAAGCGACCAGCTCCTCGCCAACGAGGAGATCCGATCCGACCTGGCCACCTTCCTCGTCGACGAGCTGTACGCCAATACAGACATCGAGGCCGAGCTCGGGTCTCGCCTTCCCGACGACTTCCAGGGGATTGCCGGGCCGATAGCGGCGCTGATGCGTGAACCCGCCACCGCCGCCGTCGATCGACTCCTCGCCTCCGACGAGGTTCGGTCGACGTGGCAAACCCTCAATCGTGCAGCGCACGAGGCGCTCGTCCGCGTGCTGAAGGACGAGACGAGGGCCGACGCGGTGTCGACCGGCGACGGATCGGTGACACTCGATTTGAGCGTTCTCGTCCAGAACCTCGCCGAAGATCTCGGACTCTCCGGGGAGCTGATCGAAGGTCTTCCCGACGACGCTGGGCAGGTCACCATCCTCGAATCGGATGAGCTCGAAGTGGCCCAGGAAGCCGTCGAGCTGATCGACAAGCTGAGCGTGATCCTGTTCATTCTGGTCGTCGGGCTCTACGGCGCCGCTATCTATCTCGCAACCGGGCATCGAAGAGAGGCGGTGCGCAGTGTTGGCTGGGCCCTTGCTGTCAGCGGATTCTTCCTTGTCGCAATCCACCGGGTCGGTGTCGAGCTCGGCATCGACGCTCTCGCCGGCGGTGACGACGGCAGGGACACAACTCGCGAGGTCCTGATCATCGCCACCGATCAGCTCCGTCAAATCGGCTGGGCTGGTGTGACCTACGGCTTGATCATCGCACTCTTCGCAGGACTCGTCGGACCCTCGAAGCTGGCACGTGCGATCCGGCAGGCGTTGTCGCCGGTCATCACGGTGAGCCCACTGGTCTTCTGGCTCTCGATCATCGGCCTCTGGTTGTTCATCGCCTCGTGGAGTCCGGGGACGAGCCAGGACGCCGGCGCATTCGGACTGCTCGCCACTGGCTTGTTCATCGTTGCGCTGGAGTTGTTGCGGCGCCAGGTCAACCGGGAGTTCCCCGAGGCGTCACTGGGTCAGACGATGGAGCGATTCTGGGACTGGCTGTCGCGATCGTCGACCTGAGCAACGTCATCGGTCGGCCATCGAGGGCCACGGCATCGGTGGCCGCCTCGAAGTGTCATCGATGATCGTTCTCGGCTGAGCTCAGGCGTGCTCGGCTGGAACGTCCACACGGCCGTTGACGACGTGGGCGTCGAGGTCATCGGCGAGGCCCGGAAGTTCCTCGAGCGGACCGATGTCCCACTCCGGGCCGAGCTGCTCGGTGACGTTGCCGTCGGCCAGCACCTGGCCCGCTCGGGCGAGCGAACCGAGCGTGACGGCCGTACCCGGCGGGTCGCCCCACACGCCGAAGGAGAGCTGACTGCTGCCGAGCACCCCGGTCGCGATTTCGCCCGCCGACATGCCTGCCCGAACGGTCAGCGTCTGACCGTTGTCCGCGCCGACCTCGGTGATCGTCCTCATCGCCGCCAAGGTGAACTCGGCCGCATCAGCCACCCGGGCGTCGTCCTGGTCGAGCCCGGTGAGGTACAGCTGGCTCCCCGACGAACGTTGGATGCGCTCGACGTCGTACCGGTCCATCAGCGCGCGGATCTCTTCGTCCAACCGTTCGGTGAACTCCAACGCGAGGTCCTGGTCGACGCCGGCGGCCTCGGGCACGCCGTCGACGGTGATCGAGACGACCGTCGCCGTGTCGAAGATGTCTTCGATCGCCTGCTCGCCCCGGCGGACACGATCGACCAGCCGGGCCGGCAGCAGGGCGGTCAACATGTCGTTGATGTGTTGTTCCTCGTCGACGATCGCCTGTTCCCTCGACTCGAGCTGATGGGCGACACCCTCGAGCTGTCGCCCCAGGTCGCCGAGCTCGTTACGTCCGAGATCCTCGACCTCGGTGTCGAGGTCGCCGTCGGCGATGCGATCGGCCGCCCGCACGAGCGATTCGGCCGGCCGCGTCAGAATGCGGGAGAGGAGCACGCCGACCACAGCGATCGTCGGGAGCAGGACCGCGAGTACGACGAGCATCGCGCGCAGGAGAGCGTTGAGTGCCGAGTCGCTCTCGCCCTTGTCCTGCTCGACGATCACGGCCCAGTCCAGCCCGACACCCTGCACAGGCCCCGAGGCGGCCAGCGTCCTGCTACCGAGGTAGTTCGTGACGGTGCCGATGAACTCGTCGCCGTCGAGGCCGGCGGTGACGGCCTCGTTGTCGACCTCCTGCAGGAGGACGGGTGAGCCGACGGTCTCGATCAGATCGGCGGCATCCTGGTCGCCGTAACGGTCGACGTACCGGCGCAGATAGTCGTCGGGATCCTCCAGCCAGGCCCGCGAGTCGGACCGGAGGGTCCGGTCGGCACCCACGATGTAGCTCTCTCCTGTGTCGCCGAGACCGAGCAGCTCCCAGTCCTGTTCGGCCGTCATCACGGCGGTCACCAGCTCGACCGGCACCTCGGTGACGACCGCGCCGACGACGTCTGATCCCGATCGAACGATGGCGGCGATGAAGAAGACGGGCTCGCCCCGCGTCGGGATGTAGAAGAAGCTGTCGGACACGACGGCGTCACCGACCGCGACACCGCTGATCTTGTCGATCACCTCGCCGAGGCCGCTGTCGGCGTATGGCCCGTCGAAGCCGTTGGTGCCCAGGTCAATTCGTTTCTTGGTCGAGTACACCACGTCTCCCGTATCGGCATCGACCAGGATCAGATCGGACATGCGGGCGTTCTCCATCAGCGCGCGGAGCAGCGGGTGGTGATCCGCATGGGCCTCGCTGTAGCCCGACCCGTCGCCGGCATCGTCGAGTTGGTCGCGCTCGTCGAATGAGTCCGGATTCCCGGCGATGTAGTGGTGCTGGACGTACCGGCCCGCGGTGGATGCCGGGACGAGGTCGCCCGAGGAGATGTCTACGCCGGCGTCCACGAACGGAGGCAGCGCCTCGGTGTCGTAGATCGTCGTGAGGCCGGCGACCTGATCGGCTGTGATGTCCGCGTCGAGCTGGCGGAATTGCGTGGACAGATCGGTGAGCGCGTCGACGACGCTCGGGTTTGCCGCCAAGATCGACACTCGTGATTTGAGGCGCTCGATGCCGATCTCGAGGGTTTGGACGCGTGTGTCTCGCACGGCGGTGAGTTGTGCCTCGACACTGTCATCGATCAGCAGGCGGGCGAACACGTAGTTCACGCCCGACAACAGGAGCACGGAGACCAGCGCGACGCCGACGAGCGTGACCGAGAGGCGACGCCGCAGGCTGGAGTTCCGGGCTCGGCTCACGAGGGGTCGTCCTGTGGCGTCGCGGTCGCTCCGCGGGACGCAGACTCGTCCGTGGCGGTGCCGCCCATGCGGCGGAGGACGCGCTCGATTCGCCGCCTGCGGGTCACTGCGAGCTGCTCCAGCACAGCGGCCAGCTCGGGGGCGAGCGAGATGACGCGACCCGCGGCCTCCGGCGGGATCGTCACCACGTCACAATCCGTCATGGCGACGACCAGCGCGGCACGGTCGGTCTCGGGCGGCTCGTCCAGTACCCCGAAGACCTCTCCGGCCTCGATGTCGACCACGTCGAGATCCTCGGCGCCCTCGCGCCGGAGCACCAGCCGGGCCCGGCCCTCGTGCAACAGCAACACGTTCCGCTGTGCACCCTCCGCGATGATCGTTTCGCCGCGTCGGTACTGGCCGATCGAAGCGGCGGCCGCCAGCTGGTCGAGGACGTCGTCGTCGAGGTCGGCCAGCAGCGGTGTGTCGACGATGCGCCGGCGGATGTCGGCCGCGGTGATCTGACTCTCGATGGCCGTCTTCGTGCCGTCGAACAGGTAGAGGTCCTGGGCGGGATTGGGAAGCGGGACGTCGTGGCGGTACGAGAGGTACCAGACGAGCGCGCCGAAGTCCGCCTTGACCCGGGGAGCGATCGTGTAGTCATCGATCCACATCGACGCCTGATAGTCGACGACTGGGTCGGCGATCTGCGTGACCCGGGCGAACGGGGGCGGGTCCTCGACGACACCCGGGGTCGAGCGGGCGGCATCGACCAACATTTCGATCGCCGCCGTTGGCGGCGCCGTCCGCTCGATCTGGACGGGCACCATCACGCGGTGCAGGCGGCTCGGCTGGTCGTAGTTGGTGATCGTCGCGTTGGCGAGCTGCCCGTTCGGGATCACCACGAGGTCGCCGTTGCGGTCCTGGATGCGGGTGGCACGCCAGTTGACGTCGATGACTCGACCTTCGACCTCTTCGGATTCGATCCAGTCGCCGGGGCTGAATGGTTGGTCGACGAGCAGGGTGAACCCGGATGCGATGCCGCTCAGCGTGTCCTGGAGGGCGAACGAGATGACCAGCGACGTCACACCGAGCGCAGTGAGCGCCGCGGAGAGGTCGACACCCCACACTCCCGCGACGAGAATCCACGCGGTTCCGAGAATCAGCAGCAGTCGGGGAACCGCGAGCAGCAGACGAGGGATCGGACGGCGGCCGGTCCGGCGAGGTCGGTCGGCCAGCCCTGCAACGACCACCCGGAGCGCGGACAGCGCAGCCGATGCACCGGACAGCAGGACGGCGCTGCCCAGCACCCGGAGGAACGGGTTCTCCGGGTCGATGTCGAACAGCGCTCGGGCCAGCACCCACAGGGTCAGCAGCGGGACCACCCACACCCGGACGGTCGAGATCATGGTCCGGTACTTCGAGTCGCGTTGGCGCAGGCGCTCCTCCAGCTCGCCTGCGCCGATGATCAACAGCGGCAGCACGACGATGATCAGCGCCGCCCACGCCGCACTCGAGTCGGGGAACGGGCTGCTCATCGGACCGGTTCCCCGTCGCTCGTCCGTCCGGACACGATGGTTGCGCCGAGTGAATCGATCGGGCCGGCATCGTCCTCGGTGACGAAGGTCGACGGCAGCTGCGACCGCACCGAGGCCGAGACGAGCACAGCGCCCGAAACGGCCCCACGAGCCAGATCGGCCGCACGTTGCACCGTCGATCCCCACGCGTCGTACACGAGGCCCGATCCGCCGGTCAGCCCGACCGTCACCGGTCCGGAATCGACACCGGCGCTCATCGACACCACCCGGTCATCGTCACCGAGATCACGGACGAGGTCTCGCACGTCGAGCACGAACGCCACTGCCCGTGCGGCGTGGTCGACGTGTGGACGGACCGTGCCGCAGGTCGCGAAGTACGCGTCGCCAGTGAGCCGGATCCGTTCGAGACCCCGCTGCTTGGCCAACGCGTCCGTCTCCTCGACGAAACGATCGAGCAGCACTCGGGCTTCTTCCCTGGAACCTGCTCGCAGGAGGGGTCCGAGCCCCTGGATGATCACGACCGCCGCGGTGGCGTGCGCCACCTGATCGACCACATTGCGTTCGCCGGCCTCGGCCCGCTGGGCGGCCTGAGGAGGGAGGATCCGCCGCAACAGGTGACGCCGCTCGGACGCCCGCCCGGCGGCGTCGGCGTTGCGTGCCGCCAGCGTCTCCAACATCGTGTCGATGTCACCCGCCAGCTCCACGAACTCCTTGGGGCTGCCATCCGGAAGTGCGGCCGAGCTCGCTCCCTGTTCGATGCCTCCCCCGGCGCGGACCGCCCGCAGGTTGGTGGAGATGATGCGCAACGGGTGCAGAATGCGATCCGACCAGCGCACGGCGAGAAATGTGATCGCCACGAGGAAGACTGCGATTGCGATCAACAGGTTGCGGGCGAAGTCGACGATCGGCTCCTCGATCTCCTGGAGCTCGATCTCGGTGATCATCGCCCACTCGAGCCCATCGATGCCGAGGGCGCGGCGGGCCTGGAGCACGTCGCTGCCGAGGTAGTTGGTCGTCTCCACCAGACCGGGTTCGCCATCGAGGGCGGCGTCCACGTCCTTGTCGTCGACCGGCTGGAAGATGACGGTCGTCCCGAACGTCTGCATCGAGCGGATCTGGTCCTCTGTTGCAGCCCCTGCGGCGCTCACGTCATCCAGGTACGAGCTCTGGTCCTCGACGAAGCTGCGGGCGTCGGAGCGCATCAGGTCGTCGCGTGCGACCACGTAGGTCTCGCCGGTGTCACCCTGCTCCGACCATGATCCGTCATTGGTCGTGATCGAGTTGAGCCGGTCGGGGCCGACACGGAGTGCGACGAACCCGGCGAGCGTCCCGTCGGTGATGACGGGGCTCGCCACGAACGCGCTCGGTTCGCCGCCGGCGGGCGTGTAGCTGGTGAAGTCCTCGATCGCCGCGATGCCGGGCTCGGGTTGGTCACCGAACGAGTTGACGAGGACCGCCAGAGCCGTCCCGCTCTGGGGCCCGGTGAGGAGACTGGTGGCGAAGTCGATGTTCTTGGCGGTCGAGTAGACGATGATGTTGTCATCGGGCTCGATGAGGTAGAAGTCGTCAACACCGGTCTGGATCGCGAACTCGTCGAACGACTCGTGGAGTGAGCTGTGCAGCTCCGACCAGCGGCTGCCGTCACCGGCGTCGGTGAGCAATCCTCCTCCGTCGCCGAGCGGCACGACGTAGTTCGCCTGGAGATGGACGGCGGCGGATTGGCGTGGGACGAGGCTCGCGGCGCTGATGGGCCGGCCACGTACTGCTGAGAGCGCCGGCGCCACGGTGTCGACGTAGTACTCATCGACGGCCTCACCGTCGACGAGCGACGGGGTCTCGGCCTGTAACTCCCGGTAGGCGTCGGCGAAGTCGCTTATCGCCTGCGCGGTGCTCGGACTGATCGCCTGTGCGACCACCGCCAGCTCCAGGCTGCCGACGTAGCGCTCGACCTCGTCGGCGCGCGCCGCGCCGAGCGAGGTGACGCGGTCACGCAACACATCGTCGGCCAGGTCACCGCCGCGTCGCAGCCCGACGATCGACGTGATCACCAGCGAGACGAGCGCGACCAGGAGGACGACCAGCGAGAGCCGAGTGGCAACGGAGGTGTTGCGGACGATCCGGCCGGGCACCGCTGCGATCTTCGCCAAGGTGTCGCGCACTTCCCGAAGCTACCGCGGCTCAGCGATGGTCGGCGAAGCAGTCGAGGGCTTCCGTTCTCTTGCGGACTCGATGCTGATGCGCCGCACTCAGCGCTCTCGCGCCAGGAATGCGAGCAGGCGCAGCAGGGTGATGTAGAGCCAGATGAGGGTCACCATGAGCCCCCACGCCGAGTACCACTCCATCAGCTTCGGTGCTCCGGTGTCGGTGCCGGTCTCGATGGTGGCGAAATCGAGAGTGAGAGCCAACGCCGCGAGAACCACGGCAATCAGGCTGACGATGGCACCGATGGCCTGGAACTGGTCGGAGTAGAGCCATCCCCAGTCGAAGAGGCGCATGACACCGACGAAGAGATACAGCAGGCACAACCCACCGATGCCGGCGGTCACGCCGAAGGCCAGCTTCCGGGTCGGCTTGATGATGCGGGTGAGGTAGAGGAACAGGGCGACGACGAACACCGCCACGGTGGCCACGACCGCCGCGCCGACGATGCCCTCGGTCTGGGCCTCGTATGCCGCGGAGATGGCTCCGAGGCAGTAGCCCTGGAGGGCGGCATAGATGATGCCGAGGATGCCGGCGCGTTGGGGATTCATGGCGGCGAAGATGCCGACGAACAATGCGCCGAACGACGCCAGCCAGAACCCGCCGGGAATCGTGACGGTGGTGTTTCCGTAGCCGGAGCCCAGGTCGACGGCGACCGGCTCGGTTGCCGACGCCCATCCCCAGGCTCCACCGGCGATGAGCACAGCGAGCAGAACGAGGGTCTTCATCGCTGTACCGCCGACCGTCATCGTTGCCGGAGTCGTGACCGTCCTCGAGGGAGCGAGATAGGTCTCGACGACAGCGGTGCTCAGTGCCGGGTTTCCCGAGGTCACCGCTCGCGTTGTTGGCATCATTCGACATCTTCGCTGTTCGCTTGGGGTTGGACCGACCCTGCGGTGGCGGATTCGATCAGGCGGCGGCGTACGAGCATCGTGGCGCTCACAACTGCAACCCAGATGGGGAACACGAAAGTCAGTGCCGTGTTGGGCAACGGTGCGAGGAGAAGCGTGAGGCCCACGGCATACCCGACGATGACGAGCGGCCGGGTGAAGGCCTTCGAGAGGCGCCCGACCGTGGTCGTCGAGATGATGAAGACCGCCTCCAGGCGTGTTGCAACCACCGACGCTGTGGTCACGCCGCCAGCCTGCCAGAGGGCGATGTCCGAGGCATCGGCAGCGACGCCGAACAGGTAGCCGCTCAACGCCGGCGTGGCGAACAGCATTCCCGCCAGGAGCCAGGAACCGGCCAGGAGCAGTGCGCTGCCGAGGAACACAGTGCCGAAGAAACGATTCTCGCGATCGCCCACCCGTCGCCGGATCACCGCGACGAACCAGACGAAAGAAATGGTGCCGACGATCAACAGGTTGAGCCCCAACACCGTCGTCCGCTGGTTCGTTTCGTCCAGGTACCACTCGGCGACGGCCGCGTCACCGCGGGCGGGAGTCGGGGCACGAAGCAGGAGGGCGGTCCCCGCAAGTGAGCACGCCGAGTGAGCGAGACCGGCCAACGCTGCTGCTTCGACGGAGCGGAGTGCGGCGGGGACCGCGCGACTCTCAGTTCGACCGACCATGATCCCGTACGCGCACGCGGCCAACGTAGGTCGGCTCCAGCGAGCTGGCATCACCCGATCAGGGTGAGAGAGCCTGAGGTCTGTGTGGGTTCAGGCGGTTTGTGCGGCGATCTGCGCCGTAGACATCAGCTGTGCCCGATTGCGCTTCACGACACCGAGCGCCTCTTGCGCCAGTGCCGGGTCGGCGTTCGGGTCGGCCCGGAGCGACAGTGCAGTATCGAGCGACGCGGCCAACGCCGAGATCGAGCCCGCCAGCTGCTGCCATGCTTGGCCCCCGCCACCGGCGGCGACCTCCTGGCACCCAAGCGACATGTTGTGGACTCGCGGGCGTTCGGTCCGCCATCGCTGGGCCGCCTCGACAGCGGTAGCGGCGAGCAGCTCGATTGAGAGCTGATCGTGCAGCCATTGGACATTGCCCAGGAGCTGGCGGCGCGGTGAGATGACGGCCGGGGGCGGCTGGGGCTCGCTGCGCGTGCTGCCGGCCGAGAACAGCGCGATCAATGCGATCACCGCGATCACGATCAGCACCGCCACCAGGATGGTGCTGGCGCTGTCATCGCCATCCTGGCCCGAGGGCGTTGTGGTCGGGGCCGGACTGCTCTGGTCGGGTGTCGGAGCCGGCTCGGCGGGTTGTTCCGCCGGTTGTTCGGCCGGTTGTTCCGCCGGTTGTTCCGCCGGTTGTTCGGCCGGTTGTTCGCCGGCTGACTCGGTGCCGTCTTGACCGTCGCTCGCGTCGCCTGCGTCACTTCCGCACGAGAGCACGAACAGGGACACAACGATCACCGCGGCCAGGACACGGGACGCCCGACCGATGAAGCCTCTCGAAAGCGCGGGCAACGATGTGTGCTTCATGAATACCCCTTGCTCGTCGTTCATTGTGGTGGCGTCGCGGTCGGCGCGGCTGTCGCAATGCGGGCGTCGTCGGGTGCGATCGCCGGGATCTGGGCCAGCTCGAGCTCGCGGTCACGCTCGGCTTTGTCGAGTCGGTAGGTCAGCCACTCGCGGCCAATCCGCATCAACATCGCCACGATGCCGTAGATGATCATGGCGAAGAGGATCGAAGGGTCGAGGATGGCATTGCCGTCGATCTCGATCGGGGTGAACATCCCCCGGAAGGGTTCCATCACGCGATCGAGGCTCCGGTACGCCCATTGGACGTAGTCACTGGACGGGTTGGCTCCGAAGAGCTTCAGGAAGAAGCCCTGGATCAGGATGATCTGCGAGATCACCACGAACGCGTACAGGACGAACGCGATCGCCCTGACCGACCAGACCGTGATGATCTTGGCATTGAACTGCTGCATCATGTCTCCTGGATAGCGGATACGGCCCGATCGTTTCCGGCGTCGGGCTTCAACGGCCTGCGACCGCGAGGTGTTCGGCCGGTTCGAGATCTTGCTCTACGGCGACGGCGTCACCGTAGAGGTAGGTGAGCGCGAGCGCGGTCACCGGAACGACGAATCCGACGACCAGCGAGACGATCGCCGAGAACGCCCACAACGGGATCCCGCTGAAGAGCACGAGCAGCAAGAGTCCCACTACCAGCGCGGTCGCCCCGACCACGAGGTTGACGAGCGCGACCATGAGCGCGGTGTGCCACCAACGGCCACGAACGAGCTCAGCGCTCCGCTTCAGCGCGTGCTTGCCGTCGAGCCCCTCGAGCATGACCGCATGGGGCAGGAACTGGTACCTCACCAGGCTCCAGATCGCCCACGGCGCGCCGACCACGGTGATCAACAGTACGAAGACGATGGCGGCGGCCCGCAACAGGCCCGACCCGAGCGCTCGACGGTGGGCCCACGCCCGCTTGGCCGCGTCGACGGGGGTCATCGAGGGGTCGGCATCGACTCGATCCACGTAGGTCGCCATCATGGCCGTGACGACGACGAGGGCGATGAGATGGGGGACGCTGCCTGCGAGGAGGGCCAGCACGAAGCTGGTCCCGCTGTCCGAGCCCGCCGTGTCGAGCAGGTCACCCAGGATCGGGAGGTTGGCGACGAGGCCACCGAGAAGTGCGATGACGGCAGCGACGGGTAAGTAGATGAGTCCGAAGGTGGCAAAGGCCCGGGGCGCTCGGAG
>Ga0224508_10003664_pt1 | contig 12680 bp, 14 predicted proteins | sample SF_Jan12_sed_USG_4_FD_170157 | JGI IMG/M metagenome (GOLD analysis project Ga0224508, IMG submission 170157) | Sediment microbial communities from San Francisco Bay, California, United States - SF_Jan12_sed_USGS_21 | ecosystem: Environmental > Aquatic > Marine > Sediment | place: USA...
CATTTGATTTGACAGCGGGTGAGACAGTTGTCTGGAATTCGGCGTTTTCTTTTGCGGTGATTGGGATTGTTGTTTTTCTTCTGATATGGAATAAGGACTTAATGGCCGCTGATCGTTGCGTTTGACCCGCCTCGCCGCGCCAAAGGGCGGGTTGGCAAATCAAGGCAGTATCCGCTTCCTATCTGTCAACGCATCAACTGTGCAAGACGATGCATACTTAAGCCAACAATAACGTCAAACCGACACTAATGGTAATCAATAAGGGAGCAGACAATGGTCCAGCGAATTATTGTGTCAATGGCCTTTATAGCCATCGCAATTCTCGGCTCACCGCAGAGCACTTTCGCCGAAGCCGCCGACAAAAGCGCGCAGAAAACCATTCTCGTTACCGGCGCGAGTTCTGGTATTGGCCGCATCATTGCCGAAACGCTCGCGGCAGACGGTTACTTCGTTTATGCGGGTGCACGCAAGCAAGCCGACCTCGATGCGCTAAATGAGGTCCCGAACATTCAGCCCGTCCGTCTGGACGTAACTAAGCAGGACGAGATCGACGCCGACCAGGCATACTCCGACAGCGATGAAGAGCTGATAGAAATGCTAAAAGAAGCGACGGCTGCGCAGCGCAAATAGTTGTCTCGCAGCCTTTCCGCCCAATGTCCCTGGAAATTCTACCGCTGGACTGATCGACTCGCCAAGATGCGGTTACGGCCTGCTGCCTTTGCCTCGAGCAAACCTCGATCTGCCCGAGAGATTAGCTGGCTCGCTGAGGTGTCACTATCGTCCCACTCTGCCACGCCAATACTCAGGGTAATTCGCTCCTCGTTCAGATCCAGGGGCGTCTCTGCGACTGCCGACCGCACCCGCTCCGCGAACATGATCGCACCATCAATTTGCGTCTCCGGAAGGATGATCAAGAACTCCTCGCCACCGTAGCGACCCAAGTGGTCGTTGGCGCGGCAATGCTCGAAGATCACTCGTGCAATTCGGTGAAGCACCTTATCGCCGAACTGATGTCCGTAGGTATCATTGAATTTCTTGAAGTAGTCAAGATCGAGCATGAGGCATGTGAGGGCGCTGCCGTAGCGCTTGGCGCGCTCAATCTCCGTGTCGAGCGTCTCCAGAAGTGCACGCCTGGTGAGAACGCCTGTCAGCGCATCCACGCGCGCCAGTTTCTCGGCATCTCGCCTTGCTTCCTCCAGGGCTGCCATCGCTGCCCGGACCTGTCGGTCTTTCGGACGAACGAGCAAAAAGTAAGCGATTGTCGCGACGATGACGGCCAGCAAACAGGCATCCACCAGAGCAAGCTTCCAATCGGAAAGCTGCACGTCCAACCAATTGAAGCCCAGCATGATGAGAATCTCAACCACGAGCATTACAAGTGCGATCTTTGCGATCGTTGCACCAGAGCCTGTCGGGGGTGGTGGGGAAATCTGCGTCACGTAGGTTTCTCGCTCATCACAGCTTGCTTCACCATCGGCGTCGGGGGGAGAACCAGTGTCGGACAAAGTTTTTCCAACGGCAAGAAATGACCGGTTGCTATTACCCAGAGCGGCTGTGCAAACCCGGCAAATTCGACGGTATAAGAGTTAGAAAACGACCAAAAGCAGATATTCACAGAAGTTGCAGCACGACCAATTCTTGCGTGTACTTCTTCATCGTCCTGCACCGAAGGTATTCCGTAATAAGCGCTCCAACCGTCAGCCTCGAGGCAACTTGCCTGTGATAGTACTCCGACTGAAAGCTGCTATTGACGCTCATACTGTTCTCTTCGGAGGACTTTCATCGATTCTCTGGCCTCGGCCGCTTCGCTTTCGGAAATTGAATGCCTATAGCAAACCCGTTTCGCCCTGTGTGGGCCCGTTCTTTTTTCCATACGGCAGGAAACCTTATTTCGGCCCGCACAACCTACAACGTCATTTTGAGCTACCGTTTGTTCTTGTCGTCCCAGATCTTTGGTTCCCATAGTTCGATCTTGTTGCCCTCGGGATCCATTATCCAGGCAAACGCCCCGTTTTCGTGATACTCCGGGCCTTTTAGTATATCGATGCCCTCGGCAGTCAGTTGTGCGACCATCGCCTCCAGGTCATCGACGCGGTAGTTGATCATGAAGGTCGACTCGCTGGGACTAAACCAATCGCTATCCCGGTCTGCGGTGTGCCAAACGGTCATCCCCTTGTCCTCGGCAGTGTCGTCTTCCCACTTCAATATGACGCCACCAAACTCCTCTCTCGGCATACCCAGGTGTTTCTCGTACCACGACGACAGGGTCTTTCCCTCGCCCCGCGACAAAAGAAATACGCCGCCGATTCCCGTTACTTTGGCCATTATCTTTCCCTCCTCTGCAACGCGAAAGCGCCAAATACCAGACGTTTCAAGACACAACACCCACGATCGCTATGTCGACAAACACGCGTTTTTACATTGATTATAGCTCTGGATCGATAGGGCAGCTAACGGCCGGATGTGACCAGCCGGTATTCAAGTATCGCGAATCAGATGCCCGCTACTTTTCGCCGACGGTGACTATTTTTTCCATCAGCTCCGGATCATTCGGTAGCAGCCCTGCCTCCGGCAAACGTTTCACGAGCTCTCGCCATAGTGGCCAAAGGTCAAATGCTTTCGCGAACAAGGGCAATGCCTCTTCGACACGACCATCGGCGGCCAGCGTCGCCGCATGCCAGAAAATCATCTCGTGGCTATCGGGCACCAACGCTTCAGCACTGCGGTAGGCAATAATCGCTTTTTCGACCTCGCCATCGGTCATGTGCTCGTCGCCTTCGTTCATCAGATTATATGCACGGGCCGTTACAAGGAGCCGGCGAAGTTCCGCGAGCGGTGCCTCATGATCTTCGACACGCAAATCGAAGACTCGGCCGCCCCACGCCGGTTCACGGAAATCTCCAGTGACGACCAATAATGCGGCGGACTGTCGACCACGAATATCGCCACCTTCGCCCTCAGCTGCATCCAGTGCTGCCATCATTTTCGCGGCCAGGTCACCGTCGGTACTCTCGTAGGCCGCGACCATCGCCGAACAAACTGTGGGCTTCCACATCAGATTCGCCTGGACGCTGAATCCCGCACCCATCAAATCGCAATGCTCGATAATTGCGTTTTCGCCGGTATGATTCGCGGTCACTCCCTCATTATCAACCATGCCAACCTGCCGAACGTCCCGGCGTTCATCGACCGCTAACAGAGCCCGCAATGCCTGATCCGCATCTTTGCCTGCACGCATCAGTTGTAGCCCCAAGGGTCCGTAGCTAGGATCAATAAATGATTGTGTTGCGACCGCGCCGATGCCAGGTTCCGCCCAGATCACGTCCGACCCAACCGAAAACCAGTGTGACTGGACGGCCGCCCCAAGCTGCCCTGTTACAGCATCTCTGGCGACTATGGAATATGTGTGTACCGGCCGAAGCGGCCTCTCGTCGGTGTCCGACATGACGATTGACGGAAACGCCAGTGTAAACAAAATCGCAAAAAAGTGACTCCTCAAAGTTGCTCTCCTGAATTACATCACTCGGGCAAGTCGGGGTCGAACACGATCGCGTCGAGCCTGGCCTGGGAAAGACCGAACCCCTCGCGCCATTCGAGCCAACGCGGGTCGTCGTGCAAACTTTTCCAGACCGGGGAGAACGCCCGGCGTTGCAGATAATTGAAATTGGTCGCCTGCATCTCGAACAACCTCTCGAAAGCGAGATCCTTCTTGTCCATCCACGCTGCGGTTTCGGCGACGAAATATGAAACACCTCTTTGATCGTGAAAGTCACTCGAGATCAAATCGGCAAGCAACGCCTCGGCCCGTTCGGTCTCCCCGAGCGAGTGCCGGGCCATCGCTTCGGGCCCGACTAATGACATACGTTCGAAGTCAGTCAGTTTTTCGTCATCCAGCGACTCGATGTAATCGAGTGCCTCCTGTGGTTTGCCGCCCAGCAGCAGGATCCTTACGTATTCGTCCTTCGCGCCGGTCGCGCTGGCCAGGTAGCGTTCCATCTGCTGCCGGGCTCGCTCGTAGTCGCCCGCATACATGAGACTCTCCGCGAGGCGCCAGCGGCACTGATGACAAAGCGGGTCGATTGCGACCGAGAGTCTACCGAGTCGTACAGCCACGTCGATCTTGCCGATCCGGCGCGCGAAGTAACCGGCAAGCCGTATGTGGTTTGATTCTGTGAGGTCCTTGCCGAGTGACCGGCTGTACAGGACCGCTGCTTCCTCGAAGTCTCCGGCGAAGGCCTTGTACCATGCGTCCCACGCGTCGAGGTATCCGCTGTCAGGGTCGAGCTCCTGCACCTTGTCATAAATCTCCGCCTGCAAGCGCTGGGATTCCTCCCATCCTAAGTCTTCCCCTACCCGAAACCAGTGCGCGTCCGCCATGAGCTTAACCGCCGGGACGTTGTCCGGGTCGATCTCGAGGGCGCTCGATAGGAGCGCGTACATCTTGCCGCCGACCCCTTCGGGTCGCGCCTCCCTCAGCTGCCTCGCCTGCTCGACCAGCGACCGGACTTCCGGGTCAACATTTCTGGATCCGCGTAGCGGCTTCAGGAGCTTGATCCGCAAATTCGCTACGACGTCCGCCGCAATCTCGTCCTGGATCCGGAACACATCGTCCAGCTCCTCGTCGTAGGTTTTTGACCAGAGGTGGGTGTCGCTGCGCGCTTCGATGAGCTGTGCCGTCACCCGCACCCGGTTGCCGGCTCTGCGCACCGACCCTTCCAGGACGTGGGCAACATCTAGCCGCTCCGCGACTTCCTGCACGTCGAGATTCTCGTCTCGCAATGCGAAGGCCGAGGAACGCGAGATCACGCGCAATTCGCGTATTCGCGCCAGCAGGTTCAGCACTTCCTCGGCGACGCCGTCGGCAAAGTACTGTTGCTCGGGATCGGCACTGAAATTGTCGAACGGCACGACGGCGATCGAACGCTCGCCGAAGAAGCCCGCCACGGCCTCGGCACGCGCCTGTTTCGCCACCTCGACTTCGCGTTCGGCCGCCCGCTCCGGCGCGAGCACAAACTTGTCAAACGCGAAATACGAAACCCCCAGCACGAGAACAACGATGATTGCGCGATCGAGTAGTCGTGTTGTCTGCGGAGCGGTACGCTGCTCACCGGTGTCGCGCCTGAGCCCTTCCGGCGTGAACTGGAATATCCACGAGAGAACGACTGCCGGAATAAAACCTATCGTCAGAATGATGATGACGTTGCGAATCGCCCTGTCGGAGAACCCGATGAACGGGAATATGGTCTCGGCAACCTGGACAATCACCCATGCACCGACGACGTAGGCGGTGGCCACGCGTATAACATTGCGTCGTTTCAGTTCAGCGAACAGCGACATCCGTCACTCCGGCATGCCTTGGTACGCACTGCTGCACCCAGTAAGGAACGAAAATCCGATGATGAACCAACAGAATCTCACGACGTTAAGCTATCAGAATGTTTCAATTTGGTGACCGTACCGTGCGCGGCTAGCCAAATTACAACTTTTCACAAGCGGTGCTTCAAGACCAGTTTAGCCCAATGTCCGGTTTGGAGCGTATAGCAGACGACTTACAGCAAGAAATTCTAGGATAAAGGCATTGAATCTAGCAGCGGCAACGCAGTACAGATCATTTAGCGAGGACTGCACGTTCAACATCAGGCACCAACCGAACATGGCCATACCATAAACGTGGTCATACGGACTGATAGATCTCAAGGATCCTGAAGCGCCAAAATGTTCGACCGCTGGCTTTACGGACGAGCTAGGTGAAAAACCGTATGGCGCGCTCGCCCGATATAAGCTAGTAATAAACAAGATGTACTCTCAGGAGAAGCGTATGGAGAGCATGCCGAGAATCCGTGATTTCATGGATACAGTGGTGCCTACCCTTAGGCCTGAGACCCAGATCATGCAAGCGGTCGACTTCCTGGTGCACCATCGAGTGACCGGTGCCCCGGTCGTCGACTCCGATGGGAGCATGGTGGGAATCATCACCGAAACAGACCTGCTCAAGCTGATGACCGAGGGCATCCAGGGCGAGCCTCCCACTGAGGCGACGGTCGCCGAGTACATGACCACTGATGTAATAAGCGTTTCTCCAACGGTGGACGTCTATTATGTTGCCGGCATGTTCCTGGCTAACAAATTCAGACGTCTGCCCGTTGTCGAAAACGGCAAGATCGTCGGGGCCATTACGCGTTTCGACCTCCTTCGGGTCATTCGGTCGCTTTCACCAATGCCGTGAGACCGTCCGCATCACGAATGCACCCATGAGGAAAAAACGAAGTATTCGATGAACGCGCAGCTGGTTCGGATTTGCCTGAGCTGCATGAGCCTCTGTCTACCTTGCATCTCGCACGCTTCAACCAATGTCGATATCTGTCAGGAGCCAACGGCGGAATCTCGCCTGGCGATCGCGTATTACGATCAGGAGCCGTCAATGCTCGGGGGCAATCCCGGTGAGACAAACCTGGAACTTTACGGTACTGACTTGCTGTTCGCACCAAACGACACATGGAGTCTCGGGTTCGGACATCGCAGTATGATCTTGAACCTCGACCGGCTCGAGTTACAGACGAACGGCTATCTGCACACCTTCTTTTTCCCCGTGCACAGGCTCCGTCAATCTGATAACGGGGGGGTTCGATTCAGTGTTGCGCCCGCGTTATCCGCCTCTTCCAACGTCACGGGCGATCCTGATGAATACTCAGTCGACGCCATGCAGGTACTGGCGGCAGCGGTTTGGAATAAGCAGATGTCCGATCGCCTGGACCTGTACTACGGCGTTTGTGGCGATCATCGCTTTGGCGACTACCAGGTCTATCCTGTGATCAACGTTGGTTGGCAAATTCATCCCGACTGGCTACTTGAAATCGGTTTCCCAATGTCGCAGTTAAATTACAAGGTATCAGAGAGCCTTACTTCCCTGCTGCGCATCGCCCCAAATGGCAACGAGTGGTACGTGAAGGACAAGAGCCTGACTAAACATTCCCAATTGACCTACGAGGCATACCTGCTCGAGTGGGCGTTCAACTGGCGGGCGCACAAGAATTTCATGCTTACAGCCAGCATAGGCAGGGAATTTGATAGTCGATACGAAATGACGCTACTCAATGATAATCGCGTCCGACTCTCCAGCGACCCCGCTACTCGTGTCGGTATGGCTTTGGCTTGGTATTTTTGAGCCATCGTAACTCGAGTGGCCTGCTCAAACTGTCCTCAACTTATGCGGTCTTGAACTGAAACCACTGGCCGTGGCCCCAACTCATATACACCAGTAGAAACGTGGAATGGCTCTGCGTGGACCACCTTGACACAGTCTCGCCTTCGCGAAGACGGACCGACCAGACGTATCGAGTATCCGGCTTAAGCCGCGTTTCAGGTTGCCAGCGCGGTTCCTTGAGGTCTTCTTCATACGCGACAATGCGTCCCTTCACGTATGACGGGATATTTCGACCGCCATAGGCATAAGCCGCTGCCTCGTAGAGAATCAGATCATAGCTGATGTCCTTTCTCGCACACCCCTTCCAGCGAAATTCAGGCCTCAATGTATCCAGCGTCGGGAAGCCAGACTGCGAGACGTCGGGCGAGATTGGTGTAACACCATGGAAACGCTTATCACATTGGATCTTCCAGTCTTCGTGGCACTGGCCACGTAGGGCGGAGAAACTTCCCACTGGTTGCGGCGCCTCTATCAAATTTTTGACCGCTGTCCCCTGCCGGCCAGGAAACTTCGCATCATAAATATTGGCGATCTGATCAAACCTGTCCTCAAAACTGGGGGCGAGGAAAACCATGTTGCCACGAAACACGATCGTGCCGATGTAAGCATCGGCTCCCGGTTCCGGAACGCTGAAATCGGCTCCGATGTGCCCGGACCGCTTACCCGTATCGGTCGCCCAGACGTATCCCAGCAATGTGTATTCGCCCGGCGGGAGGGACCAGAAGAATTTGCCCTCTTTGTCTAATTTGTAGGTGATCGCTTCGTTGCTATCCGGCGGCAGGATAGTGAGATAAAAATGATCAAAACCAAAAAATCTCGAGCCCCACTTCTGCAGTTCGTCTTCGTCATAAACCTCGACGCTGCCGAAGACAATGCTTGTATCCGCAGTAATCTGCTCGACATCTTTCATCGTTGGCGGCACCGCACAGCCCCAAAGCAGCAGCAGCACGTGGGTCTACAGCTCCCGCTGAGTGACTTGCCAATAGGCGCTGCAGCCGGGAAGGAGACAAATCATGTGTGCTCACAAGGTTCCCATGCTGATTCTCAGCGTGGTTCTTTTGCTGTTGTGGTCGTGCGGTGGCAGCAGCGGCGGCGGAATGGCGCCTGCATCAGTGCCGCCGCCAACGAATACGGCAGCCCTACCCATCACCGCGGCAAACGCTCAAGACATCACGGTAACGGTTCTGGAAGCGATTACATCGTCGGTTGAGATCGTCGACATCGTCGATGTCATCGGACTGCCGGCTATCGGTGGCACAAATCCGGGCCTCGCGAAACTCGCGACCGGCAAACTCTTTGCGGACATCATGGCTTGCGATACCGGTCAGGCCACGGTCACGTGGAATGACGCCGATAACGACCTCATGATATCCACGGGGGATACAATCGATGTCGTGTTCGAATTGTGTTTCTTCGAAGATCCAGGTGCCACGCTCGACGGTGCGACTTCGTTCACCAACATCTCTGTTACGGGCGATCCTTTCTTTCAGATCGCACCCTGGCGTCTTGCGATGACCTTTGGCTTCGACAATCTGTCCGGTATGGACAGTGAAGGCGAGGCGATCCTGAATGGCAGCCTCGATCTTGATCTAAGCAGCGATGACAACCTGGTCGTTAATCTGTCGATCGCCACGGACTCGCTGACAGTGCAACAGTCAAACATCAGCGAAACGCTTAGCGACTATGTACTGACCGAGACTCTGGATCTCAACGCGTCAACGCAAGTGATCAGCGCCAACGGTAAATTGACCAGCACCTTGCTCGACGGCAGCGTCACATTTGAGACGTTGCAGGACTTCCTGGTGATCGGTGAGGAAAATCCGTTCGCCGGTCAATTGCTGATAAGTGACAGTAGCTCCAGTGTTCTCGTTACTGCGCTTGATAACATCAGTGTCCAGCTTGATATTGATTTGGACCGGGACGGTACAATCGACGAGACGATTATCGTGACCTGGGACGAACTCGACATCGACTAACGACCCATTGCCGACGTTAATCCGGGTCGCAATCCGGTCGCTTTCGCCGTCGCAGTAGTCGACTACCGTGTCTTTGCGGGCAAATGCGCTGACATCCTCGGCGACGCCTGGAAATGTCTACCAGCTGTGATTGAAGAATCGAAACCCACCGAAAGTTCCCAGGTAGAGATAGCCGCCTTCCTGGTTATCCGGTTTGATACCGATCCGCCAGCCGCCGTACCAGGTCGGGTTCGCGCGTCGAAGCTCCAGCGGGCCAAGTTCCCCGTCCGGCTTCAGTGGTATTCGTGCCCATTGGACCGATCCCCCGGTGTCCCTAAGCACTACTACACTTTCATCGCCGCTTGAAAGTAATCGTGACTCGAGAGAATAGACCGGCAGTCCAAACCGCCGAAGTTCTATCTGTGAATAGATGGGCAATTCTACGATTGACCCGGAAAATTCACGGGAGTAGTAGGGCCCATCGTCAACAAACGTAACCGCCCACGGCTCAACGGCATACCAGGCGACCGCCAGTATTCCGGCCACCACGACAAGGATTGACGATGTTTTGAGCCCCATAGCGATTGTCTGGCTTTCAGTTTTTCAAGATTCCCTTTCCGGGCAAGATCCAATTCAATATGACCAGCGTCAATGAGAGTGCTGCGTATACCAATATCACGATTATCTGAAAGAAAAAGGCCGCGATACCACCTTGATCGCCCGTGTACGACGCCAGGTAGAAGGTAATGCCGCCGCCAAGAAACACGACAAGTCCACCGAGAATTCGATATGCCGTACACAGGCCCGGTTTGAGCCGTTTTGAGAACGGCAACGATAGAACGAAGATGGCACAGGGTGCCAGTATCATTAACAAGCCAATTAGCATGCGAGTTCATCCCTGTTAATCATCCGATAGCCGACCTTGGTGCGTGTGTATTACCTGCCTCAATCCTAACCGTTCTTCGTTTTCAATCAATACGGGTAGAAAGCCGCAGGGCCTATTTTTCTCGAATTCCCGGGAACCGCTGCTATCGTGGCTTCTACCAACCCGTTTTGTGGAAAGACCGCCCTGTCCCCGTGCCCGGTTTGGGTAAGATTGCCGCACGCGCAAGACGGATAGCTTGCTTGAAGCAGAGGCCACCATGGGAAACGACACAAAGACACTGAACCGCTGGCTCGTCGTCGTCGGCGCCATATTGATCCAACTGGCGCTGGGCGCAATATATGCCTGGTCGGTTTTCACGGCACGACTGACTGACGCTGCCGGCGCTTACGCCTTCAGCGCGAGTCAAACCGCCTGGGTGTTTTCCGCGGGACTGGCCACGTTTGCAATCGTCATGGTGCTGGCGGGTCGAGTGCTGCCTCGCTTGGGACCTCGCCTGCTGACGGTCGCGGGCGGCTTGCTGCTAGGCGGCGGCTATGTGCTTGGCGGGCTGTTCGGCAACAGTTTCTGGGTACAGTTGATGAGCATCGGCATCGTCGGCGGTGCCGGCATTGGCCTTGCTTACGTGGTTCCAATCTCGGTCTGCGTCAAGTGGTTTCCCGACAAGAAAGGCCTGATCACCGGGATGGCCGTTGCCGGCTTCGGTTTTGGCGCGACCATCTGGGTAAAGCTTGCCGGTTCCTGGTTCGGCGGCCTGCTCAATACCACCAGCGTACTTGGCTTGCCCGGCGTGCAGAGCGTGTTCGTGATCTACGGCATTGCCCTGGTCGCGCTTGTACTGTTGGGTAGTTTTGTCATGGTCAATCCGCCGGACGACTACTTGCCTTCCGGCTGGACGCCGCAGGTCACCGAAAACAACGACCACGAGGGCGCCGTGGAATTCCGGGCACGCGACATGCTGCGCACGCCACAGTTCTACATGCTCTGGTCGGTCTTCATGTTCGCCGGCGTATCGGGGCTCATGGTGATCTATTGCATCAAGCTGTTCGGTATCGACGCGCTCGAGCATCATGGCGTCGCCGGCGCAGGTGCCATCACGGGAACCGCGATGGCCTGGTACGCGATCTTCAACGGCGTCGGCCGGATCGCCTGGGGCAGCGTCTCGGACAGGATCGGTCGCAAGAACACCATCACGCTGATGGCGGCCCTGCAGGGCGTCACCATGCTGATGACCTACCATGTGTTCATCAGCTTCGGCCTGGTTTACGGCTTTATCGTGGTTGCCGCATTGATCGGCTTTAATTACGGCGGCAGTTTCGCGCTGTTTCCGGCCATCACCGCAGATTACTTCGGCAACAAGAATGTCGGCAGCAATTACGGCTGGATGTTCACAGCGTACGGCGTCGCAGGTCTCGCAGGTCCGCTACTGGCCGGCTATTTCAAGGATGCCGCGCAAGGTGTGGCGCAGCCGGCGGTCTGGATGACGCCGTTCATCGTTGCCGGTAGCGTCTGTCTGCTGGGTGCGGTCATCATGGCGTTGACGACCCGGCCCAAGCGCGTGCCGCCGCGCGTCTCCACGACAACGGGCAGGAGGCTGGCCACTGAAATGACCTAACCGACGCGGTTTGAACTACGCTGTCGGGGTCGGATCAGCACAGTCGTTTCCCTGCATCCGCTGATCCGGCCTACTGTACCTGTGCGATGTCGATGTCAACGCCAGCGGCAGTGTGGCAGCCCGCACAGCCTTCCTCGATACGCTTTGCCGCGGCGCGCGCCGTCTCGATATCAGTCGCGTTAGCCACCGCGTCAGCGGCATCGCGCATGCCTAAGACGTACTCCTGCCATTCGTCGGGGATACCGCTGACGCCATCGTGACCCGCGAGCCAGTAGGCCGGCCTCTGGGCTGCGGCAAGACTCTCCACCTCCAGCGCGGCGTTAAGACGACCGAGCTGGCCCGCATGATGGTGCATGTGCGCGACAAAATCCGCGGTTCCCATCTCCTCTCGCTCTTCCACCGGCATTTCGGCTTCGGGCATTTCGGCCGCCGGCATTTCTGCGGCTGTCTCTGCTTCGTCGACCGCTGCGGGTGGGGTCGGCTGTTCTTTCTCAGCGCAAGCCCCTAAACCCAAGGCAAAGCCGACGATTATCAGTGTTCGAAATTTCATAGATACTCCTGAGCCCATTGATGGCGAGATAAGACCGTGAAATCTTTACGCTAAGCTACCAGAGAACGGGGGATTTATTAAGAGAATTCGGGTGGAAATCGGGGTCTGATCCCATACCCTGCCCCTCGAATGGATTGCGGTCTGTCCCCGAGGTTCGTCGGATAAACGCTTATGGTCTATGCTGCTGTCTCGTGGCATGCTGAGTGAAGATGCCACCGACAACGCCGCGCGACCAAAGCGGCGTCACTGCATGGGGGGACTTATGCTACTCAATCCTCACCAACACGATCGACCTTATCACGACGAAACTTCGACGCAGATCATGCACAAGACCATCGAGTTCTTCGAGAACAAGGGTCGGCGCCGAATCAAGGAGGATGACCACGAGCGCGTCTGGTACGCCGATTTCCTCGAGTTCATCGGGCGCGAGCAGATCTTCGCAAAGCTGATGACGCCGGCAGCTTACGCGGACG
>Ga0224508_10003665_pt1 | contig 12680 bp, 9 predicted proteins | sample SF_Jan12_sed_USG_4_FD_170157 | JGI IMG/M metagenome (GOLD analysis project Ga0224508, IMG submission 170157) | Sediment microbial communities from San Francisco Bay, California, United States - SF_Jan12_sed_USGS_21 | ecosystem: Environmental > Aquatic > Marine > Sediment | place: USA: California...
TGGGCCTCGCGTTCAATTTTCGAGATGGGCAGTGATGAGACAGGTTCTAGTGGAGACGGTGCCGATCAGGTGGTGGTCTGTTTGAAGTGATCCGGGTCTAACTGATGGCGGGCCAACAGCTTATAGAAATCAGTACGGTTACGTTTGGCGAGCCTTGCTGCCTGACTGACGTTTCCGGAGGTTATCTGCAATATCTGGGAGAGATAGTTGCGAGTGAATTCCTCGCGCGCCTCAGCGAAGGAAGGCAGCTTAGACGAATGATCGCCCAGCGACTGCTGTACCAGCTCCGCGCTGATAACCGGGGTCCGAGACAGAGCTGCATTTTGCCTGACGACGTTGTAGAGCTGGCGGATGTTGCCCGGCCACTCTGCCGCCACCAGCATCTCAACGGCCTCGGGAGCATAAACCTTGCGCTGGCCGCCGGACTCCTGACCGACCATGTCGAGGAAATGCGCCACCAGTAATGGAATATCCTCGCGCCGTTTTCCAATGAGGGAATGTGTATGTTGACGACGTTGAGACGGTAGAAGAGGTCTTCCCGGAAATTGCCGCTTACCATTGCCGCGCCGAGATCGCGGTGGGTGGCGGAGATCACACGAACGTCCACCGGAATCGCCTGAGTGCTGCCCACCGGTCGAACCTGGTTTTCCTGCAGCACTCTCAATAATTTCACCTGCAGGCGCATCGGCATATCGCCGATTTCGTCCAAGAGCAGTGTGCCTCCTTCAGCCGATTGAAAAAGGCCCTTGTGGCTGCGAGTAGCGCCCGTGAACGCTCCTTTCTCGTGGCCGAACAGCTCCGATTCGAGAAGGTTCTCGGCCATGGCACTACAGTTAATTGCGACAAAGGGTCGCTTGCGGCGCGGGCTTGCTTTGTGAATGGCTTGAGCCAGGAGTTCCTTGCCCGTACCGCTCTCCCCGGTGATGAGAACGCGTGCGTCCGTCTCCGCTACCATCTTGGCCTGGGCCAGCCGTTCTTTCATCATCGGACTGCGAGTGATGATTTTGTCGCTCCATTCCTCGTCCACGTCGGCCAGTCCGGAAACCTGGAGAGCTTTCTCCACGTTCTCGAGCAGTTCCTCCTTGTCTATGGGCTTGGTCAGAAAGCCGAACGCCCCGCTTTGTGTCGCCAAGACTGCATCTGGAATCGTTCCGTGAGCCGTGATTAGCAGCACTCTCAATCCTGGCCACTTGCGCTGCAGTTCCTGGAGCAGGCCGATCCCGTCCATCTGATCCATGCGAAGATCGCTGATTACGAGGTCTGGACGGAATCTCGCAGTAGCAGCCAGGGCAGCCGCAGCGCTCTCTACGGCCTCGACGTCATAGTTCTCTGCGCGCAACCGAATGCTGAGTAATCTCAGTAGGCCGGGATCGTCATCGACGAGTAGGATTTTGCCTTTGCTTTCTTTCATTCGTTGTCTCGTGACGTACCGTTTTCTGTTCGATCGCTGATGTCCCGCTCGATTGAGGTGACGGCGTTCAGTTTCCGTTCTGCCTCATCCAGAGCCCGGCGCAGGGTCTCGTTTTGCCGTAGGACGGTCTGCAGCCTTTCCGCGTTTGCGGCCGCGTCTGCACGGCGCGCGCTGTCGCTGCTTTCCTGCAGTCGCTGGTTCTCGACTTGCAAGACCAGGCGCTGCTCGATTTCCTTGAGGTGAATCTCGGCCAGAGCGCGCTCAGCGGGCAGCATGATTTCCGGCGTCGCCAGGAGCTCCAGGAGCATGCGCTGGGATTCCACGGGGTCGCTGGATGCGTGGGCCGGCGTCGCGAGGGCGAGTGCCAGACGCAGCCGGTTCACCGTGGTCGGTGCTGCCAGATAGGCGTTGGTCGTGCGCTGAAACTCCTCCGCTTGTTGCGCCAGGTCTCCGTTAGCCAAAAGCCGCATGGTCTCAAGATACATTTCCAAGTTGCCAGCTTCGGCCTGAGGCTGAGGCTGTTGCCGGACCTCCTGCTGACCAGTCAACCACTGCGCCGGAGCGCTGCAACCCAGCGCCGCGCCGGCTAATAGTAGCACCCAAACTCTGTAGTACCTAGGCACTGGCCGCCACCTGATGCTCGCTCACGACGCCGGGCTGATCGAGCGGGAGCCGAATTCTGAAATGGGCGCCCTTGAAGCGCCCATCGACGATCTCAACGGTACCGCCGTGGGCATGCACGCATTCCATGACCACCGACAGGCCTATACCTGTGCCCTGCAGGTGCCCACCCTGGGGTAGTTTGCCCTGATAGAAAGCCTCGAAAATGTGGGCGCGGTCGGAAGCCGGTATGCCCGGACCGGTGTCTGCGACCTCCAGCACCAGTTGCCCGCCCTTAGCGTCGCCCATGATGTGTATCGTGCCGCCGGGAGGCGTGAACTTGGTTGCATTAGAGATGAGATTGTCCAGCACCATCCGCAGTTTCTCGCGATCGGCGAAGATACTGATGTCCCTCGCTTTGACCTTGAGCTTCACGTTGTTGCTCGCCAGTGTCAGCTGATGATGTCTGACCAAGCGCTTGATGAGCGGCAGCAGTTTGAACTCCGTCAACTGCAGCTCGGCGTTCTTGGCCTGCCACGCGCTGAAGCTCAGCAGATTCTCGATCAATTGCTGGAGCTTCAGCCCGTTATCGTGAAGGATAGAAGTTACCTCCTGCTGGCCCGTTTCCAACTCGCCGACCGAGCCGTCCATGAGCAGCTCGGTGCCCTCGCGTATGTTCGCCAACGGCGTCTTCAGCTCATGGGACATATGGCGGAGGAATTTGTTTCTCTCGAGCGCAAGCTCCAATAAACGTTTGCGCAACCATTCCAGTTGGCGGCCAAGGGCCTCGAGGTCCCGGGGACCCGTTACCCTGATGGTTCGCGAGAAAGCACCACCGCCGAGCTCGCTGATGGCTTTGTCGATCTGGCGGATCGGTCTTGCCAGCAGGATCGTGAACACGATAGTCAGGACCAAAGTCGTCGGAATCAGAGCGGCAGACTGCCAGGCTAGCTTGCGCTGCGCCTCTCTGGCCTCGATTTCCAGCTCGCTCAGACCTCGGTCTATGAAACCACGGTGTTCCTCGGACAGGCTGCCTGCCGTCTGCGACATGCGTTCGAATGCGCGGCGCGTGCTGTCCAGGCTCCCGGAACCGGTTGAATTGAGCTGCAGGGCCCGGAATATGCTCCCGCTCTCGCGTCCCAGAGCCTGCAGATCGTCGGATCGGGCCGGGTTCGCCGACAGCTCTTCCAGCTCGGACAGCGCCGCATTGAAGCGAGCCTCACTCTCCTTGTAAATGTCCAAGTGTTGTTTCGCGGCGCGCGCGTTGTCGCCCAGTACCTGGTAGAGGCGGGCGTTGCGCTCCATGGAAGTGAGTTGCTCCAGCAGGAGGCGGTAATTCTGGGTTCCGTGCACGCCGACCTGTACCAGCGCTTCGCTCTTCCGGGCGAGTCGGTCCATCTGCCAGGCAGCGTTCACGACCGCCACGAGCAGGGGCAGGGCGATGAGCCCGTAGCCTATGAAAATCAGGCCGCTCAGGGATTTAGGTCGTAGCTGCATGGGGTAATAGTATCAGTCCCAGGCGCGTGCGCCGTCCCTTTAGGGCAAGAGATCTGCGATCAGGCGCCGTTGGCAAGCCGGCGCTCCCAGTTCAGCGCGCTCGTCACGATGGCTTCAAGACTGTCATACACCGGTTCCCAGTCCAGAGTCTTTCGGATCCGTTCCGCCGAGGCGATGAGCATGGGTGGGTCTCCCGCTCTCCTTGGTGCCTCGATGACTTTGAGAGGTGAGCCGTTGGCTTGCCCCACCGCATCCAGTACCTCGCGTACGCTATAGCCGTGGCCGTAGCCACAGTTCAGCGTTGCCGAGGCACCCTCGCACCGCAGGTATTCGAGGGCCGCCAAGTGCGCGGTAGCCAAGTCCTCTACGTGTATGTAGTCCCTTACACCAGTGCCGTCCGGGGTAGGATAATCGGTTCCGAAAATACGTATTTCCGTGCGTTTGCCCACGGCTGCCTCGCAAGCAACCTTGGTGAGTAGCGTCGCGTCGCGCGTAGATTGCCCGATGCGGCCTCCAGGATCACACCCAGCCACGTTGAAGTATCGCAGAGTAACATGTCTAAGTTCTGAGGCTGCCGATAAATCCCTTAGCATCCACTCCGACATGAGCTTGGATGTACCGTAAGGGTTGATCGGTTGTGTCGGGGACGCCTCCGTGGCGATCCCATCTTTGGGCATGCCATACACCGCCGCCGTGGATGAGAAAATGAAATGCCTAACGCCGGTGTGCGCGCAACATTCGAGCAGGTTGCGCGTATTGCAGGTGTTGTTCGCATAGTACTTCAACGGATTTTCGACCGATTCGGGAACGATCGTGTGGGCCGCGAAGTGCATCACGGTATCGATCGCGTGATCTCTCATCACCTGGGTCACAAGCTCCCGGTCCCCGGTATCTCCAACGACGAGCTCGCCCGCGGTAACGGCGCTTTCGAAACCCGTCGACAGGTTGTCGAGTGTCACCACCGCCTCGCCCTTCTGCCCGAGCTGACGTACGACATGACTACCGATATACCCGGCACCGCCTGTAACCAGTATGCGATTCGCTTTCACGGCCGACTCCGCAGCTCCTAGGCAAACAGGCGAGGATGATACCATTGGGCGAACGGGAGATACGTGCACGGCATGCCCATTCAGCCGAAAAAAAGTTTTGTAGTTTCCTTAAGTTAAATTCCGTCTGGCCGAAGTAACTGTCGTGTTTTTGAGACATTGGAGCGCAGCGCCTTCCTGTCTATGATGGCGAGTCCGAGTATCGAGGCGGGAGCCGCTTCGAGGCCATGGAGACGATGAGATAGGTTCTAGGATATGAAGCTCAAATCTATCTGGCCTGCCCTGGCGGGCGTCCTGAGTTTGGTTGGATGCGGCGGTGGCGGAGGCGGTAGCTCTCCACCGCCTCCACCGGTCAAGGTGAGCGGCGTCGTGACTTTCGACCTAGTGCCCCATGATCTCGGGGCGAGTTCTCTGGACTACGGCAGCACCTTTCAATCGCCGGCGCGAGGTGTTGCCGTCGAGGCGATTGATGCGGGCAGTGGAGTCACGATTCTGGCTTCGTCGAGCACGGATGAGACCGGTGCCTATTCCCTGGACGTCGCTCCAGACACCCAGATGTTTATCCGGGTGAAGGCCCAAATGGCGACCGGCGGCTCGCCGGCCTGGAACTTCAGGGTCATCGACAATACGAATGGCGGCGCTTTGTACGTTCTGGATGGCGCAAATTTCAACAGCGGCTCGGGAACGACACGCAATCTCAACGCGGGCTCCGGCTGGGGCGGGGCTTTCTACGACGGCGTCCGCGCCGCAGGTCCCTTCGCGATCCTCGACGCTGTCTACGTAGCCTTCAACAAAGTCCTCGAGGCCGATCCCGGAACCGTGTTTCCCGGTCTGGACATCAACTGGAGCGTGAACAACGTACCCGTCTCGGGTGAGATCGAGGATGGCGAGATAGGCACGTCGTTCTACAACGGGGACGCTATTTTTCTGCTGGGTCGGGAGGACAACGATACGGATGAGTACGACGATCATGTGATCATCCACGAGTGGGGGCATTACTTCGAGGCCCAATTCGCCCGTTCCGACAGCATCGGCGGGTCCCATGGCGGCGGGGACTACCTGGATATGCGGCTCGCCTTCGGCGAGGGCTGGGGCAACGCTTTCTCAGGGATGGCGACGGACGATCCGTTCTATCGTGATTCCTTCGGCTCGCAGCAGGAGTTCGGTTTCGACATCGACGTGGAATCGAATAACCCAGCGGCAACCAACAACGGTTGGTTCAGCGAGAGCTCGGTGCAGTCTATACTCTATGACGTCTACGACGCCGCGGACGATGGGGTGGACTCGGTCAGCTTAGGGTTCGCGCCGATTTTCCAGATCTTGACCGGCGAGCAGCGCGACACGCCGGCGCTCACCAGCATCTTTCCGTTCATCACCGCGCTCAAAGCTGCCAATCCTGCCGAGGCCGCGAACATCGATGCCGTCGTCCAGGGGCAGGATATCGTTTCCGTCACTATCGATGCGTTCGGCTCGGGCGAGACCAACAGCGCGGGCGAGGCGCAGGACGTGTTGCCCATCTATACGCCGATCACCGTCGGCGGGGGCAGCGTGCAGGTGTGCAGCATCGGCGGCGTCACGGCTGATCCCGGTACATTCAACAAGCTGTCGATCAGCCGCTTCCTGCGCTTTAGCGTCGATGCTCAAGCAACCTATACCTTCACGGCGACCGGCGCGCCCGGCGACGATCCGGACATGATCCTTCACGATCGGGGCGCTGGCCTGGTGGTGTCGAAAGACACGAACCCGGACGGCTCCGAGACTTTTACGCAGAGTCTGGCGCCCGGGGAGTACGTGCTGGAGGTCTACGAGTTCGGCAATCTGCTGCCGCCCGCGGCGGGCCGCGCTTGCTTTGATATCACGATCACCTGAATTCTGAGAGAGTCATTCCATGAAACAACAATCTTCGCCCGGCCCGCTCATTGCCGGGCTCGCCATCACGGTATTGGCACTGGCCGGGTGCGGACAGCCGCGGCCCGTCGAATCGACAGAACGGCCGGCGCAACCTCCCGCGGCCGTTGAGGCCCAGGTACCGAAACCCGCACGCGAGGTCGGAAGTGTGGCGCCCGCCGCGAAACCGGGCGCCCCTGTCTCGCTCGAATACGCGCTGCGCGGCTCGCCCCAGGTGGGCTTGCCGTTGGAAATCGATCTGACCTTCTTGTCCGGCGGGAGCGGCGAAACCCTGGAGATACTCTGCAGCGTTGATGAAGCGCTCACCTTGAAGGAGGGGGTATTCAGCTTGCCCAGTCCCGGGGGTTCCCACACGATTACCGTGACGCCCGAGGTGGAGGGGTATCACTACATCAACGTCATCGCACGGATGGGCGATCAGGCACGCGCATTTGCCGTACCCGTCGCCGTGGGGAACGTGGATGTCAGGGATACGCTCAAATCCCAGGGGGAGATAGTCGAGGACGAGACGGGCCAGCGTATCATTCGCCTCCCGGCCGAGGAGAACTAAGAGCCCACATCCATCGTCCTCTGGGCCTTCTTCGCCGCCATACGGGTGTTGAGATAGCTCTAATATCCTGTGCACATCCTGTGTGATCCTGTTCAATATCCTGTGCGCTTCACATAAGCCATAGGGAAATATTTCCCAGTTGTTTACCGAAAGCGAGACCTAGATCACGGAATCCTGGGGGGTTTCTGCCTACGGTAGGCTCCAGGGAGTTATCCCCAAGAAGCTGGCCGGGTGGCTGGGTGTGAGGCAGCCCGTTTATGAATTATGTAAAGACGTGTCTGGGAAGCTGGGTCGAAAGTACGCCAACACTATCGCTCAGGGCACGGATAAAGGATTGGCAGGATGGCTCAACAAGCAAATCATCGAGCACCAGCAAGCAAGGCGATTCTGGAACAAGCTGATACTTGCGTTAGAACCATAATCGATAATGTCAAGGACGCCATCATAACGCTGGACGCGAATGGCACTATCGAAACCCTGAACTACACCGGCGAGCGCATATTCGGCTACTCCGAGTCCGAGGTAGTGGGCAAGACCCTTGATCTGCTCCTGCCATTGACCGAGCCGAGACCTTTGAAGCGCTTCCTGGACGAGCTCACGGTGCGCGTCGAGGATACGAGAACCGATCTGGCGCCCCACGAGACGGAGGGCCAGCGTAAGAATGGGCGGATCTTCGACGCGGAGGTCGCAGTAAGCCGCACTGAGGTAGCGGGTTGCCGCGAAGTCTACGTCGTCTGCCTGAGGGATATCAGTAAGCGAAAGGAAGCCGAGCGCGCGCTCAAGGAGAGCGAGGCCCGCTATCGCACTCTGGTCGAGAACGCGGCGGAGGCGATAGTCGTCTACGACGTGGACGCCGAAGTACTCGTCGACTGTAATGACAACGCCATAGAGCTCTTCGGCATGTCGCGTGTAGATATTCTCCGGCGGGGGCCGAAGGACTTCAGTCCGGAGACCCAGGCGGATGGGACACCGTCCTTCAGGATCGCCAAGAATTACATCGACCAGGCCCTGCAGGGCCAAACGCTGGTGTTCGAGTGGATCCATCGCAACGCGCTGGGACAGCGCTTCCCCAGTGAGGTGCGTCTGGTCCGCCTGCCTTCGACAGACCGCAGGCTGATTCGTGCGAGTATCACCGATATCACCGAGCGCAAGCGGGCCAACGATGCCCTGCGCGCGAGCGAGCGCCGCTACAGAGAACTCTTCGAAAACGTCATGGACGGCGTCTACCATACCAGCCGTTCCGGTTGGATTCTGTCCGCCAATCCCGCCCTGATCAAGATGCTCGGCTTCGATGCCGAAAGCGAGCTCAAGTATTTTCGGTTGAGAGACGTGTACGTCAACCCGGGCGATCGGGAGGAGCTGGTGCGGCTGCTGAATCAGGACGGCGAGATTCGCAACAAAGAGTCGCGAATGAGGCGCGCTGACGGATGCGAGATAGTCGTGCTGGAGAACGCCAAAGTCGTTCGCGACGAGTCCGGTGACATCACCGGCTACGAGGGAACCCTGACGGACATCAGTGAGCGGATACTCGCCGAGACCGCAGTACTCGAAGAGAAGGAGCGGGCGCAGATTACGCTGCAGTCCATCGGTGACGCGGTCATCACCACTGATGCGGACGGCTGCATCGACTACTTAAACCCCGTCGCCGAGGACCTCACGGGCTGGGAGAGTCGTGCGGCACGAGGGCAGCCGATCACCGACGTCTTCAATATTGTGCATGAGATCAGCCGTTTTCCCGTAGACAATCTGATTACAAAGTGTTTACGCGAGGGAAGAGTGATGAACCTCGCCGACAACACCGTGCTGATCAATCAGGCGGGTCATGAGATCGCGATACAGGACTCTGCGGCGCCTATACGGGATAGCAATGGCAATGTCATCGGCGCCGTGATGGTTTTTCACGATGTCAGCCGCGAACGGCGGCTGCGACGCGCGCTGTCTTATCAAGCCAGCCACGATGCCCTCACCGGATTGATTAATCGCCGTGAGTTCGAGAATTGCCTGATGGATGCGCTGTCCTCGACTGCAGGCAAGGCAGATGTCTACCACGCGCTGCTCTATCTGGACATAGACCAGTTCAAGCTCATTAACGACACTTGCGGCCACACTGCTGGCGACGAACTTCTGAAGCAGATCACGAGCCGCGTGCAGGGCCAAATCCGGACCACCGATACCCTGGCTCGTCTCGGCGGTGACGAGTTCGGTCTGCTGCTCGAGAATTGTGGACTGAGCGAAGCGGTCAGAGTCGCCGACAACCTTCGCGAGGCCATCAAGGACTTTCGTTTTGTCTGGCAGGACGCAGGCATGAACGTCAGCGTCAGCATTGGCGTGGTGGAAGTCTCCGAGAAAACGAGCAGCGTCGCCGCGGTGATGAGCGCCGCCGACGTAGCCTGCTACGACGCCAAGGACCAGGGTCGTAATCGTATCCACGTGTATCAGATCGGTGATGTGCCGCAAAGGCACAAAGAGATGCAGTGGGTGTCCCGGATCACTCGCGCGCTGGAGGAGAACAGATTCGAGCTGTTCTATCAGCCGATCGTGCCGATTGGCCGACACCGGGACTGCAGGGGACACTATGAGCTGCTGCTGCGCATGCGGGACGAGGAAGGCAAGCTTGTGCAGCCTGATACCTTTATCCCCGCTGCCGAGCGCTACAACCTTATGCCGAATCTCGACCGCTGGGTGATACGGGAAGCCTTGAGCGCCCTGGCGGACTACGAGCACGAGTCAGGTGCTGAAGGAAGCTACATCCTGTCCATCAATCTCTCCGGCACCTCCTTGAACGACGAGCACTTTCTCGATTTCGTGGTTGACCAGTTCGACACATTCAATCCGCCGCCGGGGGCCATCTGCTTCGAGATCACCGAAACGGCGGCGATTGCGAACATCGGGAACGTAGTGCACTTCATGCAGGCGCTAAAAGAGCTCGGCTGCCTGTTCTCCCTGGATGATTTTGGCAGCGGCCTGTCTTCATTTGCCTACTTGAAGAATCTACCGGTCGACTACTTGAAGATCGATGGGCACTTCATCAAGAATCTAACCGCCGACAAGATCGATCAGAGCATGGTCGATGCGATCAGCAAGATGGGCCACGCCATGGGCATCAAGACGGTTGCGGAGCGGGTCGAAACGCACGAAGTGCTGGATACGCTGGCTGCCATCGGCGTCGAATATGCTCAGGGTTATCACATTGCCGCGCCGCAGTCGGTGGTCAATTTCAAGCGCTTCTCGCGCGAGCTCAGCGGCCTGAATCTGCGCATGGCCTGATCCTCCAGGGCGGGCATAAAGGAATACTGGCTTGTTGCGGTATCCTCGGGCTCTAGGGTAACCTGCCGTGTCTTCTCCTTCTCGGGACGGACGGTGCTCGAACTAAAGGAGCGGGCACAAAACAAAAGAACGCCCAATCCAAGCCATTACATGATCGAGCAGCCAAGCAGTCTCATCGGGCCTGATGACCCGCCCCCCTACGAAGTATTCAATCCCGATGGGAAGGCCACCGTCCTGCTCGCCTGTGACCATGCCAGCCGGGCGTTTCCGGAGAAGATGAATTGCCTGGGTCTGGAACCCAGGGCGCTGCGGCGGCACATCGCCTCGGATATCGGCTCGGCCGACGCCGGCCGCGAGTTGGCCCTGTTTCTCGATGCGCCGGCAGTCTTGGCAGGCTATTCGAGGCTGGTCGTGGACTTGAACCGGCATCTGGACGATCCGACCGCATTCCTGGCCGTGAGTGATGGGGAGTTCATCCCTGGTAACCACGGTCTGACCGCGGAGGAGAAGGAGCGCAGGGCGCGTGACTTCTTCTGGCCTTATCACGACGCCATCAGCCATAGCCTGGCCGCCTTCGAGGCGCGCGGCGTGGTGCCGGCCCTGATCTCCATCCACAGCTTCACGCCCTTTTTCGATGAGCGCAACCGTCCGTGGGAGATCGGCATCCTCTGGGACCAGGACCCCAGAATCCCGATTCCCTTGATAGAGAGTCTGGGCCGGCGAGGCGTCTGCGTGGGCGACAACCAGCCCTATTCAGGGCGCAGTCCGGAGGATTACACTATAGATCAGCATGCCGAGCCCGCGGGTTTGCCCCATGTTTCCATAGAGATTCGCCAGGATCTGTTGGAGAATGAAGAGACCGCACGCCGGTTCCATAAGGTCCTGGGAGAAGCGCTGACGGAGGTGCTCAAGGACGAGGAGCTCTACCGGGTGCGGTCGGCCGATTAGCTGGTCGCGAGCGCGTCCCAAACATGCAAGGCGGGGAAGGCTATGGGAGAACCCTCATTCACTATCGGCATCGAGGAGGAGTACCTTCTCGTTGACCGGGAAAGCCGGGATCTGGCCAACGACCCGCCCTCGTCAATGCTCGAGGAATGCGAGTATCTCTGTCAGGGCCAGGTAAGCCCCGAGCTCCTGCGCTCGCAGATCGAGGTAGGCACGCGCCCCTGCAAGACCGTGGAGGAAGCGCGCTGGGATCTGGCGCGGCTGAGGAGGGTGGTCATTCAGGTCGCGGAACGGCACGGTCTCGCGGCCATTGCAGCGTCCACGCACCCCTTCGCGCACTGGCTGCACCAGAAGCACACCCCGAAGGATCGCTACAGCGCCTTGACCCGCGAGATGCAGGCCGCGGCACGGCGCCTGTTGATCTGTGGCATGCATGTTCATGTGGGCATCGATGATGATGAGCTGCGCATCGATCTCATGAATCAGATGACCTATTTCCTGCCCCACCTGCTGGCGTTGAGCTGCTCGTCGCCGTTCTGGGAAGGTGAAAACACAGGGTTGAAATCCTACCGGCTAACGGTGTTCGATGCGTTGCCGCGCACCGGCCTGCCCGAGCGTTTCTCCAGCTTTGGAGAATACCGGCGGCACGTGGACGTCCTGATCAACGCCGGGCTGGTGGAGGATGGCACAAAGATCTGGTGGGACCAGCGGCCCAGTGCCCGATATCCTACGCTGGAGACCCGCGTCATGGACGTGTGCACCCGCCTCGATCATGCCGTGAGCCTGGCGGCGCTGGTCGTGTGCATCCTGCGTATGCTCTATCGGCTACGTTGCGACAACCAGAGGTGGAGAATCTACGCGCGCATGCTGGTGAACGAAAACCGGTGGCGGGCAATGCGCTACAGCTACGATGAAGGTCTCATAGACCTTGCCAAGGGCGCGGTGGTGCCCTTTCCAGAGCTCTTAGACGAGCTGCTGGGAATGGTTGCGGAGGACGCTCAGTTCCTGGGCTGCGAAGACGAGCTCGAGAACTGCCGCAAAATACTGGAGTCGGGCACCAGCGCGCACAAACAGGTCGAGGCCTACGAGGCGGCGAAGGCGTCGGGCGCTTCCGAGAAGGATGCGCTCAACGCGGTGGTCGACATGCTCATTAAAGAGACCACCACCGACCTTTAGCCCTGCGGTAGCTCTTCTGCTTGGGGGGCTAGCCTGTACAATTCAGGATCGTTTGGCGCGGCGACCAGGAATAACAATATTGACCCCACGGCTCAGCGGTTTGACCTCGAAGAAGATGAGAAATCGTATCCGCCACGGATAAGGAACCATATTGGGGCCCCTAAGCGGATTCAGGATAGTTGAGATTGCGGGCATCGGCCCGGGCCAGTTGTGTGGCATGCTGCTCGCAGACATGGGCGCACAGGTTATCCGGGTGAATCGTCCGCTGGCCGGCGATCTC
>Ga0224508_10003666_pt1 | contig 12679 bp, 10 predicted proteins | sample SF_Jan12_sed_USG_4_FD_170157 | JGI IMG/M metagenome (GOLD analysis project Ga0224508, IMG submission 170157) | Sediment microbial communities from San Francisco Bay, California, United States - SF_Jan12_sed_USGS_21 | ecosystem: Environmental > Aquatic > Marine > Sediment | place: USA...
CCTTGGATGTGCCGGTCCGGTTTGCGAGCCACGATGCCGCGTCCTTGTCGTGGGAGCGCTCGGTGGCTCCTTGCGCGATGGCTCGGCCGGCGAGCCGGGTCCGCACCGCTCCGATGCGTCGTTCGAGGGGGACGAGCTGCTGCATCAGCTCGGCGGCATCGGGTGCGTCGTCGGCCTCTCGCTCCAGGAGGCCCACTGCCGCCTCGAGCTGTTCGATGCATGCACCCACGGGCGAGCCTCCTCTCGATGAACTGATCTGGCTGAGAGAGGCCACACGAACCGAGTGGCGAGCGGTGCGTCCGCTAGACGAACGTACGTTCGATGATAACGGGGTTGCTGAAGGGATGCAACCCCGATCACACATTCCTTGCGACAAAGATCGCTGCCACCACGAACAGTGGTGCGGCCTGGAGACTCAGCAGCGTTGTGCCGGGGTCAGGATCCGGTCTCGCTGCACCGCAACCGTCGTCGATCGGGGCCGTACAGTGCCTCGATGGCGGGTCGCATCAACCATCGGGGTTGGATCGTGATCGAGAGCATCAGCTCTGATGACAGTGGCCTGTGCGTCGACTTCTTCAATGATCCCGCAGGCGGGTTCGGCTTCGAGCACCTTCGTGCGGACCCCGAGGATGGAGGTCGATGGACGGCCATCGGTGGCTACTCAGGTGCACGCTACGAGACTGGGCTTGCTGCCGCGGCGGCCGCACTCGAAGCCGTGCACTGGCTCGGACGGGATGTCGCAGCCAGCCGGGCCTTCGCTCAGTGGAAGGCGAGACTCGAGTCCGCCTAGCAACTACAACGCTTTGCGGAAGATGCGGTCCTTGAGGGCGGTGTAGGGCGGGTACAGCAGCTTGACGTCGGGGCGAGTCTTCTTGCGCAGCACCGACTTGAGGTTGGAGAAGGTGTCGAAGCCCGACCGGCCGTGGTAGCGGCCCATGCCGCTGTCGCCCACACCGCCGAAGGGCAGCTCGGGCGGCGAGATGTGCAGGATCACGTGATTGACGCACACGCCGCCCGAGCTGGTGGCGCCGATGATGTGGTCGGTCACCTCGTCGTCGTCGGCGAACACGTAGAGCGCCAGCGGCTTGGCCCGGTCGTTGATGAAGGCGATGCCCTCGTCGACGCCGTCGACGGTGAGCACCGGCAGGATGGGGCCGAAGACCTCTTGTTGCATCACCGGGTCGTCGGTGTCGGGATCGACGATGACCGTGGGGGAGAGGTAGCGGTCGGCTTCGTCGACCTGGCCACCGAACGCCACCGTGCCGGCACCGTCGAGCAGGCCGACGAGTCGGCCGAGGTGGCGCTCGCTGACGATGCGGGCGTAGTCGGGACTGGTGCGGGCGTCAGGGCCGTAGAACTCGCGCTCCGCCTGCTCGATGCCGGTGACCAGCTCGTCGCGCACGCTCGGATGGGCCAGCACGTAGTCGGGGGCGATACAGGTCTGGCCTGCGTTCATGAACTTGCCCCAGGCCAGGCGCCGGGCCGCCACCTCGATGTCGGCCGACGCGTCGACGATGACCGGGCTCTTGCCGCCCAGCTCGAGGGTGACGGGCGTGAGGTGATTGGCCGCGGCCTGCATGACGATACGGCCCACGTCGGTCGACCCGGTGAAGAAGATGTGGTCCCACTGCTGCTCGAGCAGGGCGGTGGCCACGGGCACATCGCCCTCGACCACCACCACGGCCTCGTCGTCGAGGTAGCGGGGCAGCAGCTCGGCGAGCAGGGCCGAGGTGGCCGGGGCCAGCTCGCTGGGCTTGCACACCGCCGCGTTGCCGGCGGCCAGTGCCGCGGCCAGGGGATTGAGCAACAGTTGGATGGGGTAGTTCCACGGGGCGATGATGAGGGCCACGCCCAGGGGCTCGGGCACCACCCGGCCCTTGCCGGGCAAGGCGGCGATGGGCAGGCTGGCCCGACGGGGCTTGGCCCACTTGGCGAAGTGTTTGCGGATGTGGCGGATCTCGCCCGCCGTGGCCCCCACGTCGGTGGCCCACCCCTCGGTGCACGGCTTGCCCACGTCGGCGGCCAGCGCTGCGGTGAGGCGGTCGTCGTTGTGGTCGAGCAGGCGGATCAGCCCGTCGAGCTGGGTGGCCCGCCACTCGAGGTCGCGGGTGCGACCGCTGGCGAAAGCGGCTCGAGTGCGGTCGCGCGCCTCGGTCACCAGCTCGGCGGCGCTGGTGGTGAGGTCGACGGTGTCGGTGTTGGGGGGAGTTCGGCCTAGCCGAGACTCTGAGGAACCCGAAGGGTTCCCGTCGTTGGTGACGGTCATGGGGACAGTTCTACCAGCGGCGCCCGTCCAGGGGGAGGGCCGGGCTGCGCAGGCGGTACGGTCCAGCGATGGCTGACGAGATCCTCGATGTCGACCTGCTCGCGTTCGAACGGGGCGACGCTGATGCCCGGGCCGCCGTGGTCGACGGCGTCATGCGCAGCCTGCGCACCGGCTTCGTCTTCACCGAGCACGACCTGTCGGCCGACATGCTCGACAGCGCCTACGGCATGCTCGAGCAGTTCTTCGGCCTCCCACAGGACGTCAAGGAGACCTACCTCGCGCCCGGCACCCACGGGCAGCGGGGCTACACCGGCCTGCTGGTCGAGACGGCCGCCATCGCCGACGTCCCCGATTGGAAGGAGATGCTCAACTGGGGCCACGAGATCCCCGAGGGGCACCCACTGCGACGCCGCTTCCCGCACCGCTTCGCCGACAACGTCTTCCCCGAGGCCCACGTGCCTGGCATCAGCGCCGTCCTGCGCGAATTCTACGAACGGGTCTTCGAGCTCCAGACCCGCTTCCTGCGCATCATCGCCGTCGGGCTCGGCTGCCACGAGCACTTCTTCGACAACATGCTCACCAACGGCGCCACGCTCACGCGCGCCATCCACTACCCGGCCATGGACCTGGCCCCTGGTGCTGAACACGTGTGGGCCGGCGAACACGGCGACATCAACCTCATCACGGCGCTGCCCCGCGCCAGCGCCCGGGGCCTGCAGGTCAAGCTCGACGACGGCACCTGGATCGACGCGGCCCCGCCCGACGATCGGGTCATCATGAACACCGGCATCATGCTCGACCACCTCACCAACGGCGTCATCAGCCCGGGTGTGCACCGGGTGGTGGCCGACCCCGGCCAACCTGGCGACCGCTACTCGGTTGTGCAGTTCTGCCACCCCAGCCCGTGGGCCATCCTGTCGCCCATCCCCACCACGGTCACTCCCGAGCATCCGCTCAGGTATGCGCCCATCGCCGCCGCCGACCACCTCGATCAGGTGCTGTACGAGATCAACCTCGTCGAGGACGGCCGCCGCGTCGACTCGTGAGCACGGTCGGCCGAACGCGCTTGGCGGCGCTGATGTTGATCGTCGCCGTGGCGGCGAGCGCCTGCCTCGATGATCTCGCGGCGCGCCGGGGCCTGGTTTTCGGCCTGTTCGTGCAGGGCGGCACCGAGCTCGAGCGCCAGCTCGCCCTCGAGCACGCCGATGCCACGACCAACCACGGGTTCTCGTGGTCGGTCATCCAGCCCACGCCCGACACGTGGAACTTCGGCCCCGCCGACGCCACCTACCAGTGGGCCGAGGCCAACGACCTTCACCAGACCGGCTTCCACTTCGCCTGGGACCAGGACGCGCTCGACGACCTCGCCCCCTGGGTCACCGACGTCACCGATCCGGCCGAGCTGCGCGCCGTGCTGGCCGACCGGGCCGCCACCATCTTCGACCGCTACCCCGCCCTCGATCGCATCGACGTCATCAACGAGCCGTTCGAGCTGCTCGGCGGCCAGCTCTACGCCAACCACTTCCACCAAGTGCTCGGGCCCGACTACATCGCCGAGCTGTTCGCCATCGTCGACGCCGAGGCACCGGCGCACACCGAGCTGATCGTCAACGAGAACTTCGTCGAGTACAGCCAGGCCAAGGCCGAGGCCCTGGTCGCGCTCGTCACCGACCTCGTCGATCGCGGTGTCGCCATCGACGGGGTCGGCCTGCAGTCGCACTTCCTGTTCGGCGAGCCCGACTGGGCCCGCTACGAGCAGGTGATGCGAGACGTCGGCGCGCTGGGCCTGCCCGTCCATGTGACCGAGCTGGATGTGCCTGTCGCCCCGACTCTGCCCGACCGGTTCGAGGTGCAGCGGACCCGCTACCAGCGAGCGGTCGAGATCTGCCTCGACGTCGCAGCCTGCCGGTCCATCACGATCTGGGGCGTGCACGACGGCCATACCTGGATCGACCAGATCTTCGGCCCGGGATGGGACCCACTGCTGTTCGATCCCAGCGGACAGCCCAAGCCGGCGTTCGGTGGCGTGGCCGAGGCGCTTCTCACCGACTGACTCGGCCGTGGCCGAGACGAGCCGCGGTCAGATCGTCGACGACCGCCGCGGCAAGCCCGCGGCCGTCTGCAGCCACTGTGGGTAGCCGGAGAGCGTGCTGCAGCGAGCGGCGAGGTGATCCGGGGCCGGGCCGTCCGTCTCGAGCGCCCGCCAGCAGGTCACGATCGCCTCACGGCGCATCGCGGCCGGACCGAAGGACGCGAAGGCCAACGTCCACGCGCGCCGCCCGTCGACCGAGACCTCGGCCAACTCGACGTCACACCCTGCGTCCATTGCTGCCCTCATCGCCAGTGAGAACTCGCGCTCGTCGCCGTCCACCGCGAACAGTCGCTTGACGACCTGCTTGCGGACGGAGACCCACGGCGATGCGCCATCGTCGACGACCGGTTCGACCGCCGGGCTCCACTTGCGCCAGACCTCGGTCCGACCCGCCATGTCCGCGCCCAGCGCCAGGGGCTCCTCGACAATCAGGCGGACCTTGCGTTCGAGCGTCGTGCCCGACCGGCGCTTCACCCCGACGTCGGCCCGGCCGTCCAAGCGATAGAGATCGGTGCGATCCTCCACCGTGCCGCGCTGGGAGTGGTGCACGAACCAGTCGAGGACATCACGCGGCAGGGGGCCGTCACCGAACCAGCGCAGCTCGGTGGTGTCCAATAGCTCACCGGGCCGATCCACGGTCGTCATCGGGCTGGTGCACCCACGTCGTCACCCTCCTCCACCTCCACCGTATTGATCCCCCCGAGATCTGACGAGGGACGTCGGTCCATTCACCTGCGTGACCGTGTCGGCCTGGGCGACCCCAGGGCGATTTGGGGGGATTCCCCAGCAGACGTGAGGGGTGGGGTCCGTCTCAATGGGATCCATGAGCACCACACCAACCCCCCAACCCCGTCTCGGCGATCTTGCCGCCGCCGCCAAGTCCGACCGCAACCGCGCCGTCGATGCCTACCGGGCACTGGCCATGGTGGTCGTCGCCATCGGCCACTGGGCGGCCGTGGCCGTCACCACCGACGCCGACGGCGACATCGTCGCTGGCAACGCCCTTGGCGACGACCCGTCGCTGGCCTGGCTCACCTGGATCTTCCAGGTGATGCCACTGTTCTTCGTGGTGGGGGGCTTCGCCTCGGCCATGTCGCTCGACGCCCACACCCGCGCCGGCACCGGCCGGCCGGCCGACTGGATCGCTGGTCGACTGCGACGCATGGTCGCCCCCACTGCGGTGCTGGCCGGCACCTGGGCCGTGTTGCTCGTGGGCGGCGTGGTCACTGGTGCGCAGGGCCTGGTCGGGCTGGGTGTGGTGGCCGCCGCCATCCCGCTGTGGTTCCTCGCCAACTACACCATCGACACCGCCTTCGCTCCCTACCTGCTGCCCCGCTTCCGCCGGCGGCCGGTCGGGGTGGCCGGCGGGCTGTTGACGGTCTTCGCCACCGTCGAGACCCTGCACTTCGTCGGCGTGCCGATCATCGGGCACCTGAACTGGGTGATCGGTTGGTTGCTGTTCCAGGTGGCCGGCTTCGCCTGGCGCGACGAGCTGCTGCCCACGAGCCGGCGCCTGGTGGCGGTGGCCGGGCTGCTGTGGTGCGCGGCCCTAGCCGCCGTCCACCTGGGCCCCTGGCCCGCCGCGATGGTTCACTTCCCCGGCCTCGATCACTCGCCCACCCATCCGCCCTCGGTGGCCCTGGTGCTGTTCGGTGCCGCCTACAGCGCCACGGCCATCGCCTTGGCGCCGCTGGTCACCCGCTGGCTGGCGGCCAACCGTCGGGCCTGGTCGCTGGTGGTGGCCGGCAACGCCGTGTCGATGTCGGTGTACCTGTGGCACATGACGGCCATGATCGGCGCGGGCCTGGTGTTCTACGCATTCGGTTGGCTGCCCACGGCAACGGTGGGCGAGGCCGCCTGGTGGTTGCAGAAGGCCCCGCTGATGCTGACCGCTCTGGTGCTGCTCGTCGCCCTCGTCGCGGTCGTTGCTCGCCACGAGCAGCGGGCCTTGCTGGCGCCGACGACGCCGTGGACCGGCGGTGCTGGGTCGATGATCGCCACCGCAGCAGCCGTGTCGACCGCCCTCAAGCTCTGGTCGACCAGCTCACCGGTGACCGCCGCGGTGGGTCTCGCCGCCCTGCTGGCGCTGTGGCATCTCGTGCTGCGTCGAGAGCCGACCTCGATCGAGGCGGAGGTGGCGTGATGGCGTCCACCACCGATGACACGATCCGCACCGGTGCCCGTTGGTTGTCAGGTATCGGTGTGGCCCTGCTGGCGGTCGCCGCCGTCAGTCTGGTGAGCGCTCGATGGGAGCAGTTCGGTCCGGGCGCACGCCTTGCCATCCTGCTGGGCGCCTCGGCCGCAGTGTTCGGCGCCACCGAGCTGCTGCGGCGAGCGGCTCCTGTCACCGCCCGGGCCCTCGACGTGCTGGTGGCCGTGCTGGTGCCCATCGACGTGGCCGCGTTGGTGATCGTGAGCGGCAGCACCTGGCGGTCGGCGCTGGTGGCCGCCGGTCTGGCCACGGTGGTCTCGAGCGAGACGCTCCGCCGCCGCGACCCCACCATCTTGACCGATCTGGGCACGGTGACCGGCGCGGTGCTGGCCGCCTGCGGTCTGGCTGCGATCTCCGACGTGTCGGCCCCACTGTTGGTGGCCGGCCTCGGACTGGTGATGGTCCTGGTCGGGCCCCGCGATCGATGGATGGGCATCATCTGGGCCGCACTGGCCGGGCTCACGCCGGCGTTGCGAGTGCTCGACGAGGTGGTGTTCACCGGCATGGGGACCCTGCGCGAGATGGGCCTGTTCGACGCTGCCGTGCGTTGGGAGACTGTCACTGTTGGCGCCATCGCGACGGTCGCCCTGGGCTTGGCCGCGCAGATCCAGCGCCGGTTGGTGGCGGTGCCACTGGCCGTAGCGGTGGCGGGTGCCACCACCATCCAGGTGTGGGTCGAGATCGACCCGCCCAGCACGGTGGTGCTGACTGCAGTCGCGATCGTGTTGGGTCTGTTCGAGCTGGCGTTGGCCCTACCGGCCGCCCGCCGCCTCGGTGCCGATGTGGTGCGGGTCATCGGTGACGTCAACGCCGTCTGCGCCGGGGCCCTGACGCTAGTTGCCGCCGCGGCTGCGTGGGTGCGCCTGACCGAGGCCGAGGCGGTGGGCGATCACCTGCAGTACACCGCCGCCGTGCTGGCGCTGGTGTGGGTCATCGCCGATCTGCGTCGCGGACTCGAGCGCGGTCAGCGGGGACTCGACCTGTTGCTGGTGGGCGGCGACTGGGCACCGGCGCTCCCGGGTGTCGGTGTGAGCCTCGCCTCGGCGGTCTACCTCGGCACCGATGATGGCGTCGCCCTCGGGGTGGCGCTGGCGGTGGTCGGCCTGGTCGCGGTCGCCACCCTGCGACCGCTCCGCCTGGCCACTGCGGCCACTGCGATGACCGCGGCGCCCTGGTTCACCGGTGACGAGCCGGCGCTCACCGCGGTGGTGGCGGCGTTGGCCGCGCTGGTCGTCGCGTGGGTGGCGACGCAGATCCCCGACCGTCCGCTCGCTGCCCTGCTTGGTGGTGTCGGCCTGGTCGCAGTCATGCCCGGAGCGGTGGCCGCCGGCCAGTGGCACCTGGCCACCGGCGGGCTGTTCGCCATTGGTGTGCTGTGGGCGGCCGCATGGATCGTTGACCGTCGGGTTCCCGTGCTGGCCGTGGTGTACCGAGTGACGGCCCTCGCCGGCCTGATCCCGATCGCGATCGACGAGTTCTGGATGGCGGCAGTCGTCGCCGCCACGATCGCTGTGGTCAGCGAGCTCGAGTTCCGGCTCGATCGGCAGCCATGGCATCGGGTGATCGGCGGGGTGGCGGCGACGATCGCGTGGTGGGCGGCGTTGGGCACAGCCGAGGTCGATCTCGTCGACGCGTACCTGCTCCCCCCGGTGTGGCTGTTCGCACTGGCGCTCGCTGCGATCGGTGTCGATCGCACGGCCGCAGTCATCGTCGCCACACCGATCACCCTGTACGTCACCGTGACGGGACGGGCGGTCGACGGGCGTCCCGTCCACACCGTGGTCCTGGGCGTGGCGGCGTTGGCGGTGGCCGTGGGAGCCGCCATCGACGGGCGGCGAGTGCTGCTGGCTGCCAGCGGATCGGTGGCGGTGGCCGTCGCCGTGTTCGAAGGCCTGGCCCAGTCGGTGGGCGTCGAGACCTGGGTGTGGCTGGTGGCGGGCGGCATTGCGGCCGTCACCGCCGCCGGTCTGCTCGAGATGCGCGATCCCGACGACGTGCATGCCACGACGGCCGACGACGCCTTCGTATCCTGACGTCGTGGCCGCACCTCTGGCGAGCCTGGACCGGGCCATGGCCCGCGGCCTGGTCGCCTTCCGCTGGTTGACCCTCGTCTGGGCCTGGGTCGGGCTCGTGGTGGAGCGCACCCACCTCGATCGGGCCTGGCTGGGGATCAGCCTGCTCGCGGCGGCCACGGCGGTGACGGCCGCCATCACCGTCTCGGTTGCCCGCGGCCAGACGGCCAGCGACCAGCTGCGACTCAACGCCGTCGAGGTGACGGTGGCGAGCGCCGCCCTGCTGCTCGAACCGCTGGTCTACGACGCCGGCCGTCACCAGTCGTTGGCTTGGGCGTGGCCGGCCGCCGGCATCATTGCCGTGGCAATCTCGGCCGGCATGTGGTGGGGCGTGGGCGTCGCCGTCGGATTGTCGGCTGCCAGCTGGGTGGGCGAGTCGCTCTTGCGCGACGACTTCCAGTGGACGACCGCCACGGCCTCGAAGACAGCGCTCTACCTGCTGGCCGCCGTGGCCGGCGCACTGGTGGCCAAGGTGCTGCGCGAGGCCGAGCACGAGATCTCCACGGCGCGGGCACGCGAAGAGATGGGCCGGGTGCTGCACGACGGCGTCCTTCAGACCCTGGCTGTGGTGCAGCGCCGCAGCACCGACGACGAGCTGCGGGCCCTGGCCCGTGAGCAGGAGCGTGAGCTGCGCTCGTACCTGTACGAGGCGCCACGGCCGGCCGAGGGCCTGGCGGTGCGCCTGCGAACGACGGTCGATGTGGTGTCACGCCGCCACGACGTCGAGATCGCGGCCGTGCTGGCCGACGATCTGCCCGAGCCGTCCGATGCCGTGGCCGAGGCCCTGGCCGGGGCGGCCGGTGAGGCGCTCACCAACGCGGCCAAGCACAGCGGCGCCAGCCGCATCTCGCTGTTCGCCGAACCAGCCGACGGTGGCGGGGTGTACTGCTCGGTGCGCGACGACGGCGCCGGCTTCGATCGGTCCGCCACAGCGCTGGGTCGGGGCATCGAGCACTCGATCGAGCAACGATTGACCGACGTGGGCGGGCGGGCCGAGGTGACCAGTGCACCCGGTCGGGGCACCGAGGTGCAACTGTGGACGACGTGAGCGACGAGCCGGTCCGCACCCGGGTGGTGGTGGCCGACGACCATCCCATCTGGTTGTCGGGGCTGCGGGCCGATCTGGGCGACGAGTTCGATGTGGTCGGCGAAGCGGCCGACGCGGCGCAGGCCATCGAGCTGATCGACGAGCTCGAGCCCGATCTGGCCCTGGTCGATCTCAACATGCCCAAAGGTGGTGGTCTGGCGGTTGCCCAGCGGCGGGGCGAGACCACCAACGTGGTGATCCTCACCGTGTCGGAGGCGGAGCGCGATGTGCTCGACGCGGTGGCCGCCGGTGCGCTGGGCTACCTCACCAAGTCGACCGCGCCCGATGAGCTGCGAGATTCGCTGCGACGGGCGGCCCGGGGCGAGCCGGTGTTCTCGGCGTCGCTGGCTGCCCTGGTGCTCACCGAGTTCCGTCGGCTGAAGCAGACCGACCAGCCGGCCAGCGCGCTGACCGAGCGGGAGCGTGAGGTGTTGCAGTACGTGGCTCGGGGGCTGACGTACCGCGAGATCGGCGAGGAGCTGTTCATCTCGCCCAAGACGGTCGAGAACCACACCCGCAACATCCTCGACAAGCTCCACCTGTCCAAGAAGCAGGAGCTGATGCGCTACGCCCTCGAGCACGGCATCGAGTGAAGGCGCTTGCCTAGGGTGCGCCCATGAGCGACGAGAAGACCCGCATCGAGACCGAGGCCCGGGCGACGTACGAGGCGTACGTGGCGACGCGTGAGCAGATCATGGCCGGCGAGTTGCCGTGGTCCGCGCTGGCGCAGTACTTCACCGCCGATGCGGTGTTCATCGATCCGGCGTGGGGCCGGGTCGAGGGCATCGACGCCATGATCGAGTTCTTCGACGAGTCGATGGCCGGCCTCGACGACTGGTCGTTCCCCGAGCAGTGGACGATGGTCGACGGCGACCGGGTGGTGACCATGTTCGACCAGATCATCCCGGGCACCGACGGCACCGAGTACCGCCAGGCCGGCATATCAGTCCTCTACTACGCGGGCGACGGCAGGTTCAGCTACGAGATGGACCTCATGAACATGGGCCACATCAACGAGGACCTCCGGGCCGCCCAGTGGACCCCGTCGGGCGCCTTCAACATGCCCCCCAGGACCCCGAACCGCGACTACTCCCGGCGCTGAGGAGAGAATTTCTCGGATCGGGGTTGCGTCTGTTGGGCTGACTCGCTAGTATCGAACATACGTTCGCTCCGGTTCCGTGAGCACCATCGCCGCCGGCGGGTGGCCCTTCTTCATCGACATGATGTTGGGAGCCCTTCGGGTTCCCCGTGAAGGGAGGCCTGGTGGACGCGTGCGTGGCACAGCTCGAAACAGCGGTTGCTGGGCTCGAGCAGCATGCCGGTGAGGTGGCTGATGCGGCGCGCCTGGTCGAGGTGTTGGTGCCGGTGCGGCGCCGGCTCGACGCGGTGGCGGTACAGCTGGCGGCCCGTGCGGCCGAGCAGGGCGCGCACGCACGATCGGGTCACAAGGACGAGGCGCAGTGGCTGGCCCGCACGACCGGGGTGTCGAAGCGCCAGGCCAAGGTGCAGCTGGAGACCCAGCGTCGCCTCGAAGACCTGCCGGTGCTGCGCCAGGCCCAGCAGGACGGCTCGTTGTCGCCCTCCCAGGTCGAGCTCGCGGCTCGCGCCGCGAAAGCCGATCCGTCCCAGCAGAACCGGCTGGTCGGCACGGCGAAGCGTGAGGATCTCAAGGGTCTCAAGGACGAGTGCGACCGCATCATCGCTGGTGCCGACGACGATCCGGCGGCGACGTATCGCCGGGTGCAGCGGTGCCGGTCGGTGCGGTTCTGGGCCGATCACGATGGCACTCATCACCTCATGGCGTCAGGTACCGCCGACGCGATCGGTGCCATCAAGTCGCGCGTGTTGAAGCAGGCCGACGCCTGGATGCGCCAGGCCAACAAGACCGGCGAGCCCGAGGCCTACGAGGCCCACTGCTTCGACGCCCTGCACCAGCTCGTCACCCGCGACGGCGGCGACAGCGACGACTCACCCAAGGTCGTGCCGCCCAAGCGGGACCTGCTGTTCCTGATCGACCTCCAGGCCTACCGGCGAGGCAAGGTGCTCTCCGGGGAGACCTGCGAACTTGCCGGCCTCGGCCCGATACCGGTCGAGGCCGCTGCTGAGTTGGACGCCGACCCGTTCATCAAGGCCGTGATCCGAGACGGTACGGATGTGCGAACAGTGGTGCACTACGGCCGGCACGTCCCCGCCGAATTGCGCACCGCCCTCGAAGCCAAGGGCATGCGATGCGCCGTGCCCGGATGCAGCAATTGCACCTACCTCGAAGTGGACCATTCGACGGTGGACTACGCGAAGGGCGGCCCACTCGCCATCTGGAACACCCAGTGGTTGTGTCCTTACCACCACCGCCTCAAGACCCAGGGCCTGCTCGACCTCGACCTACCACCACCCGCACCGGACCAGACCGAATGAGCCGGGACGAGATCCGGTCAGTCAGCGATGAGCGCGTCGAGCCAGGCGTCGGCCTCGGCGTGCGAGGTCAGGTACACGAACTCGAGGTGGACCCACCGTGGGTCGGTGCCCGCCAACTGGTAGCGCTCGGCGTAGTCGTCGTAGTGGGTCCACGACCACAACACAACGTTCAGCTCAGGGTCGCGGCTCACCATGTTGCGCAGCGACTCGCGGTTTCCGTTCCACAGCTCCTCGCGTCGCACCCAGCGCCGCACGGTCCGCCGCACGAGCTGCGACATCACCACCCGGCGGGGCAGGTCGTACACCACCACCGTGTCGGCTCGCTGCCACACGACGCCCTCCATCGTCACCTGCCGGTAGTTGCCCTCGACCACCCAGCGGCCGTCGGCCGGTGTCGCGTCGGCGACCGCAGCCGCGAACTCGTCGGGGTCTCGGGGCTGCCAGTCGGCCAGATGATGCAGCGCATCGAGCTCGACGCACGAGCAGCCCAGCCGCTCGGCCACCCGCCGCCCGAACGTCGACTTGCCCGACCCCG
>Ga0224508_10003667_pt1 | contig 12676 bp, 15 predicted proteins | sample SF_Jan12_sed_USG_4_FD_170157 | JGI IMG/M metagenome (GOLD analysis project Ga0224508, IMG submission 170157) | Sediment microbial communities from San Francisco Bay, California, United States - SF_Jan12_sed_USGS_21 | ecosystem: Environmental > Aquatic > Marine > Sediment | place: USA...
AAACCTAACAAATCATCTAATGAGACAGGATATGTAGATTCATGTCTGTATGGAATATCGATTAATTCAATATCTACATCTGTTCTTTGATGCATTGGTTTTTTTTCCATTGCTGCTTTTTGTAATGCAAAAATACTTTCAACTTTCATTCTGTATATTAATGAGGATGATAACGCTGCCATTCCTGCTACCTTGAGATCTTTCTTACCTGTTTTTTCGAGAATTTTTATTAGTAAATTCAAAATTTGAATCAGATCAATATCCCAAACATCTTTTTTGATAACTGATGATGGGCTAAATAGAATGTTTACTGGTTCTTGAGAAATGCTGTTGGGGGTTTGGGTTTCATTCACATTATGATTTCATGCCTGTTTAATAATATCTAGGGGCTCTATTTTTCTCTCACTTTCAGTCAACTCTTATATTGTTAATCCAAAAAGTAACACTATGAAATCTGCCCGAATCACAGCTCCTAGTGAACCCCTTAAAATCTCTGAATCTGAAACACCAAAACCTCAAGGTACCCAGGTTTTAGTTAAGGTAAAATCTGTGGGTGTTTGTCATAGCGATTTACATCTATGGGAAGGCGGATATGATCTTGGTGATGGTGAATTTATGAAAGTAACTGATAGAGGAGTAAAATATCCTGTTACTCCTGGACATGAAATTGTCGGCACTGTTGAAGAAATTGGTGATGCTGTTTCTGACGTGTCAAAAGGAGATGACATTTTAGTTTTCCCATGGATTGGCTGTGGTGAATGCCCTGCATGTAAAGTGGGAAATGAAAATCTATGTGATGCCCCAAGATCAATGGGCGTTTTTCAAGATGGTGGTTATTCTGATTATGCTTTAATTCCCAATTCTAAATATCTAGCAAAACTTGATGGTGTAGATCCAGATGCTGCCACTTCTCTTGCTTGCTCTGGGCTTACTGCATACACCGCAATCAAAAAAGCAAATGAAAACTCTCCGGAATTTATTGTTATTGTTGGTGCTGGTGGTTTAGGATTGATGGGTGTGCAAATTGCTAATGCAATTACCAATGCTAAAATCATTTGTGTTGATTTGGATGATGCAAAATTAGACACTGCAAAAGAGATGGGCGCTGATTACACGGTTAATTCTAAAGATCCTGAAACTTCTCAAAAAATTATGTCAATTTGTAATGGTAAAGGTGCAGATAGTGTTGTAGACTTTGTAAATGCTCCGCCTACTGCCAAACTTGACTTTGCAATTCTTCGAAAGAGAGGCAACTTGGTTCTTGTTGGTTTGTTTGGAGGCTCTATCGAATTGTCTCTTGTAACAATTCCATTAAAGTCCATTATTATTCAAGGTGCGTACACTGGAAATTATAATGACATGGTTGAACTACTTGCTCTTGCAAGAAAAGGAACAATTAATCCAGTAATTTCTAAACGATATTCTCTTGATGAATCCAATACTGCCCTGGAAGATCTTAAGGCACGAAAAATAATTGGTCGTGCTGTGATAAACCCTTAATTGGATTTATCCCTACAAAGTTTTATCCCCTAAAAAATTGAAGTGATCTTATTGGATTAAACAATCCACTGTCTGCCCACCATTTTCGTATCTCAAGAATAAGATGAATCTATAAAATAATCATAACTTTTAAAATTTGATTTATTGTGTGTGTTGACAGGTAATTGTAAAATTAGAGACATAAAAAATCTATAAATGAAATATGTACCACAAATAAGTATGTCTACGTTTATTCAAAAATCCTTTACTCTTAATGATAATAAAAAAAAGTAATAGATATTGCATATCTCAAATATTTTTTATTTTGCCAAAAACAATGAATGTTTACCTCTCAACTTAATCCTCTAAAATCCACCCTGACTTCATTATTTCTTGATCTTCTACATCGCCTATGTTTGTAGCAAATCTCCAGATAGTTGATACATCTGGTATCATTTTTTCTTTAATCTTTAGAAGCGATTCAATCTCTGAATTTAGATTTTGATCTGCATTTCCATGTTCTTTACAAAATTTACATTTTTGATCGAGTGTTATTGGTTCAGATTCAATTAATGGATAAGCCATACATGCAAGGGGTCTTTCTTTGTAAATTTCACATGGAAATCCACCATGGGGGGATTTATTTCCACTATTTGTGTCTAAGAATGGACACGTGTTTCCATTTTTTTCAGCCCCCATCAATTGATATGCTAAAATTTTTGTTGGACCCGAATTCTTGTTTTCAGAAATCCCAATTCTTGGCAAAATTTTAATTTTTAATCTATTTTCTCTTGCTAGCTTCTCAATTCTTTCCCTTTCTTCTGGAAGTATTAGTACTCCTATTTTACCAAATTTTTTGTTTGGATAATATTCCCTTTCAATGCAACATTGAGAGCAATCTTCTATGCATCCAAATTCCATATTTTTTTTTCACAATGATGGATAAAATCTCTTGTGTATGGCCTTTTTTTAATTTTATTTTTTTTATAAAACCCCACCAGTTATATGCTCAATACGGTAAAATGCTTTATGGGTAAGCGTCAAGTAAAAAATGAAAGTGCTCTTAAAGAAATTCGATTACCTGAAGAGGGTGAACTGTTTGGTCGTGTGTTAAAAATGATGGGCGGTGAAAATGTCATGATTAAATGTGCTGATAATGTTACTCGCAGAGGCAGGATTAGAGGAAAACTAAAGAGAAGAGTTTGGATAAGGGATAATGATATTGTGATTATTGCCCCTTGGGATTTTAAAGAAAGTGAACGTGGTGATATTGTTTGGAGGTTTACACTCCCTCAAGTGCAATGGTTAAAGGATAATAATCATATTGCTAAAGATTTTTAGTGTTTTTTTATCTTGGAATTAATCTATTTTTGATGCTTTAGTTAATATAGTGAGTTATTCGTTTGAAAATCAAATGGAACAAGGCACCGTAAAATGGTTTAACCGTACCAAAGGCTTTGGTTTTATCGAGAGAGAAGGTGGAGACGATCTGTTTGTTCACAAATCAGATGTTGACGGATTCATCAATGAAGGAGATAAAGTCGAGTTTGAAGTAGGCGAAGGTCAAAAAGGACCAGCAGCTCAAAAAGTTAAAAAATCAGCATAGGCAATAATTTTTTATTTAAGATCTCATCTTTGTTTTCTTAAACCAGTCTATCTTTTTATTATTTTTAAAATTATTTTTTACGTACAAAAATTTGTGGTCCCAAGCGACGGAATTGAACCATCGACAACCCGGTTTCTGTATGCCTGATTTGCTGTTTTTCGGTCAGCCATCTAAAGCCAACAACTACAGCCGGGAGCTCTACCAGGCTGAGCTAGCTTGGGACAAAAAAACGAAGATTTCTGCTATTAAAAAACTATCGTAGATGATTTTCATAACCAACGGTTATAATCTTTATAGGCATAAATAGTCTGAATAAGTTTTGAAATTTATTGTCTGAACTATCTCTCTCTTATTCTGGATATGTTTGTGTACCATATTTGCATACTCCTGAATCTGCCAAACTTAAAGAATATTTAATCAATTCAAAAAATATTAAAAAACTATTTTTTGTTACAGGAACATTTTCTAGTGAAAGTAAACCTTATTTTTCTGATTCTACAAATCACTATATTTTAGCTAAATTCAAAGATAATGCACAGATATCAAAAGATCTTGCTGTTTACAATCAAGACAAAACATCTTTTGTGTTTAATGTCAATGATGATCTTTTTCAAAGAGAAGTTCAAGGTGAAACAAACTTTGTTTCAGTGTATTATTTGGAATATGGAGATGATGTTGAAGATTTACAAGAAGTTGCAAACCTTTTGTTAAAAAGAGATAAAATTGAGATTGCATGGCTAGGTCATATGAATACATTTTGCTTAAATCCTGCAAAATTCACATTTCCATATTCTGCAAATCTAGTAATAATTGAAGTTGCAAGTCAAAAAAGTTATCAAAGTCTCAAAAAATACTGTGATCAAACAAGACGTGATGTTAACCGAAAAGGATTGTCGATGACTAATTTGATGAGTCTTTCAATTCTTGATCAACTAAAGTAGATCAATCAAAGTTTCTATATGCAAGGCAAATGATTTGCATGAACAAATGATTAGTGTTGGTTAAATGTAAAAATCACATCATAATCTTATGCATTGGCGCATTAGTGATAATTTGCCAGAACCTTAACTTCTCTAAAATCAATGGGTTCATCCGTGCCATGGAGTTTTCATTAGCATCATTGCTTTTTCTCTCGTTCTAACAACTACGAGAAAATATTTGATCTATCTTTTACACTAATTTCTGGTATATTGGATCAATACATTGCAGTCTATTCTTATTTGGAATAAAATATACTAAGATGGCACATTTTTTCTACTCGGTTCATGTGTGTAAACGTTAAATATTCGAGCAAAAACTGTTTTTTTATGAGCAAACCTTCTGATCTTGGTTCTTTGAAAATAGGATCATACATTCTATTGCCACATTCTGATCAACCAAGTGGAGAGCCATGCAGAATTGTAGAATATGATACATCAAAACCTGGTAAACACGGTGCTGCAAAAGCAAGGATTGTCGGAGAAGGTATTTTTGATGGTCAAAAAAGACCTCATGTAGGTCCAGTGAGCATGCAAATTCATATTCCAATGATCAACAAAAAAGTGGGCCAAATAATTTCAATTAATGGCGATGTCGTACAACTCATGGATTCTGAAACATTTGAAACCTTAGATGTAAGTATGATTGATGATGAAGTTAAAGGAAAATTGGAAAACGGACAAAATGTGGAGTACTGGGTTGTAATGGATAAAACTAAAATCATGCGCGTTAAGAACTAATGCGGATGCTGATGATGAGCGGAAAAGCCGTCTGATTTATGATGATGATTATGAGTATTGAGGCATCTCTTTCAATTAATTTCAAAAGTTTGTTGGATTAAACATTTTTTGGATTATGAAGCTAGCTTCTCTTTTTTCAGGTGGCAAAGATAGTACTTATGCTATCTATGTGGTACAAAAACAAGGTCATGATATTGCATGCCTTTTGAGCGTTTTTCCAAACTCTGATGAAAGTCATCTGTTACATCATCCAAATATGGCCTGGACAAAATTACAATCAGAATCTATGAATATTCCACAATTATTAATTTCATCTGATTCCGATAACACTGATGAAGAACTATCAAAACTTGAAATATTGTTGCAAAAGGCAAAAGAACAATTTGATATTGAAGGGGTAGTTCATGGTGGAATTAAAAGTAATTTTCAAAAAGACAAATTTGAAACTCTCTGTTCTAAATTAAATTTGATTGTAGTTGCACCATTATGGGGAATTGAATCACAACAATACATGAATGATTTACTTTATTCAAAATTTGAATTCATAATGACAGTTATTTCCTCTGATGGACTTGATGATTCCTGGCTTGGAAAATTGATCTCCAAGTCTGATGTTGATATTTTAAAACGTCTATCTAAAAAATTTGGATTCAACTTAAACTTTGAAGGAGGCGAGGCAGAAACATTTGTAATTAACTGTCCTCTTTTCAAAAATTCCATTAAAATTAATAAATTTGAAAAAATTTGGGATGGATATAGAGGAAGGTTTGAAATAGTGGATGCGGGGTTGAATTACAATGCTTGATGGTCTTAAGACTAGTCTAGGTGATGCAATCAAAAAAATTGTAAAATCTTCTGGTGTGGATGAGGAGCTTATCAAAGAATTATCTAAGAATGTTCAAAGAGCATTATTGCAATCTGATGTTAATGTACGCCTAGTTCTTGAAATTACAAAACATTTGGAAGAACGTGCATTAAATGAGACTCCTCCTCCTGGTCTTTCACGTAAAGATCACATAGTTAAGATCCTATATGATGAACTTTCAAAATTACTTGGAAATGAGTCCGAATTTGATTTTAAACCTGGAAAACAAAATAAGATAATTTTACTTGGAATTCAAGGTAGCGGTAAAACTACCGTGGCATCAAAACTTGCCAAATTTTTAACTCGACAAGGATACAAAGTCGGTGTTGTAGGTGCAGACACCTATAGGCCTGGTGCATTAGTTCAACTCAAAACAATGTGTGAAAAATGTAATGTAGAAGTATATGGTGACGAAAATAATAAGGATTCTCCTAGTATTGTAAAAAACGGACTAAAACATTTTGCAGGTCAACCATTAGATGTTATTTTAATTGATACGGCTGGTCGTCACAAAGAAGAACAAGATTTGCTTGAGGAAATGGCTAGAATTAATAAAGTTGCAGATCCTGATCTAGCATTACTTGTAATTGATGGAACAATTGGACAGCAATGCTTCAATCAAGCAGAAGCATTTCATAAAACCATCCCCGTTGGTGGTGTGATCATTACAAAATTGGATAGCTCTGCAAAAGGTGGTGGTGCACTTGCAGCATCTGCGGCTACTGGTGCACAAATAATGTACATAGGAACTGGTGAACGAATTGACGATTTAGAGAAATTTTCTCCAACACGATTTGTAGGACGATTACTTGGAATGGGTGATGTTCAAGCAGTCTTGGATTTGGCTAAACGATTAGAAAATGAGGGGGATGATGTTAGGATGAAGAGAATTTCTAGTGGAAAAATGAATATGGATGATTTCTTTTATCAGTTAGAAGAGGTGACAAAAGTTGGTTCCTTACAAGGCCTTCTTGATAGTATGCCTGGTCTTTCTGGAATGGTAAAAAATGATCAAGTAGATCAAATGGAAGGCAGAGTTTCAAAATGGCGGTACATAATTCAAAGTATGACCAAAGATGAAAAAGCAGATCCTGATTTGTTGAATTCATCAAGAATTAAAAGAATATCTCGTGGATCTGGTTGGCCTGAAGGTGAAGTTAAAGAGCTTATCAAAAATTACAAAAACTCTAAGAATATGATGAAGGCCTCCAAAGGACGTCAAATGCAAGGTACTCTTAGAAAAATGGGCTTGGGATAGTTTTTCACATAAATTCCCCTCTAGTATGTCTGACTATCAAAAAATTATTCCTGTAGCAAATAAAATTATAAAAAAATACGATTTATGTTATTATTGTTTGGGGAGGTTGTTTTCAAAACAATTGCATCTTTCATCAAACAAACTTCTTGGCAAAAAACTAAAGAAAAATAAAAACTTGACACAAAAGTGCTACATCTGTAAAAATTTATTTGATAATCTAAACCATTTTCTAAAATTAATGCTTGATGCCTCGTCAAATTATTTGTATACATCATTTAGTGTAGGTGCAATGATCAAACCGTCCATTGTTGATAGAGATGATTATATTCGATCTCAATACAAACTAAGAGGAATTGATAGCATAAAGACTGACATTACAAAAGAATTAGGGCGGTCTTTTTCAAGGAAAACAAAAAAAACTATTGATCATCTTGATCCTGAAATCACTTTTACATTAAATTTAAAAGACGAATCATGTCAATTACGATCAAAATCGATTACTTTTTCTGGAAGATATGTTAAAACTTTGAGAGGATTACCACAAAAACAAAAATCATGTGATAACTGTTTTGGAAAAGGATGCAGAACTTGTAATTTTCATGGCATTTCAGAATTTGAAAGTGTTGAGGGTATCATTTCTAAATTCCTTTTTGAAAAAATTGGTGGAACTACAACTAAATTTACTTGGATTGGAGGTGAAGATAAATCTAGTCTTGTTTTGGGTACTGGTAGGCCATTTTTTGTTAAAATCCAAAATCCTCTTAAACGAAATCTAAAGTTATCCAGCGTTTACTCTGACTCTCTTAAAATTAATAATCTCAAACTAGTCAATGCATCTCCAAAAAAACCCCTCAAATTCAATTCTTCAATAACTGTGAAAATTTCTACTGAATCTGAAATCAATTCAAAAAAATTAAAAAAATTAAAAGTTCTTCCAAATAATCCTATAGTGGTCTATGATAACACTGGAAAACGTCTTGAGAAGAAAATTTTTAGTATAAAATACAAAAAAAGATCAAATAATGTGTTTACATTAATGATAAAAGCTGAGGGTGGCCTTCCAGTTAAGAGATTTGTAAGTGGTGATGATGTGTCGCCTGGAATTTCCAAAATCCTTGATATTCCTTGTACATGTCAAGAATTTGATTTTTTCGATATTGAAGTCAAATGGTAATCAAACATATGGCAGTATGATTTTTGAATATTATAAATCCCAGGTTTTAAATTCAATATTGATAATTTATTTGAAATGATGATGGCAGATGCATAATTGGATCAAATGACAATCACTAATAATTATTGATCATTAATCTGATCCCATTTGTTGATTTTATTTGGCTCTTGAACCTAAGTCAGTATTTTGAAATTCCATTCTATGTCCAACTTTGGAAAGGAATGGCAAAGACAGCCCACTAGTAGTACTTCAGAGCGTTTACACGGTCTGATAAAAAAGGATCAACCTCTAAAACCAAGGGTAGAAAATACGATCAAAGGGTTAAACCGACCGATATCAAAGTTAGACAATACATCAAAACAATTATCACAAAAAGAACAAAAAATCTTTAACCGAATCGTACAGGCAAAACAAAATGGTGATATTCATACTGCCAAAGCTCTTGCAAATGAACTGGTCCAGATTAAAAAGACTAGATCAATGATGGGAAACATGAAATTATCTGTAGAAAGAACACAGCTTAGATTAACGACTGTAAGTTCTGTCGGTGATGCTATAGTTTCCATGAGACCTGCAGTATCTGTAATGAAGGCCGTGGTTCCTGCAATGAATAATGTGATGTCTCAAGCAAGTAATGAAATTGAATCTATGGGAAATATGCTTGGAGATATGATGCCTAGCTCTTTAGGCGAAGGCAATTCTTTTGCTGATTCTGGAGTATCAGATCAAGAAACAGATTCTATTCTACAAGAAGCAGCAGCAGTTGTAGAAACACAAATTGGTGATAAATTCCCATCTGTTCCAACTAATTCTGGCAGTGTAGGTACATCTGTAAATGAATTCACAGGTTGATAGAGGATTTTAGAAAAATAAAATTATTTATTGTAATTTCAAATTCTATAAGATATGAGTGACTTAGTAATTTTATGTTGTAATGGTTTTTCTATCTGTTAAGAGCAATCTTTGCTGATTAAATATTTTTAATATAAATTAACAAAAAATAGGTTCGTCGGAAATGTCATCGGTTCACAACCGGGATGGGTTATTGAAGCGACTTCTTTGATTTCGTCGAACCTTAAACTGCGATTGTTTTTGAAGTACTTAAATGAAGATTTAAAATATCTTAACTGTCTTTTATTTTTTGTATTTTTCTATAAACATTTGTTTAATCAAAACCAATTCTTTTCCTCTACACCATTCCATAGAGACAAATCCCACATCAAATGCAGCCAGATATCTATTAACAATTCAATTCGTGTTCTTTAAACTCATCATCAATCAAAAAATGCCTACCGCAGTTATCACAGAAGTTTGGAACAAAAAATACATCCTTGCCTGGAATTCCTACTGGTGATTTCATGAGAGTGTATGTGCATACAATTATTATAAAAAGATTGGTAAGAAAAATCAACATTATTGTATGTTTTTAATCTCTGAAACACTTCTCAATTAATTTAGTTCTCTGGAAATCTTATTGCCACGATACATCTACGGTGAGGATGTCTGATTTGAAAATATTATTTAGTACAGAATAATTATCATCAGATCGTGTAGCTATACAAGAACGAGTTAAAAGCGAAACATGCACAATAATTTTGAAATGAAACAAATCTTAAAACGAAAAATCAATCCGGATTCTTTTGACCGAGAAACTGTTCTGTTAGGTATTTGGGAAAACAGAGATAGTTAGATTTTTTCCTAATTGGTTCTCTTTTTACTTCAAACTTTCATACCATCATTGCCACGATACATCTACGGTGAGGATCCCGCATCACAAAACGACTACTTTGGAATAGTAATTCATGAGATGCCTTCTTCTATCAGAGCAAATCCTAAACCTGTTCCATTACTTCGAGATGTGTATGCACTAAACCATACCTCATTTGATAAGATAATTGATTTTCATACCAGAGTACTGTTCCCAAAATTCCCTCCTTCCCTGATGGTCTTTGATTATACCAAAGAGAGAGCCTTCACTGATCTAATGGAAAACAGGTTTGGAAAATCAAGAGTAACTAAAATCAACTTCTCAGCTGGTACATCAGGTACAAAGAAGATGCTAAAGGATGACGGATTGTCAATCCTGAAACAGGGATATAGATTCCCAAACCCTGCAAGCATCAAGAATCCTGCAAAGGCACAGCTGGTACGAGAACTGATCACCCAATTGAAACATGAAGAGATGTTATTAACTCCATCAGGCAGGGAATCTTTTGATCATCCTACAGGAAGACACAACGATTTAGGAATTGCATGGGAACTCTCAATTCATGGATGCATACAGCTTGGATTGAAAGTTGATTTGCCGGGAAATCATGTCGGCTCTCAGATGATTGAAACTCCTGAGATAAACTACGGGATCAATTAATTTTATTGCCATTAGAATAATTTCTGCCTGTTTATTATAAACTAGCAAAATGTACTAATTTTGTGCATAACTTAGAGAGTCACAATAAAAAAGGAAAATCGATAACTTTATCATCGGATAATACTTTCATTCACACACCAGTATCAAAAATTGGTTTTCACTGCCTTAATTCAATTCTTGGAAATGAATATGGTCATGACAAATGCAATAGAGAATATTGTAACTGCCTATGTCATTATAATGTGAATTCTACTGAGTTTGTAAGAACCTGAAATCAATTATGCGATGGGACATTTCTAGAATCAGTTATGCAGAATAGGATTACGGAGTCAACCGAGTTGTCATTTTCATAATCTTGTACAGGACGATGAAAGATTCTTGGTATATTCTACGAATGTTCCAGTTTGTTTATTATTAAAAAACTGAAATTATATTCAATGAATTACAAAACACGTATGATGTTTGCAGTATCTTTAGCGGCAAGCTTCTCTATATCCTTAGTATCCATGGGAGATATGCCACAAGCTATTGCAGACAAAGACAAACATAATGACAAACAGAAAAAACTAAAGTTCGATAAAAAACCTAGTTTTGTATCTGAAGACTGTATAATTACAGATTTTAAGGCGATTGTTCATCCAGATTTTGACCGTCCTTCAGAAGATTTCATTGAAGAATTAGATTGTGAGATGAAGGCATGGCTAGACAAGAAAGGTGCAGGTCTAAAGTACAAGATCAAGATTTCTGGAATGGAATTGATTGACAGCAATACAGCTCACGGTTTTGACGGTTCGTTTGATGACATTGATGGAATTCACATACACAAAATGAATCAAGATGCAGATGTTGCTAATCCCATGGGACCTCATGTGCTTGACACATCTGGAAATCCTCAATTTGGAGACTCTGATGTAGTTGTCAAACCGGCACAAGGAATTGTAAAAGGAGTTTGGGATGATGGTGATCGTCCATATACACTATCTGAGAATCTTGATCTGTTATGTAATGGTCGAATTTTCACTGCAATTCATGGTGAAGAAGAAGACAGAAAAGATCATAAAGCTCCATACATGAAGATGGTTCTTGAACCAACCAAGCAAGGAAAGAAAATCTGTGACAAACTAGAATGATACTAGGCAGATAATTTCCTCTTTTCTTTTTTTCATAATCCTATGCGAGATTATTCTAAGCAATACTTCTCTTTACACTAAATTCAGTCAAATCATTATTTGGCATCTGCAAACAAAAAGAAAACAGTTTCCAAGAAAAAGAAACAAAATAGTTCCAGCGTTAAAACAAATTTATCTCAACCCAAATTAACAGAGTCTTATCCAATATCATTAAAGAAACCTGAAACAAAAAAGCAAAGACCATTTCATGCAGTCGGCGTCATGCAGACACAACAAGAATCATCATCCTACAATACAGGTGCATACCAAAGATTTACTCCATAACAAATCAAACGACATATTCCGCAGTACGACGTAGTCCCATACTCCAAGGAAAACAACCAAGACAGTTGTCTGCAGCACAAATTAATCAGAAAAGAGACAAGAATATCTTGCCAAGGTTCTTCATGAACCCGTATAAGGATCTTGATTACATGGTGTTGCAGGACATCTATGCAAATTCAATCGGTGGCAGAATCATTGACAGAAAAGAAGAGCTAAAGTTTGGAAACGGAATAAGACCAGTCCTAAAGCTGCGCAATCCTAAATTGCACGGAGACGATGAGGCACAGCAAAAACTCCTGGAGGACAATCAGGAAATCATTGACAAGCTATTGATGATAGATGATGCGCTAGGTGATCAAGATGATGCACTAGATCCATTTCTTGACACTGATGTGACCACAAAGTTTCAAGCTTTATCCAAAAATGCTGCGGTCTTTGGTAGGTGCATGATTGTCAAGCAGTTTACAAAATGATTGCTGCTAGATGATGGCACACTAGCCCCACCAACAATTCTAAACATCCTCAAGGTAATTCATCCAAGGGACATCGGAATAGTAGAAATTGATCAGGAATCATGGAAGCTAAAATCAGAAAACCTTGTACTGACTGAATCATTTTATGAACATACGCTGGACATTGATGCTACAAACTTTGATGTGCTGTCCGTACTACTATCAATATACCTACAACAAGACAAGCAAGACAAAGTTAGTGAAAGCATATCCAAACTGATACAGTTTCAAGAGCAAGTTAT
>Ga0224508_10003668_pt1 | contig 12676 bp, 13 predicted proteins | sample SF_Jan12_sed_USG_4_FD_170157 | JGI IMG/M metagenome (GOLD analysis project Ga0224508, IMG submission 170157) | Sediment microbial communities from San Francisco Bay, California, United States - SF_Jan12_sed_USGS_21 | ecosystem: Environmental > Aquatic > Marine > Sediment | place: USA...
AAAGCATCTTGTTACAGCCATGATTGACGGCGTGGTGGGACAAAAAGGGTTACGTGATATGCCCGAGGTATTTGTGATCGGTGGTTACGATAACAACGGCCGGGAGGGTCTTGTTTCAATGACGGTTGAGGGCGTCCCTTCGGCCGAAGTCGTCAAAAAACTAAACGGAGGTGGTGTTCGCACCCACGTGAGAAAAAATGATTATTTTTCTGGAAATATCCTAACGCCACTGGGCTTGGAAACCTGTGTTCGTGTTTCCATGTGTCACTATAATTCCATTGATGAAGTAAAGTTGTTTTTGCAATTAGTTGAATCGATTATTTCGGATCGATAGTTTGAATTAGTCTGGCAAGCGGAACAACGAAGTCACAGTATCAACTTGGCTGTGCTTAAGTTGAATTCCAGGAAACTACCGTTGCTAGGATATGCAGCCGCCGTGACGGTGGTGCTCATTTGGTCGGCGTGGCTGGTAGTCAGCCGTTCGGCGGCCCAATCCCCAATAACTATTTTTGATTTGGCTGCGCTGCGTTACGGTATATCCGCAATCATCGCGTTACCGTTTGTGTTGTATTACAAACCATGGCGCACGATGTCTATCACGCGAATAGCAACCCTAACTTTTTTACTCGGGCCGTTTTATATTTTATTCGTATTTGGAGGGTTTGAATTCGCTCCTGCAGCACACGGTGGAATTTTTATGAATGGCGCGTTACCGGCGATTACTTTGCTCATCGGTTGGACGTGGCTCGCTGAGCGGGTCAGCGTGTGGCAGTTGATTGGTGTGGTGCTAATCGTTATCGGCGCGAGTTTGGCTGTCGCAGATGCATCGCATTTGTCTTTGACCAAAAGTTGGCGCGGTGATTTGATGTTTTTAGTTGGCGCGATGTTCTTCTCTGCGTATCTGGTTTTCAGCCGCTTATGGCATATCACGACGACGCAGATTCTGTTGTGTGGCTCAGTGATTAACGCGCTACTTTATGTGCCAATCTGGGTATTGTTTTTGCCGTCCGGTATCGCCATCACATCGCAATCTCAGTTCATTGTGCAAATACTATTTCAGGGGTTGGTTCCAAACCTCTTGGGTTTGCTACTCGTCGCTGCGGCAGTTCGACGCATTGGATCAGCGGCAACTGCGGCATTTATGGCCGCCGTGCCAGGTATAGGTGCACTTTTAAGTTTGTTATTTCTAGGCGAGGTGCCGGGTTTGCTGGGTTGGTTTAGTCTCGCTGTGTTAACACCCGGGATTATGATGGTGGTGTTGATTCGAAAACGTTAATTGTGACTTTCCGATTTACGCCGATGGGTTAGTGGTTAGCGTTGTGTAGTTTCCCGCAAGGTAATTGTCGCGAGTAACAAATTTTTGAATTTTACGCGAACCTGTCAGTGGAAATTCATCCAACTGACACCAAATGACCGGTGTTTTTTGTGGTGATAGATGTACGCGACAATGGCGATGCAATTCGTTAGGATCAATTTCTCTATCACTGTCGGAGCGAATAAAACAGGCGACGACTTCGCCCCATTTTTCGTCTGGAATGCCGACCACCGCGACCTCGGTTACCTGCGGGTGTTCCAACAAAATGTTTTCAATTTCCGTTGGAAAAAGATTTTCGCCGCCACGAATAATCATGTCTTTTACCCGGCCGGTGATGCGAATATATCAGCGTGTTTCCATGGTGCCGAGATCACCAGTATGTAGCCATCCTTCTTTGTCGATGGTTTCCACGGTCGCGGTTTCGTTGGCATGGTAACCGATCATGTTGCAATAAGATTTGACGCAAATCTCGCCGACCGTACCCAGAGGTAAAACTTTGTTTCCCTCAACACTACGAATGGAAACATTGGTTTGCGGCAGGGGTTGTCCGATGGTGTTGCAAATATCGTCGATGGAGTCGTCGTGATGGTGTTGCGTAATCACCGGTGAGGTTTCCGTTTGGCCGTATAGCGTACCAAATTGACAGCCGAAAACTTTTTTTATGTTGCGTACTAACTCCGGTGCGACCATGGCACCACCGGACGATACCATTTCCATAGAAGACACATCGCGTGGATGTTGTTCCAATGATTCGAGCAATACCACCAGCATAGTCGGCACGCCGAGAATGGTGCTGACTTGCTCTTGTTCGATCAAACGATTGATAGCGAGTGGGTCAAACAATTTGATCATCAACATTTTGCAGGCGGCTTGTAGACAACCCAGCGTCACCATGCCACAACCACTGGTATGAAACATGGGCATGATGTTTGCCCATATGGTTTTCTGATGGGTTTGTGCGCGCTTGGCGTAAAAACGAGCGTTGTTGACCAAGCCACGATGGGTTAACACCGCACCTTTGGGAAATCCCGTGGTGCCGGACGTGTATTGAATCTGCGCGGCATCACCGGGTTGCACATCCGGCAACTCAGATATTGCGCCGTCATGGCTAAACAACATAGTCGGATTGTCCATGTCAACGGTTTCGCGAATCGCGTCTAACCCCTCGATTGCGCTCGTTGCGATTTCGAACATCGGGTTGCTGCGATATTCGTTTACTATAAACAAAGCGACTGAACCGGATTGCTCCAGAACATAGCGCAACTCTTTTGCTTGATAAGCCGGGTTGGCCGTGACCAGAACAATGCCGGCGAACGCGCAGGCGTATTCCATTAACAGCCATTCCGGCGTGATTGGCGACCACACCGTGATGCGTTCACCCGGCTCAAATCGACTGGCGAGTTTTAGCGCAAGTTTTTCGCTATCGGCAAGGAGTTCGCCATAAGTCCAGGTACGATCGGTGTTACCGTCAATAGTTACTTCCACTATTGCCGGTTCCGCGGGATACTCGGCCGCGACCTCGCGTAATAATCCACCAACGGTGATCTCCCGGACAACATCATCTTCCTGAGCCGTTACCAACGACTCAGACAATTTCAGTTGATACATCAGGATTTACTGCCGGGTATCGGGTCGCCAGAGTCGCGTTCGTTCACCGCTTGTTTAAAACCGACTTCTTCCGCGCGTTGTCTGAACCAAACACCTTCGGGACTGTGTCGCGCCATGCCGTCAAACAATGTCGCTATCGTTTGCGTATTCGTCATCCCCATGTTTTCATAAGCCTGGTTGACCATCATTTTCATCATCATGAGCTGATTTTTCGGCACGCCCTTGATTCTGGCTGTTAATTGATTCACTGCGTCGTCCAATTCATTCAACGGAGCGGCCTGAGCAATCAAACCTAGTTGCTCCGCTTGTCTGCCGCTTATCAAATCGCCGGTAAACAACATTTGTTTCGCTTTTTCCGCACCCAACCGGTACACCCACATCGCGGTGGTTGGACAACCCCAGACACGTGCCGGTGGATAGCCGATGCGTGCGTCTTCATTCATTAGGATAATGTCGCTGCACAACGCGATGTCGCTGCCACCGGCCACCGCATCACCATGCACACGGGCAATCACCGGTTTGTGGCAGCGCCAGATGGACATAAATTTCTGCGTGCAACGATTCATAAATCTATAGTCGATCATGGGATCCCAGGGCATGTCCTGGATAACAGGATTGTCGTCCGACGATTCGGCATAGGTGTTCAAGTCATAACCACCGCAAAACCCGCGACCGGCACCGGTTAACACGACAACACGCACGCCGTTATCGTCATTGGCATGCTCGAAGGCATTGGCAATATCGTCCGGCATGGTTTCACTGATAGCGTTAAAGCGATCAGGACGATTCAGCGTGATCGTGGCGACGCGATCTTTTGTTTCGTATGATACATCACCGAATTTCATGTATTTTGACCCGCTAAGTAATTAGTCAATGCTTGAATGTGTGAGACGCTCAGTCCACAACAGCCACCCAAAACCTGCACGTCGTGTCGCTTCCAGTCATCGCAGTAATCAACAAATCGCTGTTTATCCATAACACTGCCGAGATTCAGGTCTTTGTCGTCCTCACTGTCGCGATAGGCTACGGAATCTGGATACGCCATCAACGGTCCTGACCAAAATTTTCTTAAAAGTTGCAGCGCGGGAAAGGTGGCATCTGCTTTGGAATGCATAATGCCCATTACGTCAGTGCCCGCATCAATCCCAGCGGTAACAATAGGTTCGAGTACGTCGTTCAGAGGTGCGGGTACAGGTTCAAAGTTGACTAATGATCCATCCGCGTCGCGAATCGCGGATATGCCAATCCAAAGCGGGAGATCATTGGCTTTAACGGCACGAAAAACACACGGTGCGTAAATCGGATCGCCCATCATTTCCGCCAGTATCAAATCACAACCTGCTGCTTTATGAATCGCCGCCATCTCCGTGCAGTCGGCTTCAAACTTTTCTGGGTCACTGTAATACGACATTCCGCGCGCGCGTGCGCTGGGTGTGATGTGAGTAATCGAGCCAGCTACGAGAATATCTTTTTGCGTCGGCACGCGCTCCCGGGCTTCGACCGCTAATTCAACTGATCGTTTATTCAATTCAGCAAACTTATCGCCAAGCCCTATGGGTTCCAGTATCTCTCTGGTCGACGCAAATGTATTGGCCGTTATCAATTGTGCACCGGCTTTAATATAGTCCTCGTGGATTTCGCGTAATATTTTCGGATGCGTTTCCGTACCCAATGCGCACCAGGCTTCCCGTTCCATGGCTGCGCCGCGCCGTTGCAACTCGGAGCCTGTTCCGGCGTCAATAACCAGTGTCGCACCTGATTTTATTTCGGTCAGCACTGACTGATAACGTGAAGTTGTCATAGTGTGTTAGTTGATTTTAAGGTTTGAAAAGATTTAACTCGCGGCGTAACCACCATCGACCATATATACACCGCCTGTGCAGTATGCTGCCGCATCTGAGGCGAGGTAAACGGCAAGACCGGCAATATCATCAGGCTCGCCTGCTCGACCCAGGGGAATGTTTTTAAGGAAGCGGTCTAATATTTTATCGTCTCCCCACAGGGCTTCGCTAAATTTGGTTTTGATTAAACCGGGGCAAATGGCGTTTACTCGAATGTTGTCCGCGCCCCAATCCTGGGCCATGGCTTTGGTTAGATTAATGAGTGCCGCTTTACTGACACTGTAAATGCCAATACCCGCTTCAGGGGTCAAGCCGCCGATAGAACTGATGTGAATAATCGATCCACCACCTCGTTGTTTTAGAGCTGGGTAAGCCTTTTTACACAATTCAAAGGGGCCTTTGAGGTTCACATCAATGATCTTGTCAAACGCACGTTCATCCGTATTTTGTATCGGGCCGAATACCGGGTTAGCCGCAGCATTATTAACAATAATATCGACGCCACCGTAAGTTTTGATTGTTTTATCGACCAGCGCATGAATATCTTCCCTGTTTCCGATATTCGCAGCAATGCCGCTCGCTTCCAATCCATCCGCTTTGAATGAGTTCGCCACCGCATCGACCGCATCTTGTTTGCGACTGCTGACAACAACCTTGGCGCCAAACTCGGCAAGACCACGCGCTATCGCCTCGCCAATACCTTTGCTTGCACCGGTGATCAATGCAACTTTTCCATCCAGTTTAAACATCGATTGTATGCGTTTTGCTGTTGTCATTGTTGTGTCTTGTTTGTTCGGATTGCCACTCCCGTACGATCTACAAAAGTTTATCGCTCATGGGTAACAGTGTGGGTTGTGAATGCCCGGCGCATGGCCCATATAGAAGTGTGGTATCACTTTGAGCTACCTCCAAACTACTAGCGGTTGTTAAGTCAGCTTCTCACACAAAAAGTTGACAATCGGTTCGATAAACAATGACGGTTGTTCCATCATTCCTAAATGTTGAAGATGAGGTACGATAACAGTTTGTGCATCTTTAATTTCAGCGGCAATACCGTGTGCCATTGCCGGTGTGCTGCCACTGTCGTGTTCACAGGTGATGACCAGCGTGGGTTTGCTGATGGGTGGTTGTGGGCGAATCAATTCGATAACACCCGCGGCCAAAACCTGCCGGCTTTGTGTGTAAATTTGCGGGTCATTACTTAGTATCCATTGCCTGACCTCATTAACTGCATCCGTTTCAGTCGCAAGAAACTCGGGCGTAAACCAGCGTTCTAGGGATGATAGTAAAGTCGCTGCCGGGCCGCCATCGGCGGTTTGTGTGGCCCGCCCCTCCACCAGTTTTTGCGCGTCAGGGCTGCGCTCGTGAGGAGAATTGAGAATGACCAGCGCGCTGGTTCGTTCCGAATAATCCATGGCGAAGCGGCGGTTAATCATACCGCCCATGGAAAATCCCACCAGTGCGGAGCGTTCGATGTAGAGTTCGTCGAGCAATTCGCGCAGTTGCTTCGCAAATACGGTTAACGACAATCTGGCCGGTGGTGGCACACTTTCACCATGACCGCATAAATCATAACTCAGTACACGATAACTCCAGGATAATGCAGGTTCGTATTCACGCCAGATATGCCGATTAATTCCGATGCCGTGAATGAGCGTGACGACTGGTGCGTTTTTCGGCCCGCTTAATTGATACGCGGTGCCGTTACGTGATTTAGGCATGAAAAGTTTTCTGTAGAACTGTTTTTATTAGCACGCGACGAATCGATTACCCAGTGGTTCGCTGGATGTGTTCATTCATTTGCCCAAGAGCGAGATTGCTTCGCTACGCTCGCAATGACAGAGAAGGTTTAACAAGGCGTTTCGCTGACCACAACACCGTCTAAATCCGCATACACATAAGCACCCGTACTAAATGTAACGCCTGCGAAGCGTACATCGATCTCTTTTTGACCTTCGCCTAACTGCGTTGGTCGGGCAGGGCAGGTGTTTAACGCCTTGACACCAACGGCAAGTTTGCTCACTTCAGCAGCGTCACGAATGCAGCCGTTAATGATCACGCCTGACCAATTATTTTCTACGGCTATCGCAGCCAGCTTGTCACCCAGCAGCGCACAACGCAGCGACGCGCCACCGTCAATGACTAAAACTTGTTGTTCACCAGGTTGTTGAACGGTGTGTTTGATCAATAAAAAATCTTCGAACACTTTGAGCGTATACGCGCGTCCGTGGAAACTGCCATTCCCGCCGTAGTTATTAAACAAAGGTTCCGCGACTTGCAGTGAGTCGCCGTATTCATCATATAAGTCCGCCGTTTTATAAGTCATGGGTTTGTTCATTAATAGTTAAAACTCAGCCTCGCGCGCTCTGACAATGGCGCTGATTACTTCGTTGTAAGGTGCTTGCGTACCAACCTGTGCCGCAACAACCGGCACCATGCCGTTGATAGCGTCGATTTCAGACCAACGCTTTGCAATGTGATCAAGCAACATCGATGGACGTGCATCCAGCATTCTCTCGCCGAATGCAGTGACGTAAGTGATTGGATCGTCAAAAGTAATGTTGACGCCTTTGGCGCGACCAGCGGCATAGGCTTCGAGCGCACATTGTTGTGCGATGTTCCATGCATCAGGATTGGCCATTAGTTCGCCAAGAGTCGTGTTAAACACGGTACAGGGTGCACTGAAAGTCACATTGCAAATAAACTTTTCCCAAATCAGTTGATTGATATCGACATAAGATTCGGTATTGAAACCTGCGTCACGCCAGAGCGTTACGATTTTCTCAACCTGGTCATCTATACCATTACTGCTTTGCATAGCGCCAATGCGAATCAAACTCATGTCTGCATGGTGTACATGACCCGGTGCTTTCATCGTTGCCCCGAAGCCTTGCGCCACGCCTAGCAGCACATTTTCGGTGGACATGCACTGCGCAATGCGTTCACCGGAACCCAAACCATTTTGAATTGTCAGCACGAGGGTTTTGTTATCCAATAGTGGCGTAATCATTTTTGCCGCTGGCGCGACACCTGAAGCCTTGGTCGCGATGATAACCAATTCGCAAACACCGATGGTTGCGATGTCAGCATTTGTTACGACTTGAATATTTTTTACCGTACGATCACTACTCGCACCCTCGACGCGTAACCCATGATCGCGTATTGTGTTCAGGTGTTCTTGCCACAGATCCGTAACCCATACGTCGTTACCGGCGTCTGCCAATAAACCCGCATAGATCGAACCCATTGCCCCGGTGCCGATAATTGAAATTTTCATTCAGTTGTTGTCGTTAATATGAACTACACTATTTTAGTTATATGGAATTACACTTTCCTATACTAAATGACTATGGCGACGAATATTTTTTGTATCGATGATGCGCGCAGTGCTGCGAAGCGGCGACTGCCACGTATGATATTCGATTTTATCGACGGTGCCACCGGTGCGGAGAAGCTAAATCGCTTTAACATCGCATTGATCGATCAAATTCGTTTGCAGCCACGTGTTTTGGTGAATGTTGAAAACCGGAATTTGCATAAGTCCTTTCTCGGACGTGAATGGGGTCTGCCAATAGGCATTGCGCCCATGGGTATGTGTAACCTGACCTGGCCCGGAGCGGATGCCATGCTCGCAGCCGCGGCATCGCGTCACAATATTCCACTGTGTATGTCTAACGCCGCGTCCAGCACGCTTGAAGAGTCGCGCGAACGTGCGGGAGACAATGCCTGGTTTCAACTGTATGTCGGGCAGTCGGAAGAGTTAGCACTGGATTTTGTTCGGCGTGCGGACGCTGCGCAGTACGAAGTACTAGTGTTAACCGTGGATGTGCCACAAGTCGCGCCGCGTTTGCGTGATTTGAGAAATGGTTTTGAAACTCCATTTAAAATTCGCCCAAAACAATTTCTTGATTTCGCGTTGCATCCGCAATGGTCAATGTCAACTTTGCTTGGTGGCATTCCTCGCACGGCGAATTATCCCGCCGATAATGGCGACAAGGCTTTTGTGCGTGGAGAAAGCCGCGGACGTGTCGATTGGGATTTTCTAAAACGGTTGCGTGATCTTTGGCGACGTAAGTTAATTGTAAAAGGCGTGTTATCACCAGATGATGCTGTACAAATTCGCGATAGCGGTGTTAATGCGGTTTATGTATCGAATCATGGCGGGCGTCAACTCGACAGTGGCCCGCCAGCGATTCAAATGTTGCCATTGATTCGCACGGCAGTGGGTGAAAATTATCCGTTACTATTCGATAGCGGTGTACGCAATGGTGAAGGTGTTGTTAAAGCTCTGGCTCTGGGAGCGGACTTTGTCATGCTGGGGCGGCCATTCATGTATGGCATCGGTGCAGCGGGTGCGCAGGGATTGGCGAAAGTCATTGACGTGCTCGCATCCGAGATGAGTCTAACGCTTACACAATTAGGCAGGCCGGACATTAATGACATTGATCGCAGTGTAATTGTTGGCGAAATACCGCAAGCACTGTAGTCATTGATATAGTTACAGTTTAAAAGAAACCGATAGGTCTGAGGAGAAGGTCATTGTGAAAATTCGTGGTGGTGCGTTACTGGCGCGTGCATTTAGAGAAAAAGGCGTGGAGCAAGTATTCACATTAAGCGGCGGATTCTGTAATCCGGCGCTGGAAGGTTTCATGCAATGCGACATTTCGGTAATCAATGCGCCGCATGAACAAGTGGCTGGCCATCTCGCGGATGGTTACACACGCATCACACGCAAACCGGCAGTTTGTCTGGTTGGCCCGGAAGGTTTTGCCAATGCAATTCCGTCCATGATGGAAGCCTGGGGTGAACGTGCACCGGTTATTTTTGTGACCGGTTCCAGCACATTAAAACGGCAAGGTGCGGGCGGTTTTAAAGAAATCGATGATGTCGCCATCGCGGCGCCGCTAACTAAGTACAGCGCATCGGTCACCGACGGTGAGCGTATTCCTGAGTTTGTTGATCGTGCTTATAAAATAGCGACCAGTGGTTACCCCGGGCCGGTACATCTTAGTATTCCGGTGGATATCATGTTCAGTTCGTTCGAAGAAGATGTGCAACGCGATGAACGGCCTTTTAACAGAGCGGCTACAGCGCCGGCACGGGCATGGCCTTGTCCTGATGATCTCGCCGTTGTGCTTGATCTTATTAAAGACGCAAAACGTCCGGTGTTGATCGGTGGTCATGGAGTTTGGTGGTCCGGGGCGGAACGTCAGTTGGAAGAAGCCGGGCGCACCGTGGGTATTCCCGTGTTTAACGTTCCCTATCACCAAAAACTATTAGGCGAGGAATGCGAGGCTTACATGGGATTGGCCGATATTCACCAGTATGCACCGTCGCAGTATGCGTTGGAGGAATCAGATGTTGTGATCATGGTCGGTTGTCGTCTGGACAATCAAATGAATTTTGGCAATCCGCCGTTTATTCCGCAGACAACTCAACTAATTTGTGTTAACGGTTCACACGAAGAAATCGATCTGAATCGTTCGGCGGACAGAACGTTGCTTAGTGATCCCGGTGCATTTTTTGATGCGTTGTTGCGATTGAAAAATGAAGAGCATTGGCAGTTGAGTCGAACATGGTTTGACACGAACAGGCAAAAGCGTGGTGAATGGGTTGAGCAAACGCTGAACGATTTACCCAGCGTTGAAGAAACTGGCGGCAAGTTACATCCCTTACAACTTGCGCTGGATGTGCAAACCTCAATGGGCGATAACGATTGGTTAGTCATCGATGGTGGCAATACGCATTTCTGGTCGGAAATCGCTATTAACATTGCCGGGTGGAAAGGTCGAAAGCTCGGCAATATTTTGCATCCGGGGACATTCAGCATGCTTGGCGTCGGTGTGTCATTCGCGACTACCGCCAAGTTGACCCATCCACAAGACAATGTTGTTGTGATTAGTGGTGACGGTGCGTTTCTGTCCGGTGGCTTAAGTATCGAGGCGGCGTTCCAGGAGAATCTGCCTATCGTCGTCGTGATCGACAACAATGGAGGTCTGGATTGTATTTCCCAACAACAGGAACGTATGTTTGTTAGTGAAAAACACTTTGCAACCGATTTTCGTGATATTCCGTTTCACAGTATGTTCGAAGGCCTGGGTGGGCACGGTGAGTTAGTGGAAACACGCGAACAGTTGGCACCCGCGTTACAAAGGGCTATTGCCAGTGGCAAGACTGCCTGTGTAAACGTAAAAACAAAAGGTTATATCAGTCCCATTGTTCTAGCGACCACCAGCAAACGTGACAAGGCATCCATTGAGTAACTAACATGGCAACGGTTTCATCACATATCCTGGATTCAGTCTCTGGTACTCATGCCGGCGGAATTAGAGTCGAATTATTTCGTTTGCATGACGATGGCGGTAAAGAACTTGTATTCGACGCAATCGCAAGTGATGAAGGGCGTATCACTGAAACGGTAGATGCGACAGTATTCAATTCCACGACTGAATACGAATTGATATTTCACACTGCTGACTATTTCGCATCGCGCCCAAACACGGCCAGCGCAATACCAGTAAATACCAAACAGGTTTTGGATGTCGTCGTCGTACGCATGACAATGGATGATGCCGAAGCGCGTTATCACATACCGTTGGTATTATCACCGCACTCCTACACTATCTGGTGGTCCGGTTAGTGGATGACGTTTCGGCACCCGTGCCACGTCTGACGGTCTCGCGTCGCCAACGCTCAACGCCGTATACACCACGCATCGAAGCGCTGGGTGTTTCCGATTATTCCATTGTTAATCGCACCATCCTGCCCAAAGGTTTTGGCCGTACAATAGAGGATGACTACTGGCATTTACGTGAGCATGTACAACTGTGGGATGTTAGTTGTCAACGCCAGGTTGAAATAAAAGGGAAAGACGCCGTGCGTTTGCTGCAGATAATGACACCGCGTGACTTGCGTCATGCAACAGTAGGTCAATGTTTGTATGCACCGCTCATCGACGAAAATGCCGGCATGATAAACGATCCGATTGTTTTGAAATTGGCTGAAGATCATTTCTGGTTATCTATTGCCGATTCCGATGTCTTATTGTGGGCAAAAGGTCTCGCAGTGGGGTTTAGTTTCGACGTGGCTATCGACGAGCCTGATGTTTCGCCGCTCGCCGTGCAAGGCCCCAGGTCGGATGATTTAATGGCAAAAGTATTTGGCGAAGCCGTGCGATCAGTCCGTTTTTTCAGATTTGAAAAACTGAAATTCAATGGGCGTCTGTTAATCGTTGCCCGTTCGGGTTTCAGCAAACAGGGTGGCTTCGAAATTTATCTCGACGATGGCGCGTTAGGGTTAGATCTTTGGGATGCGTTATGGGATGCGGGGTCTGAATTGAATATGCGAGCCGGAAGTCCGAATTTGATCGAGCGGGTGGAAGGCGGGTTGTTGTCATACGGTAACGAGATGACTCGCGAGAATAGTCCGTTGGAGTGCGGTCTTGAAAAGTATTGTCAGCTCGATGGTTCTATTGACTTTATCGGCAAAGATGCACTATTAAAGATTCACGAGACCGGGCCAATGCGCAAAATTCGAGGCGTGTTATTCGACGGTGAACGTTGCCCGCCGTGTTCTACACCGTGGTCTTTAAGTGTTAACGATAAAATTGTCGGAAACATTACAACAGCGATCTGGTCACCGCGCTTTAAAAAGAATGTAGCGCTGGCCATGCTGGATCGTGGTTATTGGCAACCCAGTCAGCAAATATCAGTGCAAAGCAGTGATGGCTTAAGTCGCACCGGCACTGTGGTTTCATTGCCATTTGATGAGGCAACAATTTGCTGATTGATATGCTGTAGTCCACTAGAATTGACTGAAACAAATCCCTTCTAACACTCAAGCAGGAAGAATTATGAAAATGACAAAAAATAGACTGGTCCTAATATTCTTACTGATATTTTCATTAAATATA
>Ga0224508_10003669_pt1 | contig 12674 bp, 10 predicted proteins | sample SF_Jan12_sed_USG_4_FD_170157 | JGI IMG/M metagenome (GOLD analysis project Ga0224508, IMG submission 170157) | Sediment microbial communities from San Francisco Bay, California, United States - SF_Jan12_sed_USGS_21 | ecosystem: Environmental > Aquatic > Marine > Sediment | place: USA...
GTGCCAACCTGATCAAACACCGAATATTGCCGATAGGCCGAGTAGATGCCAATTGGGAGCGCGATCGCAACGCCGACGATGTAGGACATGCCAACAACCCACAGCGTCTGCGGAATGCGCTGAACGACGATGTCCATCACCGGGCTGCGGGTCTGCCATGAGATGATCCGCTGCTTTCCTTCGGTGAAGGTGCTGCCGATCATGCCGTCGAGAATGCTCAGCGGTTCTATCCAGAAAAACTGAACCAGCCATTTCCAGAACCTGATATGCATTGGCTCGCCCAGACCAAGCGCTTCGCGCATCGCCTGTTTGACCTCGGGCGGAACGGTGAGCGGCACGTTGGCCATCGGGTCGCCCGGTGCCAACTCCAAAAGCAAGAAAATCACCAGAGAAATGAACAAAAGCGTCGGAACCGACAGAATCAGACGTCGGATCGTATAGGTCAGCATGGTGCGACGCTTTGGATCATAGCTCTAATTGTGCCGCCCCCGAGTTAACCCCGGAAGCGGCTGATCAGATCGGCTTAGTTGCCGATCCGATACCAGTCTGAAGCGTTCCAAAGCTCGGCGTCCCAGGTGTTCAGCAACACCCCACCAAGCGTATTGGAATGTGCAGAAACGCGTCCACGGTGCACAAGCGGGATCATCGCGTAGTCCTGCATCAGCATGTCATTCATCGCCTTTGCAAGTTCAGCCCGCTTGTTAAGATCACCGGTTGTCGACATTTCGGCGACCATTGCGTCATATTCCGCGGACTGAAAGCGCGGCATGTTGTTGCCCTGCCACTGAGTTTCCGGAGATGGAATCTGCTCCGAGTGCCAGCTGGCCATGTATGCCTCGGGGTCTGAACCCGAGAAGTTGTTGGCATACATTTCAACGTCCGCAAACAGCTTCTGATACGTGTCGGGTGAGCCCGGGTCGGATCCGAAGAAAACCGAAGCGTCGATATTGCGCAACTCGGTGTCGACACCAATCTCGCTCCACCACTGCTTGATCAGAGCTTGGAAGTCCTGACGAACAGCGTTGGTTGAAGTCTGGTAGAGGATCTTCAGCGGAACGCCATTCAATTCGCGGACGCCATCACCATTTGTGTCCATCGCACCAGCGCTATCGAGAAGTGCATTTGCACCTGCGATATCCTGGCTCATGCAACCGTCGTTCGCCGTCGAAGCATAGATCGCCGGTGCCGGAAGAACGTTGCAGGTCACTTTACCAGCAGCGCCATAGCCGATCTCGACCAGCAGCTCGCGATCAATTGCCATGCTAAGCGCCTTGCGAACGCTGATGTCCGAAAGGAACGGATGCGGATGCGCAACCGTTGCGCGCTCGTCTCCCAACGCGGGATCGGGGTTGCTGAAGTTGACCATGATCCGTTCGACAAGTGTGCCGAACGCCGCGACCACGGTGCCTTTGCCAGCAGCTTGCATGTTCGCGATAACGTCAGGTGCGAGTTGCAAGTTCCAGGCGTAGTCGAATTCACCTGTTTCCAATACTGAACGGCCAGCAGCGGTAGCGTCGCCACCACCCTTGAGCGTCAGTGTTGCGAATGCAGGTTTGTTCGGATCGCGGTAGTGTTCATTCGCGGCATAAGAAATCACGTCATTTGGACGGAAATCAGTGACGACAAATGGGCCGGTCCCGACCGGATTGAAGTTCGCTTCGGTGCATTCAGGAGCCTTGGGACCAAGGCAATCGGCAAATTGAGCCGCCTGGATGATCGGCGCTTCGTGGCTGACAAACGGCCGATACGGAAACGGCTTGGCGACGCTAAAGCGCACAATAGCCGTCAACGCGTCGGGTGTTTCGACATCCGCGACGTCCTGATACTTTTCAGATTGGGCGCAGCCGCCACCTTCGGCAGTGCAATACTGCCAAGTGAATTTGACGTCCGCTGATGTGACTGGAGTGCCGTCAGACCAAAGCAGGCCTTCTGTCAGCTTCCAGGTGATCGACGTAAGGTCTTCGCTGACACCACCGTTGGCCACTGTCGGAATTTCGTCGACCAGCCAAGGCACCATATTGCCGTCATTGTCGTAGCGAACCAAAGGCTCGATAACGAGGCTTGCAGCCTCGAGATCCTTCGTCCCGCCGGACAGATACGGATTCATGATGGACGGCGCTTGCCAGTAAATCAGGTTTACGTGCCCATCGCGTGCACGCGGGCCTTCGTGCCCATCAGCGATCGCCATCGGCGCCAGCGCAAATGTTGCAACTGCCCCGATTAGGGCGGTTTTGAGTTTCATAACTACACTCCCATTTTTGGATAAGGTCACGCCGCCGTCGCTCCGAATTTCGGAGGACAAGTGTCTGAAAGATCTGCGGTTTGGGGTGATTATCACCACGGTCCAGCTTTTTTGTTGATCGTCCGGCAAGCGGCGCGGACCCTAAGAGTTTCGTCCCATTTAATAATCAATTGCAAGCGTTGCCGCTGGGTAATTTCTCAATTTTTCCACCAAATCCGGTTTAGCTCCAATCATTTGACACTGGTTTCGCACTCTGCATAGCGTGCAATAGCTGCTCACATTGGACACCTGATGCTTGACCAACCGCTTGCCCAGTTTCGAAACCTGCGCGTTGAATTTCAAACCAAGGACGGCCCTGTCGCGGGGGTTGAGGACATCAGTTTCGAGGTGAGTGCGGGCGAAACCGTCTGCATCGTCGGCGAATCAGGGTCTGGAAAATCGGTCTCCTCGCTGAGTCTGATGCGATTGGTCGAGTTCGGCGGCGGCCAAATCTCGGGCGGTCAGTTACTTTTCGATCGGGGCGAAAACGGTGGCCTCATGGACGTGGTCGAAGCGGACGACGGATTGATGCGCACAATCCGCGGCAACGAAATTGGCATGATTTTTCAAGAGCCGATGACGTCACTGAACCCGGTGTTCACCGTCGGACGCCAGTTGACCGAAGGCCTGCGCGTTCACTTGGGTCTGTCCAAGGATGACGCCACCGAAAGAGCGCTCGATCTTTTGCGTCAAGTACGCATACCAGAGCCCGAAAGACGCTTGCTGCAATACCCACACGAATTGTCGGGCGGTATGCGACAGCGCGTCGTGATCGCCATGGCCCTTGCCTGCGAGCCGCGCCTTTTGATCGCCGACGAGCCAACAACCGCGCTTGATGTGACAATTCAGGCTGAGATCCTCGCGCTTATAGATCGGCTGAAGCGAGAAACCGGCACTGCGGTGATGTTCATCACCCACGACATGGCGGTCGTTGCGCAAATGGCCGACCGGGTGGTCGTGATGTTCCGTGGCCACAAGGTCGAGGAAGGGCCGGTCGAGCAGATATTCGAAGACCCGCAGCATCCGTATACCAAGTCGCTATTGGCCGCTGTGCCGAAGCTGGGAGAGATGACCGGCAAAAGCGCGCCCGAGCCGATGCGATTGATGGGGTCCGATGTTAAGCACCCGGGACCGATCATCGCTAAGGAAGACAAGGTCCTTTTGGACGTCAAAAACCTGGTGACGCGCTTTCCCGTAAAGGGAGGGTTCTTTCGAAGAACCGTTGCCTACGTTCACGCGGTGGAGGACGTGTCTTTTCAGATAAAATCAGGCGAAACACTAAGTCTTGTAGGAGAATCCGGCTGCGGAAAGTCTTCTTGCGGACGATCAGTTCTGCGTCTCGTCGAGCCGGAATCCGGCGAGGTTTGGCTCGGCGACCAGAATATAATCGATTTTGGACCGACCGAGCTTCGTCGCGCGCGCCGCGATATGCAGATGGTGTTTCAAGACCCCTTCGCCTCGCTGAACCCGCAAATGAAATTGTCAGATCAGGTCGCCGAACCACTCAGAAACTACGGCATAGGATCGGCCAGCGATCGGCAAGAGCGGGTCGAAAGCCTGTTTGACAGGGTGGAATTGCCAAGAAGCTTCCTGCGTCGATATCCGCACGAACTTTCCGGCGGGCAACGTCAAAGGATCGCGATTGCTCGCGCGCTTGCGCTGAATCCAAAACTGATCATCGCCGACGAAGCAGTGTCAGCGCTCGATGTCTCGGTGCAGGCGCAAGTCTTGAACCTATTGATGGAATTGCAGGCCGAACTGGGTATTTCCATGCTGTTCATCAGCCACGACATGGCCGTCGTCGAACGTGTCAGTCATACCGTTGGCGTGATGTATCTTGGCCGGATCGTTGAGCTGGGACCGCGGCAGGCCATTTTTGAAGACCCCCGCCACGAATACACAAAGGCGCTTTTGAAGGCCGTGCCGGTGGCGGACCCGAGAAAGCGCAAGTCCGAACGCGATTTGAACTTCAAACCCATTCCATCGCCAATTTTCCCGGTTGGCTATGAGCCGGGCCCATCTGTCTATGACGAAGTTTCTCCAGGGCACTTGGTTTTGAAGTCTTGATGCCACTCACTGCACGTCAAATACTTGAAAAACTTGTGTCTTTTCCGACGGTCAGTCGGGACAGCAATCTGGATCTTGCAGATTGGGTCGAGGAATACCTCCGCAATCTCGACATCGAACCACATCGCATGTTGAACGAAGACGGCACCAAGGCGGCAATTTTCGCGAGCGTTGGTCCAGAAGCGTCCGGCGGCGTCGTGCTGTCCGGCCATTCCGACGTGGTCCCTGTTGACGGCCAGGATTGGAGCACCAACCCGTGGGAAGTTGTCGAGCGTGACGGTAAGTTATTCGGCCGTGGCACCTGCGATATGAAGGGCTTTGATGCCATTGCGCTCGCCACTTTGGCAAAAGCGCGCGTCGCCGATTTGAAACGGCCCTTGCAGATTGCCCTCAGCTATGACGAGGAGGTCGGTTGCACCGGCGCGCCACCGCTGATCGACGCGATGCAAGGCGTGGTTCCAAAGGCCGACGTCGCGATTATCGGCGAACCAACGATGATGAAAGTCGTCACCGGCCACAAGGGCGGCACGGGGTTTCATGTTCACATGCGAGGCTATGAGGTTCACTCGTCGATCATGCACACGGGCGTGAACGCCATTATGGAAGGCGCAAAGCTGATCGAGTGGGCGAACGGCATGAATGACCGGAACCGGGCCACGACCCCCACCCCGCTCGCGGCGATTTTTGAGCCGCCCTGGACGACGCTACATGTCGGCATGATATCGGGGGGCACGGCTCATAATATCACCGCGAAGGACTGCAAATTCGGAGTGGATTTTCGATTTGTTCCCGGCGACGACCCTGAAGGCTGGAACGCGCGCTTTCTAGAGCAAGTGGCGAATATTCGGGCCGACATGCAGTCCGTAAACCCAAACGCAGGCATTGATATCGAGCCTTTTTTTGGGGTTCCCGGGCTCACGCCCGAGGACAACGGGGCGGCCGAAGAATTGACCCGCAATCTCACTGGCGACAACGGCACCAACGTCGTCAGCTATGGAACCGAAGCCGGGCATTTCCAGAACGGCGGCTATTCTGCCGTCGTTTGCGGACCCGGTGATATCGCGCAGGCCCACCAGCAGGACGAGTTCATCACAGTCAAGCAATTCGAAGCCGGTGAGGCTTTGATGGATCGCCTGATCGACTACCTTTGTCGGTAGGAGATTTTACGATCTTAATCAAAAGTTGGGTGTCGTCGCAGCAAACGTTTGGGAGGTGTTCACGTGCAAAAGAAGCCAGACATCGACTGTGTTGGGTTGTATCCCACAATACCGGTAAGTGACTTGGTTGCATCCGCTGAATGGTATCAGGAGAAACTTGGATTTGAGCTTCGTTTTTTCTACGGCGATCCGCCGACCCATGGAGCTGTTCAGCTTGGTCAGGCCACGGTTCATTTTTTTCCCGGAATACCGACTCCGGACGGACTTTGGTTGTATTTCCAGGTCGAAGATGTCGATGAAGTCTACGAGTGGATCATCAGTCAGGGCGTTGAAACTATTGATGTTCCGACCCTTCAGCCATGGGCCATGCGAGAGTTCAATCTGAAGGATCCGGATGGATATCAAATTCGATTTGGTGCCGCCAGCATCCGGTCCGGGCAACCAGTTCACATCGAGCGTGTCGATTTTGCGGTCCCCTTGGAGAAACGATTGGCGGCACTGTTATCGGACCTCGCAAAGCACAAGAAAATGTCGATGAGCGAGGTAATCGAGGAAACATTGCTCCACTCATTCGAATCTGAACCGCAAATGATGGGGCGCTGGGTGGCCAGCCCGCACACGGCACGAAACTTGCGCCATATAGATGAGCTGAAAAAGCAGCATGGCATCGACTACGAAACGCACGATTCTTATCGATTTTCCGAGGAGAGCGAGTAAGGCCGCTCAGGCAACTGTGGATTGCCCGATTGTCTGCATTTTTACTACGATATTTGGCAGGTGCCTTAGTATGATCTGTCGACGCTGAAGGGATGCGAAGCAGACCATGCGGCCGTCCCAGTCAGCGTCCTTGGATGCCGCCAGACGCAGTGACAGGTCTCTTCAGGCAAGCTCGTCATTGTAAGGATCAGTTGTTTTTTTGAGTATACCGGCGTTTATAGTCAGCTTATGGAACGCAAGCTAGCCGCCATTTTGGCCGCTGATGTCGTAGGCTTTACCGGCCTCATCGCGCGGGATGAAGAAGGAACGATTCGGCGGCTGGAACGGCTGCGCGCCGATGTCATCGACATGCAAATCGAAGCCCATCGCGGACGGGTCTTCAAAGCGCTCGGAGACGGTGTTCTGGCAGAGTTTTCGAGCACGCTTGAGGCGGTCAGATGCGCGATCGGCATCCAGCGCACAATGGCAGCGCAGTCGAGCGATACTGACGACGGGGCGCTGGTATTGCGCATCGGCGTATCAGTCGGTGATGTGGTATTGCAGGGCGCGGATTTGCTTGGTGATGGAGTCAACGTCGCGGCGCGACTTGAGTCTATTGCGGAACCCGGCGGTATTGCGGTGTCGGGCGAAGTCATGTCCCAGATCCGGGGGAAAGTTGACCTGCAACTGAAGGATTGCGGTCATGAGCGCGTCAAGGAAGCTGATGCGCCAATTCATGTCTACAAGACGCGTTCTGCAGGTGATGCTGGCTCTGAGGGCTTGTTCGACTTCCATGACACGGGGAGAAAGGACGAAGGAATCACCGGCGGCTGCCTTTGTGGCGCGATCCGCTATGAAATCAGCATGCCTGCGATCAGCACCGGCTATTGCCATTGTCGGATTTGCCAGAGGTTTACCGGTTCGACAATGAGCATTTGGACAGCATTTCCGGAATCCGCCGTGCAGTTTCTGACCGGTGAACCGCGTTATTTCGCCTCCTCCCCAATTGCTCGACGTGGGTTCTGTCCGGAGTGCGGCGCGAGTTTGACCTACCAACTGTTGCGGCCGCGGCCAGCCGCCTATCTGGTTTTTCATACGACGAGTCTTGATGCTCCGCAGGACTTCTCGCCGAACGTGCACGGCGGCGTCGAGAGCCAACTGCCGTGGATCGACATTCTCGACGATATGCCGCGAACCAAATGTGCGGAGTCTCGTTCCCTGCAACACGCGTGGTCATCGGTTGGTCTGCCGGACCCGGATGATTGGGGACCGGGAGCCAAACCCCCGAGGGATTCTTGAGACTCAAAACCTAATCCTCGTTGCTGCTCGCCGCGTCCGGATCGGCTTTGCCCACACCGCGAAATACTCGTTTGAATGGCAGCACCCACACGATTCCCAATGCAACATAAATGACGAATTCCAGCCAAAGCGGTGGTCGGTCGAACCAGCCGATGACGCTAATAGCGACCACGATATAGAGCGGCAGCGCTACCAGAAGGATCAACAGCGATAGCCGCCGCCGCGTTTTCCATGAGAGCGCCATCAGCTCAGTCCGCGAATGGGTCGGTGACAAGGATCGTGTCCTCGCGTTCCGGCGAAGTCGACAACAACGCAACCGGGCATTGGATCAGCTCTTCGATCCGGCGGACGTATTTCACCGCCTCGCCCGGCAAGTCCGCCCAGCTGCGCGCGCCCGCCGTGCTGTCCGACCAGCCCTTCATAGTCTCGAAATTCGGCGTGACCCGCGCCTGCTTGTCGGCGGCGGTTGGCAGATAATCAAGCCGCTCGCCGTCCAGATCGTAACCGGTGCATATTTTCAGTTCGTCAAAGCCATCAAGGACATCAAGCTTTGTTAGGGCGATGCCTTTAACACCGCTGGTGGCGCAAGTTTGGCGCACCAAAACAGCGTCGAACCAGCCACAGCGTCGTTTGCGGCCCGTGGTGGTGCCAAACTCGTGTCCCCGCTCGCCCAGCCGCTGGCCATCGCCGTCGAAAAGCTCGGTTGGAAACGGCCCCTCCCCGACGCGTGTCGTGTAAGCCTTCACGATGCCGAGGACAAAATCGATCGACCCGGGACCAATGCCCGTTCCAGTCGCAGCCTGGCCCGCGATGACGTTCGACGACGTCACGAACGGATAGGTGCCAAAATCAACGTCTAAAAGAGCACCCTGCGCCCCTTCGAAAAGAATCCGCTGGCCTGCGCGGCGCCGATCGTTGAGGATTTTCCAAACCGGCGCAGCAAAGGGGAGGATCTTTGGTGCAATTTCCTTCAGCGAAGCCAACAGCTTAGCGCGATCCACTTCGGGGAGGCCAAGCCCCCGGCGCAAGGCATCGTGGTGGACGAGCAGCCGCCCCACCCGCAACTCGAGCGTGGCGTCATCGGCAAGATCGGCAACCCGAACCACCCTTCGCCCAACCTTGTCTTCGTATGCAGGGCCGATGCCGCGCCCGGTTGTGCCAATCTTTGCAACTGAATTCTGCGCCTCGCGTGCGCGGTCCAATTCGCCGTGCACGGGTAGGATCAGCGGCGTGTTTTCCGCGATCATCAACGTCTCAGGCGTGATCTCGACGCCTTGGTCACGCACCGTCGCGATCTCTTCCATCAGATGCCAAGGATCAAGTACGACACCGTTTCCAATGACGCTCAGCTTACCACCGCGTACGACACCGGATGGCAAGGCATGGAGTTTGTAGACTTCGCCGTCGATGACGAGCGTATGGCCGGCGTTGTGTCCACCCTGAAAGCGCGCAATCACATTCGCGCGCTCGCTCAGCCAATCAACAATCTTTCCCTTGCCCTCGTCACCCCATTGGGCGCCAACGACCACTACGTTTGCCATGGTTTATTCCCTACGCTGGTCCAACCGATGGCCGTATACCGGGCGAAGGCGCCCGGCGAAACAGAAAATGCCGCTGGGCGTCACACTATGCCCGCTAACATCGCCCCGGCGGTCTTGCTCCGCTCGCGACCGGTCGGTAGGACAAGCTAAATCCGTTCAAAGGAGCTACCAATGCGCGACACTCCCGAATTTTACGACAGAATGCTATCGCTTGGTCTCGCCCGAGTGTCCGAGGCGGCGGCTTTGGCCTCGGCTCGGTTGATTGGACGCGGTGACGAGAAGGCAGCGGATCAGGCGGCGGTGGATGCCATGCGCACCCAACTCAATCAGCTTGAGATTCAAGGCGTGGTTGTCATCGGTGAAGGAGAACGCGACGAAGCGCCGATGCTTTTCATCGGTGAAGAGGTTGGCACCGGCACCGGGCCGGAAGTTGATATCGCACTGGACCCGCTTGAAGGCACGACGTTGACGGCAAAGGATATGCCGAACGCGCTGGCAGTTATCGCAATGGGTCCGCGCGGCACGATGCTGCATGCCCCGGACGTCTATATGGACAAACTGGCTGTTGGCCCCGGCTTTCGTACGGGCGTAGTGACGATGGATATGTCGCCCGCCGAACGCGTCTCGACGCTTGCGGCGGCAAAGGGTTGTTCGACCGAAGACATCACCGTCTGTGTTCTGGAACGCCCACGTCACGAGGACATCATCGCCGAAATTCGCACAACAGGGGCCGCGATCCGACTGATCACTGACGGCGACGTGGCCGGAGTTATCCATTGCGCCGAACCAACGACTGGCATCGACATGTATATGGGTCAGGGCGGCGCGCCCGAGGGCGTGCTGGCCGCAGCAGCATTGAAATGCATGGGCGGGCAGATGTTTGGACGACTGGTATTTCGAAACGACGACGAACGTGGCCGCGCGCACAATGCCGGAATCACAAATCTCGATCGGGTCTATACGCGCGACGATATGGTCACCGGCGACGTAATATTCGCGGCAACCGGCGTTACCGATGGGTCGATTCTGCCGGGGATTAAACGCGAGCCTGGCTTTCTTACGGCAGAGACTATCCTCATGCGCTCGAAAACAGGGTCGGTGCGGCGGATGAATTACGTCCACCCCGTCGACGGCTGAACGCAGAATGGCTGCTCTGATCCTGATCGACATTCAGACCGGGTTCGACGCGCCGGTTTGGGGAGAGCGGAACAATCCTGGCGCCGAAGCTGCAGCGGCAGCCCTGCTTGACGTCTGGCGCGGTCGCGGCGCCCCGATTTTTCATATCCGCCACGTGTCGCGTGAACCGGGAAGTCCATTGGTTGGACTCGGGATCGAGTTCAAATCTGAAGTCGCCCCTTTGCCCGGCGAGCCGGTTCTGGAAAAGCATGTTAATTCGGCTTTCATCGGCACCGATCTGGAAGCCCGGCTGCGTGCGGCAGACATTGAAGACGTCGTCGTCTGCGGCCTGACAACGCCACATTGCGTGTCTACGACCACTCGGATGGCCGCGAATTTGGGCTTTCGCGTTGCAGTCGCGCATGACGCCTGCGCCGCATTTACCGTTAATGCCGATACCTCGTGGCAACCAGACGCGGTGACCATGAACCCGGACGCAATTCATTGCGCCGCCTTGTCGCACCTTCACGGGGAATTTGCCCAAGTCGTGCACAGCTCGGACCTGCTCGCGCAATGACGGCGTTTCTTGGCGTCGAATCTTCTTTGACCGGCCGCCGCTGGGTCGGCCCAACCGCCGAGGCGCTGCGACAATCCGAGGCGATGGAGCAGCAAACCGGTCTGTCGCAGGCGTTGAGTCGCCTGCTTGTCGCCCGTGGGGTCGAGCCGGAACAAGCGATGCAGTTTCTGTCCCCATCCCTGCGCGATCTTCTGCCAGACCCGATGTCCCTTCGTGACATGGAACCCGCAGCCGAGCGCCTGATCGCCGCGCTCGACAAGACCGAACGGATCGCCATTTTTGCAGACTACGACGTCGATGGCGGTGCGTCAGCGGCTTTGCTGCTGGATTGGCTTCGCCAGCAAGGCCGCGATGCAACGCTTTATGTGCCGGACCGGATCGATGAAGGATATGGCCCCAATCCGCCGGCGATGGCGGAATTGGCCGCGCGTCACGATCTGATCATTTGCGTCGATTGCGGAACCCTCTCGCACGAGGCGATTGCGGCGGCGGAAGGCGCGGATGTGATGATCCTTGATCACCATCTTGCTTCCGAACAATTGCCCGCAGCCGTCGCCGTCGTGAACCCCAATCGGCAAGACGAAAATGGCGATCTGGCGCATCTTTGTGCCGCCGGTGTCGTTTTCATGGTCCTTGTCGAGGCAAACCGGCGCTTGAAAGCGGCTGGCCGCGGTGGCCCCGATTTATTGGCCATGCTGGACCTCGTCGCCCTGGCAACGGTGGCCGATGTGGCGCCGTTAGCGGGCGTCAACCGCGCGCTTGTCAGACAGGGCCTGAAAGTGATGGCGCGCCGCGCACGGCCGGGAATTGCAGCGTTGGCGGATGTTGCCGGGCTCGACGCGCCGCCGTCGGCATATCACTTGGGCTATATCCTTGGGCCACGGGTCAATGCCGGTGGTCGGGTGGGACGCGCCGATATCGGCGCGCGATGCCTGGCGACCCGCGATCCGGATGAGGCGCGTTCGCTGGCCGAGCGTCTTGACGAGTTGAACAAGGAACGTCGCGAGATCGAGTTCGCCGTTCGCGATGCCGCCCTCGCGCAAGCCGAGGAACGGGGTCTCGACAAGCCGCTTGTTTGGGCCGCTGGCGAAGGCTGGCATCCGGGCGTCGTCGGCATCGTCGCTGCGCGTCTGAAAGAAGCGACCAACCGGCCGGCCGTCGTAATTGGTCTAGAAGGCGGCGAAGGGAAGGGCTCAGGCCGGTCAATCGAAGGGATTGATCTGGGCCACTCTGTCCAGCGTGTGGCGGCCGAGGGTTTGCTGATCAAAGGCGGCGGTCACCGGATGGCGGCGGGACTAACCGTCGCAGAAGACCAGCTTGAAGCCGCGATGGATCGGCTTGGCGAGCTCCTCGAGAAACAAGGCGCCAGTGCCGGCGGTCCGCGCGACCTGCGCGTCGATACAGCGCTCATGCCGGGTGCCGCTTCGGTCGAAATGATCACCCAGGTCGAAGCGGCGGGTCCATTTGGTCAAGGCGCACCCGCGCCACGATTTGCCTTGCCCGAGGCGGTCGTTCTGCATGCCCGGCCCGTCGGGTCAGGACACCTGAAACTGACAATAGGCGACGGTCTCGGCGCCCGCCTCGATGCCATTGTCTTCGGCGCTTTTGACGGGCCACTGGGGACTGCGCTCAGCGACCATGGTGGTGCACGGTTTCACTTTGCGGGGCGTCTGGAAATCAATCACTGGGGCGGTCGGCAAACGCCTCAATTGCGGCTTGAGGACGCCGCGCGGGTTGCCTGAAAACCGCGCGCAGTTGCGCCGAACTTTTCAACAAGAATCCTCTTGCTCTCACGACCGAGTTTGCCTAATTAGCCGTCCACGAGCTGCGGCCCGTTCGTCTATCGGTTAGGACGCCAGGTTTTCAACCTGGAAAGAGGGGTTCGATTCCCCTACGGGCTACCATTTCTTCCTCTGGGTTATTTTTTCTCTTCCTATTTC
>Ga0224508_10003670_pt1 | contig 12671 bp, 11 predicted proteins | sample SF_Jan12_sed_USG_4_FD_170157 | JGI IMG/M metagenome (GOLD analysis project Ga0224508, IMG submission 170157) | Sediment microbial communities from San Francisco Bay, California, United States - SF_Jan12_sed_USGS_21 | ecosystem: Environmental > Aquatic > Marine > Sediment | place: USA...
GCGGGTCAGCACAACCCGGGTACCCGCCCTCTCCGCCGCCTGACGCGCTTTGGCCGCATAGCTCTCCGACACCACAAAGCCCTCGGGTGAAGCCACCGCGATGTCCACCCCCACCTTGGGTGCGGCAAGCATCAGGGAATGCGCCATGTTGTTGCCGTCGCCGATGTAGGCAACACGCCGCCCGGACAGATCCTCGAAGTTCTCGCTGAGCGTAAAGAAATCGGCCAACGCCTGGCACGGGTGGAGTTCGTCCGTCAGACCGTTGATCACCGGGATGGTGCCAAAACGGGCGAGATCGACGACATCCTGATGCGCGTAGGTCCGCGCCATCACACCATCGACATAGCGCGACAACACCTTGGCCGTGTCTTCGATCGACTCGCCACGGCCCAGCTGGATGTCACGCGACGACAGAAACAGCGCATGCCCCCCGAGCTGGAACATGCCCACTTCGAAGCTCACTCGGGTGCGGGTCGAGGACTTTTGGAAAATCAGCGCCAGGGTCTTTCCAGCAAGCCGGCTGCTGTAGCCGGCAGCGTCGATCTTGATGTCGGCGGCGAGCTCGAAGAGCTCGGACACATCACGCGGATCGAGGTCATGAATCGAGATGAGGTCCTTTTCCCACATCGCCTGGATCTCCTTGTCCTGGTGCCGTTTACCTGGTGCCGGTATCCTGGCGCGCTATCAGGGCTCGCGCTCGATCGGCATCGTCATACAGCGTGGGCCGCCGCGCGCCCGCGAAAGCTCATTGCCGAGCACGGTCACGACGGTTCGCTCTCCGTGGCGGATCTGCCGGCGCCCGCTCAAGACCTCCTCTTCGTCCACCACCTTCCAACCTCGCTTCGAGAGCTCGTCGAGGGTCCGCCGGTTGCGCCGGTAGAGCAAGATCACTCCGGGGGAGACAGCAAAGGCGTTGGCCCCGTCGGTCCACTGCTCGCGGGCCTGCTCCAGCACGTCGTCCGAGGCGCCACAGGGGACCGGCTCGAGTTCGAGGCCCGCTTCGGCAATGGCTCCGAGGAGCGAAGGGCGGAGCGAAAAGCTCAGGTGCTTGGCGCCGAGATCGACCCAGAACGCCTGTGCCGAAAGACGCCTGCGCGGCTCGATCACCGGTAGAAACGCCAGGCACGAGCCTTCGTCGACAATGGTAAACACCGTGTCCAGGTGCATATAGCTGCGCTGCGTCGGGAGATCGACGAGGATCAGCTGCTTGAAAGACGTCGGCTCCCTTCGCAAATGCTCGGCCAGCCGCTCGACCCCGCGGCGATTCGTGCGCTGGCTGATCCCCACCAGGAGGGTTTCCTTGTTGGCGACGATGACATCGCCTCCCTCGAGTTGGGGTGGATCGCCACCCATGGGATATCCCTCGCTCGGGTCGCCGGAGGCGACCGAGAAAATAGGGTTTGCACACAAGAGGCGTGGATGATGGCGAAAGACCATCCCCGAAAGCAGCGGCTCGCGACGCCGCGCGTCGGTGGCCATCGACGAAAGAAAGATCCGGTCACCGACCAGAAAGTGCGGGTCGCGCTGAAAAAAGTAGTTTGGCACCGGGGCCAGGTCGTAGAGTCTCGTTTCGGTGCTTTGGTAGCCCTCTGGGTTCCGCAGCCCGGCAATCGCCGCCTCCGCCGCCTCTGCCGCCGACATCGCTTCGAGCTTCTCCAGGGCGCCCGGAGCAAGGTTGTCTCCGGCTTCGAAGCTTTCGAAGAGCTCGTGCCTTGCCTCGGGTGTCTCCAACACCTCGGTCAACAAGTCCTGCACATACAGCGTCTCGACACCCGCGGCGCGCAACACGTCGGCAAACCTCTCGTGCTCGGCACGCGCTTGCTCGCCGTAGAGGATGTCATCGAACAGCAATTGACTCATCATGCTCGGCACCATCCAGTCGATCTCTCGCCCCGGCCGATGCAACAGCACCCTCTTGAGACGGCCAATTTCGGATTCGACTCGAATGGTCATGAGAGTTTCGCGCGCGTCGGAAGGAGGAGGAGTCTACCAGCCAATCCGCGCCGCCCAAGCACCGCTTGGCAGGTATAACATCCAGTAGTTGCGCCTCCTCGCCGCAGGCACCGCTACGCCTGTGTCAGCGCGCCTTGACCACCCTGACGATCCGCCGCACCATCCACAAAACGTTCGAACGTCACAGTCCACTAGATGCCGACCTCGTCTCGCCCCCAGAATCCGCTGCATGAGCGCTACGCGTCGGCCGAGATGGCAGAACTGTTCTCGGCGAAGCATCGCTATGGTCTGTGGCGCGAGATGTGGATCGCTCTCGCCGAAACGCAAAAGGAACTCGGTCTAGCGATCGGCGATAGCCAGATCGAGCGGATGCGTCAGGCGGCGTCCAGCCTAGATCTCGACCGTGTGGCTGAAATCGAGCGCGAGACCCGGCACGACGTGGTCGCCCATTTGCGCCATTTCGCCGAGCAGGCCGGCGACGCCGGTGGCGTCCTGCACATGGGAGCCACCAGCGCCTTCATCACCGACAACACCGACGTTCTTTTGACCCGCTCAGCTCTCGAATTGATCGAAAACCGCTCCGCCGTGGCGATCGCCCAACTATCCCGCTTCGCCCGCGCCCACCGCGCGGTGCCGACGCTGGCTTACACCCATCTGCAACCCGCGCAGCTCACCACCGTGGGCAAGCGGGCCTGTCTGTGGATCCAGGATCTCTACACCGACTGGGTCGAGGTACGCCGGATTCGGATTGGTCTTCGTTGCCGCGGCGCCAAGGGAACGACCGGCACCCAAGCCAGCTATCTGACCCTGTTCGATGGCGACCACGAAAAGGTCCGCGAGCTCGATCACCGGATCGCATCGCGGCTCGGTTTCGAGGCGAGCTGGCCGGTGACCGGGCAGACCTACCCGCGAAAACAAGACTCCCGGGTGCTCGCGGCCCTGGCAGGTGTCGCCGAGAGCTGTCACAAGTTCGGCACCGACGTGCGGCTGCTCCAGGGGATCGGTGTTCTCTCCGAACCGTTCGGCGACTCCCAGGTCGGCTCCTCGGCAATGGCCTACAAACGCAATCCGATCCGTAGCGAACGGATGTGTGCGTTGTCGCGGAGGCTTTTGACCGACGCACAGAACGGTCCGCTCAACACCGCGGTTCAGTGGCTCGAGCGCAGCCTTGACGACTCCGCCAACCGCCGGCTGGTGCTGCCCGACTCGTTCCTGACCGCCGACGCGGTACTGCTGGTCGCCGCCAACATCGCCGGAGGCCTGACGGTACGCGAGGGTGCCACGGCAACCCTGGTGCGCCGCGAGCTTCCATTCATGGCCACCGAGACCCTCTTGATGGAGGCCGGCAAGAGAGGCGCCGATCGCCAGGCGCTCCACGAGAAATTGCGCCTCCACAGCCTCGAGGCGCACAGGGCCGTCGAGCGCGGTGAAGAGAACCCGCTGATCGAGAAGCTGATGGCCGATCCGGACTTCCCGCTCGATCTCGAAGAGGCGTCCGCTCTTCTCGTCGCCGACCAGTTTACCGGGCGCTCAGCGGAACAGGTGGACGAGTTTCTCGCCACCCTGCCGACCGAGGTGTTGGAAGTCAGCGGTCGTGCCGAAGAGCTCGAGGTGTGAGCAAGGGCATCCGCTGGGAGACGCTTCTAGTAGTCTAGAGAGATGGCAAAACAGAACTCATTCGACGTGGTGTCAGAGGTGGACCTGGCCGAAGTCAAAAACGCGGTGAACCAGGCGCTCAAAGAAGTTCATCAACGGTTCGATCTCAAGGGAAGCGACTCGAGCATCGAGCTCAATGAGAAGGAATCTCAGTTGGTGCTCGCCTCGGCCGACGAATACAAGCTCAAAGCGGTCGATCAGATCCTGCAGCAAAAACTCGTCCGCCGAGGCATCTCGCTCAAAGCCCTCGACCACGGAGCCATCGAACCGGCCGCCAAGGGTTCGGCGAGGCAGACGGTGAAGCTCCAGCGCGGAATCCCGACCGAGAAGGCCCGCGAGATCGTCAAAGTCATCAAGAACGCCAAACTCAAGGTCCAGGCGGCGATCCAGGAGGACATGGTGCGGGTCTCCGGCAAGGACCGCGACAAGCTGCAGGAAACGATCGCTCTTCTCAAAGAAGAGGACTTTGGGATCGATATGCAGTTCGTCAACTACCGGTCGTAGCTGTCTCGTGCGGAAGCAGCGCCGGTACCAAGCGCTTCCTTTTCTCACCCTGCTGGCCGTCGCGCTCGTGACAGCCTGCGCCATCACGCCCACGGCCAAGAAGATCCGCAAGGCCGAGGCCGGGAACCGCGGCTTCACCCAGGACGGGCTGGCCTCCTGGTATGGACCGGGCTTTCAGGGCAACCTCACCGCCAACGGCGAGATCTACGACATGAACGCCATGACGGCGGCCCACAAACAGCTGCCCTTCAACACCGTGGTCGTGGTCACCAACCGAGACAACGGCAGGCGGGTCGAGGTCAGGATCAACGATCGCGGTCCCTTTGTTCGCGGCCGCATCATCGACCTCTCGCGCGCCGCCGCCGAGAGGATCGGCATGCTCGGCCCGGGCACTGCGCGGGTCACGCTACGGGTAGTCGAACATAGCTCCAAGCAAGCGCGGCGCTACGGCGCCCCATCTCCCGATGCCAAAGGCAGTCTCACCTCGACCGGTTTTAGAGTTCAGATCGGCGCCTTTCGCGACGGCCGGCGCGCGGAGAAACTCTGGGAAGATGCGAGACGCGTACGGAGCGACGTCCGCGTCCGGCTTTCCGCCGGTCTCTTTCTGGTCGAGTCGGGTCCCTTCAAGAGCCGCGACGCCGCCAAACGCGCCGAACGTGCCTTCGTGCGGGCCGGTTTCGAGGCCGCGGTGCTGCAGGCTCTCTGAGCAGGAGGCCGTCAGAGTTCTTCGCCGTGGTGCTCCCGGTGCAGGGCTCTCGCCTGCGCCAGCCACTGCTCGCGCAGAATGCGCTCGGGGTTGGTCCCTAATGTCTCCGCAAGGCTTGCCATTCCCCTCCAGTCGAGATCGGCGATCTGGCGAAAGCTCAAAAAGCCCATGGCTCGCAGATTTTCAGAGAATTTGGCGCCGATTCCCTGAATCCGCTGAAGATCGTCTTCCACCTCAGGCAGCGCCTGTATCTCGTCGGCGACGTTCGGCGACGCAGCCTCCGGGGCAATTTCAACACGATTACGGCCCGCTCGCTTCGCCGAATAGAGAGCGCGATCGGCCGCCTCGATCGCCCCTTCGGGCTCCGATGAATGATCCGGAAGACACGCCACGCCGCCACTGACCGAAACGAGCCCCAGGGGTTGTTTTTCCATGAAAGGAAACGGGAACTCCGCAATCCGTTTACGGATCTCATTCGCCACCAGCAACGCCTCATGCGGCCCACGGCCGGGCAGGAGCAGCAAGAACTCCTCCCCACCCCAGCGGCCAAAGGCGTCGTCGGCTCGCACCCTCTCCGCCACCAGCCGTGAGACCAGCCGTAGACAGTCGTCGCCCGCCAGATGTCCGTTCGTGTCGTTGTAGTTCTTGAAGTTGTCGATGTCGAACAAGAATATCGACAGCGGCCGTCCATTCTGCCTGGCATCGCCGGTGAACTTGCTCAGGAGTTGGGTCAGGGCTCCCTTGTTGAGAACGCCGGTCAGCGCGTCCAGATCGGCCTCGGAGCGTACACGGTTGATGGTCGTTGAACTCTTGTAGGTCTGGGCGGCGGCACTGGCGATGAACTGAAGAAGCCGAGTCGCCAAGGGGGGCCTGCGCTTCGCTCCCGAGACCGTGAGGACGCCAATCGCTTCGCTGCCCATCCTCATCGGCACAGCCAGGTCGGGACGAAACCCGCGAAACTCGACCGGTGCCTCCGGAGCCGGCTGCCGCTCGAGAATCGTTCCGCGAGTCGCTGTCCGGCTCAACGGCCCAGTGCCGATTTCCATGACCGTACCTTGACGCACCTGGCTGCCGATGACGGCGGCGGCAATCAATTGTTGCTCACGCTCGCTGTCGGCGACCGCCGGCCGCCGCTGAATGAGAACCAGCGCCTCCTCGGGCGCAAAAAGCTCCACCATGAACTCGAGCGCGATCGCGGGGATCTCGCGCAGACTAGCCACCGTATGCAGACGCTCGACGTACTCGAGCGTCAGGCGACAAAGCCTGTCGAGATCGAGGCGCTCGTGCTCGAGCACCTTGACACGGTCGCGCAGAGCGAGGGTCGGGTCGTCGCCAATCCGGGCTGTGCGCGGCTTGGAGCCAAACAGACCAACGACCACGAAAATGGCCGTTACAGGAAGAGCGAATTCGAGAGTCTGTACTAGCTCGTGCATCTGTGCCGTCGGACTACACCAACAGAGGGCGGTGCAGGGTCGCCTCGCACAGTCTAGACGGCCGCCCAGCGCGCGGCTGTGGAATGGCTCTCAGCGCGGAGCCACGGCCAGCGTTTATGCTCGGGTGAGGTCGCTCGACGAGATCCCCTCACCGACCTGCCGACCCGGCACTTCTTCCTCGAGATGCTGGACCAGCAAATCGCCTCGGCAGAGCGGTATGGATACCTGACCGGGGTGGCGCTCTTCGACGTCGATGGCCTGCGGGCGTTCAATGACGCGTTTGGGCTCGACGGGGGGACCAGATCCTGAACCGACTTGCCCTGCGTCTGGCCGCCGACCTGCGGGACTCGGGCTTCCTCGCCCACCTGGAAGTGGAAGGTGTTCCGGGCAACTCGACACGAACATCGCGCGGATGACCCTGTCGTTGGCCGCGAGCCTGGGTCTCGCAATCGTCGCCGAAGGTGTCGAAACGCCCGCGCAGCTGCGCTATCTCCGCGAGCAGGGATGCCCGGTGGCACAGGGTTATCTTCTCGGCCGACCGGCGCCGATCGACGATCTCGAAACCATAGTCGCCAGCGGAGGCGTGGATCTGGAGGCTCTCGCTCTCCCCGTCTAGAACAACCCCAAGCAGAAGTTTAGACAGCCGCGATGTAACGCATACAATAGGCCACCGTGGGCGCAGCCAAGCGAGAGCGTAAGAAGAAGGGCGAGGCCCACGTGTCATCGCAGGAAAAAGGGTACACATCCCGAATTCGCGACGCCGTCTCCCGGGTCGTCGACGGCCTGCCACCCGACGCCCCGCTCGACATCGCTCGAGCCGCGCGCCGACAGCTCACCAAGAAGGAGAGCAAGAGGGTCGTCAAGAGCGCTCTCGAGCGCCACTTCGCCAAGGCGGAGCTCATCCCCTACCAGGCGGAGCTCATCAAGATGCTCAAGCACCTCGAGACCACCCGCAAGAAGATCATCATCCTCTTCGACGGACGAGATGCCTCGGGAAAGGGCGGCACCATCCGCAGGGTGGCGCGGTACCTGAACGAAAAACACTACCGGGCCGTGGCTCTGGGCAAGCCCACCGACCAGCAGAAGACCGAGCTTCACATGAAGCGGTACATCGAACAATTTCCCCACGCCGGCGAATTGGTTTTGTTCGACCGTAGCTGGTACAACCGGGCCTTGGTGGAACCGGTGATGGGTTTTTGCTCGCCAAGCCAGTACCGCGAGTTCATGCGGCGAGTGGTCGGCTACGAGGAGCGTCTTCTGGCCGACGGCACGACCAGCTTGATCAAGCTCTACTTCTCGGTTTCGAAGGACGAGCAGGCACGTCGGTTCGAACGTCGCCGCAACGACCCTCTCAGACAGTGGAAACTGAGCGAGGTCGATCTCCAGGCCCAAGCCCTTTGGGACGAGTTCACCGAGAAGAAGTTCCGACTCCTACAAAAGACCCATACCCCGGCAACCCCCTGGTACATCGTTCGCTCGGACGATAAACACCTGGCGCGTCGCGAGACTCTGAAACTGATCTTGAAGCTCACTTCCTATCGTGGCCGCAGCCGCAGCCTCGACTTCGAGCCCGATCCGAGCATCGTGATCCCGGGTGACCGCGAGCTCAAGCTGATGAAGGCCCAACGCAAGAAACACGGTCGTTTCTTGTACTAGTACATTCTCTGGCGAAGAAGTAAGGTTCACAATTGCTCGAAGCTCTCGATCTCTCCCGCACGCTCACCAAGGAGAAGTACCGGAAGCAGCTGCCTCAGATGCAGCGCCGCCTACACCGACTGCAGCGCGCCTGCTGGGAGGCCAAGGTGGCGACGATTGTCGTTCTCGAAGGCTGGGACGCCGCCGGCAAGGGCACCGCCATCGGCAAGCTCACTCAGCGACTGGAACCGCGCGGCTTCTCGCTCCACGCCATCCGCGAGCCGCGTACGTCCGAGACCCATATGCCCTGGATGTGGCGTTTCTGGAACAAGGTCCCCAACTGGGGGGAGATCGCCATCTTCGACCGCTCCTGGTACGGCAGGGTCATGGTGGAACGCGTGGAGGGGCTGGTCAGCAAGAAACAGTGGCGCGAGGCGTACGGCGACATCGTCTCGTTCGAACGCGCCCTCTCCGACGATCGCTACCTGGTCGTCAAGTTCTTCCTCCACATCTCGAAGCAGGAGCAGAAGAAGCGCTTTCGCAAACTCGAAAGCGACCCGACGACGAGTTGGCAGGTCGAAACCGAAGACTGGGAGCACCACCGGAAATACAAGAAGTATCTGGTCGCCGTCGAAGAAATGCTCGAGCGAACCGAAAGCGAATGGGGGCCATGGACCCTGGTCGAGGCGACCGATCGTCGCTGGACACGGGCGCGGATCTTCGGCACGCTGATTCGCCGCATCGAGGAGGGTTTGGTGAGGCATGGCTGCGAGGTTCCGGAGATCGAGTCCTGGGAGGGGGCGGACGAGAACGGCGACGAGGACGACTGAGAAATGCTCTCCACGGTAGACCTCGACAAGACACTCGATCGGGACGAGTACAAGAAGCGTTTGCTGGCGTGCCAGCTCCGCTTGCGTCAGCTCGCCTTCGAGCTTTACCAGCAGCGGCGCTCGCTGGTCGTGGTGGCCGAGGGCTGGGACGCTGCTGGTAAGGGTGGCGCCTTGCGCCGCGCCACCGAGAAGATCGACCCACGCGGTTACCAGGTCTTCGCCATCGCCGCGCCGGCCGGCGAAGACAAGACCCACCACTATCTCTGGAGATTCTGGCGTCGGCTCGAGGCACCAGGGGAGAAGCAGATCCTGATCTTCGACCGCTCCTGGTACGGACGCGTGCTGGTGGAGCGTGTAGAAAGCTTTGCCAAAGAGGAGGAGTGGAAGCGCGCCTACCGCGAGATCAACGAATTCGAGCGTCAGCTCACCGATCACGGCATGATTCTGGTCAAGTTGTGGTTTCACATCAGCAAGGACGAACAGCTGCGGCGCTTCGAGGCACGTAAAACCACCCCACACAAGACCTGGAAGCTCACCGACGAAGACTGGCGAAACCGCGACAAGTGGGACGCCTACGAGGAGGCCGTTCGCGACATGCTGCGAAAGACCTCGACGCTGACAGCACCATGGACCGTTGTCGAGGGCAACAACAAGCTGTGGGCGCGGATCAAGACACAGGACACCCTGATCGAGGCGCTGGACGCGGCCCTGGAGGCTCCCCTAGCGCGCCGGAAGGGCAAGAAGAAATAGCTCGGACCGGGCCGCTCAGTCCACAGGAAGCGGCCGATGCGTCAGGGCTCGTTTGCCGGGCCCATACTCGCCCACAATCTGGCCCGAGCCTTCGAGAAGCCAACGCGTCGTGAGCAGCCCCTCGACACCGACCGGGCCGCGCGCGTGGATACGGCCCGTCGAGATCCCCACCTCGGCGCCCAGCCCGTAGCGGAATCCGTCGGCGAAGCGCGTCGAGGCGTTGGCGAAAACCGAAGCGGAATCTACGTTGTTCAAGAACCGGCGTTGGGCCTCGGGATCAGCGGCGACGATGGCGTCGGTGTGGGCGCTCCCGTAGTGGTGGATGTGGTCGATCGCCTCGTCGAGGTCGCCAACCGTCCGTATGGCGAGAATCAGTGCACCGTACTCCCTCCCCCAGTCGTCCTCGGCGACCGCGACGGCCTGAGGGCAAAATGCCCGGGCTTCCCGGTCCGCACGCAGCTCGACGCCAGCCTCGGTGAGGATGCGGGCGACCGGGCCGAAGCGCGGCAAAAAGTCACGGTGCACCAGCAGCGTCTCGACAGCGTTGCACGCCGATGGATAGTCGCACTTCGAATCGACCGCCAACCGGACGGCCGTCTCAAGATCGGCGCTCGAGTCGAGATAGAGATGGCAGACGCCGTCCGCGTGACCCAGGACCGGAATCTTCGTCGCCGCCTGGATCGCCCGGACCAGTTCGTTCGAGCCTCGTGGAATGACCAGATCGATTAGTCGATCGTGTTCAAGAAGGGCTTGCGCCGCGCGCCGGTCTTCGACCTCCTGTACGGCGTCGGCATCGAGACCCTCGGCCGCCACGGCGTCTCGCAGGCAACCGATCAGCGCCCGGTTGGATCGTAGCGCCTCGGCCCCACCCTTGAGTAGAACGCTGTTGCCACTGCGTAGCGCCAGCGAGCCGATCTGGATGACTGCGTCGGGCCGGCTCTCGAAAATGATCAGCAGCACACCGATCGGGCTGCGAACCTGGCTGAGGACCAAATTCTCGTCGAGCTCGGTCTTTCGAACCTCGCGTCCGAGGAGGTCGCGATCTTGGGCGAGCTTGTCGACACCCTCAATCAGGGTGGTGAGCTTGGAGTCTGACAGCTCCAATCTTCCGAGAAGCGGCGCGGCGACACCATCCGCCTCGGCCTGCTCCAGATCCCGCCGATTCTCGTCGACCAGCGCTCCGCGGCGCTCGGCGAGAAGGGTCGAAAGACGCTCCAGCACGCGATCGCGGGTCGCCGGAGGCACGCTGCCGAGCCTCCGTTGCGCCCGGCGCGCGGCCTCGGCCATCTTCAGAGATCGATCCGACATCGTATTCACCCTTCCAACACCATGTGATCCCGATGCACCAGCGCGTGGTGGTTGCGGATGCCCTCGGGTGGACTTCCACTGCACCAGTCGCGTGCACTCTCGGCATCGCAGTACACCATGCCGCGGCCGACACGGCGGCCGTCGGGACGAAGGAGATCGACGACGTCGCCTGGACCAAAATCCCCCTCGACGCGTCGAACGCCGGCAGCGAGGAGCGAGGCCCCGCGCTTCTCCAGGGCTTCAACCGCGCCCGCGTCGAGCTCGAGCCGACCACGCGATCTGGCGGCAAACGCTATCCATCTGCGTTTTGCGGCCAACTCACCGCGGGCGGGAAACCACGTGCCGGTCTCCTCGCCGGTAAGCACCGAGGCCAAGGCGCCCGGTTCGAAACCCGAAGCGATCACCGCCTGGCAACCGCTGCGGGCAACCACGTGGGCAGCCTCCACCTTGCTCTTCATCCCTCCGCGCCCCATCTCCGATCCCCTGGCTCCCGCCAGCTCCATCCCGGCTCCCGGGACCTCGATCCTGGACAGCAAGCGAGCTTCCGGGTGGGCTCGCGGATCGCGGTCGAAGACCCCTTGGACATCGGTCAATAGGACCAGCAAATCGGCACCCAGCTTGGTCGCCACCAGCGCCGAGAGCCGGTCGTTGTCGCCAAAGATCGCCTGCGCCTCGTTCTCAACAAACGCCAGCTCTTCGGTCGACACCGCATCGTTCTCGTTGATCACCGGAATCACGCCGTGGCGCAGAAGCGTCATCAACGTGCCGCGGAGGTTCAGGTAACGTACGCGGTCATCGAAATCGCCCTGGGTCAGAAGAACCTGGCCACAGGTGTGGCCGTGGTGCGAGAGACCCTCTTCCCAGAGGCCCATCAACCGGGTCTGTCCGACAGCAGCACACGCTTGCCGTTCCTCGAGGTCGATCGGAACGTCGTCGAACCCCAAGGTGGCCGTTCCCAGGCCGACGGCGCCCGAACTGACGATCAGGACCTCGCGACCTCGCGCGCGAAGAGCCGCCACCACGGCCGCAACATCGATGAGTTGCGACGGCTGAACCCGCCCGCTGTCGTCGGCGATCACGCGAGTCCCCACCTTGATCACGACGCGCTTTGCCTGCGCCACCGCGAACCGGGCCGGTTTCACGTCACCCATGCTGCGAGACTAACGCCAAAACCGGTCTCCAGGGCGGGCGCTCGACGACCGCCGCGGGCGCGACAGCTAGTCTCTGGTCCCGGTCTCCCCTGGCCCCCAGGCAGAGTGACATAGAAGGCCTCGCCGCTAGAGTGCGGCGACGATCCTCCACACCTGGGCAACGAGGAAACAGGTCGCAAGACCCATCGCCACCGGCAGGAGCGCGGAGATCGTGGTCCACTTGGCACTCCGGGTCTCCTTCCAGATCGTGTAGATAGTGGTCGAGCAGGGGTTGTGGATGAGGCTGAAAAGCATCAGATTGACGGCCATCAAGAGGGTCCAGCCATCGCGACGGAGCAGCTCCCCGGTCGCCGCCTCCGAGTCGAGCTCGAACATGACGCCGGCTCCGGCGCCCAATCGATCAGCGCCCAGGACCAGAACGGTCAGCATCAGAATCGTCGGGATGACGATCTCGTTGGCCGGGATGGCAATGATGTAGGCAAGAAGAATCAGTCCTGACAGACCCAGAAGGAATCCGAACGGATGGAGGGCAAGGATGATCCAATGAGCCAGGCTCGAGCCGCTCACGGTGATGTTGGAAATCAGCCAGATCACCGCTCCTGCGGGCAGCGCAAAGATCACTGCCCGCCACAGCACGATTAAGGTGCGATCGATGATCGAGCTGTAGAGGGTACGTAAAATCCGCGGTGGCCGGTACGGCGGCAACTCGAGGTCGAAGGTCGAGACTTCGCCCCGCAGGATGGTG
>Ga0224508_10003671_pt1 | contig 12670 bp, 12 predicted proteins | sample SF_Jan12_sed_USG_4_FD_170157 | JGI IMG/M metagenome (GOLD analysis project Ga0224508, IMG submission 170157) | Sediment microbial communities from San Francisco Bay, California, United States - SF_Jan12_sed_USGS_21 | ecosystem: Environmental > Aquatic > Marine > Sediment | place: USA...
CCCTGCACGGCCGCATCTCCCAGCAGGTCGAGCGTCTGCTCCACCAGTTGCTCTTTGTGCTGGTTGTCGACCACCAGATCGACACCGAGATAATCGCTGACAGCCTGCGGGTTCAGACTGGCGTGACAGCCGGTGACGATCAGCCTGGCGTCGGGATTGACGCGCCGCAGGCGCCCGATTTGCTGGCGGGATTTTCGATCCGCCTGCGCAGTGACCGCGCAGGAATTGAATACCACGACATCGGCCTCGGCGGCATCGGCGGTTACCTGATGTCCGCGCTGCATGAACTCACTGGCCCAGGTCTCGAGTTCGGCTTCGTTGAGCCGGCAACCGAGCGCCTGAAAATTAACAAACACGTCTGTATCACTCTGAAAAAAGTTCGCGGATTCTACCAACATCCACCCTCAAAACCCACTCTTTCCAGGCGCTTTCTATTTATATTGCTGTCTTCAGAATTTCCACTCGACGCCGGTGATATTAAAGACAGGGCGCCGAAAAAGATTGATTATTCAAGGGTTAGACCGAAATGCACTAACTTAAGACTAATTCGACGTCATTGCGAGGAGCGCAGCGACGAAGCAATCTCCCAAAGATTGCTTCGCTTCGCTCGCAATGACAGGGACTGGCGTCATTGCGAGGGGCTGTATTGGTTGCCGGTTTGTGGAACTTAGCGGACTTTGGCGGTGGCGGTGTCGGAGTTGCCGCGATTGTCGAGCCAGGAGATGGTAATCGAGTCGCCCTTGCGGCCCGCGATCTCGAAGGCCAGGAACGGGTTGCGCGAAATCGACTTGCCCCAGAAAGCCTCCATCACGATGCGGCGATTGCGGCTGACGATTACTTCGCGGATATAGTGCGGCGGTACCGTCTTGCCGGTCTTCTTGATTTTGCGCCTGCCGGTTTCCATCGGGTGATTAATGACGCTCTTGACGATGACCTGGCCATCGACTTCGTGCGCGCGGATCTTGATCGTTCTGGCAGCCATCTTCAGGCCTCGCAACTGTTACGGCCGACGCGAATCGGCCGTGTACTGGTATGCAGCATGCCGTCGGCCTTGACGATGACCAGCAGGTCGCTGCTGTCGGCCATGCGGATGCGCGTCGATACGAAATTCTGCGATTCGTAGAGTTTGAACACTGCCGTGAACGGGGACTCGTTACCCGCCACCACCAGTGAAATAGATTCCGTGTTGTCAAAGCCGGAATGGATTCGGACCGGGACCATGTTGGCGTCGCTGGCGATAAGCGGCGCCTCGATCTCGATCTTGTCGGTTTCGCCGAGGTCGGTGGTGCCAAAGGCTTCGCGTATCGCCTCCGGCGTTTCCTTAGCCAGAAAGGCCTTGGTTGGATATTCCGCGAGCGCGGCGCCGGGAATTATCGCCCCGCTCAATGCCACCTGCAGTCCGGCTTTTAATAAAGTTCTACGTTTCATTGGTATACACCCGCCAACAGGGCTGGTTGATCTACATTGCTTTATATCGGCAGCCGCGGCCGAAGCTTGAAACGCGTGGGCGAATTTCTATTGCTGCTGCAGTATCAGGCGCTTCTCGCGCGCTTTCGACGCGGTTGCCAGATCGGCATCGGGGGAATTGACGACCTGGTCGTAAAGCTTGATCGCCTGCCGGGGGTTGCCGTTAATGCGATGGAAATCGGCCTGGGCCATCATGCGCAGCGCCGGCCGCTGTAAGGACTGGTAGATTTCCGACAATTCAAAATAGACCTGCTTGTCCTCGGGAAATCGGTTCTCCAGCCGGCGCGCAATGACCAGCGCCGACTGATCGCGCCCGCCGAGCTTGAGCAGGCGCAACAGGCGCATCGACAGCACGTAATCCCCGGGAAAGATATCGAGCAGGCGGCGATAAACCAGTTCGGCCTCGGACTCGCGCCCCAACTGCTCCAGGTTTTCGGCGAAGGCTATGCTGTACCAGATATTTTCGTTATCGCGCTGATACAACCTCGATAGCCTGTCATCGGCGCCGCTGTAATCCGCCGCCTTGATCATGGCCAGCGCGCGCAGGAAGTCGCTACCCAGATCGGGTAGATAATCGTTACTGCTGTAACGCAGGTAATCCTTGAACAACAGGAAATCATCTACCTGGTTAGCGCCACTGCCGAGGTTACGGGCGCGGTTCACGGCCTCGGCAATACGATTGCTGTTGATCGGATGCGTGCGCAGATACTCGATATTGCCAATTTCGGAGCTGCCTGAAAGTTTCGACATGATGCCGAAAAATTCAGCCATGCCGTCGGGATCGAAGTGGGCGCCGTGGAGCAGATCCATACCAACCCGGTCAGCTTCATACTCGTTCTCGCGGGTAAAATTGACCATCGCCTGCTGGGTACCGGCCATGCCGCCGTAGAGCACGGCCGCCCCAACCTCGGAATTGACCCCGCCCAGCAACAGGCCGGCGAGCATGGACAGTATCGCCTTGCTGCTCAGTTCGCTGCTCTTTTCCATCATATCGAGGCCGTGCGTCAGGCGTACATGCGCGATTTCATGCGCCAGCACCGACGCCAGCTGATGCTGGGTGCGCGCCAGCATGATCAAACCGCGGTTGATGCCGATATAGCCTCCGGGCAGCGCAAAGGCATTGATCGAGTCGTCGCGAACGATGAAAAAGCGATAATCGCGTACGCGGTTGTCGATCCCCGCCAGAAGCCGGAAACCGAGATCATTGATGTAACGATCGAGTAATGGATGGGTTTCGATCAACCCGCTTTCCAGCAAACGGTCATAGACAGATCGCCCCAGCCGGGTTTCGCGTTCGATGCTGAATCTGGAATTGTCCGCCAGCGACGGCAACTCGGAACTGCCGGAGACCGGAGCGCACAGCAACAAAAACACCAGGCCAATAATCCCCGAGCAGGACGGTTCGGGAGATTTCAGCAATTTGCGGGCGAGTTGCAACATGTGAAGCGGTTCGATTGGAAATTCGGCTATATTAGAATAGTATCGACCTGATCGTATAGTAATCGTTCCAGAATCCATATCAAATGCCACGAATCAAGGAAATCAGCGTTTCAGACCTGCATCGGATGTTACGCAAAAAGGATCACTTCGAGCTTCTCGATATCCGTACCCCGGCGGAAGTCGAGCGCGGAGTATTGCCCAATGCTAAAACCCTGGCGATGCACCTGATCCCCTTGAAACTGAACTACTTTACGGAATCGCCCAGACAAATCGTTATCTACTGTCGCACCGGCAGTCGCTCGGCGCAGGTGTGTCGATTTTTGAATCAACAGGGCATCAACAATGTCATCAGTTTACGCGGCGGTGTCGTCAAATGGGCATCCGGTGGACACGCGCTCGCGCCGCAATCCGGTGGCACGGTCGAGTAGCTTGCCTTTTGACAGACCCTGTCATATAAAGGCCCCTGTTAACGACTGCATCGACCTTTAACGGAGACCGACCTGATGGCCGAATTCGATCGCGAACTGGATGCCTCTGGACTGAATTGCCCACTGCCGATCTTGCGTGCCAGAAAGGCGCTCGGCGATATGGAACGTGGACAGGTTCTGAGAGTCATCGCCACCGACCAGGGCTCGGTCAAGGATTTTGAAGCCTTCTCGAAACAAACCAACAACCCGCTGCTTTCTTCCGGCGAAGAAGGTGGAAGATTCGTGTTTTTGATCAAGAAGACCTGAACCCGTACACCGGTTAATAGCAAACATTTTTCCGCATACAGGTTACCCGGATCGCTGTTTTGGCGTTTTTCCCGCCCACATCGCGCAAAAACCCCTGTTTTTTTCCGAATCCCCTGATAAATCGAGGCTGTTACTAGTGCATTTGTATTTTAACCATAATAAAATTTTGGGTTTGGCATAAACAAATCAACCTGGACGAAGGTATAGAGGTCAGCGTGGAATTATCGGGCTCTGAAATAATAATTCAGTTTTTAAAAGACGAAGGCGTCAAGCACATCTTTGGCTATCCGGGCGGCGCGGTACTGCACATTTACGACGCCCTGCACAAGCAGAATGACGTCGAGCACATCCTGGTACGCCACGAGCAGGGTGCTTCGCACGCGGCCGACGGTTATGCGCGCGCTACCGGCAAGCCCGGGGTTTGCCTGGTGACTTCCGGCCCCGGCGCCACCAATGCGATCACCGGCATTGCCACCGCCTACATGGATTCGATTCCGCTGGTGGTTTTAACCGGCCAGGTCCCGAGCCATGTGATCGGCCAGGACGCCTTCCAGGAAGTCGACGCGGTCGGCGTTTCGCGCCCCTGCGTCAAGCATAATTTTCTGGTCAAGGATTTGAGTAAACTCGCCGAAACGCTGAAAAAAGCTTTTTATGTCGCCACAACCGGCCGTCCAGGCCCTGTCGTGGTCGACATCCCCAAGGACATTACCGCGCCGCATATCAAGATTCCCTACGAGTATCCGACGAAGGTCGAGATGCGCTCCTACAATCCCAACTTCAAGGGACACCCGCGCCAGATCAAGCGCGCGGTGGAGCTTTTGCTGAGCGCCAAGCGGCCGATAATCTATACCGGCGGCGGCATCATCATGGACAATGCCTCGCAGGAACTGCGCGACTTCGTGCGCAAGCTCGGCTACCCGATCACGCAGACGCTGATGGGGCTCGGGGCTTTTCCCGGCACCGACCCGCAGTTTATCGGCATGCTCGGCATGCACGGCACCTACGAAGCCAACATGGCGATGCACGAATGCGACGTCATGATCTGCATCGGCGCTCGCTTCGACGACCGTATCACCGGCGTCACCAGCACCTTCGCGCCCTATGCGCAAATCATTCACGTCGATATCGACCCGGCCTCGATATCCAAGACCATCAACGCCGACATCCCGATCGTCGGCGGCGCCAGGCAGGTTTTGACCGAAATGTTGAAGCAGATCGACAACAGCGACGCACAAGTCGACCAGTCGGCGCTCGACAGTTGGTGGAAAACCATCAAGTCGTGGCAATCGCAGGAAAGCTTCGCTTACGAAAAGAAAGCCGGCCTGATCCAGCCGCAGGAAGCGGTCGAGGAACTGTACAAGGTCACCAAAGGTGAGGCCTATATCACCTCCGACGTTGGCCAGCACCAGATGTACGCCGCGCAGTTCTACCCTTTCGATGAACCGCGCCGCTGGTTCAACTCGGGCGGCCTCGGTACCATGGGTTACGGCCTGCCGGCGGCGATGGGGGTCAAGCTCGCTTTTCCCGATAAAGATGTCGCCTGCATTACCGGCGAAGGCAGCATACAGATGTGCATCCAGGAACTGTCGACCTGCCTGCAATACGATTTGCACGTCAAGATCATCAACCTGAATAATCGCTATCTCGGCATGGTGCGCCAGTGGCAGGAATTTTTCTACGAGAAGCGCTATTCGCATGTTTACATGGATTCGCTGCCCGATTTCGTCAAGCTGGCCGAGGCCTATGGCCATGTCGGTATTCGCGTCGACGATCCCAAGGACTTGAACGATGCGATGAAGGAAGCTTTTAAACTGAAGGACAGGACCGTTTTCCTCGATATTATTACCGACCAGGAAGCTAACGTTTACCCGATGATTTCAGCCGGCAAGGCGCACAACGAAATGGATATTTCTCCACTGCAGCAGGCCAAACAGGCCGAGCTCAAGAAAAAGGGAGAACTGGTTTAATGCGGCATATAATTTCCCTGCTGGTCGAGAACGAGGCCGGCGCACTATCCCGTATTTCCGGTCTTTTCTCGGCGCGCGGTTACAACATCGAATCGCTGACGGTAGCCACCACCGAAGACCAGACGCTGTCTCGCATGACAATCATCACCACCGGATCCGACCGCATCATCGAGCAGATCACCAAACAGCTCAACAAGCTGGTCGACGTGGTCAAGCTGCAGGACATTACCGAGGGTAATTTCATCGAGCGCGAAATGATGTTCGTCAAGGTCAAGGCCGAGGGCGACACCCAGCGCGGCGAAGTCAAGCGCCTGTCCGACATTTTCCGCGCCCGCATCATCGATGTCACCGATACCACTTTTTGCATCGAGCTGACCGGTTCCGGTTCCAAGCTCGACGCCTATATCAAGGCTTTGCATGAAAACAATATCGTCGAAGTCGTACGCTCCGGCTCGATGGGCATTTTACGAGGCGAAAAAGCGCTGACTTTGTAAAACCGGCCTGAACTTTTTTATAACAACACACTAACCAGTTTCGACACGAGGCAGTTATGAACATTTATTACGATAAGGATTGCGATCTATCCATCATCCAGGGGAAGAAGGTCACCGTCGTCGGCTATGGCTCGCAGGGCCATGCACACGCAAATAATCTCAAGGATTCGGGCGTCGACATCACCGTCGCGCTGCGCGAGGGTTCGGCCTCGGCGGCGAAGGCCGAAGCCGCCGGCCTGACCGTGAAAAACACTCCTGATGCGATCCGCGAAGCGGACCTGGTCATGATCCTGACCCCGGATGAATTCCAGCGCGATCTTTACGAAAACGAAATCGAACCCAATATCAAACAGGGCGCGGCGATGGCCTTCGCCCACGGTTTCGCGATTCATTACAACCAGGTAGTGCCGCGCGCCGATCTCGACGTCATCATGATCGCGCCCAAGGCTCCTGGCCACACCGTGCGCTCCGAGTTCGTCAAGGGCGGCGGCATTCCGGACCTGATCGCGATCCAGCAAAACGCTTCCGGGATAGCCAAAGAACTGGCGCTGTCCTATGCCGCCGGTATCGGTGGCGGACGCACCGCGATCATCGAAACCACCTTCAAGGACGAAACCGAAACCGACCTCTTCGGCGAGCAAACAGTCCTCTGCGGCGGCACCATCGAACTGGTCAAGGCCGGTTTCGAAACCCTGGTGGAAGCCGGCTACGCGCCCGAACTGGCCTACTTCGAGTGCCTGCACGAACTCAAGCTGATCGTCGACCTGATTCACGAGGGCGGCATCGCCAACATGAATTACTCGATCTCCAACAACGCCGAGTTCGGTGAGTACCACACCGGCAAACGCATCATCAATGAGGAAAGCCGTTGGGCGATGAAGGAATGCCTGGAAAATATCCAGAACGGCAGTTACGCCAAGCAGTTTATTTCCGAGGGCGCATCCAACTATCCGAGCATGACCGCCGAGCGACGCAACAACGCGGCGCATGAAATCGAGCAGGTCGGTGCGCGGCTGCGTTCGATGATGCCCTGGCTCAGCGCCAACGCGCTGGTCGACAAGTCGAAGAACTAGGCATTACGGCGGGCGCCTGGCGCCCGCCAGCTTAAAATGGACGACGCTAACCCCAAAGAATCTCGCAAAAACATGCGCAAGGGCATCTATTTGTTGCCCAACATGTTTACCACCGGCGCGCTGTTTTGCGGATTTTACGCAATCATCGCTGCCATGAACGGGCGTTTCGAAATCGCCGCAATCGCAATCTTCCTCGCCGGGCTACTCGATGGCCTGGACGGACGCGTAGCGCGCCTGACCAATACCCAGTCGGCCTTCGGCGCCGAATACGACAGCCTCGCCGACATGGTTTCCTTCGGTGTCGCCCCGGCCCTCGTGGTCTACCTGTGGTCGCTGGTGTATTTGCGCGAAGTATCCAACTTCATGGGTAAACTGGGCTGGCTGGTAGCCTTCATTTACGCTACCGCAACGGCACTACGGCTGGCGCGATTCAATACCCAGATCGGGGTTGCCGACAAACGCTATTTTCAGGGACTCGCCAGCCCGGCCGCGGCCGCGGTGGTGATGGGTTCGGTCTGGGTTTGCGAATCCTACGGCATCGCCGGAGAGGACGTTACCTACGCGGCGCTGCTGATGACGCTGGCCGCCGGCCTGCTAATGGTTTCACGCTTTTCCTACTACAGCTTCAAGGACCTGGATCTGAGCAAGCGAGTGCCGTTCGTGGTGCTACTGGCCGCTGTGCTGGTATTTGTCTTTCTGACAATCGAAACGGCAATCGTGCTGTTTTCGTTTTTCTTCCTGTACATGATGTCGGGCCCGATCGTGTCGCTGTTTCGCTGGAATCGCAAGCGCATGCGCCTGGCCGCCGAGCCAACCACAGAAACGCCCGTGGATTCGGACAACGACCAGCCGCCGGCTAACTAGGCCCCCATATCCCTCCCTGCGGCCCCAGGGCCCTGTCCTTCCCAGCGGGATTGACCTCTAGATCAGCTTTCGAGCATTCGAGCTTTCACTTTTATGCTCTTCCAAATTTGCACGATTCCACGGCAGAGGCGGGGAGGGTATCTCAAAAGGCGCTCCGACCGGCGCGCGAGGCGCCGGTCGGCACATCCCTGTGCCGCTTAGCGCACGACATCCTTGTCGTGCGATACTTTTGCGACACCCTCCCCGCCTCTGCCAGGCATCACCATTCCAGATTTAAGGAATCTCTGCAAAACTCGTCATTGCGATACCCGCAGGGCATAAAGAAGCGCAGCGACGAAGCAATCTTTAAGTATTTAAATTCAACATAAAGATTGCTTCGCTTCAGCCAATGCGTTCGCTTCGCTCACGGGCTGGGCCCCGCTCGCAATGACTCTGGATTTTGAGTTTTGCAGAGATTCCTTAAGTATTAAATGATTGCTATATAAGCAATTGTTTGCCATCCCTTCGAAGTCGAGGATTTAAGGTCTTTCCACTCTATAAGGCGTGGACTCCGGTGAGGCTTTTCAGGGGCATTGTGCGCCATGGACGGCGCACATGAGCCTACAGGGAGGTATTTACGGCGTCCCCTGAAAAGTCTTACCGGTGGCCGCGCCGTCGAAGGTACAAGCGGTAAACCTTGGCTAACGTCATTAATTGCTTGGCAAGCGGCCGAGAGTTGGCTATATTTCTCTTCATGCAAACGCGGTACACCAGTTTTCAAACCAAGTCTCCGGCCTGCCTGGAGCTCCTGCCTGCGTACCTGCTGCTATCTCTGCTGCTCGTTCTCCTGCTGCCGTAAGGCAGATTAGAGACTCCTGACGAGGGCAAACGTAAGCAACAACCCACAATTTCAAAAAACGTTTAGACAAACGAGATAGCCATGAGCAAAGAAAAACTGATTATTTTTGACACCACGCTGCGCGATGGTGAGCAAAGCCCGGGCGCGTCGATGACGCGAGACGAAAAGGTCCGCATCGCCCGTGCGCTGGAACTGATGAAGGTCGATATCATCGAGGCCGGATTTCCGATCGCCAGCGACGGCGATTTCGAATCGGTTAAAGCGGTTGCGAAAATCGTCAAGGACAGCACGGTCTGCGGACTCGCGCGCGCCAAGCCGATCGACATCGACCGTGCCGGCGAAGCCATCAAACCGGCCAATTCCGGCCGTATTCACACCTTTCTCGCGACCTCGCCGATACACATGGAGCACAAGCTGCGCATGACGCCCGATCAGGTGGTGGAAGCCGCGGTCGCGGCCGTGCGCCAGGCGCGGCAGTATACCGATGACATCGAGTTTTCACCGGAGGACGCGGGTCGTTCCGAGCCGGACTTTCTGTGCCGTATCATCGAAGCGGTCATCGCCGAAGGCGCCAACACGATCAATATTCCCGATACGGTCGGTTACAACGTGCCGCACCAGTTTGGCGACCTTATCCGGCAGTTGATCGAACGCATTCCCAATTCCGACCAGGCGGTATTCTCGGTGCATTGCCACAACGACCTGGGTCTTGCGGTCGGTAATTCGCTGTCGGCCGTGCTCAACGGCGCGCGACAGGTGGAATGCACCATCAACGGTCTCGGCGAACGCGCCGGCAACGCCTCGCTTGAGGAAATCGTCATGGCGGTGCGTACCCGTCAGGATATCTTCCCCTGCGACACCCACCTCGATGCCACGCAAATCATGAATTGCTCGAAGATGGTGTCCGGCATAACCGGCTTCACGGTGCAGCCCAACAAGGCCATCGTCGGTGCCAACGCCTTCGCGCACGAGTCCGGCATTCACCAGGACGGCGTGCTGAAATCGCGTGAAACCTATGAAATCATGCGCGCCCAGGACGTCGGCTGGAGCACCAACAAGCTGGTGCTGGGCAAGCACTCCGGCCGCGCCGCCTTCAAGGACCGCATGTCCGATCTGAACATCCAGTTCGGCTCCGAGGAAGAGCTCAACGAAGTGTTCGCCCGCTTCAAGACGCTGGCCGACAAGAAACACGACATCTTCGACGAAGACCTGCTGGCGCTGGTCAACGAGGCCGCCTTCGAAACCGAGAATGAAACCATCAAACTGGTCAGCCTCAAAGTTTGTTGCGAAACCGGGGAAGTGCCGAGCGCGACCATGACGCTGAACATCGACGGTGACGAGCAGCAGGCCGTGGCCAGCGGCGACGGCCCGGTCGACGCCTGCTTCAAGGCGATCGAAAAACTGACCGAAACCGGGGTCAAGCTGCAGCTGTACTCGGTCAACGCGATCACCACCGGCACCGACTCCCAGGGCGAGGTGACGGTCAGGGTCGAAAAGGATGGCCGCGTTATCAATGGACAGGGCGCCGACACCGATATCGTCATCGCCTCGGCCAAGTCCTATATCAACGCGCTGAACAAGGTGATTAACAGTTCGGGCCGTACTCACCCCCAGCTGGGAGACGTGTAAGCCTCGATGTTAAGCGCCAGGCAACAGCACTGCCTCAGGGGAATTGGCATCCAGGTATGGAGCGAGCGCAAATCCGCCGACGGCAACAGGCCCGAAACCGGGCCTGCAGCCGTCGTCTTCGCGCAGAATGAAATCGAGGCGCTGCACCAGTTCATCGAGGGGACAGACCCGGAAAAGACGGCCGCAGACCAGACGGTCGGGACCGCCGGGGACGGTTCCCTTTTTTCCGAGAAAACCACAATCGCGTCGGATTCCCTTCCGGAAAAAAGGGAACCGTCCCCTTTATCTCCTTTATCTGAAGACGAGCGGATCGAGTCGGCGGCCCCCGCGGCGCTCGATTCCTGGGATGCCATCCTCGATGCCATCCAGCACTGCGAGGCCTGCGAACTGGCGGCGAACTGCACGCAAAAAGTGCCGGGTGTCGGCGACCGCCAGGCCGACCTGCTGATCGTCGGCGAAGGGCCCGGGCACGACGAGGACATCCAGGGTGAACCTTTTGTCGGACGCTCGGGACAGTTGCTCGACCGCATGCTGGCGGCGATCGGCATTGCGCGCGAACAGGTGTATATCACCAATATCGTCAAATGCCGCCCGCCCAACAATCGCGATCCCAAACAGGATGAAGCGCAACATTGCCGCGCTTATCTCGAAGCCCAGATCAAACAGATCGCGCCAAAGGTGATTCTCTCGGTCGGCCGGGTGTCGGCGCACAACCTGCTCGGCAGCAGTGATCCGGTCGGCAAACTGATCAAGCAGATGCATACGCTGCCGGGATCGGATATTCCGCTCAAGGTTACCTACCATCCGGCCTACCTGCTGCGCAATCCATCGGCCAAGGCGATTGCCTGGCAAGACCTGAAACTGCTGCATCAGATGCTGCAATGAGTAACGACGATCTATGGTTTCGGCGCATGATCCTGTCCGATGTCGATCAGGTGATGAAGATCGAACGCGAGGTATACGAGTTTCCCTGGACCGACAGGATTTTCAGGGATTGTATCCGCGTCGGATATCAGTGCTGGATGGCGCTCAAACAGCAAAACGTGGTCGGTCACGCGGTGATCAGCGTTACCGCCGGTGAAAGCCACATCCTCAACCTGTCGATCGGCAAGCAGCACCAGCGCCGCGGATTCGGCAGGCAGTTCATCGAGTTCCTGGTCGACGAGGCGCGGGCCAGAGACGCTCAAACCATGTTACTCGAGGTGCGCCCCAGCAACACGGCGGCGATTAGTTGCTATAATGCGGCCGGTTTTAATGAAATTGGCAACCGCAAGGACTATTATCCCGCCAGCGGTGGCCGCGAAGACGCGCTGCTGTTCGCGCGGCATATTACTCCGCTCGGCGACAGGCTGAGCGGTTAGTCATCTCCCGAAGAATCATCCTGGAACCACGAAGAAATGTCAGATATTGACGAAATGCGTCGACGCCGGACTTTTGCCATTATTTCACATCCGGACGCCGGCAAGACCACTGTCACCGAAAAACTGTTGCTCTACGGCAAGGCGATACAGATGGCGGGCACCGTCAAGGGCCGCAAGGCCGCACGCCACGCCACCTCCGACTGGATGGAGCTGGAAAAGCAACGCGGCATCTCGGTGACCTCGTCGGTGATGCAGTTCCCCTACCGCGACAGCATCATCAACCTGCTGGACACCCCGGGGCACGAGGATTTCTCGGAAGACACCTACCGCACGCTGACCGCGGTGGATTCGGCGCTGATGGTAATCGACTGCGCCAAGGGCGTGGAAGAGCGCACCATCAAGCTGATGGACGTTTGCCGCCTGCGCGACACGCCGATCATCACCTTTATCAACAAGCTGGATCGCGAGGGCCGCGACCCGATAGAACTGCTCGATGAAGTCGAGGAAGTGCTTAAAATCCGATGCGCGCCCATTACCTGGCCGATCGGCATGGGCAAGAGCCTGAAAGGCGTATTTCACATACTCAACGATTCGGTGCACCTGTTTTCGGCCAGCGACGCCGACAAGGTATCCTCGGGAGAGGTCATCGACGGACTCGACAATCCCAAGCTCGACGAGATACTGGGCGGCATGGCGGAAGAATTTCGCGAGGAAATCGAACTGGTGCGCGGGGCTTCCAGCGAGTTCGACCTCGACGCCTACCTGGCCGGCGAGCTGACGCCGGTATTTTGCGGCTCGGCTAT
>Ga0224508_10003672_pt1 | contig 12666 bp, 10 predicted proteins | sample SF_Jan12_sed_USG_4_FD_170157 | JGI IMG/M metagenome (GOLD analysis project Ga0224508, IMG submission 170157) | Sediment microbial communities from San Francisco Bay, California, United States - SF_Jan12_sed_USGS_21 | ecosystem: Environmental > Aquatic > Marine > Sediment | place: USA...
ACTCAATTTCTCCGACTCTGGAATCTTGTGCAAGGAACGGCCAATGTTACTGGCTATTACCTGGTTTTTTCCGGATTGCAAATAGCAAAGTTGTAAGGTTGGGGGATCACCCAGGACAAAAGAGGCTATTAATTGATCGTTCAGCCAACAATGATACCCGATCTTTAAATCCGGGACCAGCACTTGTGGTTCACTGCCGTCAAGGCGGTATTTCCATAATAATTGTCGTCCCGATTTTTCCAGGATTATGGTGCTGAAGTGTTGTCCGTCGCTCAAAGGAGTAGGAGAGTATTCTCCTCCCGCACTGTCGGTAATCTTTTTATTTTCCCCTGTAGAGATGTTGTACTTCATTACCTCTGTTTGGTCATCATGCAGTGAGGTGTACAGCAGGTCTCCGTTTGCCAGGAAATGAGGTTGATTATCATATCCGGCATGCTGAGAAATATTAAGCGGGGTACCCAGGGAAATAAGCGGACCCAGGGTTAAATCCATAACATAGACCTCCGTTGCGGGCTGGGCGTACACCAAAAGCCCCAGGCTCCATAGTAGTAATAAGCTTGTACCTTTTTTAATTACCATACCAATTTCTTAGTCGCACCTCAACTTGTGAAGTTTTAGATTCTACCAGATCCTTAAAATTCTCTGTGTTGCTGAACTTGCCGCCGCCCCCTCGATAATGAAAGGGATATACGATCTTGGGTTTGAATTCGCTTACGGCATCTGCGGCCTGATCTACATCCATGGTATAGGGCAAGTTCATGCAGATGAAAGCTACATCAATTCCTGTCAGTGCTCTCATTTCAGGTATATCTTCAGTATCCCCGGAAATATACACTTTTTTTCCTCCCAGAGTCAGTACATAACCATTGCCTCGCCCCTTGGGGTGACGGCTGTCTGCCGTTTCTGGTAAATTGTACATGGGTATGCCCTTGATCTCTATGGCATTCCAGGAAGTGGTCTCTCCGTTGGCCAGTACCTGCGTTTTTTGCTTCAGTTCATCCGACATAAGCTCCGCCACTGCTGCCGGCGCGATTAGGGAAGCATCTTTCAAGTTTAGTTCCTGAAGGGTATTGGCATTAAAATGATCACCATGAATATCGGTGATCAATACCAGTGCCGGCTCGAATTTTTCATAAAGTTTACCACCACCATAAGGGTCTACCAGAATATCCATGCCTTTCCACTGTAGCACCAAGCTTCCATGAAGGACCGGATAAATGGTAAGATTGCCATCAGCGGTTTGCATCTGATCTTGAGCGCATAGGATTTGCACAGACATGAAAAAGAAGATTATGGGAATACTTCGCATAGAAATTGGTTTGAATGTTTAAGGAGTCAAGGCTTTTTGGCTGTGGACAGACCATACTGTTTCAGCTCAGAGTCATACTCAACCATGACACTTTTGGAAGGTACTAAATTTCTTATAATAGTAGACTCAGATGTTGTATTCTTGTCTGTATGGCACCCCCTCGCTTTCGCTAAAAATATAGTATCTTTGTGGCTTAATTCAATCTGTCTTGAAACGAGAATCTTCTCAAATCACTAATGAGTCTCAAATACCCGGAAACGGTTATGATGCCACGGGATTTGAGAATATTGAGATTTTCGGCGCCCGTGAGCATAACCTTAAGGATATCGATGTATTGCTGCCTCGCAACAAACTGGTAGTGATCACCGGGATCAGTGGCAGCGGTAAATCCTCACTGGCCTTTGATACCATCTATGCTGAAGGCCAAAGAAGGTATATGGAAAGCTTCTCGGCTTACGCGCGCTCTTTTATGGGCAATATGGAGCGGCCTGATGTGGATAAGATCAACGGACTTAGTCCGGTGATATCCATCGAACAAAAAACCACTTCCCGCAATCCAAGATCTACCGTGGGGACTACCACTGAGATTTACGATTTTCTGAGATTGCTTTATGCCCGGGCCGGCGAGGCATTTTCCTATATCACTGGAGAGAAGATGGTGAAGCAAACCGAGGAGCAGATTGTAAGACATATTGCTAAGGAGTTTGCTGGTCAGCGTTTGATCCTTTTAGCCCCGGTAGTAAAGGGAAGGAAAGGGCATTACCGGGAGCTGTTTGTCCAAATACGAAAAATGGGATTCAATCGAGTACGAGTTGATGGTGAGCTACAGGAATTGGCACCCAAGATGCAGGTGGATCGTTATAAGATCCACGACATAGAAATTGTAATAGATCGATTGGAGGTCACCGACAAGCAACGCCTGGCTAATTCCATGAAGACTGCCATGCTGCACGGTAAAGGAGTGGTATTGGTTCTTGACGACCAGGGCAGATCCTACCATTTTTCCAAATACCTGATGGATCCTAAATCGGGCCTGGCCTATGACGAACCCGCTCCCAATACTTTCAGTTTTAATTCACCTTATGGCGCCTGTTCCCACTGTAAGGGTTTAGGGACTATTGCAGAAATCACCAGGGAAGCGGTGGTGCCGGACCCCAACCTTAGTATAAGCCGCGGCGGTATCGCTCCTCTGGGGGAATACCGGGATATATGGATCTTTAAGAAGATAACCTCACTGCTTAAAAGGGTTAAGGCCAATATCTCTACTCCCATCAAGGACCTCCCACTAGATGTGATGGACTTGATCTTATATGGCGATAGTGTACCGGTAGCGGTTAACTCCGTAAAATATCCGGGCCGTCAATGGCATACCAAGTTTGAGGGTATCGTCAAGTTTCTCGAGAAGCAAAAAGATACTGGCTCGGAAAAGATCCAGAACTGGGTGCGTGAATTCACTCAAGTCATGGATTGCCCGGAATGCCATGGTACCCGGCTTAAGAGAGAGTCCCTTCATTTTAAGATCGATGATCACAATATCGCACAGTTGGCCGCCATGGACATTGAGCACTTGTCGCAGTGGATGGTGGGCCTGGAGGATAGATTAAATGAGAAACAACGCATTATCGCCTCAGAGATTCTCAAGGAGTTGCGCAAGAGGATCGGGTTTTTATTAGATGTGGGACTGGGATACCTGCATTTGAACCGCCCTCTGAGAACGTTATCAGGCGGGGAGTCCCAGCGCATCCGTTTGGCCACCCAGATTGGTACGCAACTGGTAGGAGTGCTGTACATTCTTGATGAGCCCAGTATTGGTCTGCACCAGCGCGACAACCAAAGACTGATCGGAGCGTTGTACGATTTGCGAGACCTGGGCAATTCGGTATTGGTGGTAGAGCACGATAAAGAAATGATGCTCAAATCCGATCATATTGTGGACATTGGACCAGGTGCGGGACGACACGGAGGACAAATCGTGGCCGAAGGTGATCCTCAGCAATTCGTGGCCCTGAATAGCCCCACCGCACAATTCCTCAAGGGTCTGGAAACTATTGCCGTTCCAGATACCCGACGTACCGGCAACGGCGAAATCCTGGAACTGAAAGGCGCTAAAGGTAATAATTTGAAAAAGGTCCATTTGAAATTGCCCTTAGGCAAGATGGTCTGTATAACCGGAGTGTCGGGAAGCGGGAAGTCCTCACTGATACACGACACTTTGGTGCCTATTCTTAAAAAGAAGTTGTATAAATCCCGCAAAGAGCCACTGGGCTATGAAAGATTTTCTGGAGCTGAATTCCTGGATAAGGTAATTGAGGTTGATCAAAGCCCAATAGGCCGCACCCCTCGTTCCAACCCTGCTACCTATATTGGGGTTTTCACCGATATCAGGGCGCTGTATACAGGGCTTCCTGAAGCGAAAATCAGAGGGTATAAGCCGGGTAGGTTTTCCTTCAACGTTAAGGGAGGACGCTGTGAAACTTGCAGGGGAGGGGGTATGAAAGTAATTGAAATGGACTTTTTGCCAGATGTATTAGTGCCATGTGAGACCTGCAAAGGCAAACGCTATAACCGCGAGACCCTGGAAATCCGTTTTAAGGGCAAATCAATATCCGATGTACTGAACATGACCGTAGAAGAGGCGGTAGACTTCTTTGAGCATCAGCCTAAGATCCTGCGCAAGATCAAAACCCTGCACGATGTGGGGTTGGGCTATATCAGTTTAGGTCAACATGCTACCACCCTTTCAGGTGGAGAAGCTCAACGAGTAAAGCTATCATCCGAATTGTCCAAAAGGGATACCGGTAAGACCTTATACATCCTGGACGAGCCTACTACCGGACTGCATTTTCAGGACATTCGCAACCTGCTGCTGCTGTTGCAAAAGTTAGTGGATAAAGGCAATACCGTATTGATCATCGAACATAATCTGGATGTGGTGAAAGTAGCAGACCATGTAATTGATCTGGGCCCGGAAGGGGGTACAAGAGGAGGTACCATAGTATGTAGCGGCACCCCCGAACAGGTTGCTCAGGTTAAGAAAAGCTATACGGGTAGATTTCTTAAAGAGGAGCTGACCAACTATAAAAAAGTCGCCGGATAGGGCGACTTTTTTATTTCAACCAAAACATTAAAATCTATCAACTATGAACAAATTGCTCACTATTAATAACACCATTCTCCTTAAAGAGTTCCCAAAAAATATTAAAAACTTTGAATCCGTTATTCCGTTAAGTTAAGTGGATGATACCAGAATATTTATCCCTTCAAATACCCGATGGACCACATCCTCGAGTTGTCATTGTGGGAGGGGGTTTTGCCGGTATTGAATTTGCCAAAGCCCTTAAAAACAAACCTTTTCAAGTGGTGTTGCTGGACCGCAATAATTACCACACCTTTCAACCTCTATTATATCAAGTAGCCACAGCCGGACTGGAGCCCGATTCCATTGCAGGGCCCCTGCGCAAGGCATTCGACGGCTATAAAAACTTTTTCTTTCGTATGGTGAAAGTGCAACGGGTGGATTACCAAAATCAACTGGTGAAAACACCCATCGGCAGCCTACGTTACGATTATTTGGTACTTGCCAGCGGGTCGGCCACTAATTTTTTCGGTTTGGATCAGGTTAAACGCTACGCCTTTCCATTGAAGCAGGTGGTGCATGCTCTTAACTTGCGCAGTCATATTTTGCAGAATTTCGAGAAAGCCGTACTCACCGACAATGACGAGGCACGCACCGCTTTAATGAATGTGGTAGTGGTTGGAGGAGGGCCAACTGGGGTCGAAGTGGCAGGTGCCTTGGGCGAACTGCAAAAACACATTTTGCCCGGAGACTTTCCGGACCTGGATTTCTCGGATATGCAGGTCTACTTGATAGAAGGTACTGACCGATTACTGAATACTATGAGCCCAAAATCCGGGCAGAAATCCAAACAGTACCTGGAGAAGTTCGGGATCCAGATACTACTGAATCAGCTGGTAGTAGATTATGACGGGGATAGCGTTTATTTGGACAATGGAGAGGTGTTGGATTGCCAGACTCTGATTTGGGCGGCAGGAGTGCAAGGCAATGTGGTGGAGGGAATTCCCGCAGAATCGTTGAAGCACAATCGCATTCAGGTAGATGCCTATCACCAGGTGATTGACATGCCCCGGGTATTTGCTCTGGGCGATGTAGCCTTAATGAACGCCGATGAAGGCTATCCTCAAGGTCATCCCATGGTGGCTCAGGTGGCCATACAACAGGGAAGATCTCTGGCCAAAAACTTTGTATGCCTGCTTCGCAACAAGCCACCAAAGCCCTTCAAGTACCGCGATAAAGGGTCCATGGCGACCGTAGGTCGAAACCGCGCAGTGGTTGATTTCCCACAAGGTGGGCAAATGTCGGGACTTTGGGCCTGGCTGGTTTGGATGTTCATTCACTTGATCTCCCTAATAGGATTCCGCAATAAATTGGTGACTTTGACCAACTGGATGTGGAGCTACTTCACTTATGATAAGGGTAATCGCTTAATTATCAGAACATTCGATAAAAAGAAACGCAGTCCGGTCGAAGTTAATTAACCCCCTTTCAACCCTTAAAAACCCCTTTTAGACAATTTTGGTAGAGGAAATGATCCAAACCTGCTAATTTTAAACCTATATAACCCTCTGGGATGAATAAAACCACCATTTATTGGATCTGTCAAATAGTCGGATGGTCGCTCTATGCTCTTTTCAACCTGCTGCTTTTTGCTCTGGCCGATGGCAATATTGCCGATTTCCAGATCCTGGGTCAGGTATTACTAACGCTGTACTTCATTTTCTCTACACATGTATACCGGAACCTCATAATTAAATGGGGCTGGCTGCGCATGCTGAGCCCGCGCCTGATTCCGCGGATCATCCTCAGCATCGTAATATTGAGTTTGAGCGGTTTTGTTTTTGAGTTGATCCTTAACTTCAGCCTGGGAATTACGGTGCGCCCCAGCGATTTGCTGGGCTGGATCGTTTCACAGTTCTTTGGGAACCTGTTTCTGTACTTCCTGTGGTCGTTGGTATATTTCTTCTATCACTATTTTGAAAATTATCGCGATACCTTAAAGTATCAGGCTCGCATGAATGAAATACAGCTAAACAAACTCAAGTCCCAACTCAATCCCCACTTCATATTCAACGGGCTTAACAGCATTAGGGCACTGATCGACGAAAATCCAAAAAAAGCTAAGATGGCGGTAACACAGTTGTCCAATATACTTAGAAACAGTCTGGGTATGAACGAGAAAAAGTTGGTGAATTTCGAAGAGGAACTACGCACGGTACGAGACTATCTTGACCTTGAAAATGTACGGTACGAGGAGCGTTTGCAAACGATCCTGGATATCCATCCCGATAGCCATAGGTTTTCCGTACCGCCATTGATGGTACAAACCTTAGTGGAGAATGGGATCAAGCATGGCATTTCTACTTTGATGGAAGGCGGTTTGCTAAAACTAACCACCACTGTTGAAAATGGCAGTTTAAAGATCGAGATCAAGAACAGTGGCCAGTATCAAAGCGGTCGGAACGGAAGAAACGCAGGTTTTGGTATTGCCAACACCGTACAACGATTGAAATTGTTGTATGGCGATAAGGCTAAGTTCAAGATCTCCAACTTGGATGATAATTTTGTAGTGACGGAAGTAATCATACCAGAACAAGTAATTATATGAAAGCACTTATTATTGACGACGAAAGATTAGCGCGCAAGGAGCTCTCCTCATTGCTAGTAGATTACAAGGACATCGTAGTGGTGGGTGAAGCCATAAATGTGGACGATGCTTATGAAAAGATCCAACAGCTAAAGCCGGATCTGTTGTTTCTGGATATTCAAATGCCTGGCAAGACAGGGTTTGAGCTGTTGGAGATGCTGGACTCTGTGCCGGATGTAGTGTTCATAACAGCATATGATGAATACGCTTTGCAGGCATTTGACGTTAACGCACTGGACTATTTGCTTAAGCCCATCCAAAAGGAGCGGCTGCAGGAGACCATCAAGAAGCTCCTGAAAAACCAAACCAACGAACAGGAAGAAACAGTCGATGAGGATAAGCGAAAACTGGGAATAAACGACCAGGTGTTCGTTAAAGACGGGGAGCGCTGCTGGTTTGTAAAGCTTTCGGACGTACGCCTTTTTGAGTCGGAGGGCAACTATATTAAGGTCTACTTCGACGGCAATCGTCCTATGATTCACAAATCGCTCAATGCCTTAGATGAGAAACTGGACGACCGCACTTTTTTCCGGGCCAGCCGTAAACATATCATCAACCTCAGCTGGATCGAAAAGATTGAACCCTGGTTCAACGGAGGATTAATGGTGCAGTTAAAAGGGGGTGATAGTGTAGAAGTAAGCCGTAGGCAGGCAGCCCGGTTTAAAGATATGATGAGCTTGTAAGCTCAACTTCTAACCATAGAGATCAGCTCGGTTTCGATGTCCCAATCTTTGGCCAGCTTTAACATGGCTGTGGCCTCCATCTCTGTGATATAACCTTTCTGGTAATTAGCTTTCCAAACCTGATCCAGGTAGGAGAGGCGCTGATCTTTCTCCAGCTTGCCAATAGTGCCGCCCAGGTACTTGCGCGCGCGATCAAAAGCTGTTCCGTAATCCTTGGCAATAAACTCATTGGCCCATTCAAGTTCCTTTTCGGCCTTAATTTTATTAGCGGTACGTTTTAGTATTTGCAATTCGTCTTCATCCAATCCGTGGTAATGGAAGATCATAGACTTTAACAGCAGGAAGGATTTCTTTTCTTCGCTAGTCATTAAAAGTTAATGGGTATACAGGTAAATATAACCATATTTGACTTATTTTAATATTTTTTGTGGATTTTGGAACATGGCTATAAGAAGGGGTACAATACCGGTTTACTGGGGCTAGCATCATTTTCCAGGCTGGTCACCTGCAAATTCAACAGATATAACCCATCAGGGATCACATCCGCTACATATACTAATTCCGTAATGGTGGAGTGTCTGCGAATGTGGTCTGGGAAACCCCAAAATGCTTTGTGCGCTGCCAATTTACCGTGGTCTACCTCACGGTCTACCGAGGGCAAGTCCACCAGTAAATGTTCGATCCCAGCGGCGGTCAAGTCCTTGACCAAAGAGGGATCCAGGTAGGGGGGGTTACTGCCACTGTAGTGCCGGGTCAATTTATCCACTCCGTTGGGAAGTGTGCGCATGATAAGGGCCTGTGGACCTTTGGCATTAAGCCTGGACATGATCTGATGGGATCGAATTACTTGGTCATCCCCATGGCTTTCCGGTGACACACTGATCACTTGTGCTAAGAAATGGAAGTGTTTCAAGCATCGGCTTAAGGTGGCCTCAGGGTCCGCACTGATATGTCCGTAGCACTCTGTATGAGTACCATTTCCATGTGGCGCTAGGGATATCCTGCGATGATTGCAACTGCCGCCCTCCGCAACGCTCCCCACAAACTCTTTCGTTCGTACAGGCTCAATAACCACTGGATCCGTATAATAACAGTTAGGATTGTGGGTTCCCGGATTCAAGGGGATGGAAATATCCAGTGGTTTCTCCATATCCACCCGGTACGGATTCCCCTTAAAAGTAAAATATGCTTCTTCAATCATCTACAATGAATAGGTCGGCCGCAATTTGATCGGCTATTAATTTGCCCTTGCGGGTCAAGATAATTTTATTTTCATCAATTTCAGCGAAATTATTGGTGATCAACTCTTGCAGATACGGACCTTGTTCGCGTTGCAAATCACATTGATAGCGTTCCTGTAGATACCCCAGATCCAAGCCTCTACTAGTACGCAAACCAGTCATTATTGATTCATTGATTTGATTGGACCGGGTGAGAATTTCTAGTTTGTGAGGCAGTACTCCCTGCTGCACAGCGGCCAGGTATTGGGCATTGTGTGCTACATTAAATTGACGGGAGTGACCGTTGAACGAATGAGCGCTGGGACCCAAACCCAAATAGAAGGATTGCTGCCAATATCCCCGATTGTGATGGGATTCTTTTCCAAGCAGGGCGAAATTAGAGATCTCATAGTGTTGATACCCCTTTTGTTCCAGGGTGGAAATAATCAGTTCAAATTGCGCCGCCGCCTGTTCTTGAGAGATTTCCTGTAAAAGTCCCTTTCGCTGTCGATGACCTAATACCGTTTGCGGTTCGATAGTAAGCTGGTAGGTGGACACATGATCCGGCGACAGATCCAAGGTGATTTCCAGGTCATCGGCAAGGTCATAGGACTCAATAGGCACTCCGAATATTAAATCCATGCTGATGTTATCGAACCCTGTTGAGCGGGCCATTTGGAAACATTTCATAGCCTGTTCCCGCCGGTGAGCCCTGTTCATCCAGGTTAGAACCACATCATTGAACGTTTGAACACCGAGACTTAAGCGGTTGATGCCCAAACTAAGCAATTCGTTCAGAAAGCTGATATCCAAATCGTCCGGATTCGCTTCCAGGGTAATTTCTGCTTGTTCGGTAATTTTAAAATTGGATTTGAGACCCTGTAATATTTCATGTAACTCCTGCTTAGACAACAAACTAGGGGTGCCACCTCCAAAATATATGGTGTCTATCAATTCTCCCTGCAGGTAATCCTTTTGCATAGCGATCTCCTTAAGGATGGCCATGGTCATAGCCCCTTGCTGCTTTCCAGAGGTGCTGAAGTGGAAGTCACAGTAATGACAGGCTTGCCTGCAAAACGGTATGTGAATATAAATCCCCGCCAAAGATCGCTAAATTTGAAGAAGTTAAAGTTAACCTTTTCGTCTATCAAATTTAAAATTATCATAGCGCTGATGGCTTTCTTTGGCAGTCATCAAATCATGGTGGGACAGCAATACCAAATTAACTTCCATGCCAGCGCTCAAGATCTTCAAGAAATTGAGCGGTACCGTATTGATCGCTCCCCGGCGGATTCGCTACAAGCCTTACAACAGGTAGATCAATTACTGCTGCAACTGCAGTCGAAAGGATTCCTGCAGGCCACTTTCAAGACTTATTGGACCAACCACCGGGAATTGGAGGTAGTGTTGGTAATCGGACCGCAATATCAATGGGTAGCCTTAAAGCCTGGAGACGTGGATCCAACACTTTTACAACAGATCGGATACCGGGAACGATTTTTCAGGGATAAACCCTTTCATTACCGGGAAGTAGCCAAACTCTTGCAAATGCTGGTAGACAGATCGACCAATCAGGGTTATCCTTTCGCATCAGCACGCCTGGATTCCGTGAAACTGCAAGAAAATAATGTCAGGGCGGTTCTATGGTTTCAGCCAGGCCCCTTAATTACCTTCGATAGCCTAGATCTGCATGGTGAGGTTAAGATTAAACGAAGATTTCTGCAAAACTACCTACGTATACCACCGGGAACGGCTTACTCCGAGTCCCTGGTGCAAGATGCTGTCCCCAAGCTAAACAAACTGCCTTACTTAACGCTACAAGATGCACCGCTACTGTCCTTCCAAAATGACCAGGCCAAGACCTCTTTATTCCTACAACATAGAAAAGCCAACCAGATCGATGGTATAATTGGTTTTCTGCCCAACTCCAAGGGCGAAGGTAAGTTATTACTAACCGGCCAATTCAATTTGCTTTTGCAGAACATGTTCGGTGCCGGCAGGAGTTTGGAACTTCACTGGGAAAGCTTTAAGCCCGAATCCCAGTCACTTGATCTGGCATTTTTTCAACCACTTCTTTTTCGATCGCCCTTGAATGTGAATGTGGGATTTCAGCTTTTGAAGGAAGATTCCACTTTTGTAAACACTCAATTCAACCTGGATTTCAGCTATCACTTTAAAGCATATGGCAAACTCACTACTTATACGCGCATTAAGAGGACTCGATTGTCCGCTACGGAAAGCCTGGAATCCGCTACCCAATTAGGTGATCTGTCCGATGTTGATTTCACTGAATATGGATTGGGATATCATTGGAGCCGTTTGGATGATTACTTGTACCCCCGTAAAGGCACCAGATTGGAAATGCGGGTGACGGGAGGTACTAAAAAGATCCGTCAGAATAGCGCACTTAATGATAGCGTATACAATGATGTGGATTTGCGGAACCCGCAATGGATGTGGAATTTATCTCTGGAACAGTATTGGCTGACGGGCAAGCAATGGGTAATAGCCGCCAAGCTGAAAGCAGGCGGCATCTACAATGAACGCTTATTTTTTAACGACCTTTTCAGGTTAGGGGGATTAAAATCTCTAAGGGGATTTTCTGAGAACACCTTCTTTGCTTCCGAATTCATTTATACTTCCGTGGAGCCTCGCTTTTATTTTGATTCACAATCTTATTTGTTCGCATTTTATGATCAGGCCTGGCAGCTGGAATACGATTTGGAGGAATCTCAGTTTAACGACCGGCCAACGGGTTTGGGCGTGGGGCTGAGCTTAAACACCATAGCTGGTAATTTCAACTTGGCCTGGGCTCTAGGCAGTTCTAAGGGGCAGGATTTTACCATTCAACAATCCAAGGTTCATTTCGGTTATGTAACCACTTTTTGAAATCAAGCGAATTGTAAAAACTACTAAAATCACATAACTTGCATTTGTAGATATTGGATATGTGGAATCTGACCCTGTCATTTCTTTGGGCATTTTTATTAGCTCTTTTTGCGGTTCCCTCCATAATTCATGTAGCCTATTACAAGAATTTACTGGACGAGCCCAATCATAGGACCATTCACAGTGCATCGACCCCCCGACTTGGAGGTTTGGCCATATTTACTGGTTTTATGAGTTCATTAATGATATTCGGCCAGTTGAATTCAGGGATCCAGCAGCTGATGGCGGGAACCCTGCTGTTATTTTTCATAGGTGTCAAGGACGATATCGCCACTGTAAGCGCCTTCAAAAAATTTTTTATTCAAATTTTGGCTACGGGTATCGTGATGTTCTTGGCGGACATAAGAATTACTAGCTTCCAGGGCTTTTTGGGTATATATGAATTGGAATTGGGATTCAGTTATGTTTTCACCTTCTTGGTTATAGTGGGGGTGACCAACGCGATTAATTTGATCGATGGCATGGATGGATTGGCCGGGTCTGTCGTTTTATTAATATCCCTGATCTTTGGTGGTTATTTTTACTATTTCGATTCCCCGTACGCCTACGTGGCTTTCGCTTTGGCCGGAGGAGTACTAGGGTTTTTACGATACAACATCTATAGAGCTACTGTATTTATGGGCGATACCGGATCCTTGGTATCCGGATTCATTCTGGCGGTACTAGCCATTCAGATACTTGAAATGCAACAGATCCCTTCTGCACCCGCGATTGTGGTCAGCATCATGATCTTGCCCATTGTAGATACCTTGAGAGTATTTGCTTTGCGCATTTTCAATGGG
>Ga0224508_10003673_pt1 | contig 12664 bp, 14 predicted proteins | sample SF_Jan12_sed_USG_4_FD_170157 | JGI IMG/M metagenome (GOLD analysis project Ga0224508, IMG submission 170157) | Sediment microbial communities from San Francisco Bay, California, United States - SF_Jan12_sed_USGS_21 | ecosystem: Environmental > Aquatic > Marine > Sediment | place: USA...
AGTGAAAAAGCAGATCAACTCCTTGTCTGTGACACAGATCTTTTGGAAACAAAAGTGTACTCAGAGATCTATTTTAATGATTATTGCGACCCCCTATTGGAACGATTTGCTATAGAGAATTCATACGATCTTTATTTGCTTACCGATATTGATATTCCTTGGGAAAAAGACGATTTAAGAGATAAACCTTTTGAACGAGAAACTATCTTTGAAAAATTTAAAGATACCCTGGAAGTATATGAGAGGAATTTTGTTATTTTAAAGGGAGATAGAGATCAACGCTTACATCAGGCCATTTCAATAATTAACCAATATCTAAACCGTTCATGAAGGAGCTATCATCTAAGGAACTTCAGCAACTGTCTGAGCATGGAATATCAAAAGAACAGTTGTTCCGGCAATTGGAGATCTTTAGCAATGGAATCCAATCAGTGCAGTTAGAGCGGCCGGCTACTTTGTTAAATGGCATACTGAGTTTTACTGTACAGCAGGAAAAGGAACGGATAGCCACTTTTGAAAATGCCTTAAAAACTGTTCGTGTTACCAAATTTGTCCCTGCATCCGGAGCAGCAACACGCATGTTTAAATCCCTTTTCACTTTTACTGAAACCTATAAACCATATAGGGAAACAATTAGTGAATATTCGGCAAGAAGTGGGGATGCGAGTATCTTGGAGCTTTTTGAGAATCAAAGCGCCTTGCCTTTTTATGATGAACTACAAGATATTGATACAGAGGCGGGTAGCTCAGAATCTGATTCTTTTTTCGAGCGAGTAAAAGCCATGCTGGATCCTGAAAAAATGGATTTTGCATCCTATCCGAAAGGACTGTTACCATTTCATAAGTACAAAGATCATGTAGCCACGGCTTTTGAGGAACACCTGAAAGAGGGAATTATGTATGCTCGATCAGGAGACAAAGTTGATATTCATTTTACAATTTCTTCCCAGCATCTCGAAAAATTTCGCACTGCTTTTAAGGAAGTAGGGGCGCGTTTAAGTAAAACAGATAAAGTAGACTTTGATATTTCTTATTCCTATCAACGCTCTAGTACCGATACTGTCGCCGTTTCATTGGATAATGAGCCATTTAAGAATAATGATGGTAGCCTTCTTTTAAGACCAGGAGGCCATGGCGCGCTCATTGAAAACCTGGATGAACTGGATTCAGATATCATATTTATCAAAAACATTGATAATGTGGTAGTACCCGGATTGGCTGATGAAGTGGCTAAATACAAAATGATACTTGCAGGACATTTACTAAGCGTGCAGGAAAAGATCTTTGAATATGCAAAATTGATAGATGATGGGGAGCTTAACGGTGATCAAATGCAGGAGATCAAAACCTTCCTGGAAGAAGAGCTCAATGTGCGCTTTTTAGACAAGTACTATGGCTTTAGTATTGCTGAACAAATAGAGATCCTCAAGGATAAAATAAACAGGCCCATCAGAATATGCGGCATGGTAAAGAATGAAGGGGAGCCCGGAGGAGGGCCCTTCTGGATCAAAGATCAATACCAACATGTTTCACTACAGATCATAGAATCTGCCCAGGTGAATAAGAATCACCCTGAACAGATGAAGATCTTTAATAAATCCACACACTTTAATCCGGTTGATATAGTATGCGGAGTCAGGGATTACAAAGGAGAAAAGTTTAAACTGGTAAATTATGTAGATCCCAACATGGGCTTTATTACTGAAAAGACTAAAGATGGTCGCGAACTAAAGGCTCTTGAGCTACCTGGCTTATGGAATGGGGCCATGGCCTTTTGGAATACCATATTTGTAGAAGTCCCTTTGGAAACCTTCAATCCTGTTAAAACGGTAAATGACTTGCTGAGACCCTCTCACCAGGTAGACTAGTAGGACCGATAATAGCTTTTCGAACCTAAATTTCACTTCAAGTATTATTTTATTTCAATTTTTCTTCATTCTTAAAATTCAGAAAAACAGACACTTACAAAATTTATTGAATATTTTGTGACAAAAAAGTGACTTTTTCAAAATCCCCGTGTCTTACATAGTGAAGTCAGGAAAGAACAACCAAAGCTTTCCAGGCAGAACGAAAGAAAATGGATGAAACGATAATATTAGGATTTTTGATCCTCGCCAGTATAACAGTTTTCATCATATCGTTATACATCGTCATACCTACACTGATGACGGGGAATAAAAACGAGATCGAAGAAGACAGAAAAAAAGAATTAAAATCACTAACCCTGAGTAAGGAAACGATAAAAAACGAAAAGACTCTGGGGACGGAATTAAATAAGGCTTAAGCTTGAACACTAACCATTAATTGTTCTCAGCCAAGATCCCCCTAAAAAGGCACTAGACCAAGAGATTCCCCCCCTCTGTTTAAAAGTAGACTATATAGAGGAACTTTTAGACTGGTATACAACATAGTAGATCTTTTTTTTGGTTGTTGGTTTGTTTGAAAAGGCTGCTCTAATTATTAGACGGCCTTTTTTTTATTTTTTATAGCTAAAATTCGAATGTATCTTTACACCATCTCGAAGGGGTGCTTTTCCATTGTGATTTGCTGAGACTATACCCAATGAACCTGGGCGGGTAATGCCGCCAAGGGAATGACCCAAACTCAATACCTGGAACAGGGTCCAATTCAAACTAATTAGCACAAAGAATAAAACCCCTTTTATTCGGTAAAATTAAAACGAATGAAAGATCTCTTTTGTCTTCTTCTAGTGGGTTTGACAGCAAGTATGTGCCTAAGTCAGGAAATTTCTAAAGACAGTGTACTAGCCAAAGAAGTTGTGTTGGACGAAGTGTTCCTTACAGCAATAAGAGCTACATCAACTATGCCTGTAACATTTTCAAATCTTCAAAAAGAAGCGTTAGATAAACGAAATCTGGGTCAGGATATACCCATACTGTTAAATTATTTACCTGGAGTCGTCTCTACTTCAGATGCTGGGGCTGGCATTGGGTACACAGGAATTCGCGTGAGGGGAAGCGATGCCACCCGGGTGAATGTAACCATCAACGGGATTCCGTACAACGATGCCGAATCACAAGGCACATTCTGGGTAAATATGCCAGATTTTGCTTCTTCCACACAAAGTATTCAATTGCAACGAGGGGTAGGTACATCTACGAATGGAGCCGGCGCTTTTGGGGCCAGTTTAAACGTGCTTACCGATGCTTATTCAGATGAGGCCTACGGCCAGATAGCTACAGGCTGGGGAAGTTTTAATTCCATGAGACACAATGTCAAATTCAGTACGGGAAGCTTAGGCTCCGGATTTGAAATAGCGGGCAGATTATCAAGGATCACTTCAGATGGCTACATTGATCGCGCTTCTTCAGAATTGGATTCTTACTTCTTGCAAGCTGCTTTTAAGGACGACAATACGCTTGTGAAAGTACTGTTATTTGGCGGTCATGAAATTACCTATCAATCCTGGTTTGGGATCGATGCAGCAACATTGGAAACAGATCGGACGTTTAATCCGGCTGGAATTTATACGGATGATAATGGACAGCTGCAGTTTTACGACAACGAAGTAGATAATTATAAACAGGATCATTTTCAATTGCTCTTTAATCAAGGACTCGGATCAAATTGGAATACAAACATCGGACTTCATTACACAAGAGGCCGCGGGTATTTTGAGCAGTTTCGCGAAGACGATTCCTTTAAAACTTATGGGCTAGCACCGATTACGGTTAATGGAGAAGAAGTTATTACAACAGACCTCGTCCGGAGACGGTGGCTCGACAATGATTTCTATGGGGCAACGCTTACTGTAAATCATAAGAAAGAAGCCCTTGATATTGTTTTTGGCGCTGCCCATAACTGGTATGCCGGAGATCATTTTGGGGAAGTGGTCTGGGCCAGATATGCCTCGGATAGCTTTATTCGCGATCGATATTATGACGATAATAGTAATAAGACGGATGCTAACATTTTTGGAAAAATACAATATCAAGCTAGTTCACACTGGAACCTTTTTGCCGATGTCCAATGGAGGGGAGTTTCTTATCAGGCAAATGGCGCAGACACTGGGATCGTCGATGACACCTTTAGTTTTTTTAATCCCAAGGCAGGAGTATCCTATGTTCTGAATGCGCATCAGAATGTGTATTTGTCCTATGCAAAAGCACATCGCGAACCCAATAGAAATGACTATGAAAATGGGATGCCGCGTCCTGAGAAACTGGATGACATTGAGCTTGGCTGGCGATATTATAAAAACAAAACCCTTCTCAACGCAAACCTCTATTATATGGCGTATAAGGACCAGCTGGTGCTGACAGGAGCTCTGAATGATGTGGGTGCCCCCCTGAGAGCTAATGTAGGCGACAGCTACCGATTTGGACTGGAGTTGGATGGGCGATTTGAGATCGGTAAAAAATTAATTTGGCAGCCTAATCTGTCATTAAGCGTCAATAGGAATCGTGATTTCTTTTTTGAAAGAGATGGAAATTTGCAAGCTTTAGGGAATACACATATTTCGTATTCACCGGGTATTGTCGCTGGAAATGCGATTCAATATTCGCCTACAGAACAATGGCAATTTGCCTTGCTGACCAAGTATGTAGGCGAGCAGTATATGGGTAATATCGATAGTGAAAACTCCCTGCTAGAAGCCTATTTATATTCGGATTTAAACATTCAATTTGTGTGGGAGACCAAAGGATGGGTCGATCATGTGATCGTGAGCGCTTTGATCAACAATATTTTTGATGCCACTTATGAATCCAATGGTTACTTCTTTACCTATGATGACGATTTTTCTGTTCCAGGTGTGCTGACAACCATTGAAGGATCGGGATATTATCCGCAAGCAGGCATAAATGCCCTACTTGGTGTAACTGTAAAATTCTAATTGGAGACTGTAACTACGCTTCCGGAAGACCTGGCTGTATATTCCAGCATGTCAAAATAACGCGCTCCGTCATCTGGCCTGCCTAATTGCTGACCTGTAAACAAGCTATATTCAAAATCTTCACACGAACAGACGGCAACTTGTCCGTCTATCTCCATAGTGGAACAGGCCGAAGGGGAATGATTCGGACAACTGGCTTCAAAAACTCTAAAAACATCAAAACCGGTATTCATTACTATAACACCACGAATTCCCACTGTAGCGCTGGAAATATAGACCGGATTCCCTGGATTGATCAGCGGATTGTATAAAGGAAGGTTTAAGTCGATATCAAATCTAAATCCAATTTCTGGCAGATAGGGATTCCGCTGGCCTTTGTCATTGCTGCAGGATAGTAGTAAGATCCCTATTAAAAGTATCGTTATGAATTTAAGCGTATGTCCCATGAATACTGACTTCTGTGCAAATATGTACAAAATTATGTATCTTTGATCGAAATCCTCTTACCTTAAAGGGGATTTTCCTATTAGAGTAACACTACTAAGATGAAACAAGCAAAGCATCATGCTGATTTACACCCCATCCCTGTTGGGGTAAGTCCCTCATTTATAGGTGGCAATGTTTCGATCCTACGATTTATTTAAGATAATTCTAAAAAGAATATCAAGTAACAAAGAAGGGGTATACCCTAAAATAGTTTAAGTCATGAGCAATGTTTCCTATTATACGGAAGAAGGGTTACAAAAGTTGAAAGAAGAATTGAACCAACTACGCGATATCGAAAGGCCAAAAGCCTCGCAGGCTATAGCCGATGCAAGAGATAAAGGCGATCTTTCAGAAAATGCAGAATATGACGCTGCAAAAGAAGCCCAGGGACTATTAGAGTTGAAAATATCCAAATTGGAGGAGGTCTTGGCCAATGCCAGGATCATTGATGAATCCCAATTAGATACCTCCAAGGTACTTGTGCTTTCTACTGTGAAACTTCAAAATATGCAGAATAAGATGGAGATGTCTTATACCCTGGTCGCAGAAAGTGAAGCCGATCTGAAATCGGGTAAGATCTCCGTAACTTCTCCGATCGGACATGGCCTTTTAGGAAAAGAAGTAGGTGACGTGGCCGAGATAACCGTTCCTAACGGCACTTTAAAATTTAAGATACTTGAAATATCCCGCTAGCATCAATAATAGCTGAATAAATGAGTAGTATATTTTCTAAGATCATCGCAGGAGAAATTCCTTGTTATAAGATTGCAGAGGAAGAAGCGTACTTCGCTTTTCTGGATATCGCTCCTAATGCTCCCGGGCATACCTTATGCGTTCCTAAAAAAGAAGTTGATAAGATTATGGACCTGGATAAGGAGACTTACATGGGCCTGATGGCATTTAGCAGGAAAGTAGGGAAGGCAATTGAGTCTGCTATCCCGTGTAAACGCGTTGGGATGTCTGTAATCGGTCTAGAAGTTCCTCATGTGCATGTACATCTGATCCCATTAAATTCAATGGGAGAAGCTACTTTTCAAAACAAGGCTAATGTGACTGCAGAAGAGTTTGAGCAGATTGCCGAAGCTATTAGAGCGGAGCTCAAATGATTCCTTCTAAATACGCATAGACCAACATCGTGATAAAAGACAAAATAAAGACTACCGAAATAATGAAGATATAGGTGACCCTCACCCGCGATTTTCTGGGAGTTGCTAATTTTTCAAAATATCTTACGGAATTTTCAATCTCATCTGTCCAGGCTACCGGATAGATCGTTGACCCGCATTTATTACATACAAGTGATCTGCTTACTTCAGAGGTGATCCTGTGAAAGAAAGCCCCGGAGGTCAATTTTTGAAAAAAAGTGAGTGTTAGATCCGTATTGAAGCATTCAGGACAATTATTTGTGAGTTTCGCTTCCTTAATTACTATTTGTTTTTCTTTTGCCATAAGCAGGTTTTTATTCGGCTACTTTGAGCGTGATTTGCATTATTGTACCCTCTTTACTTGAAGAGAGTACCTTAATCTTCCCTTTGTGATATTCTTCTACGATCCTTTTTACGAGCGAAAGCCCTAAGCCCCATCCTCTCTTTTTTGTTGTTACGCCCGGATTGAATATGTTGTTAAAATCCCCCCTGGGGATACCAGAACCTGTATCGGACACTAGTACATTAACACTCTTACCAACTGGGACGATCTCTATTGAGACATGACCTTTGCCTTTCATGGCGTCGATACCATTTTTAACGAGATTCTCTATCGTCCAATTGTAAAGCTCTCTATTTAAATAGACCGGGATCGTATTTAACTTAGACTCAAAAGAAAAATGAACGAGTTTAGAACTTCTACTTTTCAAATAGGCGTAGGCATCTCTTGTTTCTTTGACAATATCGAGTTTTTCTAATTTTGGGAGGGATCCTATTTTAGAAAACCGATCAGTAATCTTTTGAAGCCTTCCAATGTCTTTCTCTATTTCACGGGTTATTTCGGGATTGATTTTTTCGTTTTTCAAATGTTCATTCCAGCCCAGCAAGGAAGTAAGTGGTGTGCCTATTTGGTGTGCAGTTTCTTTAGCCATACCGGCCCATAGCTTATTTTGTTCAGAGGCCTTGTTCGTCCGGAAGAAGAAAAAGATTACGGCACCGAACAGGAAGATTATCAGCATCAGGGCTAATGGATAATACTTGAGTTTATTCAGCACTTCTGAATTGCCATAATACAGCGTGGCCAGGAGTTCTCCCTTATCTTCCATGACTAAAGGCGTATTCTCATTTCTGAATTGAGCCATTTTCTTAGCTAGATATACTGTATCCTTCGCCAAGTCATCCGGAATATTGTTGGTTTTAATGGAGCCGTCCTTACTCACCAGGATCATAGGAGTGGAAGTGTTCTTCTGAAATACTAATAATACGAGGTTTCCAGGATCAGCATCAGTGGGTAAGGACATGAATTCCGTCTGTGCTTTAGCCCAGATCTCCATCTTATACCTTTCTTCTATTTTGAACTTCTTGAAAAAGCTATTGGTATTCCAAAGGATTAGGCTGACAATTACAAAGGAGGCTATCAATAAAAAAATATAGGAGGTCTTCGTCTTTGGGTTAAATTTCATCGCCTTTGGAACTATTAATTAAAGATAGCTAATTGCAATATTAATTCGCATATCCTTTGATAAACGGTTTTCAAAAAGTAAGCCATTTACGTACCTTTGCGCCCTATGTCTTTATTTAGATCAATAGTGCCTTCAGAAGTAAGTACGAAGCTATTGCACGGCTATTTATTAGGGGCTGTAGGCCCGAGGCCCATTGCTTTTGCGAGCACAGTAGATTTGGATGGGAATCCCAATTTATCGCCCTTCAGCTTCTTTAATGTTTTTAGTGCGAATCCGCCTATTCTCATATTTTCGCCAGCACGCAGGGTTCGCAATAACACAACCAAACATACTTTGCAAAATGCTGAAGAGACCTATGAAGTTGTGATCAATATTGTGGATTATGCCATGGTCCATCAAATGTCGCTAAGTAGTACAGAATACCCAGCAGGTGTCAATGAATTTATCAAAAGCGGACTCACCATGCTTCCCTCTGAGGAAGTTAAACCCTTTAGGGTAGCTGAGTCCCCGGTGCAATTTGAATGTAAAGTCATTCGGATCGAAGCTCTTGGCGGCGAAGGTGGGGCCGGAAATCTGATCATTTGCGAAGTGGTTAAGATTCACATTAATGAAAAGATACTCTCCGAGGCAGGGTCTATTGACCCGTTGAAGATAGACCAGGTTGCGCGAATGGGAGGCAATTGGTATACACGGGCTGTATCCGGATTATTTGAAGTGCCCAAACCTTTGTCTGCCCTTGGAATTGGTGTGGATGCCATACCAGAAAGGATACGAGATTCCCATGTCCTGACCGGAAATGACCTTGGTAGATTGGGGAATATTGAAAAACTACCTGCCCAGCAGGAAATAGACGATCATTTGGCATCCGATGATGAATTACGCAGATTATTAAATGCGCGAGACAACGCTAAAATTCATGCTCGCGCCAAGAATTATTTAAAAGAAAATGATGTACTTTCCGCCTGGAAAGTCTTATTGGCAAAACTTTAATGAAATGGAATTAGAAGGGAAGATCAAATTAATTGACGAGACCAAGACATTTGGAAACAATGGTTTCCGAAAAAGGGAGTTGGTAATCACAACGGAAGAACAATATCCACAACATATTCTTATAGAATTTATTCAGGACAAAACTGAATTGCTCAACGCTTTTCAACCTGGGGAAGTAGTGAAAGTGGGCATAAATGTCCGGGGAAGAGAATGGGTAAACCCACAGGGGGAAACTAAATATTTCAATTCCATTCAGGGATGGCGTATTGAGCGGGTTGAGAACGATCAGCCGGCAGATATTCCGCCAACACCCCCTATGGATGCATTTGAGCCAGCAAACGATCTCAATGAGGAAGATCATGACGATCTCCCATTTTAGGACAATAGCAATTTACAAGCCATGAAAGAGGGATCAACGCAAATCCCTTTGCTCGGGGATGAATTGTGGTTTCCTCCCGCAACAAATGCTAGTATTGATGGTCTGGTTGCCATAGGAGGAGATCTCTCTGTACAAAGACTCTTATTGGCCTATACTTCCGGTATATTCCCTTGGTTTAATGAAGACACCATGATCTTGTGGTGGAGTCCGGATCCAAGAATGGTGTTATTCCCTGAAAAACTCAAGGTTTCTAAAAGTATGCGCCGGTTGCTTAAGACCGATCAATTCAGCATTACTAAAAACCGTTGCTTTTCTGAAGTTGTTGATGCCTGTGCAAAAGCAATACGCCCAGATCAGGAAGGAACATGGATCACCGCAGAAATGAAAGATGCATATATGGCACTTCACGAAAGAAGGATCGCTGTATCGTATGAAGTATGGGAAGGCGATAGACTTGTAGGTGGACTATATGGAGTTGATCTGAATGGCATTTTTTGCGGAGAAAGCATGTTTAGTATTGTGAGCAATGCCTCCAAATTTGCCTTTATAAAAATGGTGGAAGAACTGCAAGCCAAAAATTATGCGATTATAGATTGCCAGATGTATACTGAACATTTGGCCAGCCTTGGAGCAGAGACCATTACCCGGGATGCATTTCTAGAAATTCTGAAAACTACACTTGCTCATAACGGAAACAACTGACTTCGTGGTCATTAACCATGCCAGTGGCCTGCATATGTGCATATATTACCGTACTACCCACAAATTTGAATCCCCGTTTTTTTAGATCCTTACTGATCTGATCTGAAAGTGGCGTTGTTGCCGGGCCTTCCTTATAATTCTTCAAGGAATTTTTGATAGGCACATTCTCAACAAAACCCCAGATATAGCTGCTAAAATTGCCAAATTCTTTTTGTACCTGGAGGAAGGCCTGCGCATTACTAACTGTTGCACGTATCTTGGCCTGATTGCGGATAATACCGACATCCTGGAGAAGGGATTGGATCTTAGATTCCGGATAAGCGGCTATTTTTCTATAGTCAAATTGATCGAATGCTATTCTGAAATTCTCTCGTTTTCTCAGGATAGTGATCCAGCTCAATCCGGCCTGGAAAGTTTCCAGCATAAGAAATTCAAAAAGGGTATCATCATCCTGTACAGGAACCCCCCATTCAGTATCGTGATACTCTTCATATAAGGGGTCACCTACACACCAACCGCATTTATGCATATAAACTTTCTGTTTTTATCAGATTCGTTTTAATTCGCCATTTTTAATGGCCTTTTCCATTACGGCAGTAACATGAGTGTAACTCCTAAAAAATTTGCCATGATCTTTTCGGATTAATCGTAATAATGTATTTCCATTCCTGTCATATGATATATCCTCAACGATTACAGCTAGCCCTGATACCTGTTTCATATCTGCAATTCCCCCCCGCTTGATGATAAAGTTTTTCTGTGGGAAACGAATATGAGTATAAGAGTGATGGATAGGAGTTCCAATTATAAATTGATCGCCAATTTTTGTCTCTTGCGCCTGTAATGGACTATGTAGCAATAAGGTTAATGCTACTGATATGATAATAGGAGTAATATTTTTCATAGGAATATTTATTAATTCATAACATAAATATAAAGAAATTATGAATTTCCTAAATACTTGTCTTTGGGAACGGGATGTAATTTTATAAAGTAAGGGTACTATTTACTTTGGAAAACATAAGTGATAGTCCCTATCTGAGATGCTTTAACATCAGGACTGAAACGGGCTTTATACGCATAGGCAATGGCATTGTCAATAAGACAGCCGTTTGCCGTATTTGAGCTGGCAGAATTATAGCTAGCTTCCGTAACAAATCCACGATTGTCTACTGCAATATTTATGACGATCATGCCACCTTCAATACAGGTGTAAATAGGTGGTGGAAGGTGATAGCCTTGCCTGTCTACCAAAGAAAAAGCGACAGACGTTCTACGCTCAGCAAGGTTTTGAGTGTATTCTTTTTTCTGCGCTTCTTTTTCAACTAATTCCTCACGTGCCTTTTCCCTCTTTTCTGCTAACTCTTTCAGATTAGCTTCGTATTCGCCATTATCAGAGGCTTCGTCTGATGACTCAGAAGTTTCCAGATTTTTCTCAGCCATTAATTCTTCTAATGTTTTGAGGGGTTCCGGATTTTTAAAATTGGGTTTGGCAGTCTCATTCAGGGCCATATGCGTCTTTAAAGCTTCGGCATTCGACAATTCTTCTATTTTCTTTTCCTGCTCCAGTAATTCTTCGATTTCTTCGTCCAGCATCATCATCTCAATGGCGTATTCTTCCTTCTCTTCAGAACCCAAATGAATATTGTGAAGCACCAATACCATAATGGAAAGTGAAAAGAAAGTTATCAGGAAAGAAAGATGGCTTCGGTTAAGATGCATATTCCTATAACGTTTTTTTACCGATTTATTTTATCCTGGACTATGTAAGGTACTGAAAAGTATAGGATTATCCTGTATTTTCAGGTGTTCCCGTAAGGGTTTCCTTAAAAGTCTGAACTGAGCACGCATTATCTACGTTGAAAGGCCCTATTTTGGTTCTGCGCAACGCAGACAAATATGCCCCGGCCCCCAGTGCTTGCCCCATATCATGGGCTAATGAGCGGATATAGGTGCCTTTACTGCAAACGACCCGAAAATGTACTTGAGGAAGTTGAATTTCAGTAATCTCCAATTCTCGTATAGTAACCTGTCGTTCCGGAACCTCGACTGCTTCCCCTTTGCGGGCATATTCATAAAGTCGCTTTCCATTTTTACGAACTGCCGAGAATATAGGGGGTTTTTGAAGTATGTCACCCATAAAACTCAAGGCAACTTCCTCTATTTCTGAGCTTGAAATATGGTCGATGGGGTATTCATGATCCACTTCGGTTTCAAGATCATAAGAAGGGGTAGTTTTTCCAAGAACCAAGCTCCCTTCATAGGTTTTTTCCTGTCCCTGTATATCTTGGATCTTTTTTGTCGCTCTACCCGTACAAACGATTAACAAGCCAGTTGCCAGGGGATCTAATGTACCTGCATGCCCGACTTTGATCTTTTTCAGATCGTATTTTTTGCGTATTGCCCAGCGTATTGCATTTACCACCTGGAATGAAGTCCACTCCAGTGGTTTATCGATCAATAAGACCTCACCCTCAAGGAAACTTTCTTTACTAAACATGAATTATTATTCTATACCAACCTATCCCCATACACCATACCCTATTGCCAAAGCGCCAACAAGGATGCAATAGATGGCAAAATATGTTAGTTTACTCTTCCTGACGATCTTTATCATCCAGGTACATGCCAGGAGCCCCGATAG
>Ga0224508_10003674_pt1 | contig 12662 bp, 2 predicted proteins | sample SF_Jan12_sed_USG_4_FD_170157 | JGI IMG/M metagenome (GOLD analysis project Ga0224508, IMG submission 170157) | Sediment microbial communities from San Francisco Bay, California, United States - SF_Jan12_sed_USGS_21 | ecosystem: Environmental > Aquatic > Marine > Sediment | place: USA: California...
GCCTGATCGGCGAGGCACTTCTGCACTTCGAGTGTCTGGTCGCGACTCAGCTTGAACTTGGGCAGTGCGACGAAGTCCTCGCCGAGCAGTCGCTTTGCCGCTTCCTGTAGCGCCGGCAACTGCCTGTCGGCGGCCATCGTGCTCAGGTTGTCGAGGGTGCCCTGCACGTCGGCAGACACTTCCGTTCCAGCCGCACGCAATTTCTGCGACTGGTTGAGCAGATCTTCAGCCAGTGTCACGAGCGCCCGACGTTGTGCATCGATGACGAGCGGCTGCAAGTCGAATGCACCTAGCCCCAGGGTCAGCGAATCGGCTGCCGTGTACTGTGCCACCAACGTCGCGAAGTCGGTCGTCATGAATGTTTCGATCTGACCATGGCGCCCGTCGAACAGGGTCTTCTTCGCCTCGACTTTGGTCTCTAGATCGAGCAAGTCGGTGAAGTCGGTCGTCGTCGTCGCGCTGACCAGCGCCTCGGCTTCTTGCCACAGCAGGATCCGCGCTTCGTCGTCGGCCGCGGCCGGGATGCGGTTTGCGACGATGTCGTCGTAACGCGTCGCGTAGTCGTCCCACTTCTGCCGGTACTCGAGCACCTGCTCGTACAGGCCAGCCGACACCGCGCGTTGGCGTGTATGCAGAAAAGCGGTTCCTGTACCGGGCAGACGGAAGCGGGCCAGCGCAGACATGTGCGTCACGAAATTGTCGATCACGGTTTCGAAGGCAGTCGCTAGAGCGGCGAAGTTGCCAACGCCGACTTCGGTGTCTTCGAGATCGACGTGCAGTTCCAGTACGTCTATGACGTCGGTCTTGAGATCGGAGAGCAATCCGTCGAGCGGGGCCTTGGCCTTCGAGATCCTTGCGCTGTCGATCGTCGCCGTCGCGTTCTGGGGCTTGGCGGCCTCGTTCTGCAACGATAGGTCGCTCGGTTCCAGGGCACGTGCGGCCACGACGAGCTCGCGCAGTTCGGCCAGCATCGCGCCGAGCTGGAAGAAGGTGAAGTTGGGGCCGACCGGTGTCGTGTAGTCGATCTCGATATCGAGATCGGCGCGCGGCGGTCCGCTGGCGCGGAATACGCGCAGCACATGGTCGTCCAGGGCGGCCAGGTTTTTCTGGCTGTCCGCGTCGTAGAGGTACATCAGGTCGATCGGCTCGAGCCCCAGATCGGCCAGCGTCACGGGGAAGTCCGTCCACGGGTTCTCGATGTCGCCTTCATAGATGGGTGCGCGCGAGCGTACCGTGCAGCGGACCTGCACGGCGGACGGGAACAGGTCGCCGAGCCAGGCGTTGATAGCCGGTTCGGCCTTCGACATCGGTGTCGTGCCAGCATCGGGTGATACCCCCGCGGGCAGATGAATGCCGAAACGATGCGTTAGTACAGTTCCGCTCATGGCGCTCTGCACTACTTCGGGGGTCGGTGGGAAGTGACCCTTGCTGTACGCATCGAGAGTGCCCGCAGCGCGGTCGTAGTTGCCCTGCACAGCCTGGTGTACCGCCTCAGCGATCGCGAGGTCGGCGACCGCATCGCGTACGTCAATCAGGCGGCGCACTTCGCGGTCGATCGCGTCGGCCTCCTCGCCGCTCGCCGGGCGCAACTTGTCAGCGCCGGTGCCCTCTTCGAAACCGAACGGGTATGCCTGGTTGCCCGTTTTCTTGATGTGTTCGAGCAGCGCGAGCCCATTAATCACGTTGCGCGCCTCGATCTTGGTGATCGCACGGTCTTCTGCGAACTCGGCCAGTTCTTCGGTATGACGTACAGCCTCGAGCGCGTTGGCCGGGGCGCTGTCGACGCTAATCGCGGTCAGCCTGAGACGGTTCGACCCTAGCGGGAACACCTTGCGCAGCTCGTGAATGAATATGTCGAGCTCTTCTTGATTATTGTCGTGCAGGCCACGCTCGAATCGGTAACCGAGCAGCTCCGCCAGCCCCTGCCCCTGCTGCATTCCTTCGATAATTGCAAGCGCCGCGCGTACACGTTCCGAGGACAAATTGACCTTGTATTGCTCGGGATTGTCCTCGGACGCCGTCGAGATGTACGCGTTACGTAGCACCGCAGCCGTGAGCCCGTGCGCGAGCGACGGGGCGTGCAGAAAGCCGGCGTTCTTACTGTCGACGACGATGTCGCCGGCGCCGTCGGGATCGAAGATCGCCTGCTGCTCGTCGTCGAGCTGAGCCGGCAGTAGCACCTTGTTCGCGGGCTTTAGGTTCTCGACCCAGCCATAGGCGCCGAGATAGATACCGAGAGTCGTGTCTCGTGGCGGCGCGGTCGCCGCCGGGCCGATCACGACATCGTCACCACCGCCCGGGCGACGCGGCCGGCGCATCAGGTCGAGCTGCAGGTTGAGGAAACCGAGCAGCCATGCGTCCAAACGGTGGTGACAGCAGTCGAGGTGTTCGACTAGGCAGCGTTCGAGCCGCGCGGTCGGGCTGTGCTTCAGGATGTCGAGTGCCTCGATCATCTCATGCAGCTGCTTCGTCGACGTACTGACGAAGTTGGTTCGCACGAGCTCGGACAAGTGATCGGCGATAACCATGCCCAACGGTGCCACGCGCTCGTCCTTGCGATAGATCAGGTCCCACTTGCTCTCGACGACCTCATTACCGACCTGCACACCGATGAAGGAGGGATCGATCCGCGTCTGCGCGACTTCCCTCGCCGTCATGATCTCGGCCACGTGGTAGAGGTTGAGGCTCGCGTTGGCGAACTCGAGATTGAGTGCATGGCGCAGGAGGTCGTACAGCAGCGCAACGGGGCGTTTGTTGTCAGTGAAGCCGCTCTGTGAACGGATCACACGATGGTCGTTGTTCGCGTGCTCGATTAACCACTCGATGTAGTTGAGCCCAGTGTCGGTGTAGGCCCGAATCAGACGTTCTTCCGACAGAGGGTTGTCGTCGACTAGCGGTTTGTCGACGTCTTCGTGCAGACCCGTGAATGCGCGCGTCAGAATCGGAATCGTCGGGTTCTCCACGTCATCTTGCCGATAGCCGAGCTTTTCGAGCAACTGCAGCCCAGCCAGCCGGTAGGCGACGTCGAGATTGTTGATGTAGTCGCCGAGAATGCCCTGGGCGTAGAGCTGATTCTTGATCTGGTCGAAACTCTGGGCAATTCGGCGGTCGAACTCGACCGAGCCCGCATGCAAGCCCAGCGCCTTCAGCAATATCTGGTGCGCATCGCCGCCACCGTCTTTGCCGACATACGCGACCTGCGCCAACACACCGGCCATGTCCTCCCGCATCTGCATGAGCGCATTGAATAGCGCCGTCAGCACTCCGCCCGCGCGTTTGTCACGAGTGAAAATGGGCAGCAGCCCTGGTGTCAGCCATTTCTGGTTGCGCAAATCCGAGACCGACAGGATGCCATATGGCTGGTCGCCAATACGAATCGCGGGCAGCGCACCACGGCCACGCACGAACGTGCGCAGGTACTCGCGCACAACCTCGCGTGCGGCATCGGAAGTCACCGGCGTGACCATGCTTTCGAGGTAATACCCGATCGTCGCGTTCCACAACGCCGTGTGCATCGCGCGCGCCTCGATCTGGTCTTCACCATGGAAGTTCTCGGCGGTCGCGAGCGCGGCCGCATCGGGGTCGATTCCGAGTAACCGGGCAAAGTGGCGACCGTCGCGCTGGCCGTAACCGGGCCGCGGTGGTGCTGGGGTGTTAGTGCCGTGATAGCGCTCGAACGCGGCCCCGGCGTCTTCGCGCACCGAGTGACCGGCAGGCTCTTCTTCGGTGTTGTTGGTCGGCGTGCCCTGGCGCACGAAGCTGAAACCGGCGTCACCGAACTGATGGTTGTGTAGCAGCTCCTCGAGCGCCTCGCGCGACGCCGTCTCGTCGGCGCCGAGCTTGATCCCGAGAACCAAGAGCCGGCTAAACCCGACGGTGTACTGCTCCGGTGTCAGGTCGACCTTGAATCCGAGCCCCATCTCGACGGCACGGTCGAAATCGAACAGCCACTTCGTATCGGCGTGTTCGGACAGGTATTCGACGTAGCGCGCGGCCTTTTCCTCGTCAGCCAGCGTGTCGAAGTCGGCATACGTCTCCTGCAACACGGCTTCAATCTCGTCACGTGTATCGGGCCCGACGATCAGCGGGTTAGGAATGCGTGCGCCGAGCTCGACGACGGCGGGCGCAGCGTCGTTGTCCTGAAAGCCGAGCAGCACGAACTTCTCTGGAAACGTGCGCACACGGGCGGCCTGCGACCAGGCCGTGACCTTGGCATCGGGGTTGGCCTCGAACACGAGGAACTCTACCGTGACGGCCGGGTTGTCGATGACCTCATCGGGCGGCTCGTCGAAATTGACCGGCTTGTACGCAGCGATCAACGCATTGGCCGTGTCTCCGTTGCCGACCGCGGCCACCAAACTCGCGAGTGCCGTCCCGAGCGCAGCCGTATCTTCGCCGGCCAGATACGCGGCAGCCCAGTAGGCTTGGAGCGCGGTTTGCTCGGCTGCCGAAGGGGGCGTGTCGGTCACGATCACGAGGATCTGATCCGACGCGGCATTGCGCGGTGGCGGTGCGGCGTTCTGTGGCTTGTGCGCTTCGGTCACCCAGTAAGCACGGCCGGCGTTGAACTGCCCCATTAGTTTTTGCCATGCGCCGAGCGTCTTGTTGCGCACCAGCGTTTCCAAGGCCGCATTAGCCGCGGTTCCGGCACGCCACACCGATGCCCAATAGTTGCGCGCGCGCGCGATCTCGCTGATAGAGAGCACATCGTCGAACGTGTCGATCGAGCACTCGTCGGGGAAGATACGCACCCAGAGCTGGCGCCGGCTTTCATTATCAACATCTACGATCTTGAAGCGGGTTTCGAGACGCACCGGCAGCAACAGGATCGGGTATTGATCCGATAGCCGCTGAATATTCGTGCGTGGGTCGAGAAACGGCTCGAACGCCTGATAGAGACCGGCGCTTAGCTGGAACGATTCAGCGAGCCGATCGCGCCCGGCCGCAACGCTCGCCCGCCACTGCGCCTGCTCGGCGTCGAGTTGGGCGTAGAAATCGCTATCGACGCCGTGTGAACGAGCGGCCTGCTGCTTGCGCTCCTCGAGCTGTTTCACACGCTCACCCGCAAGAAAGATGTCGCGCTTGACCGTCTCGACGGTCGCTTCGGCGTTGCGAACCTCGGTCTGTAGTGTCGAAAAGTCAGGCATGTTCTCAACGCTTCAGTTACTCGGCAGCATCTCCGTGGCGTGCACGCCCACGAGCACCGGCACCTGGTAGAGGATGTACGCGAGCTCGGCCGAGCTCATGTTTGCATGCCACGTGATGTTCTCATCCTCGCCCTGCTGGTCCTCCTTCTCCGGATCGTCCGCCTCGAGCGGTTGATTGGCTGCGATTGTCGCGGTCTGGTTGTTGAGCTGCAGGAACCCGTCCGCCGCGACGGCCGGTGTGATGTCGGCCCAGGCGAGGTCGTTCCAGACCTCGACCCGGTTTTGCGCGTCGGTGCCGCCCTCGCCGGTGTCGAGACCGAAGCGTGGCTCGCCCGGTCGCTCCTTGATCACAAAGAACCAGCCGGGGTCATCCCACGTGATGCCCTCGTCGGCGCAGATCTCGTCTACGGGATCGTCTTCCTGACCAGTACCACCAACCGCTTCGCACACGGTCAGGTCGAAACCGAAGAAATAGATATCGGGCGCGACCTGGGCTTCGTACAGTGGCGTCTTCACGAGCGTGCGCGGCGGCCTTTGCTGTTCAGATTCGGTCAGCGGTCGCAGGTCGCGTTCCTTCGTCACGTCGATTTCCTGACCTCCGCTCGTATCGAGGATCGGATCGCCGTCGGAGTCGCGCCACACGGCACGCTGCGCATAAATCACGGCGTTCGGATAGCGCTTGAGCAACTCGCCGCGGATCACGAGCACGACTTCCTCTTCGTTGTCCCCTCCCACTTCGCGATTGTCGTGATCGCCAAGATCGGAGGACCGGGACCACAGGTGGATTCGCGGGATATCGTAGAGTTTCTCCTTGAGCGTGTCGGCGTCCTGATTGCTATCGTCGTGATAGCCGCGCGGCTCCCAGAACTGACGGAAATAGCTCCCACGCTGATCGGTTGGGTACTCGCGCCACAACAGCTCGCGCGCGAACTCGTGATTGAGTCCGACCATGTACGACTCGATGAACTTCTGGTTCGTCTCCAGCAGCGAAATGCTGTTGTTCGCGATGTGATGAATGTTCGGCAGGAACAGCTCGGACGACTTCTCTGCGAGCGGCTTGTACATCGGCAGGTCGATCTCAGGATACGCCATGGCCTCGACGAACGTTTCCTGAAGCTGCTCTCTAATACGGCCCGGTATCGTGACCCGGCCCCAAGTCCATTTCGGTATCGTGACCTCGGGGTCGAGCGACTCGTACACGAGCCCGCTCGTCGCTGTGATGTTGAGCCGGGGTTTGGCGACCGGACGGCTGGAGAGGACATGGCCGCGCACGAGCGTGAACGCATCGCGCATCGCGGCCTTGAACCGAGTGCCCTCCTCGGAATCCTGACCGCCGGACGTGAATGACGGAGTCACGATGTTCTCGTCGAGCGACACAGCAAAATCGGGACTCGTCGGCCAGTCGTCGACGTCATCGGGATCCTGATTTTCCGGTAGCACCGAGGCGGCCGCGACGAGCCGGCGACGCCAGTCGGTCAGCACACGCCAGGCGACGAAGAGCACGGCCCCCATCGCCAGCCCCAGTGCCCACCCGACGAACCCAACACCTAGCATCAACAGCAGCAGTAGCAGCAGTAGCAGCAACACGAGGAGGATGATCGGCGCCCATCGCAGCGACGGTAGGTCCGTGAGCGGACCGGCAAGAAAGTCGGGGATGTTCTCGGGACGTACCTCCTCGGCCGCGTCGTCGAGCGCATCGAGTTCCGCTGGTTTCTTGCGTGGCGGTGCGGCGCTGACCTCCCCGCGATTGATGCGTGTCGCGATGTTGAGCGGCGTGACTTCGTCGTTGAACGGCAGCCGTTTGACGAGCTGACCACGTGGCCGCAGCTGCTTGCGCATGCCGCTCGCCAACGCGGCAGGTGGCAGGGTCGTCGTGCCGATTTGGTGCCGCACCGTCGTGCGCCGCTCTGGATTCACCAGAGGCGTACCGGGAGCGGCGCGTGTTACTGCGCTGGCCGTCGCCATGATTCGCGCATGCAGCGGAGCTGACATGGCGAGCCACTGTCCCGGCTGCGTTTGCTGCATCGAGGCGATATGGGTTTGCTGCAGCGTAAACGACACTTCCTTTGCGAGCTGGGCGAAGCGGATCAGCTTGTTCGACTCGAGCACCTCGCCGACCTGCCCCCACGCGGCGCTCATATAGTCTTCCTGATTGTCCTGAACGATACTGGTGCCGAATCCGGCTGCCGTGCGCCAGCGCGGGTCGAGATTGAGGTCGTGCACCCAGTTGTCATTGGGGCTGAGGTCATTGCCGTCGCGGTCGACCAGCAGCCGTTTGCTGAGTGCATGCCAGCGCGCGTAAAGTGGTGCCGTGATCAGCGGATCAGGGTTGTTGGCGATGTCGTACTCCAACGGGTCAGTCGCCGGCTGCTCTTCAGTGATGTTCGCGTCGGCGTTGGCCTGCTCGGCGCTCTTGAGCTCGTAGTCGTCGGTCAGGTTGATGAACGAAGCGACATCGGTCTGAAACGGGTGCGGATAAGGCCTCAGGCCGTTGAGCGTCGCCCAGTTGTCGTATTTCTGCACGGCCGCAAACTCATTGTCGTCATAGAACTGAACTGGGATCTTGAGCGCACCGCCGAGCCTGAGAATGCCATGCAGTTTTTCCTCGTCGCTCGCACCCGCCGCGTCGACGATGCCGCGGATGTTCGCGCCCGGACGCTGCACATCCATGTCGCGCAAACCGACCCGGCTGTCGATTGGTTGGGGCTCGAGCAGCCGCACCAGGTATTCGAAATCGCCGATCTCACCGGTGCGGAAGTACCAGCGATGGTAGACAGGCATCTCGGTCGGGACCAACGCATCGGTCCACGCGGGGGTGTCGAAGCTCGCGGCACCGCTCGGGTCGAGACCTAAGCCGGCAAGCCGGCCGCTTTCGAATGTAGGGACGACGAACGCGTGGTAGCCGGTGTTCGGTTCGAGACGGCGTGGCGCAAGCAGCCGCGAGTAGCCGCGGTCGGGATCGGCGTTGAGCTCGCTCGCGAGCTTGCTTTCGATAGTCCCCGAGTCGGTCGAGATGAACGAGCTGCCGAGCAGATTGCGGTTCATGTGCACGTGCGCCCAGGCCCAAAGCTGATCATGCGGCTGCAGCGTCGTTTGTGCGTTGGTCAGAATGTACGGAAGCGGCCGGTCCTTGATGTTCTTGCCGTCGGTGAACTCCCCGTCCTTCAGCACGACCAGTGCAATCCACGGCGGTAGCCGATGGTTCTGCGGTGTTACGGGCGAGTAACGCCACGGAAGGTCTTCGTCGTAGAAGTCCATATAGGGCAGATAGTTGGGCTCGAAGTTCGTGATCCAGTTGCGCGGCTCGGTCTTGATGATCGCGCGCGCATCGAGCCCGACGACATCACCGGGGCCGTAGATCTCGACGTCATGATGGACCGCTGTGCCCGTGACTGTACCGCCGTCGACTCCCTCCGCGCTCGGTGTGACCGTCACCGGAATCGTCGCGCGTTGACCCGACTGTCCCGTGATCTCGTTCGCAAGCCCTTGGCGCATCCAAGGCAGAAAGGTGTATGTCGCGATTTGACTCATGGCTTCAAGCAGCTTCGGGCAGTTCGGTGTTCGGGATCACGTGCAGTGCTTTCTCGAGCGCCGGGTTGTCGTTGATCTGCTGGTTCATGAACTGGATCGCCTTGGCTTGACTGGTAAACGACACCGTACTGTCGATAGATGTGTTGTCCTCGCTAAACGCCACCGAGTACTCGTGTGGGTTGACCGTAATGCGCTCGTCATACGGCGTCACCCGCCTCTTGTACTGCTGTGACAGCGGCGAGTCGGCCACGGCCGCACCCCGCAGGAAGTGGTTGAACAAGAATTCGTTGAGCAGACCGAAGCCGACGCGGAAGTAGGCAAAGAACGGCCGCAGGAAACGGCGGAAGCGGTTGTCGATGATGATCTCCTCGTAGCGGATCACACGCTTGACGGCCTGGCTCGTCTTCCGTGTTTCACCCTCGACATCGATCTCGACACCGCTGTCCTCGTTGGCAAACCCGGCCACCGAAAGCCGTTCAGAATCGTCGAGCTCGATGAACTGACCGGTCGCAAACTGCTCTTGCAGCACTTCCTCTGACGTCCCGCCGCTGCCAACGACAACGTCAAGCGAGAACTTGTCGGCGTCGGACGGGCGCTGGTTGCCGACCTTGTCAATCTTCAGGTTCAGAGGAATCCTGCGCTGGCTGAACTTCAGCGACCCGACCGGATGCAGCACGAGCTGGTCTTCGTCGCTGCCACCGAGCTGGCGCAGCGCGACCGTGATATTGTTGGCGGGCGGCAATTGTGCCTGCCAGTTCGTAAGTGCGGCGAGCTCGGCCTCGAGCAGTGGCATCACCGGGATCGGGTCGAGCTTGGTGTCTTCGGTCGAACCCCAGGTGTGACTGAAGGGCACCTTGATGGAGAAGAACAGCAGGCTGATCGAGCCCTTGCCCTCGATGTGCCACGGCGTCGGTCCTTCGAGCAGCCCGCTGAAGCCGACGCTGAAGAGGCCGATGCCGAACACCTTGACGGAGAGCGAGAACGACAGCCCGAACGTGAAGAAGAACGGATTGAACTGGAACAGCGCGTCAAACCCGAGATGGCCTTCGAGCTTGAACGCGTCGAGACCGAAGAACAGCTCGGCACGCGCCCCGAACTGCACCGAATTCGACGTGACCGCGAAGTACGCCTCGACGCGGATTCGTGCAAAAGACTGGTTGAGAATGCTGATCGCCAGCCGCGGCGGTTCCGGAAACGGCAGCGGCGGCGGGCTGTAAAGCGGGTGGAAACCGCCGATACTGAGGACGAAGTTCGCGTTGTCGCCCCAGTTCAGATACAGCCCCATGCCGCCTTCGAGCGTGATGAACAGCAAGCGGCTGTCGTAGAGCTCGGCGTAGAACCACAGCAGCTTGTTCGCAGGCTCGAGCCGGCCGATGAAGTTGACCTGCAGTCTGAGAACATCGGCCCGCTCGTCCGGCAGCACGGCCTTGATGACGCCCAGGATCGTAATGTTGATACTCGGTATTTCGAGCACTATGCCGAGACTGACGCTGATCAGCGTCGGCGTGCCCCAGCCGATCTTGGCCATCGGGCCCAGCAGGAAACTGTCTTCAAACGGCGGGAAGAAGCTGCGCAGATCGCTGATGATGCGCGGCGCGTTGGCGATGATGTCCTGCGGGAACATCACGCTTTCGACTGAACCCGTCCGTATACCGTCGGTCAACGGCTGGATATTGACCGTCCGATGGACGCCCAGAAGTCCCCCGACGCCGATCAACGTGAAACCGAAGCCGAGCTGTATCCCACTGCCGAATTCGACAGTGATGATAATCAGCATTGAGAAGCCCTTGGAGCCGTCGGGCAGCCGGGTTGTGATCAGGCCGATGGCGCGCAATGCGATCCATTCGGTGAACACGAGCTCGAGCGCGCCGGCATACTCTTCACGGTCGAAGTCGAAGTACAGGTAACCACCGCCTTTGACCACGCCGACGTCAAGTGCGAGCCCGACCCCGTTCGGTGGTTTGAACCCGAGCTCTAAGTCGAGCGGGCCTAGGTTGCCCTCGTTCTTGTCGGGCGGGATGCTGAGCAGCCCACGCACCCCGATGCCTTGGACCGAGCCCGCGATTGGACCGAGCTGCGCCATGATGTCGGCACTCACGGTCAGCGGGAAATCACCGTCGTCGATGCCGGCGCTGAACGTCAGCGCGCTGATCTCGATGGGACCTAAGTCGATGTGCGCCGGTAACTGCACTTCGAGCTCGGCGCTGCCGACGAAGAACACCCCCTGGTTTGTCGAGACACCGAAGCCCAGGTCGAAGTCGGATGCGATGTTGAGGCCGGACAGGATCTTGGCAAGAAAACCGTCGCCCGAGCCCATGTCGATTTCGAGCCGGCCGCCCTTGATGTCGCCACCGAGAGAGCCCTCGGCGCTAGCGCTCGTGCCTGTGTCGAAGTTGAATCCGGCCGACGCTTCGATGCCGAACGACTCGACCTCGAGGCGCGAGCCTTTCGGCTCTCCGAAGATCAGAAACGGCGTGCCGCTGGCCTGCTTCGCCGTGAAACGTAGCCCAAACTTACCCGTTCCCATCGCACTGGGCGGGGTAAACGTGAAGTTGCCATTCGGCTGAATGACGAGCGCAGCCGTCGCCTCGATGTCGCCGGTCGCGAGCCCCTCGAGCGTCCAGTCGCCGCCGGAGTTGAACGGCACGGCGTTGTCGACATCGATCTCCTGGATCAGCCGTATCTCGAGCCCTGGCGGGTTGAGATCGGTGCGTGCCTGGGCTTCGAACACGACCGCGTCGAGGACCGCTGGTGATGCCGTGTCGTCGACGATCGCCGGGAAACCGGCCTTGCCGAACAGCTGCTGCAGAACCGGAAGCAATTTCGTGCCGTCGAAGCCCGGTTTGCCCCAGTCGTACAGCGTGCCGAGCTGCCCGACCGGCGACTTCACGAACGCGGTGGCCTGATCGACGTGGAATCCGTACTCGGTGAACGACGGTAGGTTCGGATCGCTGCTCGCGATGAAGTTGCGCTCGACGACACCGATGAACTCGAGCGCTTCGGGTACGACCGGGGCGGCTTCGAGGTTGCGTACGATCAAGTAATCGACGAGACGGCGTGGCAGGTTGTCGGCAAACGTGTTGAGTGTGCCCGACGGAATGCCGGTGCCGCTCAAGCCCCGGATCGCGGTCGCTAGGCCGTCGATACCCTGGATGACCTTGATCGTATTTTTGACCAGATCGATGCCGGTCGTGACGACCTTACCGTAATCGCTGCCACCGAGTTCGGTGACGAGTTGCTGCACCTGCGCCGGCATCGCACCGGCCGCGGTTGCTATCTTGTCGATGGCCGCCGAGAACGCGCCGGTGTCGGCCGACGCCGGTAACTGCAGACCGAGCTCGGCCAGGAGAACACGCACCTTGCCATCGGCCAGGTCCTGTTCGAGCGGGGCGAACAATCGCCCCAGCCCAAGTGCCAGCGCCTCGAAGCTACCGATGTTCTCTTCGCCTGCCATGGTCTAACTGCCGGTATCCGCTTGCGCTTCTAATTCGGGAACGTGATCGAGCAGACCACGGCCCTTGAGTGCGTGAGCCAGCTCGCCGACCGTTTGCCACTTGAACGCGAGGGTCATCAGCTCATTGCGGTAGCGCTGTATGTCGCACTGAAGCACCTCACTGCCGTGGGTCATGAGCGCAGCCTCCATCGCGCGCAGCAATGCGGCGCGGTCGACGCCTTCGATTTCAAACGGCACGCGATACTGCTCCACCCGGCTGGCACGTGACAGCGCGGCAACGTACGCTGGGCCCTGGGCCCGGTGCCACGCGACCGTCACGGCCCGACGCTGGTTGATGAGCCCGAGCACCTCGCGGTAATGCCGATCGTAGAGCCACGCGAGTAGACTCTGACGGTTGGTGTCGCGTAGCCGTTCGAAGATATTAGGCTCGGACTGTGCGACCATCGCCGCGATGCGCCGGTGACGGGCATGGGCCATCGCCACCGTGTCCGTGCGGGTGTAGGCCGTGTCACCGCCCCCGGGACTGGTCA
>Ga0224508_10003675_pt1 | contig 12662 bp, 13 predicted proteins | sample SF_Jan12_sed_USG_4_FD_170157 | JGI IMG/M metagenome (GOLD analysis project Ga0224508, IMG submission 170157) | Sediment microbial communities from San Francisco Bay, California, United States - SF_Jan12_sed_USGS_21 | ecosystem: Environmental > Aquatic > Marine > Sediment | place: USA...
TTTTGCTGCTTACTTTTTCCGCGGTGAAAATATTGGTGATGTCGATGTGTTAGTGGACTGCGCCGCGGCGGCTGGCATGGAACCGAGCACGGTGCGTGAATACTTGGAAAGCGAAACCGATATACCTCAAATACAAGCGCAGGACGCGATGGCGCGCCAGATGGGTATCCAGGGAGTGCCGTTTTTTGTTTTTGCACGCAAATACGCCGTCTCGGGGGCGCAGTCTCCCGAGGTATTCGTAAATGTCTTTGACACGCTTAGGGAAGAAGCGACGGCTATCGGGGTTTCTGAATAAACTCGATCGTTACGCCGTCCTCATCCCTTAAGTAAACGACTTTGCCGCCGGCATTGGGGCCTTGTTCGGTCAGGGCTAATTTTGCGCTCTCAATACCAAGCATCCGCCGCCGACGCCTTGCGTTTGGCGATAAACGCGTTTAATTCCTCGTCTACACCGGGATCGATCGGCGGTGCTTGATACTCGGCCAGCATGCGGGTCCACTGCTCAAAGGCTCGTTGCTGCGTGTCCTTGCTGCCATTATCGGTCCACTGCTCGAACGAGTTGGTGTCGGCCAGCTCAGCGCGATGGTTCGCGGTTTCAAAATTTCTCATCGTATGCGCGACGCCGAGGAAATTTTTGCCGATGCCCGCCTCCAGGAATGCGTCGGCGGCGAGTTCGTTGTCGTCCAGACTCAACCCCTCGACCATGCGATGGATCATCCCGCAGCGGTCTGCGTCCATGACAAATTTTTCGTAACCGATCGTGAGCCCTCCTTCGAGCCAGCCAGCTGCCTGAAAGATAAAATTTGCTCCCGCCATGATCGCCGGATTCATGGTGTCTGCGGACTCCTGCATCGCCTGCGCGTCGGCAATCTTGGAGGCAGTCAGGTGCCCGCCGCATCGAAACGGTAAACCGAGCCGACGGCACAGTTGCGCAATGGCCAGACACGCAAGCGTCGACTCCGGCGTGCCAAAGGTCGGTGCGCCGGTTTTTAGATCCATGGTGGTGAGAAAGCTGCCATAGACTACCGGCGCGCCCTTACGCACTAATTGTGTGAGTGCGATGCCGACCATCGCTTCGGCGTGCGCCTGGGCGATCAATGCCGCCTGAGTAACCGGACTCATCGCACCCCCGAGAATAAAAGGCGACACCACATTACCCTGATTCGCAGCCGCATAGGTGCGCAGTGCACCGGTCATGGTGTCGTCGTACACCAGCGGCGAGTTGACGTTGATATTACCCTGGATCACGAGGTGGTTTTCCACGTATGCCTGGCCGAACACGATGCGCGCCATGGCGAGCGAATCCTCGGCACGCCCGGGTGCGGTTACCGACCCCATAAAAGGTTTGTCCGAATAGCGCAGATGGGCGTAGACCATGTCCAGGTGACGCTTGTTGACCGCTACATCCACCGGTTCGCACACCGTGCCGCTTTGGTGGTGTAGCCAAGGTGTCAGGTAGGTGAGCTTGATAAAATTATCGAAGTCTTGGATCGTGCCGTAGCGGCGCCCGCCTGTTAGATCAGTCACAAACGGTGGGCCGTATGCAGGCGCGAAGATCAGGTTGTCGCCGCCAAATTCAATGCTGCGCTCGGGGTTACGCGCGTGCATGGTGAATGTTTTGGGCGCGGTTTTGCAAAGCGAGCGCACGTGCCCACGGTCGAAGCGCACGCGCTCGCCGTCGACGCTTGCCCCGGCATCCTTAAACAGCCGCAACGCCACCGGATCGCCGCGAATCTCCAGTCCAACCTCGGCGAGAATCCAGTCGGCGTGGTTCTCAAGCCTTACCAATCCCTCCTCGGCCAGCAGTTCGTAGACGGGGATTTTGCGCGTGATATAGGCGCTAGCACCGGCTGTGGTGTTGCCCGGTTTGCGGCGCGCTACCCGTGCAGCGCGACCACCGCCACCACGACCCCGTTTCCTGTCTGGTGCAACTGCCACTGCATAATCCTCGCGCTTTGGAATGTGGCTTTACCGGACGGGACCGCGAGCGATAGTGTGAATCATGGTGAGGGAGTTGGCGATACTCGATCCGAGTATCAAGCCACCAAACTATTGCATCATAAAGGGATTGGCAATGGGGTCCGGTGAGGTATTAATCCATACCGTTTTCGGGCGAGTGTAATCATAGATCGCGTGTAACCCCGACTCACGTCCATAACCGCTGTCCTTATAGCCGCCAAATGGCGCAAGTGGCGACACCATCCGGTAGGTATTGACCCACACAATTCCCGATCGCGTTGCCTTGGCCACTCTGAGGGCACGACCTACATCGCGGGTGAAGATACCCGAAGCAAGGCCGTAACGGGTGTCGTTGGCAAACCCTATTACTTCCTCTTCGTCCCGAAAACGCAACACACTTAGCACCGGACCAAATAGTTCGCGATCGACGATCTGCAGTTTTTGATCAGGACAATCGACGATGGTCGGCTCGTAGTACCAGCCCTTATTAAGACTTGCAGGTTTTTTGCCGCCATGCACTAGGGTTGCGCCATTCTCGGTGGCGTTGTTCACCGCTTGGTCGATATTCCGAAGCTGCGCCTCGGTCGCCAGCGGACCCATTTGTGTTGCCTCCTCCAATGGATCGCCGATGCGAATGTGTTTGGCGCGATCAGCGATACGATCGAGCATGTTTTCATGGATCTTTTCATGTAGATACAACCGCGAACCCGCAACACAGCTCTGTCCGCTAGCGCTGAAGATGCTAAGCAACACGCCATTGGTGGCGCTCTCCAAATCAGCGTCTTCGAATATCATTACCGGAGACTTGCCGCCGAGCTCCAGCGACACTTGGGCAAAGTTCTCCGCGGAATTGTGAATCACATGTCGAGCCGTTTCGACGCCACCGGTGAAACTAATTCGATCCACCATTGGGTGACTGGTGAGTGCTTTGCCACATGGATCGCCGAAGCCGGTTACCACATTAAACACGCCGGGAGGAAAACCGACTTCCTCGATCACCTTAGCGAACTCGAGCATGGGCGCCGATGCGTGTTCCGACGCCTTCAATACCACGGTGTTACCGGCCGCCAATGCCGGGCCGATCTTGACCGCCACCAAGAACAACTGCGAATTCCAGGGCACGACCGCTGCGACAACGCCTAATGGTTCGCGGATAGTCATGGCCCACATATTTGGCTTATCGATGGGTAAGGTATCGCCGTGGACCTTGTCTGCGAGTCCAGCGTAATAGCCGAAAAAGTCGGAAATGTACTTTGCTTGCCAACGCGTTTCGGTTAAGAGCTTCCCGGTATCCACCGACTCGGTACGCCCTAGCTCTTCAGAATGCTCAGCCAGGGTATCTCCAAGCGCGCGCAGCAATTTTCCTCGTTGGGTTGCATTCATGCTGGGCCACGCGCCTTCAGTAAACGCGCGGTTGGCGGATTTCACGGCGCGATCCACGTCCCCAGCGGTTGCCTCTGGAATCAGCGCCCAAGCATCTCCGGTGGCGGGATTGATGCTCTCGAAGGTTTTGCCACTCTCAGAGTCGACCCATTTGCCATCGATAAACATCTGGTATCGCTTGAGCTCAGTCATGTTTCCTCCTTCGTTGCTTACTATTGCGCCGCCGCAGCGCGCACCTTTGCGCCCCTCACCCGCGGCAAGACCTCTTCATTGAACAATTTGAGACTGCGCATGATCTTGTCGTGTTGAAGTCCAGGGAAACTGGTTCCCACAAGGAGGGTCTGTAGATTCAACTCCTGCCGCATCTCCTCTATGCGTTCGGCCACATAGTCCGGCGTACCAAAGAGCAAATTGCGCGGATGCAGCCACTCATAGGTCAGCGCGTCAAGCTTACCGCCCGGAGTAGACGGATCGAGCTTACCTCCAGGCGGCAGCGATTCACCTGGGAGTAACATGTTGCCCAACCCACGGAAGTGACAGGTCCAATGGAAATAAGCAAGCACTGCTTCACCCGCCTCGCGTTCCGCCTGTTCCATAGAATCCGCCACATATACATCGCGCAACACGCCCAAACCTTCGCCCAACGGCATATCGCGACCTTCCGCTTTGGAACGCTCCTCACGATACAACTCGAAACGATTTTTTAATTCAGGAACCGTAGGTTGCCAAAAGAGGCCCTGAATCTTTTGACTCGCTGCCCATTTGATCGACGGCGGCGTGTCGATTACCTGCGAGATCGGGGGATGAGGTTTCTGGTATGGCTCGGGAATTACTGCCACGCCCGTGATCTGCGCCGTCTTCATATCCATGAACTCGGGGGTGTGCGGACTCAGCCGATGGCGCCACTCTAGCCCCGGATAGGGAAACTCATAGAACTTGCCTTTATGACTGAAAAACTTGTTACTGAGCGCCTTCAGCAAGATCTCATAGGTTTCTTCGAACAGCGCTCTATTGGTCGCGCTGTCGCGCACATCTGCGGTCGGGTTGAGATTCATTGCTTCCCGTGGGTAGATGCCTCGCCCAATACCGAATTCCACCCGTCCTTTGGTGAGCTGATCCAACAGTGCAATGTCTTCAGCCAAACGCAATGGATGCCAGTAAGTGATGATATTGGCGGCCTGGCCGATGCGAATTCGGCTAGTGCGCGCGCCGATATCTGAACTCACCATCAAGGGGTTAGGGATAACCTCGTAACCCTCGTGTCCAAAATGATGCTCGGGAAACCAAATGACGTCCCAGTCGCTCTCCTCAAGATACAGCACGATCTCGCGGGTTTCGTCGAGCACCTGAGCCATCTCTTTCTTGAGGCCCAGATTGCCGGCGTTCATGAAATAGCCGAGTTTCATAGCGACTCACTCCTAAAGTAAAAAGGCGACAATTTTGAGATTCTATGCGATTTTTGTGGGTGACGTCAGACCGGCTTGTAGGCAATACATTCGATTTCCACCTTGACGTCCACCAAGAAATCGCTCACCAGCGCGGAACGAGCAGGTGGGTCCTGGGGAAAGTACTCACCGTAGACCTTGTTAAATCCGGGGAAGTCCTCGCGTGTCTTGAGCCACACCATGGATTTGACGACGTCGTCCAAGCCACAGCCGGCCTCCGACAAGGTGTCCCGAATCAGCTCGATGACCACCCGTGTCTGTTCCTCGATGCTGCCGTCAGTCATTACTACGCCGTCCTTCATTGGGACCTGGCCGGTCAAGAACACCAGGTCTCCAGCGCGTACCGCCTTTGACAGCGAAAGCTGCCTGTCATTGATGACGACTGGCCCTCCGATGATCTGCTTTTCTCGTAACATTTGGTTAAAGCGGACAGGTTTAATTTAATATTGCGAGTCACTTTGCAGTGATTCAGAGTAGGCACAACTATAGCCTTTCAGTCCATAATAAATAAATGTGTGTCCTTTAACCATGTCAAATCCGGATCAAGGTTACGATGCCATGGGCACTTACTATGCGCTCCACGCAACGGACACGCCAGCGGCTCCTGTGGTGTTGGTGCATGGTGTCGGCATGGATCACACCATGTGGGACAGACAAGTCCAAGAGCTTTCGCCGCAGTTTCAAGTGCTGCGCTACGATCTTCTGGGTCATGGCCGCACGCCGCACTCACCCGCGACCAAAGCAGTTGCGGACTTTGTCGCGCAACTCGTTGAACTGCTACAGCACCTCGCCATCGATCGTTTCCATCTAGTTGGCTTTTCTTTAGGCGGTCTGATCGCACAGAAATTTTGCGGGACGCAACCTGAGCGGTTGCTCAGTGTCACTTTCATGAGCACGGTCTATCAACGCACAGAGCAGGAGCTCGAGGGTGTTCGTGAGCGCCTAAGATTGACCGAAGCCGGCAACTTGAAAGCGATCGCTGATGCGGCCATTGAACGCTGGTTCAGAAAACCTTTTCGAGACAAACATCCAGAGCTCATGGCCCAGATCCACAAGCGCCTTCTTAACAACGACTTAAACGGTTACTTCACCGCTTATCGCTGCTTTGTGCAAGGCGATCCGGAAATCGGTGACGCACTGACTAAGGTCACCTGTCCTGCACTTGTCATCACCGGCGAGTGCGACGTGGGTTCGACACCGGCGATGTGTGAGCGTATGGCACGGGACCTGCAAAAACCTACGGTGAAGATACTACCCGGGCTGCATCATCTCGCCCCCGTTGAAGGGCCGGACGCCATGAACAAGGCGCTGCTTAGCTTTCTGAGCGCAGCTATCTGAGAAGAAGACTTGAACCTTGGCCGGTTGCAGGGCTAGCATCGCCTTTGAACAATTTTGCCACCAGTAGGATAGTGTCATGGGGTATCAGACCATAGATGTGCAACCACTGTCCGGTGCGCTCGGCGCCGAGCTGCTAGGTGTGGATCTCTCTGCCCCGCTGGACAACGCAACATTCTCGGACATCCACCAGGCATTTCACGAATACTTGGTCATATTCTTCCGTGATCAAAAACTGACACCACAGCAGCACTGCGATTTCGCCCGGCGCTTCGGTCAAATCGTGCCACACCCATACGTCCAAAGCCTCGAAGGCTATCCGGAGATCATCGAGATCGTTAAGCGACCGGACGAAGTGAACAACTGGGGCGAGACCTGGCACGCCGACATGACGTTTCGAGATGAACCACCGAACGCTGCGGTGCTGTACGCACGCGAGGTACCAGCGTCGGGCGGTGACACCCTATTCGCCAACATGTATTTAGCTTACGAGACCCTATCAGAGGGAATGAAGCAGATGCTCGATGGCCTTGAAGCAGTGCACGAGTCCGGTCGCTCGGGTGCCTTTTACGACAGTTACAAAGGCATGAAGCCAAAGCCTGCGGAAGCACTAGCAGCCACCCATCCTGTTGTTCGCACCCACCGCGAAACGGGAAGGAAGGCGCTGTTTGTGAACCGCGCCTTCACGCGATGCTTGAAGGACATGGCCGATGAAGAGAGTCGACCTATATTAGAGTATCTCTACCAACACTCGACGCGACCGGAATTCACCTGTCGCTTCCGCTGGAAAAAAGATTCCATCGCAGTGTGGGACAACCGGGTCACCATGCACAATGCATTGAACGATGATTTCAGCGCGCGACGCGGTGCCAACGGCTTCCGACGCGTCATGCATCGGGCCACCATTGCCGGCGAGCGCCCTGCTTAGAGGACTTTTTGCCCCGGCCACTGGCCTTACTAGTCGGGAAGCGCCATACGCAGCAACACGGTCACGTCCAAGGACAACAACTCGATATTACTTAGGTCGACAGTGCTACTTTCCTCCAGCGGCAGGACAGTGCTGTTTGATCGAGTGGATGCGACCAGTCTCACGGTCGTTTCAAAACTGCCAGCCTGGCTTCGTCGGTTGCTGTATCGAGGGCGTGTTTGAGCCGCAGGCAACCCGATTCGACTGACTCTGGCGGAGCGATGGTGAGCGGCGCGCCGAAAACGATCGCGACCCTGGCAAAAGGGTAGGGCAGATTAAACCCGTCCCAGCTGGCGAAGACTCTTTTTCTATTAGCGTCGAACGCGATGGGCACGATCGGACAACCCAAGGCCCGAGACATCTGGATCACACCGGGTTTAACCACAAATGGGGGTCCGAGCGGGCCGTCAGGTGTAACCGCGACAATTCCCTTGGACCGGAGTACATGCATCATCTGTTTCATTGCCTCAAACCCGCCCCGAGTGGTGGACCCTCTTATCAAGGCTTTGCCGAAAAGTTCGGCAACCTGGGCGACATACTCTCCGTCAGAGCTCGACGAGATCAAGCAATGAATGAGCTCCCCCTTTCGAATGATCGGCAATATGATTTGTCGGTTGTGCCAGAAGGCGTAGATGAACCCGGTGTTTGTTTCTTTCAACTTGTCCGGATGTTCCGATCCATGGACTGTCAGCTTGGACGTGGACGCTATGAGATGCAGGTACCCCCAAACAATTCGCGGAAGAACAACTGCCGTGATCTTGGCCAGGTAGGTTTTTACCATGCCGTCAAACCGAATCTTCTCGCCGTTCACTCGTTCGTTTACAAACACGTCTTCACATCAATATGTGAGGTTATAATGCCGCGCGGGTTCAAAGACGCCAGGTGTACGCGGCAGGTCAGGTTCGCGATGGTCCGGGTGATTGTGCTGACAAAACATTACGGTATGCGGATCGAAGTCTTCCTTTCACAGAGTACCTACAACCTGAATCGCCCAAGACAAGCGTGATCACATTTCTTTGTCCCATTGTTTTAGGGAGAGTAACAGTATATGAGTGATTATCAGTCGATAATGAAAGAGCTGGCAACGATTCTCGCAGAAAAAACGAAAATCAAACGCGAACGCCTGAAACCAGATCTACATCTCGCAGACAGTGGGCTGGATTCTTTCGCCCGCATAGAACTGGTTCTGGCTCTGGAAGAGCGATTTGGTTTTGAGCTGTCCGATAGTGAGGCCGCAGATCTGTCTACCGTAGACGATCTGGTCAAAGTGATCTTGCGGACGCAGGCAGACGCAACCAAACCATCTTGATGGGCGCTGGAACATGAGCTTTGCGGCTTCCAGTCTTGTTGATGTGATGCTGCATCACGTTGATGGGGAACAACCAAGCGGGATGCACTTTTGGAACACATCGACTCGCAGCTATGAGACGATTTCGTATACGGAACTAGTCCAACGGTCTTTCGCTTTTGGGGCCAGGTTGATCGACAACGGTCACACTCCGGGGACGGTCTGCTTGATAGCGTGCCACTCTCCGTACGCGACACTGATTGCATTTTACGGGGCGATATCCGTGGGTGTCATTCCCATGATCTTTCCCATGCCAAAGGCGTTGGGGAGCCACCAGGCTTTGGTGGAAAGGATCCGTTACTGGGGTTTCAGGTTCAGCAAACCGGTGGTGTTGGTGCTGGAAGACAACCTCAAGGAAAAATTCCACACAGAGATTCCCGATGGGATGTCTACTCTTCGCCTGGGTGATTCCCCCCAAGGTGATTGGCCTAGCCGGCAGCGCCCTGCCGTCGATCACGCACCGGATGGCGGAGACGTCGCGTTGTTCCAGACCACCAGTTCATCAACGGGCGATCACAAGGCTGTTGCGATCTCACACGGCAATGTCTTGTCCAACGTTTACGGCATAAGGGCAGCAGTAGGTATGGAGGACAGCGAAAAGATGATCACGTGGCTGCCGCTGTTTCACGACATGGGGTTGGTGGGGGCGGTGCTGTTCAGTTTTTGCAATGCTTATCCTTTGTACTTGATGACCCCCACCCAGTTCATCAAGCGACCGGTACTCTGGCTGAGGGGCATGCATGAGCATCGCTGCACCATTACCACGGCTCCCAACTTTGGTTATGACTATTGCTCGAGGTTGATCGCCGACAAGGATGCGGACTCGCTTGATCTGTCTTGTATGAAACATTTTTTCATGGGCGCGGAGCCCATTCGGGAGTCCACCATACTGTCGTTCTGTGACAAGTTCGCATCGACCGGAGTCGCCCGCAAAATGATACGGCCCGCATACGGTTTGGCGGAGTCAACCATCATTACCACCATCTCACGACCGGACACCGAGGCACGATTCGTTTATTTGAATCCGGACTGCATAGAGATCGGCCAGGAGGTAAGTGTGTTCGGTAGTTCCGGTGCCGATACGCTGATAATCGACACCGGTGCGTCGGACGGCCATGTTGCTATGTGCACCGCGGGAGTCCCGATCGCTGGCATGCAGGTAAGACTGGTAGACGAGGAGGGTGTACCCGTCGCCGGCGACGGCCGCGCCGGCGAGATCGTTGTGAAAGGAGATTCCGTTGCGCTCGGATACGTGGAGGGAGGACAACATTCAATCGTTCGTTTCAATGAGCAAGAAGTCCACACCGGCGATATGGGTGTGATGCTGGGCGGGGAACTGTTCATCATAGAAAGAATCAAGAACATCATCATCCGCAACGGTGAAAATTTTCTGGTCAGTGCGATGGAGCAGCGACTGGCCGATCTTCTACAGATATCCCATGAGAACGTGGCTGTGTTCGATTCGGATATCTATGACCCTTCTAGCGATATCGTGGTGTTGATCGAAAAGCATCAGGGGTTGATCAGAGAACGGATCGACCCGCTGCTGGCCAGTCTGCCCCAGGAGAACTTTCCCATAGACGTGGTTTTGTTCAGCCGGACCAGGGCGATTCCCAGGACGACCAGCGGAAAGAAAAGACATTTTTTTTGCCGCAAGCTGTTTAAGAACGATGAGCTTGAGTTCCAGCAGAAGATCGAAGTGACCCCGGATAAGATTGCGGCGGCATCACAGCGAGCACCCGGCGCCGGGCTTTAGTCAAAGCCGGGGTACCCTCGTTTTCTTAAGTCAGTGTCAAGCCAGGCCGCTCCGGTCAGTTCATCAATGAGCCCCGACGTGATACTTGAAAAACCACATTGAACGCAGGTCTGCTGGTCGCCTTGTCAGGTACTCTGGCGTCGATCCGTGCTGTCTTTATCTAGGGACGTCGATCTTGCGCAGTGTGACGCGATGGAGGTCCAGTCCGCCGACTTCGAACATGTAGGCCATCAACCGCAGGTATTGCTCGAACTTACGGCTTTCCGTCTCTCCTTTGAGCGCGACGGCCTGGTCCCGGTGTTTTTTCAGGTTCGAATACCAAGCCCTCAAGGTACGGCGGTAGTCGTCCCGATCATTCCGCAAACACACCACTTCAAACAAGCGATCGGCGCCTTTTGCCAGTTCGAACAAGCGCGGCGTATCCGTTTCTGGAAAAATTTCCTTGGCGATGAACTGATCGAAGTCCTTCTGTAGAGAGTTTCCATAAGCCACTGTTTGCAGAGACATCCACCCGCGCGATCTCAACCAGCCGTGGCACTTTTTGAAAAAATTGCGGTAAACCCGGACTTTTTCATCGCTGTCCAGCCCCAGTTTTGCGAAGTGCTCGAATGCTCCGATGGATATAATGGCATCATAATCACCGTCCGCAGCTCTATGGTCCTCCCAGCTTTTTAGCTCCACTTCGATCCTGGGGTCGTTGTTTTTGTCCTCGATCCAGTCCATCTGACTTTCACTCAGAGTGAGCCCGGTAGCCGATTCAACGTTGTTTGTTGTTACCAACCTGTTCAGTACACCACCCCAGCCACAACCGATGTCCAAAACGCGTTGCCCATCGCGCACCCGGGCCTGTTCTATGTGGTAATCGATCTTACGCAACTGGGCAGCATCGAGCGTTTGCTCCGGGTCGTCCGCATCCCACATAGCACATGAATAGGTCATGGTTTGGTCCAGCCACAATTGGAAATAATCATTACCGGTCCCATAATGATGTTCGATGGCTTCGGTGGATGCCCCCATGTCTTTTTTGGTGTTTTCGTTCATTCAACGCCCCGGGTTTTCGGTGATTTTGCTATTGCTAACTATCAAAGACAAGGCATATCGGGCGCGACGTTTGCCTTCGACAACAGGGAGTGAAGAAACTAATCATACAGCCTGATACACGTACCTTTAAAATACGTTGGGGTACTGGTGAATGTTGAGATTGAGCGCACTGCCAAAACGCTGAATCAGGATCACGGCACCGGTCTTTGCCGTTGTGCGGGTCAGACTGGCTTTATGAATCAGATGCGGCCCGGCTCTTGTCACACTAGATCTAGGTCGGTGCGTAGAAGCGCAGATAAATCCGCCAACCTTTTTCTTCTCGATTCCATCGGGCGCCTAGCCGCTACTTCAAACAATACTTGTCTGGACATCATTGGCATCGCGGTCATGATGGCTCGAGTGAAGTGATATATCGCGCGGCTAGTTCGATGCGGGTAAGTCCATAGGTATCCCCATCCCTCACGTGCTGTCTTTTACAAAACCGCGCAGCAATCGGATTCCCAGCCACAGGAACAACAGCGGAAACACCACCGTTTGCAACAGGAACACCACGATCAAGTGAATAATGTGCTCGCTGGCACGCGCGAATCGGTCCTTGTATTGGGCAATGCGCGCATCGACGTCGAAATTTTCGGAGGCGCGGTCGTACCAGCGCTCCAGCCGGCCGAGCATTCCGCTATTCTCATTTGAATCGGCGTCGCCTTTTTCGGCTTCCTGCAAGGCTTCGATCTCGTCCCGCGTTTGCTCCAGCGCTGCGTAGGACGCCTGGTAGCGGTCGGCCAGAAAGGCTTCGTACACGGCATCGTTTGCCAGCACCATCACCGGCACGGCAAAGCGGACGAAGAGCACCAGCATCGCCACCCGCAGGGCCAGATCACGCCAGCCGCCCTTGAACCAGCCCGGTCGCCAGATTACTACCAACAACGTCGCCACAGCCATTAACAATACCGCCTGAACGACCGACGCCGTACCGATACTGATGAGTACTTTTTGCGCCCCCAGGGAGGTACTGGCGGCCAGCATAATCCAGGAAAAACGCTCGATGAGATCATTAACCGGGTCGAATACCTCGCCTGGCGTGAGGATCACCCCGACGCCGGCAGGTTCGATGGCGATTTCGGTGCCCTGGACAACGGACACGATGGCGTTGATACCGCGGACCACCGCAAAGGTGACCAGCGCCCGCTCGAAAGCAGCATCTACCGGTTTTGCCGCGTGTCGGTCAAGCGGCTGCGTGAAGCCGGTCAGGAGTGCCGCCGCCAGGAACGCGGTCAGGAACCAGCGGGTTTTTGGATTGGGCATGGGTGGACTTGTTAATACGGAAATTATCTAAGCGCGATTCAACGCTTGACCAGAAAACCGCCCGGTCGAGATTTCTCCCCGATTGCATCGATTCGCGAGTATAGGAATTATAAACTACGTGTTTTC
>Ga0224508_10003676_pt1 | contig 12661 bp, 9 predicted proteins | sample SF_Jan12_sed_USG_4_FD_170157 | JGI IMG/M metagenome (GOLD analysis project Ga0224508, IMG submission 170157) | Sediment microbial communities from San Francisco Bay, California, United States - SF_Jan12_sed_USGS_21 | ecosystem: Environmental > Aquatic > Marine > Sediment | place: USA: California...
AATCGGAGTCTGTCAATACAGATAACAGTTCCTTCCTGGATCTTATCTGGCAACCTAATAAAAAGCTAAACATCTCCCTGAAAAATGAACGCTATTATTTTGGCAATCTGTCCGCAGCTAGATCATTCTATTTCTCTGATCTGGAAGCCAGGTATAAAGCAATCCCAAATAAACTTACACTGCATTTTTTAGCACCTAATATTTGGAATACAGATACATTTAGGAACTACTCGATCAACGAAACGGGATTTAACAGCTCAACTTTTCGCTTACTGCCCCGCTATTTCTTCCTTAAAGTCGATTACCGGTTTTAATAATATCGTATTCCTACCATTGTACAGGAGGTGCGCCATTTGCAGAAAGGATCTCATTGACCTGGCTAAAATGCTTATTTCCAAACCATAATCCTCTGTTAGCGCTTAAAGGTGAAGGATGACCGGATGTCAGGATATGGTGCTTGTCGCCATCTATCAAAGAAGCTTTCTTCTTTGCAAAGCCACCCCAAAGCAAAAACACAAGGCCTTCTTTTTCGGTTGAAAGTGTTTCGATCACGGCATCAGTAAAGCGCTCCCAGCCTTTTCCCTGGTGGCTTCCGGCCTGGTGTGCCCGTACTGTCAGCGTAGCATTAAGTAATAATACTCCCTGCTTGGCCCATCGTTCTAAATTCCCACTTTCGGGATAAGGCACCTTCATATCGGTCTCAACTTCTTTAAAAATATTCATCAAAGAAGGAGGAAACGGGATACCATCCCGAACAGAAAAACACAAACCGTGCGCCTGACCAGGACCATGATATGGATCCTGCCCTATAATAACGACTTTAGTTTGATCAAAAGGAGAATGCTCGAACGCAGCGAAGATCTCTTTCCCGGGCGGAAAACAACGTTGTGATTGGTATTCAGCTTTTACGAACTGCGCAAGCTCTGCGAAGTAGTCCTTATCAAATTCATGTGATAAGCGGGAATTCCAGCTAGGGTTAATTCGTACATCCATACAAGCTATAAATCTGACTTAAAAGTAGCCGATTTACATATCTGAAACAAATGCTAAATGCTAATCAGAGAACTGGGTCTGAACCAGTTGATTTTGGACTAGCATATCCTGGTTTTCTCGCTTGAGAAGGTTTTCAAGATAGGCCTTCACCTTCTTATTGTTACCTAATTCATTAGCTATGGTAGCCCAAACAATGGCTTGCGCTAACTGGTTCTGATATTCGAACCAAACTGCCAGGTTGTGGCAGGCACGTTGTTTTATTTTTTGATTGGGATTGTTTACTTCCTGTTCCCAAAGCTGTTTTACTTTATCCCATTCTTCATCCAATGCATGTGCATGCGCTTTCTCGAAGGTGGGCGAACCTTTACTATAGTATTCACGTGCGATCTTGCGCTCCATAGGTTTCAAACGCGAGCCGTAATGTGTGCCGCTCTTTTTACTTTGATAAACGACATCATCATATCTGGAACCTAGATTTTCCATGGCCCTTACCGGAGTTAAACCCTGGCCTACAGAAACAATCTCTTGCTTTGAAGAGAATTCGTCCAGGATCTTCTTACTCTTGGGCTCATAAATACGCCACCCATTCTCTATCAAGGTTTCAACGGTAACCTCATGTCCGCGGACTTTGTTCTCTACCCGGATCAGGTCTAAGGCCAAATAGGAAGTCTTTTTTAGTCTGACCTCAGTGTCTGTCTCATAATTCGCAAGTGCAAAAATGGCATCAACTTCGTAAGTTTCACATAAATTAGCAATGCTTTGCCATGCCACCTGCATGGACTCTGTACCCAGTCCGACTAGAATTTCTGGTGTTTCGGTGATCAGTACCACTTTGTCAAATCGGGCATCGGCTTGTAGTGTTTCCTGTAATCCTTCTAATGCAGCGGTCACCCCACTTTGGGCCAATTTGCTGTCTTGCTTTCTATAATGAGCTGTTAGTTTATCTTTTGAACTTGCGTCAACTTCGGGATTACTGCTATTTATAATTCCAATCCGACCCAATTCTTGTTCAAGATTAATGGCAGCCGGTTCCATTGCCGTAATTTCCAAATTACTTGTAGCCCCGCATGAGGATAATAACCCCAATACCAATAGCCCAAGTATATTCTGTAGACTCCGTTTCATGCTAATTATGATTTGATATGATGCTTTGACGCACATCACCCACATATTTCTATTATTTACACGTTTTTTCGGGCGGAATATTGTTCTAAAGCACTTTAAATGTTGTCAATACCACTGTTCTGTTCATTTATTGAAGTCTTTGTCCAAATTCAGAAGCTTATCTCAGTACATTTTTTAAGAAATCGCCCATAATCCCTACCTTTGCAGGCACCCGATAGTAATCATGTATATCCCTGCAAAAACACTTTCTGATCTTGAATTTCCGGTAGTCTTAGAGCAGCTAGCCGCGCGTTGTATTACAGAAGCAGGTGCGCAGGCAGCAGCTAAGATCGCACCGTTTGAGAAAGAAGAGCAGATTCTAAACTCACTTGGGAAAACAAAGGAATATCTCGATTCCTTCGAGCTTGATACTGTCATACCAAATCACGGATTTGATCCTATTGATAATGAACTCAGATTATTGGCTATCGATAATACTTCCCTTGAAGTAGACGGATTCCGGCGGATTTCAGGCATTTGTCAGACCGGAAGCTTGCATCGAAAATTCTTTAAAAAACAGAAATTAATATTTCCCCTTTGGTCTAAAGAAACTGCTACCCTTGAAGATGCAAAACCCCTTGTTGATGAGATCAAAAAAATCATTGACCGTTTTGGCGAAATACGGGACGATGCTTCTCCTGAACTCAAGGAGATCCGCAAGGCCATTCAAAGTGTTCGAGCCAAACTAAATCAAAGCTTCGCCTCTGCTTTGAGCAGATATAAGGCACAGGATTACCTAGATGAGATCCGGGAGTCAACCGTTGATTCAAAAAGAGTCCTGGCAGTCAAGGCGATGTATCGCAAAAAAGTCAAGGGAAGCGTACTTGGGGCTTCAAAAACAGGCAGTATTGTATTTATTGAGCCTGATGCAGTTATGCAACATAGTCGCGCATTGAATAACCTCATTTTTGATGAGCAAGAAGAGATTAGGCGTATTCTAAAGGAGCTAACTGAATATATTAGACCGTTTGCTCCCCTGCTCGTGCAGTATGTATCCTTCCTGACTCAGATGGATATCTGCAGCGCCAAGGCCAAGTACGCTAAAGAACTCAATGCCATATTGCCGGAGATTAATGATGAAAAAAGAATATTCCTCAAAGATGCCTACCATCCCCTGCTCTATTTGAGTAATAAGCAGAAAAAAGAAAAGACCTGGCCGCAAACCCTGGAATTCCATCAGGAAAACAGGATACTCGTTATTTCGGGTCCAAATGCCGGTGGAAAAAGCATTACCTTAAAAACAATAGGACTTCTGCAACTCATGCTTCAGAGTGGGCTTTTGATCCCCGTGCATAAAGACAGCTCCCTGTGTTTCTTTAGCAATATTTTGAGCGATATTGGTGATAATCAGTCTATTGAAAACCATCTGAGTACGTATAGTTACAGACTTCAAAACATGAAGAGGTTTCTTCAGAAATGCACACGGAACACTTTATTTCTTATCGATGAATTTGGAACAGGTAGCGATCCTGAACTGGGAGGTGCCTTGGCCGAAGCTTGTCTGGAAGTGTTTTACGATAAAGGTTCCTATGGGGTTATAACAACTCATTATGCCAATTTAAAGCTATTGGCGGATGAATTGCCACATGCTACCAATGCCAATATGCTATTTAATTCAAGTACGCTGCAACCCACTTTTCAATTGCAAACCGGGCAGCCTGGCAGCTCGTTTACCTTTGAAGTTGCCCAACAAATTGGGATTCCCTACAGTCTTATCAACAAAGCAAAGAAAAAAATAGAACGAGGTAAAGTCCGTTTTGACGCTACTATTGCTAAAATGCAAAAGGAACGCAACAAAATGGTAAGAACCGGGTCGCAAATGCAGAAGGAAGAGGCCAAGGCGCGGGAAGAATCGCAGAAACTAAATACACTTAATGCCAAATTAAAAGCGAAATTGGAGAGTTTTCAGGAATTATATGACCATAATCAACGTATGATATTGCTGGGGGATAAAGTGGATGATATCGCCTCTAAATACTATAAACACAATAAAAAGAGACAACTGGTATCCGAACTCCTCCACCTGATCGAAACTGAGAATAGTAAACGGGCTAAAAAACCCAAGCAACCCAGCCCAAAAAAGCAACTTAATAAAAAAGTAGTAGCCAAAACCATAGAAAAAGAGATCCAGGTTATCCGCAAACAGAAAGCAAAAGCCAAACCTGCTAAACCCAAACCAAAGCCAAGGCCAGTCTTTGAAATAGGTGATCGGGTGCGCATGCTCGAGGGAAAAGCGGTTGGTAGTATAGATAGCCTTGAAAAAAATAAGGCCGTTGTGAATTACGGTCGGTTTATAACAAATGTTAGTGTTGATCAATTAGAACTTGTTCAACGAAAAAAGTAGCCCCGATGAAATACCAAAAGCAGATCATCCTATTCGATGGTGTCTGTAATCTTTGTAATCGACTTGTTCAATGGGTCATTAAAAGAGACAAGCATGACACTTTTCGATTTGCCCCATTGGAAAGCAAAATAGGACAACAATTTTTACAGGAACACAATCTAAGTACTGACGAAACAGATACTATTGTACTAATTCAACCCTTCGCAGGACATTCTACGAAATCTAATGCTGTGCTTAAGATAGGCAGGTCATTTGGTGGAATATACCGGGTGCTTTTTCTTTTTCAGTTACTGCCGGTTTTTTTAAGAGATCCGATCTATGATTGGGTTGCCCGAAATCGCTATAAATGGTATGGGAAGCAAGATAGGTGCATGGTGCCAACTGCCGAGCTTGAGTCGAAATTCCTCGAGGAGATCATTTCAGATTCCGAAGAATAAAATCGAGCGTTTTGTTGCTGTTTTCGTCTTGCTCAAAAGCGTAATTCTTATGAATAATTGGTGCTAGTAAGCCAATTTCTTCTAAGTATTTGATACTGTCCAGATAGTCGATCGATACTTTTCCGCTAAGCAAAAGATCGAGAGACAGGCCGGATTTATACAACTCATACACCTTTTTTAATCCGCTCAGATAGAGTCTGTCTTTTGTAAAACCACCACCCCTATGCGCTCTTAAGGTAATACTAAAAGCCTCATTGCGATTGAGTTTGTATTGATTATGGATCATGTCAAAAGTAGTCCTGAAGTCGTAACCTTTACTTAAACCATCTGATGCTAAAACCCTATAAGACAATTCTTTAAGTCTCTTCAGAGTTAAAGCGCCACTTTTGTATTCACTTAATACAGAAAGACCTTCCTGGGTTTCGACATTCTTTGGGAAGCCATTGGCAAATATTTTCAGCGGTTGGGCTAATCCGTTAAAAGATGTGACCAGGTGAACCCCAACCTCATGATTAGCCAGCGTAAGCAGTTGGTTTTGGCTAAACATGGCATTCCTTTTCAGTAGCAGGGTTTGCGTAATATTACTCACCATGGCGTCTGCTGCTATGTGCGTAGCGAACTTGACCTGTAGTGGAAAATCATAGGCTTTGGCAAAATCTTCAAAATAAGCCTTGGCCTCTTCGCCTGTAAAAATCTTTTCCATCTCAGGCCCCAATGGTTCATCTTCGAAATGCAAAATATAGCGTGCATTTTCAACATCCTTTTCCGTGGGCGTCCCGTAGACCCGAAGCGAATTATAATAGAATTCATCTTTGGTGCCAATAGTGCTAATGCACTGAACCATATTGGAATAAAAATAGATTACATCGCGATACAGCTCTTCTAATTGCGGATCCGTAAGTCGGTCTGGGCGTTGAGAAAAGAAGAGTCGCTGTAGTTTAAGCGGGTCAAATTTTATTTTAGGATACTTAAATTGAGGCTCTTCATTGAATTTGGATGCGAAGAATCGTTGTTTTTCTTTCTCAATGTTGATCGGGTTCACAGAACTGAGGAGTTCAATCGGCCGGACAAGCCTATCCAGGTTGGAATCTATCTCAAAGACTTTAGCATGTTGCTTCCTAAGTTGAGATTTTGTAGAATGTTGCCTCATAGATCTGCTTGCTGAAATTCCCTGGCCTGCAAAGGTATCAATTCTTTTAATTGTGATTCCACAGCAGCGACAACTTCCGGATAGATAGTTCCTTCAAGTTCATCGCAATATATTTTAGCGATCTCAGTTGCCAGAACCAGGGTGTTGGAAAAAGTTCCTGATATATAACGTAGAAAGAAACCATTTCCTTGAAAAGTGTCATTGATTTTTGCAGTTGATCGTTTCCCATTGGGCAACTTCATTTCAGATAGTTTTACCCGCCAGGATTCAACTATGGATCCAAACCGTTCATTATCAATATTGAGTGTTCCAAGATTCCAGGTAGGTACTTCCCTATCCCATCGAACCCAATTATAACTGTGCATATCAAATACGATGCACTTTTCAAATTTCTGTTCCAGGGATTCAACAAGTGCATGAACTACCTCATAAAATATGCGATGTTTTGTGAGGCTTAGGTCATATTCTTCTTTGGAAAGAGGCTCCTTCCAGAGTTGTTTTCCCCAGGCGTCGGTATAAATCGCGCCATCCGGTGAGCGGTTAAGGTCGTATTCAAACCGACTGTCGCATCCGGCGATCACAATGGGCATTGTGCGTACCATTTCTCTCGTACAGGGATCTTCTTCATACCAGCGTTCGTATTCTGTATGCAGGCAATTTTCCCATAAGGATCTCCGAAACTGGTGTCCATCGTGAACGGCGCCACACATATAAGGCACATATTCTTTAATAGAGATAGTAAAGGAGTAATCTTCAGCTACGGCTTCAAAGATCTCTTCAGACTTGATCTTTTTAATGATCTCCGCAGCGGCTAATCTATGCATTCTCAACTTCGTTTCGTAATCGTGATCTACGGTCGAATGCCTGAAGTTTGTCTAGTACCCGGCTTTCTACGAAATCAATCACCTTGGACTGTATTTTGGTTTTGTATACCTTATTCATATACGTAACACCTCCGGGCGACATCACATTTACTTCCACCAATTTACCTCCGATCACATCTATCCCAACAAAGTACAACCCATCTTTAACCAGTTTTGGGCCAATCTGCTTACATAGCGAACGCTCTTCTTTAGTCAAAGTGTGCTTGGCCACTGACCCGCCGGCGGAAACATTGGACCTATGGTCTTCACTTCCGGGGATACGGCGCATAGCACCAATGGGTTCCCCATTGAGCAATAGGATCCTCACATCCCCTTTATCTGCGCCTTCTATATATTCCTGAAGGATCACATAGTTAGAACTCCCATCAGGATTCGTGACATAAAAATCGAGCAAGGATTTAATATTATTCATCGCCGATTTTTCAATTAGGATAACTCCGGAGCCTCCAAAACCATTCAGAGGTTTTAGGATCATTTTATCGGCTTTAGATTCTTTTACCTGTCGGACCAAATACTCTTTGTTCTTGGATACATGGGTTGCCGGAATAATATTGCTATGGCTGTCTCCAAAGGCAGCTGTATATAACTTGTTATTTGCCTCACGTAATCCGCGTAAGGAATTAACAATAAAGACATCATCTTTGACTGAATCAAGAAAGTTCAGCATAATCGGATCCAATGGTGGATTGGCCCGCATAAAGATCACATCAAAGCCTGCCAATGGCAGCATTTCTTCACGAATGTCTGCTTGCTTATAAAAGCTTTTTAAGTTTGCAGGTACTTTTTCCATACGATTGATCACAGTACAGAAGGCGTTAGTAACACTGTTCCTTATAGTAAGGTTAGCAGGGGTACATAATGCAACTCCATGCTTGCGCTTGACACATTCATGGATGAATGCCAGGCTAGTATCATTAGCTGCATCAATTTCTTCCCACGGATACATTAAAAAACAAATATTCATAAGAGACTTATTTTACTTCTTCGTAATAATCATCCCAATCTTCAACTTTGGGATCCCCAAGTTTGCCAACAGATTTCGCTACTACCATGGATACTGTGGCATCTCCTGTGACATTGATCACAGTCCGACACATATCCAGGGGTCTGTCTACAGCAAAAATGAGTGCTAATCCAATAGCTAATTTATCCGCCGGAAATCCGATCGATTCCAGGACGATTACCAGCATCACCATTCCGGCCCCGGGAACAGCGGCAGAACCTATTGAGGCCAGCAAGGCTGTTAATACAATGGTTAACTGATCGCCTAGGGTCATATCATGTGCCAGCGCCTGTGCAATAAAAACAGCTGCAACGCCCTGGTATAAACTGGTACCGTCCATATTAATAGTCGCCCCTACAGGTAAGACAAAACTGGAAACTTCTTTATCTACTCCAATATGCTCTTCAACGCGCTCCATCGTAACAGGCAATGTTGCTGCACTGGAACTGGTTGAAAAAGCCAGCAACTGTGCCGGACTTATTTGTTTCAGGAACCAAAATGGATTTTTCTTGGTATACGTAGCTACAACAATGGTATAAAATACGATCATCAAAAAGAGTCCCAGGACTACAACCCCGGCATAGCGCAATAGGGCATACAACAAATCGGGGTCCCCCGAAGATGCCACTACATTGGCTAATAGGGCAAAAACAGCATAAGGAGCTGTTAGCATGATCAGGTCCACCATTTTGAGCACCACATAATTCAGTGCATCAAAGAAATGCTTGAGAGGTTTGGCTCGTTCCTCGCCGATCAGCAGCATAGAAATTCCTAAAAACACAGTAAAAAAGATCACCTGCAACATCAGCTTGTTATCACTTAATGCTCCAAATACATTGTCCGGAACCATGTCTTCTATAAAGCCTAAGGGGCGTTCACGTTGTTTGGATGCTTCTTCAAGTTTGGATGTAACGGCCGTATCTGTAGCATATGTCTCTGTTAATTTTGTGATCGTTTCTTCCGATATGCCATTCCCGGGCTGCATAATGTTCACCAGGATCAGACCGAGCGAAATCGCAACGACTGTGGTCACCACATAGATCCCCATGGTCCGAAATCCGATCTTTCTGAATTTAGAAATATCCTTCAGGTCTGAGATCCCTTTAACTAATGAAGCCAGGATCAAAGGAATAGCGATCAATTTGAGCAGTTTGACAAATATATTTCCAAAAGGATTGATCCAATCCTGCACGAATTCCCTGCCCCAGTCCGGATAAGTCATCACAAATCCGAATACCAGGCCTAAAAGCATGCCTATTAAAATCTGCCAATGAAGTTCAAGCTTGCGCATATACTTTATTTTAAGAAGAAAGATAGTGTTTTGACATGATAAGCCGTATGCCTCTGGTTTAGATTCTTGAAGTGCGATTCAATAACATAAAATCGGCCAGGACTAAAGCAGCCATAGCTTCAACAATAGGCACTGCACGAGGCACAACACATGGATCATGCCGACCTTTGCCCTGTGCTTTAACATTATTCCCTGCCTTATCTATTGTATCATATTCCTGTAATATCGTGGCTACAGGCTTAAAAGCAACATTAAAATAGATATCCATACCATTGCTGATCCCACCCTGGATCCCACCACTAAAATTTGTTTGTGTACTGCCATCCGGATTAAATGCATCATTGTGATCGGAGCCCCGCATCCGGGTCCCGGCAAATCCGCTACCAAATTCAAAGCCTTTTACTGCATTAATAGACAGCATGGCCTTACCTAATTGGGCGTGCAGCTTATCAAATACCGGTTCCCCAAGTCCGATGGGCAGGTTTTTGATGACACATGTAATAACACCCCCAATGGTATCTCCCTCTTTACGCACTTCCTTAATATGAGCCTCCATGGCCTGGGCCGTATCTGGATCCGGACAGCGAACAGGGTTGTTTTCAGCTTTGCTTAGATCCAATGATTCCCAATTTTTTTCCAGGCTTATGTCTCCTGCCTGGGTAACAAAGGCCTGAATGCTAACTTCTGATAAGAGTTGTTTTGCAATGGCACCTGCTACTACTCTGCAAGCCGTTTCACGGGCAGAGCTTCTGCCACCGCCGCGATAATCGCGATCCCCATATTTTTTGTCATATACGAAATCGGCATGACTGGGCCTGTATGTGTCCTTAATATGGTCGTAATCTTTTGATTTGGGATTGTCATTCTGAATCTGAAAGCCAATGGGTGTTCCTGTCGTCTTTCCTTCAAAAATTCCAGAAAGAAAAGCTACCTGATCAGATTCTTTTCTTTGGGTTACAATAGAAGATTGACCCGGGCGTCTTCTGTCCAGGTCATGCTGGATCGAATCCATGTCCAGGCTTAGGCCTGCCGGGCAGCCGTCTATAATACCTCCAATAGCGGGGCCGTGAGATTCCCCATAAGTGGTTAATCTGAATAAGTGTCCAAATGTATTCCCCATGCGTTGCTTATTGGGCTTTCAGCCGCTAAAGATAGGAGTTAAATACGGTCGAAAAAAATCAAGGTGTTATTAGGCGATTAACTACTGCGCAATGCCTTCCGAAGGATCGTTGCCGGATGTTCTGCCGGCTTGCCTGTACCATCTAAAATCTGATGTCTGCAACTGGTTCCATTGGCCGAAAAGAGCGCCTTTCCCTCCTGGGCATCTATATATGGGAAAAGGACAAGCTGACCAACGTCCATACTTACTTCATAATGTTCTTTTTCGTAGCCAAAAGAACCGGCCATACCACAGCATCCTGAAGGTATTAAATGCACCTTATAATTGACGGGTAAGCCCAATGCACGTATGGCTATTTGCGGGTCAGATAAGGCTTTTTGATGACAATGCCCATGTACATGAACTACGCGTTCTTCAGTAGTGAATTGCTCAGATGAGATCCGACCTGTATCCAACTCAGATACCAGGAATTCCTCCAGCAAATAAGACCTGTTTTTTAATCGATTCACTTTGACAGGATCTATTCCAAAACGAGTGAATTCATCACGTAACGTCAAAATAGCTGAAGGTTCCAAACCAATTATGGGTCTTGAATCAGTAGCTTGATCAAGATCAGTGACTACTTTCAAAGCTGCAGACTTAGCTTCTGCCAGAAAACCTTTAGAGATCAAAGCTCTCCCAGAATCTCCATGATACAGTTCGATGGAATAACCCAAAGTAGTTAGCAGATCGATCGCATCTTTTCCAACCTGGATATCTTGAAATTGTGTAAACTCGTCAATGAATAATACAAGTTTACCCTTTGTATTATCTTCTTGATATACAAGTTTTTGTAGATGCTTATTAAAATTAAAACTTGATATTTTAGGCAGCTGTCTTTTCTGCGCTACGCCGTATATCGATTTGAAAATTCCCGCAGTCAGAAAACCCCTGTGCAGCATATTCACCAGGGGTGCAAATTTACTTCCGAGTCGATTTAATTCAGTTGAACGAGCAAATATGCGATCTCGGAAGCCATACCCATTGCTTTCCTGATACTGATATTGGAATTCTGCCTTAAGGGTAGCCACATCTACATTACTTGGGCACTCGCTTGCACATGCCTTGCACGAGAGGCAGAGATCAAACACCTCTTTAAGTTCTTGACTGTTAAAGCGGTTTTCTGCTGGTGAATGGGTTAATACTTCACGTAATGCATTTGCCCTGGCCCGTGTTGTATCGCGCTCATTGCGAGTGGCCTGGTAACTCGGACACATGGTTCCTGGCATGAGGTGACTTTTCCTGCAATCCCCGCTGCCATTACATTTTTCAGCAGCCCGCAGAATACCCTGACTATCGGTAAAATCAAAGAGCGTTTCTATTTCAGGTTCATTACGATCTGGATCAAAACGAAGAGCTTGATCCATTGGATAGGGATCTACGATCTTTCCCGGATTAAAAATTCCATTGGGATCAAAAGTTGATTTAATCTGGCGGAGGAGCTCATAATTGGCAGGGCCGATCATATATTCAATAAATTCTGCCCTTACTATACCATCGCCGTGCTCTCCGCTAAAAGACCCATTATATTTCTTTACTAATTCGGCTACCTTCGTTGTGATCTCCCTGAATAGTGCAACGTCCTTAGATCTTTTCAGATCTAGAATAGGTCTCAGGTGTAATTCCCCTGCTCCGGCATGTGCATAATAGACGGCTTGCTGATCATAGGAGGCCATGATCTCCGTGAATTCGCCAATATAGGCACTCAAGTCATCGATGGCCACTGCGGTATCCTCTATACAGGCGACCGCTTTTTTGTCGCCCACCATATTACCCAACAAGCCAAGACCGGCTTTTCTTAGTGTTATCGCCTTCTGAATATCATCCCCTCTCAAAACTGGTGCTGCATAGGATGCAGCGGTTTGCTCAAGTGTTTGTAGCACTCCTGCAACCTGCTTGTTCAATGCTTCTTCACTGTCGTCTTTTAGTTCCAGCATAAGTAGCGCCGCCGGATCCCCATTAACAAAGAACCGATTGGGTAGCTGTGTCCGATTATCCTTTGTGCAATCCAGGATCACCTTGTCCATCATTTCACACAAATAAAGATCGTGCTTCATGCTTGGCGCTACATCATTCAAACAGCCTTCAAGCGAATTGTAATGCGGAACGATCATGGCCGAATATGGCGGAGGCAGATCATCGAGCAGGACGGTGATCTCCGTAATAAAAAAGAGGGTGCCTTCACTCCCAGCGATCAATTTGCCCAAATTCAAATATGGAGATTCCCCGCCAAGCT
>Ga0224508_10003678_pt1 | contig 12654 bp, 7 predicted proteins | sample SF_Jan12_sed_USG_4_FD_170157 | JGI IMG/M metagenome (GOLD analysis project Ga0224508, IMG submission 170157) | Sediment microbial communities from San Francisco Bay, California, United States - SF_Jan12_sed_USGS_21 | ecosystem: Environmental > Aquatic > Marine > Sediment | place: USA: California...
GACATTCATCAGAATCGTCTCAACGCGGTTGCTCGACAGCTCAACGAGCGGCCGAGGAAGACCTTGGGTTATTATTCACCGGCGGAGAAGTTTAATGAGTGTGTTGCGTCGACCAATTGAAACCGCAACCCTAAGCAGACCCTGAAAGCTACTTTTAACTTTAATTCACTATCTTCTTCAACCCGGTGGCAAAACCAAGCCCTGCTTCGGTGTAAATATTGAATGCCAGATCAACTCCTATGTCTCTTAGTTCCTGCTCCTCGTCTGGAAACTTCGAGGTGGCGGCAATCCTGCCGTTATAGCCCATTTGCTGCAATCGTTTGGCCGCTGCCACGTTGGCTCTGTGGGAGGGCAAGGTCAGCATCACCCATTCCAGGCCATCAAGTAAACCTCTGGCCCGGGTCCAGAAGTCCGGATTGGTCGCATCACCGCTAATTACATGACGGCCAAGATCCTGATGATCTTTGGTTTTTGCCGGGTTTACTTCAACGCCGGCCATTTGATCGGGATAGTCATTTTCCATCGCCGTATAGGCGGCAGTTCCCATTCGTCCCATTCCAAAAATTACAATTTTGACATGAGCAAGATTGAGGTCCTGTTCTTCCGACAAACGCTTACCCCGTTCAAAAACCCTCAAACGTGCGCGCCAGTTCTGATATAGAAGATCGCGCACATTGACCAGGGATGCCGATAGAATGAAAGAGATCGACAAGGCGATAGCAAAAACCGCAAGCCATTCCTTTGGCAGCCAACCTGCCGATGCCGCCAGTGCGCCGACTATAAGACCAAACTCACTGTAATTGGCCAGATTCAGCGAGGTCCGCCAGGATGTGCTGGCACGCAGGTAAAAGGTGCTAAACAGACCAAAATAAATCGCTACTTTAAGCGGCAGGAAAGCGATAAAGATCAATGCGACCAGGAGTTCTTCCCAGCCTGGCAGCGCTGTCATACCGATACTCAGGAAAAAACCAACCAGGAACAAATCCTTGAAACTGAGCAGAGCCTTGGCCATTTCGTTGGCCTTGTTGTGACTGGCCAATAACATACCAAAGACCAGGGCACCGACATCACCCTTCATGCCTACCAGTTCAAAGACGTCCGCGCCACCCAGGGCCAGTACAATTCCGAACAGGACAAGTAACTCACCGTGCCCGGTCTTATCCAGAACCTTATGAAATAACGACCGTAGCGGGAACAACAACAACAACGAAATGGCCCATAAAGATGGAACTTTACCGACCGAAATTGCCAAGAATAAAACAGCGACAATATCTTGAATGACCAGCACGCCAATCGCCACCTGTCCGTGCTTGGAACTCATGGCGCCTAGTTCATCCAGTATCTTGATTGCGAATACGGTACTGGAAAACGACAACACAAAACCGATCAAAAAGGATGTTTTCAGGTCGAGATCAACGAATAGCGGCAAACCAAGTTGAGTTAACAACATCACCAGGGCCGCAAACATTAAAATTACTAGCCCCATATGAATACTGGCGACGCCCCAGACTTCCGCACGCGCCAATAACTGAGGCCTTAGTTTCAATCCGATAGAAAACAAGAGTATGGTAATACCCATGTCGGCGATCGTGTTTAAAAACTCATCAGCTTCGGCACCAAGGGCATGCAACAGGAAACCCGCCACCAGGAATCCAATTAGCGGCGGAAGGCCCACCATTCTCACCAGCAGACCAAAGATAAATGCGATGGCTATCCAAAGCGGATCGTTGGGATGAATGGAAAGTAAAATTGCATCCATAGTTTATTCGGCCTTATTGGATATGATATGTCGCGAGCTTGATTTTAATGCTCCGGTAACAGAATGAAAACACTATACAGTATCAGCAATTCCTGATTGTCGAATTGCAATCTACCAATGGCTGGTATTGGCCGAAGGTCGTCGCTTGTTTCTTTTAATTGAGTGTCTGCTTTGCGGAAGTTTCAGGTAGGATTTGGCTTACAGAACTACACGGAGGGATCGCTATGAGCCGCTTCACCGAACCATTGGTTGTCACGCCTTGCCCCGACGGTCACACCTGGATTTTGTTGTGTGATTTCGGCTATGAAATCGGTCAGGAGGGTAGCGATGATGTAATCGATGTTCCGATCGGGTTTTACACGGACTTTGCTTCTATACCCCGCCTGCTTTGGACTTTCCTGCCGCGATGGGGCAAGTACGGAAATGCAGCGGTTATTCACGATTATCTATACTGGGACCAGTCACGAACTCGTAAAGAAGCTGATGAAATCTTGCTTGAAGGTATGGTCGTATTAGGGATTGGTTATATCAAACGGTACACAATTTACTGGGCCGTCCGATTAGCGGGTTGGTGGGCTTGGTGGAGAAACCAGTCCCGCAGGAAGAAGCCAATGTGATAAACAATTATTGTCAGACTATATACGAACACCCGTTTCTATCCAAAGGTCGTCGTTGAACTCTTCGTTTTGAGCGTCAGCTATCGGGAGAACAGTTACCCGAGCTTAATCTATCATGGGCGTGGACATTAGGGAAAGCCTCACTTAATCTGCACGAACTTTGTATAAGGAGCTTCAGGTGTCAATAGAAAAAGTAGAGACGCTTGTTGTTGGCGGTGGCCAGGCCGGTTTGGCCATGAGCGAACATCTGGGCAACTGTGGCGTGCCTCACCTCGTTCTGGAACGGCAGCGGATTGCGGAACGCTGGCGCTCGGAAAGGTGGGACTCCCTGGTTGCCAATGGTCCGGCCTGGCATGATCGATTTCCGGGCATGGAGTTCACCGATATCGACCCCGATGCCTTTGCTCCCAAGGAGAGCGTTGCGGACTATTTTGTCGGGTACGCAGAAATGATCGATGCTCCAATCCGCTGTGGCGTGGAAGTAAAGGAAGTGCGCAGGAATGTCGGTCGCCCCGGCTTCCGTGTCGAAACCTCGAGTGGCGTGATCGAAGCCAACAGCGTGGTTGCTGCCACCGGACCTTTCCAATGTCCTGTCATCCCGGACATGGTTCCTGAAGATGCAGGAATCACGCAGATCCATTCAAGCGCCTATCGCAATCCCGACCAGTTGCCCGGGGGTGCGGTGCTGGTGGTCGGGGCAGGGTCTTCGGGTGCGCAGATCGCAGATGAACTGTTGCGCGCGGGAAAGCGCGTTTACCTCTCGGTCGGCCCGCACGACCGACCACCCCGAAGCTATCGTGGGCGTGACTTCGTCTGGTGGCTCGGGGTTCTCGGCAAGTGGGATGCCGCGGCCCTCGAGCCAGGCATGGAACATGTCACTATCGCGGTGAGCGGTGCCCAGGGGGGCCACACGGTCGACTTCCGGCGTCTTGCCATGCAGGGGATGACACTCGTTGGCCGGACAGAATCATTCAAAGACGGTGTGATGCACTTCGCGACAGATCTTGCGGACAACCTGGCGCAAGGGGACGCCAACACCCTGTCGGTGCTGGACGAAGCCGACGCTTATATTGCCCGAAATGGTCTCGACCTTCCCGATGAACCCGAAGCGCGCATGTTTGAACCGGATCCGCAGTGCGTGACCAGTCCCGTTTTGGAATTGAACCCGGCAGAGGCTGGAATTACCTCGATCGTCTGGGCAACAGGCTTTACCGTTGATTACAGCTGGTTGCAGGTTGACGCGTTCGACGAAGCAGGCAAGCCGAAGCATCAGCGCGGTATTTCGGCAGAGCCCGGAGTCTATTTCCTGGGATTGCCGTGGCAGTCGCGACGGGCGTCCTCCTTCATCTGGGGCGTCTGGCACGATGCCCGGTTCCTGGCCGACCATATTTCCACGCATCGTAAGTACCTGGCGTACTATAATTCCGCGCAACGCGAATCTGGAAAGGCCTAACCCGAAGAATGTTCCTGTTTTTTATACGCTAAAAATCGACGAAAGTTTTTCGCACCCGGGACTCGAGCAACGGTATCGCCTTTTCGAGCACGTATTCCTTGAAATGGGCCGTCTCCTGGTGTGCCTCGAGACCGCCGACGTCGTGGTATTTTTCATAGATGAAAAACTCACGCGGATTATCCGGATCGACATGTGTTGTGTAGGTAATCACGCCCGGCTCTTGCCGTGACGCTTCACCAAGGATACCCAGGATTTCATGAATCTCCGCCTCGTGACCTTCTTTTGCAGTCCAGTTCACCGCCAGTACATATGCCATGTTTTTTCTCCGCACTAAATCAATGGTTTCCCGTTGCAGCAAGATTAACTTAAATCGCTTGCCTGTTCAGGACAAAAATGAACAAACATCATGCATGGTGACGTCGAAGGATCGAGCGGAACAGGATGGATCGGATACCTCTGGATTTGCCGAAAACAAGTGTTTATTCTTCACCGCATTATTCTTCCTTTCGGTAGCGTGAGATAGCATTGCTGGGCGAATTCCGACACCAGGTCGGGATGTCACACGGAAAATGTCGGGAACAGGTTAGTAAGTGAAACAACAGGCACGTGTAGTCGTTATCGGTGGTGGCATCGTTGGTGTCAGTATTCTTTACCACCTGGCCCGGGCGGGTTGGCAGGACGTGGTGTTATGCGAACGTCGCGAACTCACCGCGGGTTCTACCTGGCATGCCGCGGGATTGTTGCCACTCTATCATCCCAGTTTTTCAATTGGCCGCATGAACAAGTACTCGGTCGATTTCTACCAGGAGCTGGAGGCGGAAACAGGTCAGGCCGTCAGTTTTCATAAAACCGGCAATTTACGTATTGCCTCGAGCCAGGATCGACTCGATGAATATCGAGCTTATTGTGATACCGCTAAAACGAGCGGAATTCCGTTTGACATTATTTCTCCCGAGCAGGTTAAAGCGCTGTGGCCGTTTATGCAGACCGAAGGCATTATCGGCGCGTTGTATCATCCAGACGACGGCCACATCTCACCGGCCGATGTTACCCAGGCGATGGCCAGCGGCGCGAGGGCACTTGGTGCTGAAATCTATCGACAAACCGAAGTGCTGGCGATGCAACAACGCAGTGGCGGTGACTGGCAGGTTGATACCAATCAGGGCAGAATCGTTGCCGAACACGTGGTCTGTGCCACCGGATTTTATGCCCGGCAAACGGCACAAATGGTCGGTCTGGATATTCCCTGTATTCCGGTGCTACACCAGTTTCTGGTCACCGACGCGCTCGAAGAACTGGTAGATCGCAAGCAACAGGGCTTGCCCGAGTTACCCGTGTTGCGTGAGGACCGTACCAGATTCTATTTACGTGAAGAACGCCAGGGCCTGATATTCGGTCCCTACGATCCACATCCACCGGTCTGGGCGGAAGATGGTGTTCCTTCAGGATTTGGCCAGGAGCTGCTGCCGCCGGATATGGATCGCATGATTGACCAGTTCGAGGGCGCTTCTGAAATTGTCCCGTTGCTGCTAAAAGCAGGCATTAAGGAAATTGTTAATGGACCGATCGCACATACACCCGACGGTGCACCATTGCTTGGACCCGCAGCAGGGTTACGAAATTTCTGGCTGGCGGAAGGCAATACCTTCGGCATTCTGCTCGCGGGCGGCGTCGGTTATTACCTGTCCAGGTGGATCATCGAAGGCGATGCCGGTATCGACATGTTCGAGGTTGATCCCCGGCGCTTCGGCGCTTACGCGGACCGGGATTACACTATCAAAAAGAATATCGAAACCTATGGTCATGTCTTCGATATTCATTACCCTAACCTGGAGATGCCGGCTGCCCGTCCACTCAAGACGTCGCCCTGTTATCAACGCTTGAGTCAGCTGGGTGCCGTCTGGGGTCAGAAATACGGCTGGGAGCGTGTCAACTGGTTTGCGCCGGAAGAAGTCGAAGCCGCCGATATTCATAGCTTTTATCGCAGCAATGATTTTGAATATGTCGCCAGCGAATGCCAGGCAGCGCGCACAGCCGTTGCGCTTATCGATTTCTCGCCTTTCTCCAAATTTGAAATCTCGGGTCCTGGTGCCGGGGCGTGGCTGGACGGGTTAGTTGCAAACCGATTGCCCGGAGTCGGGAGGGTAAGTCTCGCACATATACTTACCCGGCAAGGTGGTATTCGTAGTGAATTGACCGTTACCCGCCTGGACGATGACCATTTTTACGTGGTAACACCCGCCTGGGCTGAAAACTTTGATGAAGACTTTTTAGTCAAGGCCCTGCCGAATGATGGCACTGTCAAAATAAAGAATATAACGAGCGACTTGGGCTGTTTCGTGATTACCGGCCCGAGGTCGCGCAAACTATTGCAACAACTGACCGATACGGATCTTGGCAACGATGCATTCCCGTGGTTTAGCGCGAAAAAAATTATTATCGAAGGTGTCGGGCCTGTGCACGCAATACGCGTCAGTTATGTTGGCGAACTCGGCTGGGAATTACACCATGACCTCGACCAGCAAAACGCATTGTTTGATTTATTGTTCGACAAGGGTTCGAGCCTGGGCCTGAAGCCCATTGGTATGCGTGCGATTGATTCGTTAAGACTGGAGAAGTCCTATCGTGGCTGGAACCTGGACTTAAGCAGTGAGTACAGTCCGATCGAATCGGGACTTGATCGATTCGTGGCACTCGACAAGGCGGATTTCCGTGGACGGGAGGCATTGATAGAACAAAATAAAACCGGCATCAAGCAGAAAATGGTGACGCTTGAAATCGATGATTGCGAAGTGCAGCCAATTGTTAATGCGCCTTTATATGAAAACAACAGGATGGTTGGCAGGATTACTTCCGGCGGTTATGGGCACACTCTGAAAAAGGTTCTGGCCTTAGCCTACCTCGATATCGATTGCACAAAATCGAAACCTTACCAGGCCGAGATTCTTGGCCAGCGTTACCTCGCAAAATTTATTGACGATTCGCCTTACGATCCCGAAAACAAGGTTCAATCTAATTAATCCCTGGCTATTGTCATCGAGCCTCGATTGCTGTCCTGGGCTTGTCACTGTCAGACAGCATTCGAGTGCCTTATAGCGGCAAGGCCGATGCAAAGAATTTTCTATATGGAAAGGTTTTTCTTATTCCTTTGCTTCTCATGAAGCTGATAGTAGCGCTGCGGGCCTGTCGCCTTTAAAACCGCCAGGGTCAGGGCTTCCCGATCAACGTCCCCCTCGGCCGACAGCAACGTCTGGATGCGGCCAGACCCAACGCCCTGCGCATGCATGATGCTTGGTGTCAACACCTCGCCCATGGTGGAAACCATGCAACCATTCGGTGCCACGTTCAGGATTACATCGACGCCATGTCGAAGTTCTACCAGTGCCTCGCCGATATAAGGTGCGAGCTCACCGATGGGGCGGTATGTGGGCAGCAACTCACGAGAAGCTTCGATCATCCGGCTGATCGGTTCCGGCATTTCTAGCCCGCTTGCCCGGTAAAGCGGTCGGGCGAGAAGTTTACGCCATATTTCACGAAACAGTTTGAGCATGCGAATTTTACGCTTTGCGCTGCGAAGCCTGCTGGTGTCGGCGGCATTTTTACCAACCCGTGATTGCTTTGCCAGGGTGACCTCCAGTTCGGTACGACTGACTTCCTCGGCTTCCCCGAGAATCACTTCCATGTATGACATCGCTGGCGATACATGCAAATCGAAGCGCCCGAATCCCATTGCTCCCAGCAGGATAAAGAAAATTTCTTCGGCCTGGGCGAGACGCATGTAGCCTTCACCGGTAATCAGGATATTCAGCCTGTCTCGCCAATGGTTTTTTGGAATTTTCCATTTTGCGACAAACCGCTGCAGCGGCTTGATGAACTCCCGGCCGTGTGCACGGTAAGCGAAATACATGACTGGTATGCTTGGGATGCTGTTCCTGCCGAACAAGGTTAACAGCCACTGACTGAAACGACCTGGACCGCTAAAATCTTCGAGCAGCTTGTAGATCTCATTCTCCAGCGCGCGAAAATCAGCGATGAAGCGCTGGTACTCGGCGTAATCACGGCAGGCCGCACCGGCGCCGAAAAGGATACCTTGCAATACACCCTTCAGGATGAGTCCCTGGTAAATTCGTAGCATCATCCAGTCCGGAAAACCGCCCTGGTAACCCTCACTCTCTTCCAGCAACATGAATTCAAACAGCGTGCCGCCGGGCATGCTATTGCAACTGCGGTCGTGCTTATCACTCGGTGTCGCCTTGTTAAAGAAGAGCCGGTGCAAGCCGGGATATTGACCTTGCCTGCAGGGCCCGGAACCCTGGGTATCGATTAACACCAGGCGTCGTTTATCGGCGAATTCGGGATCGCCAGCCTGCTTGCGTTGCGCAAATTCATCAACCCCATTCTTCAGGTCTGTATAAAGTGCTGCCAGTGGGGCACACACCGCCTGGCCCGCCGCCTTGCGCCCGGTTTTTACCAGCGCCTGCAAATCATAGGTTGCATCGGAATAGTTTTCGATACAGGTGTAGCCAGCCGCACGAAGTACCGAGGTCAAGGCACGATTGTCACCCAGGGTTGGCAAGCAGAGTACATCGGTATCCCGGTTTATCGGTTCATGTGAAACTAATTCGTCGAGGGTTCTGATTTCGAACGGTTGCTTGCTATCCAGTCCCAGCTTGTCATGTAATCCCTGCTCGAGTTGCATTACGTAGGTGTTCACCCGGTTCTCAAGATGCGCGAGCTCCTTGAGCACGGCATCGGATTGAATTAACAGGAACGGCCTCTGTTTCATGATCTCGGCAACGTAATGCGTGATGATACTGTCGGGACCGCAACTGAAGGTCGATACCTGGACCACCGGTAACATGGCGCCCGAGGAATCTTCCTCGATGCGGCGAAACAAGGACTGCAGGCGCGGATGTTGCAGGCGAGTATGCAGATTCCGGTGTGCAACCGCCTTCAGCGCGGTCAGAATGAAATGGGGATTACGCCAGTACATGTGGGCGAATTCCGGATCGAGTTCCATGTCCAGCACATATGACGGAATCACTGCCATCTGGCGATCACGCAGCAGGCGTCGGATGTGGCTGTCGTAGATTCCGGGATTCAGGACATATTCACGTCCCACGACCAGGGCGACCTGGTGGCCTTCGGCAAGCGCCTGTTCAGCGAGTTCGGCGGCAAAATCTGCCGCTGCCCGACGCAGTTGCAAGTGATCCTCGATGGCCCCGGCAACGATATTCTCCAGGGTTTTTGCTTCAGGGGTAATCCCGTAGTAGCGAAACACAGGCTCCAGCCCAATCTGTAACTGGTCACTCAAAAGGCCGGCATCGAGCTCGTCGATGGCGAAGTGAAACAGGTGAAAACGAGCTTCGGGGTACGCATCCAGAGCCAGATTCCTGGCTATTGCCACGCCACCCTGGTTGGTGCTGCAGGTGAGTCCCCGACTCACTCCACCCGTTGGCATGGTTTCTATCTGCGCGGCCAGGATCATGCCATGCGGTTCGGCGGCCAGTCGCTGGAACTGCCCCACCGCGCCCATCTGGGGCGCGCAGCAATCGACGTTGAACTGGGGTTGCGCATCAGCCAGGTCACTGTCGCGCACGTTGTCTACGTGTACCGGTATATCTAGCGACGCAAACAACCGGGATAGAAAATAGGCCCACTCGGAGACAGCGAAACTGCGCGGGATAACCAGGCGCCGCGGATCATCGCTGTGCGGGTGGTGGCTATCGATAAAGTCCCATATTTCCTTGTAGGAATCACGAGGCCGGTTCTCTTTTTTCTGCCCCTTGTGCGATATGAGTTCGTTTATTGCGGTGCATCCGCCTACCGTGAAGGCGATCTTGCGACCGTCGTCGCTCTGCCAGCGCAGCGCACAACGGTTGCAGCGGGCCAGTGGATCACCGCAAACCTTGCCCTTGCACTGAATCATGCGTTTTGCAAAATGGGCCTCGAGCAAATCATTGAGACCTGTTTCAACAACGCCCGGTACTGCAGCCTGTTGCAAGCTGCGAACCAGGCCAATGCAGGCTCGATGGCCGGGATTCGGCGGCAGCAGGGCATGAATATCGGCACCGATGTAGGAGCGCAGGCGATGCGTAACCGCCAGCGGCAACGGGTCCGACAACATTGTCTGGCCGTGCAATAACACCACCGTGTTGGCGGGCAAATCCAGTTGGCTCCACAGGGTCCGAGCCATATTTTCAACGATGGCCCAGTTCGCCGACGCAAGGATTTCATTCCGCGGTACACCCTGCGCCTGCAGCTTGCTCGCGTTTTCCATCAGGAATACGGCACAGGTTGCATTAATACTGAAGGATTGCGAGGCGTTATAGGCCTGTGCCTGTGCTTCGGCCACGGATTGAAGGCCGAACATGGCGCTAAGCGTATCCATCAGGCTACCGGTTCCCGCTGAACACTTGGTATTCATGGCGTTGTCAAAGAGTTCGGCCTCGTTCAGCGCAATGGTGGAAATCTTGGTGTCCTCACCACCTATGTCAACCAGGATACATAGATCACGGTTGACGTCCTTGAAGCCCTGTTGCTCAAGCCATTTAACGTGTTGCCGTGCATAGTCAATCGAACCTCGCGCGTGCGCATAGTTTTCCACCAACACCTGGATCCGTTCTGATAAATCGGGATAGACGCTCGCAAGCGCCTGCTGCACCTGGTAACGGGCAGATCCGGTAATACCCACGCTTTGTAATGGCAACTGTTCGATACCCTGTCGCTGCAGGTCGACGAATACATTCTTGACTGTCTCTATCGTGTCGCCAGCGTTGCTGTAGGCGTCGAGAAACAGGACTTCACCCGTGTCGGCATCGGCCAGTACCGCCTTGGCCATGGTGGAACCAACATCCAGCGCCAGAATCAGCGCGCGTTGCGCAATATCCCCGGGTGAGCAAGCGCGTGGCGGTTCGTCCTCCAATCGATGGAATTGTCCACCCGACTCGTAGCGCTTGCGTAGTTCAACAAAGGACGGAAAGGTTTCAAGCTGGCTCTGCTTGAGCAGGCGGGAATCGGGCTGTGCAAGGTTGTCGACGCCAACCTTTTTCACCAGTTTCTGCAGCGACTTTAGGAGCTGAGTGTTTTCTGGATCGTAGTCAACCTCCGTGACGCCTTGCTCGCGTAACAGATCCTCTGCACAGTCCCGCGCATACTGCCAGCGGAAGATACGTCCTGTCAGGTAAACCTTGTCGAAGCCGGGTGGCAGTTTCTTAACCGTTTTTTCGACCTCGGACTTCAACGTCGTAGCGAGGGCGGTATCGAGTGGAATCCCCTGGTTTTTGTCAGAGATCGTCGCCGAGGTGCTAAACACGCCACAGCGATCGACGCGTACCGCGGTGGACTCGCGCCGGGCGCGACCCGCTTCACCCAGGTAAGTGTTAAGCAGCTCGTCGACCTGCTCGTGCCTGAGGTCAAGCTTTTGCAGTACGCGATCGAGGTTGATCCCCGAGCCCGCGCCACAACGCGGATTCGTTAATAACAGATCGTCTTTAAGCTCGCCGCTACGATCGACACCAATAATCAGGTAACCGGACGCCGATAGATCGATGATTGCGAGCGTCTCGACAGCGGCGTTACCCGGTAGTTCAATCAGGTCCTGTGCCGCCATCCAGAAAGCGGCCGTTGGCAGAATCTGCTTGCCATCACCAAACCGCTCCCGGACTGCATCCGCCAACTTTCCGGTGATCACTAATTGAGACGAATTCGAATGAGTCGTGCCTGCCGCGACCCGTCCCACCGACGATAGCACGGCGCTTAAATCGCTGTTGCTGGGAACCACCATGTCCTGTTGCACTGTACCGTCAGTTGCACATACCTGAAGCCGGATGTGCCTGGTGCCCGCATCGATATAGATCGTGCCTGCAGATGCCGACGAACTACCTGCAGTAAAGGACTCCCCTGGGCTGCTATTTACGATGTCTTTGAACATAACCCGGTTTCTAAAACACGCTGTCATACAACCTTCTAGGAATCAGCGTCCGAGACATTGATCTACATCATGCACAATGAAAACTACAACAATTTGGCTTTTACTATTTAATCGGCAGCTAGCGGGCAACTTCCGTACAACAAGTTTGTGGTAAGCGAGGCTAATGTACAGGCTAAAATAACAGCTACAGCCCATTTATCAGCCCGCGTTTCATCGAAGTCCCCGCCAAGCAGGTTATCGGCCAGGTATTTTACGTAACCCCCGCTGCGGCTATCCAGCCCCAATTTCTTGCGAACTTGCCACTGGATGTCGGTGATAACGCAATAGCCCCAGGCGTTGTCCTTCCTGAGTATCGCTCCCAGCCCATACCAGGAAAATAGTATCAACATGAGCGCGATCAGGTTCAGCATCCGTGTTTCGCAGAAGATCCATCCCACCAGGCTAAACACGATGAGAGTCTGGTGAATTCCATGAAGCACAAAGTTGAGGGTTAGAAGGGTATATCTGTGCACACTAGTCATGAACGGAACTCTACACGAAATCTTGCTTGCTTTGATTACTGTTAAGGTGCTCGAGTCAACGAATTTGCATTGCATCGATCGATCGATGCGTCCGCACATCTAACTATCGGGCGTGTACGAAGGTTGCCACCGGTAAGGAGTTTGGCAGCTTCCGCTTTGCAGAAAACAGACACTCAAATACGATTTGTCAGGGGCTGAGATCGACCCAATTGGGACGCTGGCCTCATCAAAATGTGCGTCATTCCGATACGTCGGACCGCCGCGTAAGCGGGAATCTTATATCGCGCCGTCATTGCAAGATCCCGATACGTCGGACCGCCGCTTTCGCAGGGATGACGTTCTCAAAGTCTGAAATTTGCCAAAGGTCGACG
>Ga0224508_10003679_pt1 | contig 12652 bp, 12 predicted proteins | sample SF_Jan12_sed_USG_4_FD_170157 | JGI IMG/M metagenome (GOLD analysis project Ga0224508, IMG submission 170157) | Sediment microbial communities from San Francisco Bay, California, United States - SF_Jan12_sed_USGS_21 | ecosystem: Environmental > Aquatic > Marine > Sediment | place: USA...
GAGACCGGCCGGGCCGGCGCCGACAATGACGACGTCGAAGTCCATGCTTTCGCGCTCAGGGGGACCGCCGTTTCCTGTCGCTTCGCTCATCGCCATTCTCCCGACTTGGATTCGCCTTGGCCCGGACTCGCCCCGCTTTGATCACGTTGCCGGCGACGATCCGGCCTGATGTTTCCCGCCCTCGATAGCGGTCCTGACGCCGGCTGTCCAACCTGACGATCCAGAACTATATGCGAGAAATGCAGCTTTACCGGCCCGCCATTTGACCGCAAACTCCGGCCGATGGCCTTACGCCCGGTCACCAAACGAACCGGCAAGGAGAGCGTCATGGCAAATCCGACATTGCGGCCATCCGCCGGGACCGCCGATAGCCTGCCGGGCACGCCGGATTTCGATACCTATCCGATCAGCGAATCGATCACCGCGGCAAAAACCGATGGCGCGGTGGTGACGGTGGTGTGGTCGGACGGCGTCAAAAGCCGCTATCACGCGCTGTGGCTCAGGGAAAACGCCGCCGACCCGGCGACCCTCAATCCGCTGACGCGGGAATCGACATACGATCTGGCTGCCGCACCGGAGGATCTCAAAGCGTCGTCCGTGTTCGTCGATGCGACCGGGGCGCTTGTTGTGGGCTTTGAGCCGGACGGGCACGAGACGGCCTTCCATCCCGGCTGGCTGCGGGTGCATGACTATTCCAACGGCCCCGCCGGCCTTGTCGAACCGGTTGGCCCGCAATTGTGGACGGCAGCCGACCTTGACGAACCGCCGACCTTTGACGGCACAGCGATCCTGACCGACGATGCCGTGCTAGATGATTGGCTGACGGCACTTGCTCGCCGAGGGCTGGCGCGACTCCGCAACGTACCGGCCGAACCGGGCATGGTCGGAAAGGTTGCGCGGCGCATCGGCACCATCCGCGACAGCAATTTCGGTCACGTTTTTGACGTCCGGGCCAGGCCCGATCCGGATTCCAACGCCAATACGGCGCTGGCGCTGGCGCCGCATACCGACCTGCCGACGCGCGAATATCAGCCCGGCCTGCAATTCCTGCATTGTATGGAAAATACCACCGCCGGCGGCAAGGCGGTCTATGTCGACGGCTTTGCCGTTGCCGAGAAGATCCGCCAGAGCGATACCGACGCCTTTGACGCGCTGACGACGATCCCCTGGACATATACCAACCGCGCCCGCGACACCGATTATCGCTGGCTATCGCCGGCCGTCGTCCTGAACGCTGATGGCAGCTATCACGAAGTGCGGATCGGCGGTTTTTTGCGTGGACCGTTGGCCGTCTCCTTCGATGACGTGCCGCGCGCCTACCGGGCGCTGAAGCTTTATTCGCAGATTGCCTGCGAGCCGGCCTTGCAGCAGATTTTCGCCTACCGGATCGGCGATCTCGTTTGCTTCGACAACCGCCGCATCCTGCATGGGCGCGAGGCCTTTGATGCCGGCGGCGGTGCGCGCTGGCTGCAGGGCTGTTATGGCGAGCGCGAGGAGTTGCACTCGCGGCTGAGGATTCTGGCCCGCAATCGCCGCTTGCAAAGCGCGCCCTGAGGCCCAAGAAACGGCCATGGCCAAACCGCCGGATGCAAAGACCGCCGCCCTTGACGCGCTTCGCTTCTATGACGAGGCAGGGGTCGATATCGCGCTGGACGAAGAGCCGGTCGATCGCTTCGCCGCCGCTGCGAATGAGAAACGGAAAAAGGCGGACGTGCAGCACAGTGAACCGCCGGCCGAACGGCCGAAGAAAAGTCCGCCGCCCGAACCGGCCCTGCTCGCCGCCGCGGCGATCCCGTCCGAGGCGAGTGTCATGGCGGCGCGGGAGGCGGCGTCCAGTGCCGAGACGCTGGACGCGCTGGCGGCAACCCTGGCGACGTTCGAGGGTTGCAATTTGCGCAATACGGCGACCAATCTGGTTTTCGCCGACGGCAATCCTGAGGCGCGGATCATGTTCGTCGGCGAAGCGCCGGGCCGCGACGAGGATCTGCAGGGCCTGCCCTTTGTCGGCCGCTCCGGCCAGCTTCTCGACCGGATGCTGGCGGCGATCGGCCTCGACCGCAGTACCGCCTATATCGCCAATGTCATCCCCTGGCGGCCGCCGGGCAACCGCACGCCGACGCCGCAGGAGACGGAAATCTGCCGGCCGTTTGTTGAACGGCAGATCCAGCTTGTCGATCCCGACATCCTGGTTCTGCTTGGCGGCGCGGCGGCCAAGACCTTGTTGCAGACCAGCGAGGGGATTTTACGGATGCGCGGCAAATGGCGCGAGTTTGACACCGGGCGCCGGACGATCCGCGCCATGGCGACGCTGCACCCAGCCTATCTGTTGCGCCAGCCGCCGCAGAAAAAACTGGCATGGCGGGATTTCCTGGCGATCAAGGCCGCGCTGGGCGAGGGCTAGCGGCTGATCCCGGACGTTCTTTGGAGCGGCCTCAGCTGCCCTCGGCCGTGAAACCGATCTTCTTGTGGCTGCCGTCGCAATAGGGTTTGTTGGCGGAGGCACCGCAGCGGCACAGCCAGGTGTCGGTGGTGCAGGCGAGCTGGCGGCCGGAGCCGGCAATGATCTCCAGATTGCCTTCCACGTGCATCGGGCCATCCGTGGCAAGGCTGACATTCACGGGCCCATCGCATTTTTCCAGCGCAACGGTTTCTTCGGCCGGTTTGGGTTCGCCGGTCGCCTTGAAGGCGATCTCAAGGTGGGAATTATCGCACCACGGCTTGGTTTTCGACGCGCCGCAGCGGCACAAAACGGCGCGGTGGCCGGCCGGCTCGCCGGCTATCGTCAGCTCGCCGTGGACCTCGACCGGGCCGTGCTCCCACAGCCGCGCCTGGTTGACGGCCGGGGCGGTTTCTTCAGTACCGCCATCGGTGCGCTCATAGCTGAGTGCGCCGGAGGGACAGGCGCGGATGACGGCCGCCAGTTCCTCGGCCGGCGCCCCGTCGGGCTGGATCCAGGGGCGGTCATCGATCCGGAAGACGCCGGGCAGGCCGAGCACGCATTTGCGCGCATGGATGCAACGCCTGGCGTCAAAATGCACCCGGATCGCGCTGCCCTCGTAGGTCTTCGTGCCTGCCATTGGAATTCTCCGCTTTGCCGTTGCGCGCCATTCGCGTTATGGCGCTATCGAAACATTCCTCTCTAACTGGGCGCCCGTTCAACGGCGTCAACCTTGGAGCCGTCTGCCGCTTGCCAACAGGAGCCTCATATCATGCCGCGTATCAATCCGGACCGGCAATTCATCCCCGTGCGCATTGCCGTGTTGACGGTTTCCGACAGCCGCAGCCTTGAAGACGACCGCTCCGGTGACACGCTTGCCGCCCGGCTGACGGATGCCGGCCACACGCTTGCCGACCGGCAGATCGTCCGTGACGACGTGGAGGCGATCCGCGCAATTGTGCGTGGCTGGATCGCCGATCCGGAGATCGATGTGGTGATCAGCACAGGCGGCACCGGCTTTACCGGCCGCGACGTGACGCCGGAGGCGCTGGAGCCGCTATTCGAGAAGCGCATGGACGGGTTTTCGGAAGTCTTCCACCGCATCTCCTATGACAAGATCGGCACCTCGACCATCCAGTCGCGCGCCACCGGCGGCGTCGCCGGCGCGACCTACATTTTCGCACTGCCGGGCTCGCCCGGCGCCTGCAAGGACGCCTGGGACGCGATCCTCGGGCCGCAACTCGATTACCGGCACATGCCGTGCAATTTCGTCGAGATCATGCCGCGGCTCGATGAGCACCTGAAGCGCAACAAGGGCTGAGTTTTCCGGCCAGTCTTCAATCCGGAAAGGCGTCTGGCGGGACAAGCCCGGCGCTGATACGGCGGCCGGCCCTGCCGCGGGCAAGGGCTTCCAGCGATTGCATCGTGCCCGCCATTGCCACCGCCGCCGGCATGGCGATCAAAAGACCACGGCGCAAAGCGCGCGGCCGTGCAAACAGGCTGGCGAAAAACCCGCGACGGCCTGCCAGGCTGAAATGCGCGGTGTTGCCGGCACCGCTTTCGATGAAACGGCGGGCCGGATCGGCCCAGCCGGGATCAAGCCGGGCGCCGGGCTCCAGTATCAGCAGCCATGACCCCCGCGCCGCGGCAATCGCTTCGGCGGGCGTGCCGGCAATCACCGTCGCGCCGGCTTCGTCGGCGACGTCCTGAATGCCGGTGTTCCCAGAAACGTCGCGGATGATTGCATCGCTCACCAGCCCCTCAACGACGGCCGGAATCAGGCTTTCAAGAGAGCCGGCGAGACGCGCTGCGGTGCGGGCAGCGTCATTGCCTGTGTCATCGGTGACGTCGAACAAGGCGGTGATCATCTTTCCGCCATAGCCGGTCGGCGGCAGCAAGGCCAGTCCTGGATGATGTTGGGAATAATTTCATATTTGTTCTTGTATTGTTCCATGAATCGCCTTATCTGCAAGGAATGGCTTCGTCCTCCCTTCGCCATAGCTCCGGTCCCCCGCCGGAGCCTTCAGCCGGCCGCCCCGCCGGCTTGCGCGACGGTCCGCACGGTCGGTTCGGCGTCCGTGCGGACCGTGCGCCTCAGGAGCGGAAAGCCCCGGCCGTTTCCGACATCGCCGTTTCCGACATTCTTGCCGAGCGGCGGCGTGGCCGCGGCGCGCAGAGCAATCCGTCCGGGCGCTTTGAGGCCGAGCGGCGGCAGCCTCATGATGACGGCTGGGAGAGCCTCGCCGAATTGCCGGCGATCAGGACCGACGTCCAGGACGAGCAGGCGAAGCGGATCATCACCCGCAACACCTCGCCCGATATTTCCTTTGACCGCTCGATCAATCCCTATCGCGGCTGCGAACATGGCTGCGCCTATTGCTATGCGCGCCCGAGCCACGCCTTTATGGGCTTGTCACCTGGGCTCGACTTTGAGACGCGGCTGTTCGCCAAACCGGGCGCGGCAGCCCTTCTGGAGCGCGAACTGGCGGAACCGGGATACAGGCCGGCAACGATCGCGATGGGCACCAACACCGACCCCTATCAGCCGATCGAGCGGCAGCGGCGAATCACGCGTTCTGTCCTGGAAGTGCTGGAGCGCACCGGCCATCCGGTCGGCATCGTCACCAAATCGGCGCTGGTGACGCGCGATATCGACATTCTAGGCGCGATGGCCGAACGGGGCCTGGCCAAGGTGGCGATTTCGCTGACCAGCCTGGACGGCAAGCTGGCGCGGTCCATGGAGCCGCGGGCCGCCGCGCCGCACCGGCGGCTTGAGGCGATTGAGGCGCTGGCAAAGGCCGGCATTCCGGTCACCGTGATGACGGCACCGGTCATTCCGGCGCTCAACGATATGGAGCTGGAGCGGCTTCTGGACGCCGCCCATGCCGCCGGCGCCAGCGAGGCGGGTTATGTGCTTTTGCGCCTGCCGCTGGAGGTCGCGCCGCTGTTCAAGCAATGGCTGAGAGCGCATTACCCCGACCGCGCCGATCATGTTCTGTCGCTGACGCGGTCGATGCGCCACGGCAAGGATTACGATTCAGCCTGGGGCGAGCGGATGCGCGGTTCGGGGCCCTATGCCTGGCAGATCGGCCGGCGTTTTGAACTGGCGACGCGCCGGCTTGGCCTCAATGCCGACCGGGTGCCGCTCAGGACGGACCTGTTCATGCCGCCGGTGCCGGTCGGCGGACAATTGCCGTTGATTTAACCCGGCATAAGCCGGCCGACCTGTTGCCGCCGTGTCGTCTGCCGGGCTATCGCAGACCCCATGGCGGGGCGGACGAACAAGCCGGGCGATCATTTGCGGCAAGCCGACTTCACGCTGGAAGCGGCGCTGATGGAAAATGGCCATCGGCGCATTGCCGGCGTCGACGAGGCCGGGCGTGGGCCGCTGGCCGGGCCGGTCGTCGCGGCGGCTGTGGTTCTGGATGCCAATGCCATTCCGCCTGGCCTTGCCGATTCCAAGACCCTTTCGGCCACGGCCCGCGAGCGCCTTTATGATGCCATCTGCGCATCGGCCGATCTGGCCGTCGCCTTCGCCTCGGCCACAACCGTCGATCAGATCAATATCCGCATGGCCAGCCTCGATGCGATGCGGCGGGCCGTGCTCGGCCTTGGCGTCGCGGCCGATGCGGCGCTGATCGACGGGCGTGACGTGCCGGCCGGCCTGCCGCTGCCGGCGGATGCGGTAATCGGCGGCGATGCACGGTCGTTGTCGGTGGCGGCGGCCTCGATTATCGCCAAGGTGACCCGTGACCGGCTGATGGCGCGATGCGAGCCGGTCTTTTCCGGCTACGGCCTGGCGGCCCACAAGGGCTACCCGACGGCGATCCACCGCTCGGCGCTGACGCGGCTGGGTCCGACACGGCTGCACCGCATGACCTTTGCGCCGGTCAAAGCGTGTCTCAAATAACGACCATGACCGCCTGAGTGGCGATCAATTGAGCCGGGATTTCAGGCCCTTGATCGCCTCATCGACGAGACGGTCGCCGACCTCGCCTTCCGATTTGGCGGCGGCGATACGGGCAGCGGCGGCGGCGGCGACGTCAACGGCGCGGGCCTTGACCTGCGAAATCGCGGTGACCTCGGCCTGGGCGATCCGCTGTTCGACCGCCTTTGTGCGCCTGGCGACGTACTCTTCCATGCGCGCCTTGGCGTCTTCGGCCATCGCTTCGGCCTCGCGCTTGGCCTGGTCGATGATAGCCTGCGCCTCATCTTCGGCGCCGCTGAACTTGCGCTGATATTCCGCTAGCAGCGCCTGCGCCTCCTCGCGAAGCCGGCGGGCGTTTTCCAGATCGGCGCGGATCTTCTCCGACCTTTTATCGAGCGCTTCCAGCAGCTTCGCCGGCACCTTCAGATAGGCCAGGATGCCGAGGAAGGCGAGCATGCAGATGAAGACCCAAAGCGTCGCCCAGCTTGTGGCATTCATGGCTAAAGCCCTTCCTTCATGGCCGCGTCGACCGCGGCGGCAATGTCCGCCTTGCCGGTGCCGCCGCCGACAAGCTCGTCCACAAGCGCCTCGGCTGCGTCGCGTGCAATGGTTTCCAAATCGGCAAGGGCGCCAGCCGCCGCCGTGGCGATCTCGGCCTCCGCGGCGTTGATCGTCTCGCCCAGATCGGCATCGATCCGGTTGCGGTCGGCATCGATCTTCGCCTTGGCCTTGTCGCGGGCGGCATGGCCAATGCCATGGGCGTTTTGCCGCGCTTCGCCCAAAGCCTGTTCGTAAGTGGCGATCGCTTCGTCGGTTTCCTGTTTCAGCTTTTCCGCTTCGGCAAGATCATCGGCGATGCGGTCATTGCGCTCCTCAAGGATCGTACCGATCCGCGGCAGCGCCACTTTGGCCATGAGGTAATAGAGCAGACCGAATGTGATGACGAGCCAGAACAGCTGCGACCCGAAGGTCTCGGGATCGAACGGCGGAAAGGCGCCATGCGCTTCACCGCCGGCAACTTCGCTCGCCGCAACTGTTTCAGAATGCGAATGTGAGGCCATCTTGTGCCTTCCTGCCTATCGCTTCACGCCAGACCGCCATTTTCGCGGCCGCCGGCTCGCGCCAGCGTTTCCCCGCTACAACGGTCCTGATAACCAGCCCTGCCGGCCCGGCGCCGTCAGACGGCGAAGATCAGCAACAGGGCGATCAGCAGCGAGAAAATGCCCAGCGCTTCGGTCACGGCGAAGCCGAAGATCAACCGGCCGAACTGGCCGTCGGCAGCAGCCGGATTACGCAGCGCGCCGGCGAGAAAGTGACCGAAAAGCGAGCCGAGGCCTACACCCGCGCCGCCCATTCCGATGCAGGCCAGGCCTGCGCCGATCAGCTTTGCAGCTTCTGGTTCCATGATGAATTGCTCCTTTTAATGGGTCCGATTGTCCGGGTTGAGGTTTGGATGAGCCTAGTGCGATGGATGAATCGCATCGTTGAGATACATGCAGGTGAGGATGGCAAACACGTAAGCCTGCAGAAATGCAACAAGAAATTCCAGTGCCGTCAGCGCCACCGTCAGGGCCAGCGGAATGACCGCGCCGAGAAAGCCGGCGGCGCCGAATGCGCTGAGGCTGATGACGAAACCGGCGAAGACCTTCAAGGTGATATGGCCGGCCAGCATGTTGGCGAACAGGCGTACCGAAAGGCTGATCGGGCGCGAGAGGAACGACAGCACCTCGATCGCGACGATCAGCGGCAGAAGAACGCCCGGCACGCCTTGCGGAACGAACAGTTTCAGGAAGCCCAGGCCGTTGCGCCAGAAGCCGTAAATGATGACGGTCAGGAACACCGTCATCGCCATGGCGAAGGTGATGATGATGTGGCTGGTGACCGTGAAGAAATACGGCACCATGCCGATCAGATTGGCGAACAGCACGAACATGAACAGCGAGAAGACAAACGGGAAGAACCGCATGCCCTCCGTGCCGGCGCTTTCGCGCAGCATGTTGGCGACGAATTCGTAGGAAATCTCGGCCATCGACTGCAGCCGCGACGGCACCAGGCCGCGCCCGCTGGTCGTCAGCAGCAAAAAGGCCGCGATCAGCGCCACCACGATGACCATGAACAATGCGGAATTGGTGAACGCGATCTTCACGCCGCCGATCTCGCCGAATGTGACGATATCGTTGATGGCGAACTGGTGGATCGGATCTACGCTATCAGCCTGTGCCGCCTCTGCCACGCCCCTCGTCCTTTCAATGCCACCGCTGGTCACCGCCAGCGCACCGTGCCATGGCGACCTTCAGCCGCCGTGTCAATCCTCGTCCGGCCCAGTGTCCGGCTTGGTTTCGATCGTCGCCATCTTCTCCGCCGAGCGCATGACGTTGAGAACGCCTGCGGCAAAGCCGAGCAGCAGGAAACCGATCATGCCCCAGGGCGTCGTGCCCGCCAGCTTGTCCAGCCCCCAGCCAATGGCCGCGCCGACAACAATGGCGGCGACAAACTCACTCGCCAGCCGGATGCCCAGCGAGAAACCCCTGGTGTCGGTCCGGCGCGGCGCAGCGGCCGCCTCATGCTCGCGCTGTTCGGCGTCCAGTGACCTGGACAGGCTGTCGAGCCGCCGTGCCAGATCGGCATCGGCCTTCGACCCGGATCCTGCAGCCGGCGGCACTCGGCCGTCGGCGCGCCGATCATTTTCCATCGCATCCAGGCGTCCCAAACCGACTTGAAGAATTCAGGCTGACATGCCGTCACCGGCACCGGCAACACCGGTCGAAACCGCGCGCACCATAGTTTTGGCCCCATGGCCTGTCAAGAATAGCCGAAATCTATCCAAGTCTTTGATTTTTCTCTGTTTTTTCAATTTTTTCGAACCTGCGGCGATCCGCCTTGGTGGCCGGCGCCCCGGCGTCAGGAACCTAGACCGCCTCGCGAAACCGCTCGGCCGTCTGCAGATCGACGGAAACCAGTTGCGAGACGCCGCGCTCGGCCATGGTGACGCCGAACAGCCGATCCATGCGGGCCATGGTGATCGGATTGTGGGTGACGACGATGAAGCGCGTCTCGGTGCGGCTGCGCATATCCTCAAGCAGGGCACAGAACCGCTCGACATTGGCATCATCCAGCGGTGCATCGACCTCGTCGAGGACGCAGATCGGCGAGGGATTGGTCAGGAAGACGGCAAAAATCAGCGCCATGGCCGTCAGCGCCTGTTCGCCGCCGGAGAGCAGCGACATGGTTTGCGGCTTCTTGCCGGGCGGCCGGGCCATGATCTCCAGGCCGGCCTCCAGCGGATCGTCGGATTCGGTCAGCATCAGCTCCGCCGCGCCGCCGCCGAACAGATGGGTGAACAGGCTCTCAAAATGGCCGTTGACGACTTCAAAGGCGGCAAGAAGCCGTTCGCGGCCTTCGCGATTCAACGTCTGGATGGCCTGCCGCAGCCGGTGAATGGCCGCCTCCAGATCCTCGCGTTCTTCCGTCAGCGCCTCTAGGCGGGTTTCGATTTCGCGAGCCTCTTCCTCGGCGCGCAGATTGACGCCGCCAAGCCGTTCACGCTCGCGCTTTAAACGGTCGACGCGCGATTCCATGGCCTCGACGGCCGGCAGCGGCGCATCGGCCTTAAGGCCGGCAATCTCGCGCAATTCGGTCGGCGGACTGTCGAAAGCGTCGTCGATCTGGCGAGCGACCTCCGCCTGGCTCTGACGCGCCGATTCCACCCGCTCTTCTTCGCGCGCGCGGTTTTCGCGGACGGCCGAGAGCTGCTCCAGGGCCTGGCGGGCCGTCGCCGAGGCGCTGCGATGTGCGGTCTCTGCTTCGGCCAGAACATCGGCGGCGGCCGTGGCGCCGGTTTCGGCCGTGGCCATCTCGTCCATCAGCGCCCGGCGGCGCTGATCGATGGTTTCGGGCTCGGCCGCAAGCTCCGCCATTTGCTGCTCCAGCTCCGACAGCCGGATTTCAAGGTCGGCAACGCGGCCGGCGGCACGCTCAGTGCGCGCCGTCCAGGCATTCTTTTCCTCCGCCAGCGCTGCAAGGCGGCGGGTGCGGACATTTTCCTCATTGACCAGGGCATCGGCGGCCGCACGCGCCTCGGCGGCGTGCGCCCTTTCTTCCACCAGGCGCTCCTGGATTGTCGTGCGCCCAGCTTCCAGCGGTTCGGTTTGTGGCAATGCAGCGTGGCTCTGGCGAGCAGTCATAAGGCCATCGGAACAGGCCTTGTTTTCCGATCCGATCCGCGACAGCGCCTCACCAATCGCCGAAAGCCGCTCACTGTGCCGGCCGGCCTGCCGCTCCGCCTCGGCCAAGGCAGCGCGCGCCCGATCTGCTGTATTGCGCGCCTCGCGCAGCGCGGCGCGGGCCGCCTGATCCTTCTCTTCTGCTTCATGCAGCTGGCTCGCGGCTTTCTCCACGGCTGCCGATCTTGCACCGACCGCGTCCCTTGCGCGGGCGATTTCGCCATCAAGGGCGGCAAGCCGGTTTTTCTGTTCCAGCCGCATGGCCGCCGCCGTCGGTGCACCAGCCTGAACGCTGAAGCCATCCCAGCGCCACAAATCGCCGTCCCTGGAGACGAGCCGTTGTCCGGGCTTCAAAGCGCCCGCCAATCTCCGGCCGTCGATCTGCGACACAATACCGATCTGGCGCAAGCGGCGGAGAAGTTTGTCGGGTCCGCGCACATGGTCGGCCAGACAGACGGCGCCGGCAGGCAGCGCCGCATCGTCATCGTGATTGCCCGGCTGGTCCCAGAAGCGCGGCGCGCCTTTGTCCAGCGAGGCTTCAAGATCATCGCCAAGAGCCGCCGCCAGGGCCGGTTCAAGGCCGGCATCGACCTTCAGCGCATCCACGACCGGCGGGAACTGATCGGTTTTCTCGATATCGAGAATGCGCGCCAGCGTGCCGGCTTCGCTCTCCAGCGCGGCAAGGGCGCGGGTCGCCTCATCGAGCGGCGCGCGGGCCGCGATCTCGTCCTTGCGGACGCCGGCAAGGGCGATTTCCGCGGTTTCGGCTGCCGTTTCGTGCGCGGTCAGCGCGCGCTCCGCCTCCTCGACCGCCCGGCGGCTGCTATCCAGCGCCATGTCGGCGGCGCGTTCGCTCTCAAGCGTGCCGCGTTCGTCAAGAAGCCCGGCGGTATCAGCTTCAAACCGGGCAAGCCGGGCCTCGCCGTCAGCAACGGCCCGGTCGAGTGCATTGCGCTCGGCGAGAACGGCGGCAAGCCGGCTTGAGAGGGTTGAAAGCTCCGCCTCGCTTTCCGAAACGATCGCGGCCAATTCCTCAGCATGGCGGCGGATATCTTCGGCATTGTCCGCGCCGGTCCCCTGTTCACCGGCCAGATCGACCTCTTCAGCCTCAAGGTGTGCTATCGCGGAGCGGCTTTCCTCGCCGATCTCACGCTCACGGGCGAGATCGGCGCGGGTCTGCTCGCAACGGCCGCCGATTTCAGCCTTGCGGGCCTTGTGGCGTTCTTCTTCCCTGGCAAGCTCGTCGGCCATCAACCGCATGCGTTGGAACGCCGCGCCAGCCTCGGCCGCCCGCTGGCGCAAGCCCGGCAAACAGTCTGCGGCGACGGCTTCATCGCGCGCCGATTTCGCCTGCATCTCAGCGGCCTCGCCCAAAGATGACGATGCGGCGGTCAGTGCCTTTTCAGCCTCGGCGAGCCGCGCGCCGGCGGCCTGCCAGCGGATCAGGAAAAGCGTCGCCTCGGCCTTGCGGATATCGCCGGAGATATTGCGGTAGCGCACCGCCTGCCGGGCCTGACGTTTGAGCGCGTCGAACTGACCGGCGATTTCGGCCATGATATCGTCGAGCCGCTCAAGGTTCTGTTCGGCGGCCTTGAGCTTCAGCTCCGCCTCGTGGCGGCGCGAATGCAGGCCGGATATCCCGGCCGCGTCTTCCAGGATCTGACGCCGCTGCGTCGGCTTTGCGGCGATGATCTCACCGATCTGACCCTGGCGCACAAGCGCAGATGAGTGTGCGCCGGTGGCGGCATCGGCAAACAGCAGCTGGACGTCGCGGGCGCGGACATCCTTGCCGTTGATGCGGTAGGCGGAGCCGGCCTCGCGCTCTATGCGACGGCTGATCTGAAGATCTTCGCCAGCCGAAAAACCCGGCGGTGTCGGCATGCCAGCCCGGTCGGCGAACAAGGTGACCTCGGCAGTGTTTCTGGCCGGCCGGTTGGCGGTGCCCGAAAATATCACGTCCTCCATGCCGGAACCGCGCATCGCCTTGTAGGAGCTTTCGCCCATGACGAAACGCAGCGCCTCGACAAGATTGGACTTGCCGCAGCCATTCGGCCCGACAATGCC
>Ga0224508_10003680_pt1 | contig 12652 bp, 11 predicted proteins | sample SF_Jan12_sed_USG_4_FD_170157 | JGI IMG/M metagenome (GOLD analysis project Ga0224508, IMG submission 170157) | Sediment microbial communities from San Francisco Bay, California, United States - SF_Jan12_sed_USGS_21 | ecosystem: Environmental > Aquatic > Marine > Sediment | place: USA...
ACGTGCATCCTCTCAAGCGAATGCAGGCATGATCTCCGGTGCAGGTATCTTCGTCGACGCCGAATCTATCCCGTATCATGCGTTTGCCGTCGTTGACGGCTTTCGCGAACAGCGGCTTTTCGCGGCGTTGCTTGTTCAACATGCATTCGGACTGTGCAATCAACACCTTCGGTCCGGTACCTTTCTTCTTAATCGCTTCTTTCAGCGCCTTGCGCATCTCAGCGATGTCATAAGTCCTGACGGTCTTCGTCCACTTGACCCCGACACCTTTCACAGCACGTTCGATCGGATGCTGTGTGCTGCGGTTTTCTGATGTTCCCTTGCTCGACAGCAAATCCTGTCCGCCTGTTGCCGCGGAGTAGTTGTTGTCGATGATGACAGTCAGGGCGTCACTCTTATTAAAGACGGCGTTACCGATGCCGCTGGTTAACCCGTTATGCCAGAAGCCGCCATCACCCATAATCGAGAGCGCGGGCCGGTCGCTTTCCGTGTTGAATGCCGCGGCGCCAGCAGCACCGAGCCCGTAACCCATGGTCGTGTTGCCAATGTTGAATGGCGGTAACGCGGAGAACAGGTGACAGCCAATGTCACCGCTGATGTGGAATTCACCCAGTTCTTCCTGCAACAACTTCAGGCTCGCGAAAACAGGCCGCTCCGGACAACCCGTGCACAGGCCTGGCGGCCGCGGTGGCACGTGCGGATTGATTTCAGTAATAAATTCCGCCACAACTTTCATCGGGTCCTGCGGTGCCTTGAATTTTGGATCGAACTGCTCGAGGAAATCGACAACGCCCGCTCTAAGAACCTGGCTTGTGTATTCACCGGCGGCTGGCAGCGCACCCTTGCCGATCAGTTTTGTATCAATGTCGGCCTGGCGCAGGACGGTGTTGATGTTTTGCTCGATGTAATTGGGCTGACCTTCCTCGACGAGCAGTACCGCACGTTTACCTTTGCAGAAATCGTTGATCTCATCATCAACGATCGGGTACGCGACGTTCAATACATACATTGGTATGTCCGTGCCGCCGAACGCATCCGCGACACCGAGCCGCTCCATCGTGCGAATCAGTGAGTTGTAAAGGCCTCCCTGCACGATGATGCCGAGGTCTTTACGCTTACCGTCGAATACTTCGTTGAGGCCATGTTCCGTGATGTATTCGATGGCTGCCGGCCAGCGCGTTTTCACTTTCTCCTGCTCGTGTTCAAACGATGCCGGCGGTAACACGACGCGATCAGTATCGCGCGTTGGATTCTCCATTGCTTCCCGCAGCGATAAATCCGGAGGACGATTGTCTTTTGCGACGAAACTGCCGTGAACGTGACAGGCACGCAACCGCATTTGCAGGAACACCGGCGTGTTGCTTGCTTCCGACAATCCGAACGAATGTTCGACCGCTTCGACGATGCTCGGAACGTTCGGGCGCGGATCGATCATCCAGATCTGGCTCTTCATCGCGAACGCGTGCGAGCGTTCCTGCATGATGCTCGAACCTTCACCGTAATCTTCACCGATGATGATAACGACGCCGCCCTTTACGCCACCCGAGGCGAGGTTTGCCAGGGCGTCACTCGCAACATTGGTGCCAACGGTGGATTTGAAAGTTACGGCGCCGCGCAGCGGGTAGTTGACGGAAACGGCAGCCATCGCTGCAGCCGTCGCTTCGCTCGCGCTCGACTCAAAGTGCACGCCGAGTTCCTGCAAGATTTCCTGCGAATCAGACAGCACATCCATCAGGTGTGAGATCGGTGCGCCCTGGTAGCCACCGACGTAGGCGACGCCCGACTGTAACAAAGCCTTGGTGATCGCCAGGATGCCCTCGCCCGCAAACGTCTCGCCGGCGCCGAGCCGGAGTTTTTCTACTTCTTTTTTGAACGACCGTTCAGCCATGCGACAAGTGTATACAGTTTGATTCCGGCAGGGGACCTGTGCGACGGGACCGGTTGGAACTCAGCGTTCACCAGCCCTGACGGCCTGCCATCATATCATTTTAACTATAAAATATTTATGCTTAAGTTAATTACCGCATTCACTCCATCCTGATACAAAAATTCGAGATTTGCGTGAATTACGTATCGCATTGTGCGCCGAGCTGAATAAAATGAAAGGCTCGGGAGATCCAGAGCGTTGATGTGAAACAAAGTCAGCACATCAAGACGGTTCCGTCCTTTTGCTACAACTGTGTCGCAGGCCCGTGCCTGATGAAAGTCAAGGTGAAGGACGGCGTGGCGTGCGAGATTCTGCCGAATCTGGATGCCGAGGGGATCCACCCTGCGAACGGCCGCTGTTGCGTCAAAGCTTATGGCGCAGTGCAAAAAACTTACAATCCCAATCGTGTGCTAACGCCCATGAAGCGCACCAATCCGAATAAGGGACGTAACGAGGATCCCGGATTCGTGCCTATTTCCTGGGACGAAGCACTGGATACGATCAGCGATCGGCTGGTGGCTATCCGCGAAAAAGGCCTTATCGATGACGCCGGCCTGCCCCGGGTCGCGGCGACGTTTGGCATGGGTGGAACGCCGGTCAGTTACATGGGTACCTTTCCCGCGTTCCTGTCAGCCTGGGGGCCAATAGACTTCAGCTTCGGCTCCGGCCAGGGCGTCAAATGTGTCCACGCCGAACATCTTTATGGCGAGTACTGGCACCGTGCTTTCATCGTATGCGCGGACACCCCACACACTCGTTATATCGTGTCCTTTGGCGCCAACGTCGAAGCAACAGGCGGAACCTGCGCCGTCACGCGACATGCGGACGCCAGGATTCGCGGTGTGAAGCGTGTAGAAATAGAACCCCATATGTCTGTGACAGCTGCGGCATCATCCGAGTGGCTGCCGATAAAACCGAAAACCGACAACGCCTTCATGTTTGCGATGCTGCACATAATGCTGCACGAGCATTCGCGTTACGAACTGGACCTGTCGTATCTGCGCGATCGAACCGCATCTCCTTACCTGGTCGGTCCGCGTGGACTTTATTTGCGGGAGCCCAAATCTCGCAAGCCATTAGTCTGGGATCTCGATTCGAAGAGCGCGGTTCCGTTTGATACATCGGGGATCCGGATCGCGCTCGAAGGACACTTCAAAGTCAGCAACGCAATCGACGTCGGCGCGGATGAAGACACTGCAACTTATGAAGATGTCGATGCCGAGACCGGCATGTCAAAGCTCGTTGCGCATCTTGCTCAATACACACCCGAAGGGGCGGCCGCGATATGCGATGTACCCGCCGCAACCATCCGCCGCATCACTGCCGAGTACCTGGAACATGCGTGCATTGGCGAAACCATCGAAATCGACGGAATGACCCTGCCGTTTCGTCCGGTGGCGGTAACGCTGGGCAAAAACGTCAACAACGGCTGGGGTGCCTACGATTGCGTCTGGGCGCGAACGGTCCTGGCCATGCTCGTGGGCGCGCTCGAAGTTCCCGGTGGAACGATCGGTACGACGACGAGACTCAACCGCCCGCAATCGAATCGCCTGAAAAGCGCAAAACCTGGCGACGACGGTTTCATGGCGACGCCGCTCAATCCGACGGACAAAAAGAACTGGGCAGCGACACCGGTCGGCCGCAATGCGCACACGACGCTGGTACCCATCGTCGGCAACTCGTCCTGGAGCCAGGCCCTGGGTCCGACGCACCTGGCGTGGATGTTCTCGCGCAATCCGCCGGATAACTGGCCCAAACCGACCTATCCGGATTTGTGGTTCATCTATCGCAGCAATCCTTCGATCTCATTCTTTGACACGGAAGAGCTGGCGGAAAGCGTTGCCCGAATGCCCTACATCGTTGCCTTTGCCTACACCCCCGACGAATCGAATCACATGGCGGATATTCTGCTACCCGATGCGACCGACCTCGAAAGCACACAGCTTATACGCATGGGCGGTACCAAGTTCGTTGAGCAACTCTGGCAACACCAGGGCGTGGTGTTACGGCAGCCGGCGGTGGAACCCTGTGGCGAGGCACGCGACTTTACCTGGATCGCGACCGAACTTGCCCGGCGCACCGGCATCCTGGAAGGCTACAACACCGCGATCAATCGCGGCGCCGGAGGGATGCCGCTCAAAAGCGAACACCACGATTTCTCGCTCTCTCCCGATACCGTGTACGAAGTTGACGAAATCTGGGATCGGGCGTGCAAGGCCGCCACCGCGCGTTACTCCAATGGCACTGAAGTGCATGGACTTGACTGGTTCGAGGACCATGGCTTCTTCGTCACACCCTTTAAACAACTTGACTGGTATTTGTACCCGACCATGGTCGAACACAATATGCGCTTCGAACTTCCGTACCAGGAGCGCTTGTTCCGCGTCGGCCAGGAGTTGAAAAATCGCCTGCACGAACAGGGCATTCACTGGTGGGACCAGCAACTGGAAGAGTACGCAGCGTTGCCGCACTGGTGCGACGTACTCGACACCTGGGACCGCGCGGTCGAGAAAATGGGAGCGGATCCGAAGGAATACCCGTTGTGGTTGATCTCCACCAAGAGCATGCAATATGCGTCCGGCAATAACGTTTCGATCCAGCTCATGGACGAAGTCAGCCGGAATGTTCGCGGCCATGGCCGTATCCTGATCAACACGGCGACCGCCAGGAACCTGGGACTGCAACAGGACGACTGGGTCGAGCTTCGCTCCCCGATCGCAAAGACGCGCGGCCGCGTCGCATTATCAGAAGGTGTGCGGCCGGACACGCTGGTTGTGCCCGGACAGTTTGGTCATTGGGCCACGCCGTTCGCCAAAGACCTCAAATTTCCCAGTCTCAACAAACTAGCACCGATGTCACTGGATCTCACCGATTCGACAGGTTCCGGCGCGGACATCGTGCGCGTCTCCATCACACCAGTGGAGCATGCGGCGTGACCCGTTACGTAATGGTCGCCGACCTGCGCCGGTGTGTCGGCTGCCAGACCTGCACGGCTGCCTGCAAGTTGGCGAATGGCACACCGCCCGGTGTGCAATGGCGGCGCGTGCTCGACATGGAGGTCGGCGAGTACCCGAATGTGCAGCGCGTGTTCCTGCCCACCGGCTGCCAGCACTGCGCCAATCCTCCCTGTCTCGACGTATGCCCTTCCGGCGCGACACAACAACGCAACGACGGCATTGTCAACATCGACTACGATGTTTGCATCGGTTGCGCGAATTGCGCGGTGGCATGTCCTTATGGTGCACGTTACGTCGTGGACGAGCAGCAATATGCGTACGGTGACGCCCCGACTGATGATGAAGTCGTCAACTTTAATCCCGACTATGTTGGTGTCGCGAGCAAATGTAATTTCTGCGTCGACGTGATCGACGAAGGCGTCGCCAAAGGCCTGACGCCGGGTGAGGACCCCGAAGCGACGCCACGTTGCGTCAACTCCTGCATATCCGGCGCGATGTCGTTCGGCGACATCGACGATCCCGAGAGTACCGTCAGCAAGCTGCTGGGCGAGACCCAACATTACCGGCTGAAAACGAACGAAGGTACATGCCCGGGCTTCTACTACATCTGGGACGGAGAAGAACTGTGAGCTGGGGCACGGCACACCGGCTGCAAAGTTTTTGGGATGCTCGCGCTGCCTGTAATTTTATCGGGGGAGGAAGTGGCAGCAGTTTGTTGTTTTGGGCTGCGCTCGGTCTAATCGCAGGACTGCCGTACGCGTCAGCAGCGCTGATTGGGCTGTTGCTCGTTGCCTTTGGACTGGTCATGGTCTGGCTTGAGATCGGCAAACCGTGGCGTGCATTCAATCTCTTCTTTCGCCCGCAAACCTCGTGGATGACGCGTGAAGGAACTGTCGCGCTACCACTTTTCGCTGTGGGAACATTTGCCGTTTTGTCTGCCGCGAATCTCCTACCGCCGCTTACATCAACGCCACCGGCAATCCCTGCCTTACTGACGGCGGTACTGGGACTCGCTTTTCTTTATTGCCAGCTACGTATCCTGAATACCGCGAGAAGCCTGCCGGCCTGGCGCGAGCCCTGGGCAATGCCCCTTATAGGCATCAGCGGACTCACCGAAGGATTGGGTATCTTTCTATTCTTGATGGCGGTCATGGGCATCGTGCCTGTCGCCTTCGTGCTCGTCGCCTGGGTGCTGCTGATCGCCCGAGCATTCTTATGGCAGATCTATGTCAAGGCGCTCCGAAGATCCGGCGCCCCTCGACCAACATTGCAGGCGTTCCGTGCAATGGACAACCTGTTTCTGATTGCCGCTCATGCGTCGCCGGTGGTCCTGATCACGTTAGTCATTATCCTGCCAGACCTTGCGATTATGCTGTTGGCGCTGGCTGGCGCCACCGCAACTTTCGGCGGCTGGTACCTGAAGTTTGTGGTCATTACGAGGGCAGCTTACATACCGAAGTTTGAAATTCCGACGCTGCCAATACGGGGGCAGCCTGGATCAGGGTGACGCGCGCTGAGACTTTTATGAAATGGCAACGCATATCACAACAGAATTACGGAGGTTGACATGACCGACAGACTGGAAATCGGCCTCACGCGCACCGCACGAATTGACGTAGACCAGAAACGGACGATCAGTTTCATGGGCGATGAAGGCCGTGTATACGCAACACCCGAGCTTGTAGGTGATATCGAGTACACCTGCCGCGACTTATTGCTCGAGTGCATCGAAGCGGGCCAGGACTCGGTTGGCACGCACATCGAGGTATCACATATTGCCGCGACGCCTCTTGGTATGTGGGTCGAAATCACGGTAACTGTGACGGAAGTAAACGGCCGTGGCGTGACTTTTGAAATCAGCGCCCGCGATCCGGTTGAACAGATTTGTCACGGTAAACACAGCCGCTTCATCGTTGACGTTGCGAAGACGCTTGCACGTCTCAAAGGAAAGGCGGAGGCCGCAGCCGCTGCCTGATCTGCAAGGAATTTATTAGCCGGGTCAGGTGCTGGAACGCTCGTCGATTACCCGCAACGCCTTACCACTGGACCGCGGCATGCCACCAGGTTCGACGATGTCCATCACTACGTTGACGCCGACATAGGCTTTGATGTCATGGTGCAACGCTTCTACCGCTGCGCGGCATTGTTCATCCGCCGTCGCTGGCCGACGCTCTACTTTGACAGTCAATTGGTCAAGCTCGCCCCGGTTTTGAATGATGAGCTGGTAGTGCGCAGTAAGATCATGTTGCTTCAGTACCTGCTCCTCGATCTGGCTCGGGAACACATTGACGCCGCGAATGATCATCATGTCATCACAACGGGACGTTACCCGATTCATCTGTCGCATGCCGCGAAGTCCGCCTGGCTGCAGGCGACTGAGATCATGGGTGCGATAGCGAATGATCGGCAGAGCTTCTTTGGTCAACGAGGTAAGCACGAGTTCACCGTATTCACCATCGGCAAGCACCTCCCCTGTCTCGGGATTGACGATCTCGGGATAAAAGTGATCTTCCCACACCGTCATCGCTCCGGACGCGCCGATTCCCTCGACCGCCACACCAGGTCCGATTATTTCTGATAATCCATAAAGATCGAATGCCTGTAATCCGCAGCGTGACTGCAATCGGTCACGCATCGCTTCGCTCCACGGCTCGGCGCCGAAAATTCCGATCTTCAGCGATGTTTCGGCAGGATCCATGCCCTCGTGCTCGAATTCGTCGGCGATCGCCAGCATGTAGGACGGCGTGCACATAATGATGTCCGGACGGCAGTCGTTAATGAGTTGTACCTGGCGTTCGGTGCGGCCGCTGGATACCGGTATGACGGTCGCACCGAGTGCCTCCACGCCGTAATGAGCGCCCAGTCCTCCCGTGAACAGCCCGTAACCAAATGCGACGTGTACTTTGTGCCCCGCTTTTCCACCGCATGCCGCGATCGATCGCGCGCACAAGCTGGCCCAGGTATCCACGTCGTTGCGGGTATAGCCGACGATCGTCGGCTTGCCGGTCGTGCCGCTGGATGCGTGTAACCTGGCAACCTGTTCCATGGGAACGGCAAACAGCCCGAAGGGGTAGTTGCTACGAAAATCTTCCTTGTTGCTGAACGGGAAACGCCGGAGGTCAGACAGGTCTGTGAAGTCCGATGGGTGGACCTCAAGGTCGTTACATTTGTCCCGGAAGCTCGGCACGTTCTGGTAAGTATGTTGCAATGTCCAGCGTAGTTGCTTGCATTGCAGTGCCCGCAATTCGTCAACGCTTGTCGCGCCAGGTGACGCGGCGGTTACCTCGTCATGTCTTACGGCCATCATCTTTCTCTACCCGTTCTCCCATACCGGTGCTCTGCCCTCCATAAACGCATTCAAACCCTCAACCGCATCATTGGTCTTCATCAGTTTATCGAGGTACAGCGACTCTACTTCAGCCAGTCGCTGGTGCACTTGTGCGCGGACTGCGCCACGAGCGGCCGACGTCGCGTGCCGCAATGACTCTGCGCTCAACGGCGCGAGGTGTTCGTCGAACCAGGCAATCGCAGCCGCCCGCGGATCGTCATCGATGCTGGATACCAGCCCGAATCGGTACGCCTCCTCGGCGTCGATACTGCGTCCGGACAACAGCAGGTCCTCTGCCCTCGCCTGTCCAATGCGAATTGGTAGCAGGCAGGACGCGGCAGGAGCAAACACACCAAGTTTGATTTCAGGCTGCCCCATTTTTGCGTCAGGAGCGACGAAAATCAGGTGTCCGGCCGACGCAACTTCGAGCCCGCCGCCGAGACACTGTCCGTGCACGGCAACCAGGATCGGTACGGGACTATCGACCATTCGAAGAATAAGTTTGTGAAAGGATTCGAGCATGGCGGCACACTGGTCGGGAAGGTGCTCTTCAACGCTCGCCCCGAAACTGAAATGCGGTCCCTCGGCGCTGAGCAGTATCGCTTTAAGACTCGCATTGCCTTTGTGCTCCTCGAGTGCGTTATCAATTGCAGCGATCATCGTGGCGTCGAAGATGTTTGCCTTGGGGCGGGCAAGTCTCAATTCGAGCAGCTGACCGTCCCGTTCGAATGAGGCATTGAGTGGCGTGTCGGTCATTCCACCGCCTCCGGAATCAGGATTGCACGACACTTCATGCGTCCGTCGTGTACTGCGTCGAAAACTTCGTTAATTTCCTCGAGCGGCTTGCGTTCAACGAATGGCAGCAGTTGCACGCGCTTGTCCAGCACCAGGTCGAGCGCCGCCGGGTAAAGTGCCGGTTCGCAGCCCCAGTTCCCCAGCATGCGGGCATCGAAGGCCATCAGGTTGGAGACCCGGATCTCGACTTTTTCCATCGTAAATCCTATGACGCACAGGGTGGAACCATAGGTCATCAGACCGAAAGCAGTGCGTTGTCCGGCTGCCGAGCCGGAACATTCGAATATGATGGATTCGGTCTTGCGTAATCCGTTTTCTTTTGCGAATTCGCGAACAGACTTCTTTAGATCCGGAAGTTGCAGCTCACTCGCGTTCAAAGTCAGGGCGGCACCGTAGTCGGAGATCGCATCGAGTTTGTTTTGATCGATATCGATGGCCACCACCGTGGCACCGAGTGCATTAGCGATTTGCACCGTATATCCACCGACGCCACCGGCGCCGATGACGATGGCGAGGTCCCCGGACGTTAGGCCGGACCTGGCCACTGCCTGGTACGGCGTGGTCACCGCGTCGGCAACGACGGATACATCCGCGAGTTTCAGGCCGGCGTCTTTCAGTCTGGCCTCATCGACCGGACAAAGGCCATAAGCGGGCACACCAACATGGGTGGCGAACCCGCCCTGAATATCGTTGCCGGGCATTTTTTGATTGGGACAAATCGCAAAGCGGCCGCGCTTGCACGAATCACAATGACCGCAGGGAATCACAGAAGGAACGATGACTGCCTTTTCCATCCACTCGGCGGTGTCATCAGCCGTTGCCACAACCCGGCCGCTGATCTCGTGACCCAGGGTCAACGGTAACGGATGGCGCGTCTGGACATTGTCGTAGTAAAAACCAAGATCAGTGTGACAGACGCCACAGCCTGCCACCTTGATGACGACCTCACCAGGCTCTGGTGGCAATGTGTCGAGATCCTCGAACACCAGCGGCTCCCGCGCGCTGTTCATTACCCAGCGCTGCGTTGTTTCCATCATTGTTCGCCCTCCACAGAATCAGCCTGATGGTTATCGATCAGCTCGAGGAGTACGCCATTCATCTTCTTGGGGTGCAGGAACGCAAATTCACCATCGCGAAACGGTCGCGCACCGCCTATGAACGGATAGTCGCGGGATTCGAGTTCGTCTATGGCCTGCGTTGTGTCGGGCACGTTAAAGCTGATCAGCATCACGCCCTCACCGCGCTTTTGAATGAATTTCGCAACGTCACCGTCCGGCGATGTCGATTCCATGAGTTCAAATCCGACTTCGCCCAACCAGTAACGTGCTACTTTGATTTTTTCCGGTTCGTCGATGTATTCATCGTCAGGTCCGGACTTGCCAAGCACCGGTTCCCAGACTTTGCGCGCCTGCTCGAGGTCATTGACGGCAATGCTGATGTGATCGATTTTGTTGACCTGCACTGTGATTCCTCTTGTCAAACGCGTCAAAACAGCCCTAATTCGAGCCGCGCTGCTTCACTCATGTATTCCGGTTTCCAAAACGGTTCCCATACGAGTTCCATCGTTACGTCGGTAACGCCGTCAACCGCTGCGATCGAATGCTGGATCCAGCTCGGGAGTTCTTCCGCCACCGGACAAGTCGGTGCGGTCAGGGTCATGATGACTCGCACTTCGCCCGCGTCATTGATCTGCAAATCGTAGATCAATCCCAGGTCGAATATGCTGACCGGAATCTCGGGGTCGTAGACTCGTCTTATCGCGTCGACCACCGCGGGTTCGAGCGCGGACGGGCATGTACCCTCCAGATAAGGCACGAGCATTTCGCCAGTTTCGACGGCCATTACTCCCACGGCCTTATCCGGACTCAACTAGCGTTTGCATAGCCACTCATCCATTCAACATTTCATATTTCTCGAGGAGTTCTTCCTCGGTTTCCTGAAAATCGGGATTCTTCACGATGCAATCATCGACCGGGCAAACGAGCTCGCATTGCGGTTCGTCATGGGCGCCCACGCACTCAGTGCATTTGAACGCGTCGATAATGTAGATAGGATCGCCAATGGAAATGGCTTCGTTGGGACACTCGACCGGACAGGCGTCACAGGCCGTGCAGTTTTCAAGAATTTGGAGTGCCATTGTCGCTTCTTCCTTTAATCACTACTGTCTAATTACGAGGCTTTTGCGAATCTGCCCTGGGCCTCAAGTTTTTCGTATCGATAAGCGCCCCAGAGCGCCGCACCGATCGCCCCGGCAAATGGTGAGTCCGGATGAGCTCTGGCAGTTACACCGATTTTCTGCTCACCGATAGATTCCTGAAGTGCGGCAATCAGACCGTCATCCAGGGCCAGGCCGCCGGTAACCAGTGTGATACCGTCGGTAACCTTGATCACCCGTAACAGTTTTGCCAGGCGGCCCGCCATCGCAAGATGGATACCTTTAATAATGTTCGGTGCCGAAATGCCGCGGGACACCATGTTGATAACATCCGTCTCCGCGAGCACCGCGCAAATGGTCGACACTGTCTCGGGGTTATCAGCCTCTTGTGACAGTTTCCCGATTTCGCTCTGCGCGATACCGAGATAGCGCGCGATATTTTCGAGAAACTGGCCTGACCCAGACGCGCATTGACTGGTCATGCGATAGCCGAGCACTTTACCCCGCTCATCCATTTTGACGGCACGCCCGTGCAATGCACCCATGTCCAGCAGCGAGCGTGCTTCAGAATCGAGGAATATCGCGCCTCGTGCATGCGTGGTCATCGAATAGAAATGACCGGTGCTGAATTGAATACTCTCACCATCACCGGTCGTGGCAACGTAATGCACCTCGTCGGGCTCAAGCCCGGCGTCCTGCAAAACGCTCTCATAAGCGGTTTCAGCAAGTTTGAACGGATCGCGCTGCCGTATTTTGTCGTTGCGCCGCGCCAGCCACTCGGTCTTGCCATTCTCAACACGAAACAGTGCAGTTTTGACAGCTCCTGTACCAAGATCGACGCCCATTGCAACAGTCACTGAAGTTCTCCCGCACGACGGGCAAACTCTGCGGCGCCAAGTGCACCCGTATAGATTGAATCCGGATCGATGTTGATGTGCACGTCGCCATAGTTTTCCTTGACGAGTTTCCGGAGCTCTTTCACGGCTGCCTCGTTCTTCGCCACACCACCCGTGAAAGTAAACTGATCGCTGATGCCGCCGGACCGGGAAATGATGGACATTGCGCGCAGGATGATCGATCGATGCAAGCCCGCCAGGATATCGGCGCGCTTCTCACCCATCGCCAGCCGATCCCGTAGTTCGGCGCCGGCGAAAACAGTGCATGTTGAATTGATGCGAACTTTTTTGGTGGCTTTCATCGCCATCGGGCCAAGCTCGTGAACGCCGACGTTCATTTCATCGGCAATGTAACCGAGATAGCGGCCGCACCCGGCGGCACAACGGTCGTTCATCTGGAAATTGACGACGATTCCGTGTTCATCGACCTGGATCCCCTTGGTGTCCTGCCCGCCAATGTCCAAAACTGTTCGCGTTTCCGGGTACATCAGATGTGCACCAAGTCCGTGGCAGAGAATCTCCGAGCGAATTTGATCTTTTGGAAACGGTAAGCGGACCCGTCCGTATCCCGTGCCAACGGAATAGCTTTCTTCG
>Ga0224508_10003681_pt1 | contig 12651 bp, 16 predicted proteins | sample SF_Jan12_sed_USG_4_FD_170157 | JGI IMG/M metagenome (GOLD analysis project Ga0224508, IMG submission 170157) | Sediment microbial communities from San Francisco Bay, California, United States - SF_Jan12_sed_USGS_21 | ecosystem: Environmental > Aquatic > Marine > Sediment | place: USA...
ATTAACTTGAACAGAACAATATTACGATATTATTGTGAAAACTGCAATAATATTCTAAAGGAAACAACAACAGCTAATCTTGGAGTTTCCAACGTTGAATCATGCCCTTTTTGTGGAACTCTACTGTGTGCATCATTAAAGAAGCGTCTGATCACTCAAATACGACACAAACCTAAACCCCTCTTCCAGAAAGCATCACAAATTCCAAAACTTACATTAGATATCCCAAAACTAGATTCAGTTTTACATTTTCTTACATTAGGACAAAAGATACGCGTATCAGGAATACATGCACAAAAAATCATAGAAAGAATATGCGTAAGGGCACAGCTTCCGTCCAGATATGGTGGATTAAATTCCAAAGTCTTGTTGATTGATGGTGCAAACAGTTCTGACCTGTATCAATGTGTAGATTTTGCACAACAATATGGACATGATGTAAACAAGATTCTTAACGGAATTATCTCATCAAGAGCATTTACGGTATATCAACTGGCAAACACAATTATCAAAGAATTACATAATGCAATTAGACAGTATGATGTTAAAATTATAGTCATAACTAATCTACTGTGTTACTTTACAAATGATCCTTATCTTGATACACATGAAATGAAAATAATACTAAAGGAAATTATCAAAACTCTAAACAAAATTCAAAACTGTCTTATTGTTGTTTCATTTGATATCCCTACACAATATGATTATCTGTTTTCAGAATTATTTTCTAGAACCATCAATATACAGCAAATTCATAATGCATTATCTGTACACCTTGATGATAACGGTAAGAAAAGTTTATTGTTACTAAAACAGGACACACTGAAAATAATTCCACAACACTAGGTGATTCTTTGGGCAGGACAGTTCCTTCTTTTCGTCATGCGTTACATCAAGAAGAATCCAAATGGAAAACATTTCGTATTTCACTTGACAAAAAGGATAGAAAATCATTTGATGAAATATTTACAATTTCCAGACTATACATTTCTGCATCCATGATGGCCTGCAGACCAATTAGGTTGGAACCTATTTTGATGAGCATATTGTTTCATCATTTCAAGCAAATTTCATGCCTAGGAGATGAATAATTTTGAGCCTATTTCCAAACGATGATCTGCTTGCCAAGGAAATCCAGTCTTGGAAGTCATTTGGGGATAGTCTACGATTAGAGGATCGTAAAATATTCAACAAGATGATTCAACAATGCTACAAGCATATTCGGGCTATCAATGCAAAGGGCGAACCATACACCACCGAATCATTGATGCTGTCTTTAATTTTGATTCAACATCAAATGATAGAATTTCTGGTTAATTCTAAAAAATGATTACAGGTTGGCTCTTTGATGCATATTGTCTAGATGATAAAATTATTTTATGGATAAAAAACAAAAAATTACATAGAATAGAAAAGCAGTGGACTCCATCACTTTATGTTGCATCTGATAGTAAATCCAAACTAAAACGATTAGAAACTAATTTAACAATCAAACCATTTGTCAAGCAGTTTAAAAGAGTTAATAAGATTGAAAAGGTCTCTGATCAAGAAGAATCCAAGGTTCTACAGATTACCATAAAAAAATCAACTGAGCTTGTCAAGCTAGCAAGAAATATTGAGAGATTAGACAAGTTTGGAGCTTATCGATTGTATAATGTAGATATCCCACCAGAGCAAATTTATCTTTATGAAAATAATCTGTATCCATTAGGCAAATACCAAATTAATAGTGATGCATGGAAGGAATTATCTGGCATTGAAGAAACTGACTATCCACTACCAATATTTACAAAAATCAAATTAACAGTTTATGCAAACACAAAACAGCATATTCCAAAATTTACCGATACAATAGATAAAATACAAATCAATGACATTACAATAAAATCAGATTCTGAAGAACAAATGATTCTTGATTGTGTTAGAATGATTCAAAGAATTGATCCTGATTTTATAATTACTGATAATGGTGATACGTGGGATTTTCCATATCTTGTTTATCGTGCATCTAAAAACAAAATCTTAGACAAATTGGTGTTTGGGCGTGAGACAAATCGTCCAATTTTAAATCCAAGGAGAAAGGGGACTTCATATTTTGCATACGGACAGATACATTTCAAGCCTACAGCAACCAAGCTTCTAGGCAGAATTCACATTGATCAGTCAAATTGTTTCATCTGGGAGCATGAGCATTCAGTTCATGGATTATACGAGATTGCTAGAACCTGTAGACTGCCACTACAGACTGCAGCTCGGGCTTCAATTGGAAAGTGTATGAGTTCTATACAGTTCTACAATGCAACACAACGTGGCCTATTAGTCCCATGGAAGCCAACAGTCTCTGAAATCTTCAAAACAAGAACAAAACTGTTCATTGGAGATAGGGGAGGTCTTATTTTGGAGCCAAGAATTGGAGTCTATGAAAATGTAGGTGAAGTTGACTTTGCCTCTTTGTTTGGAAATATCATGTTGCACAAAAACATTTCAGCTGAAACTATAAACTGTACATGCTGTCCTGATTCAAAATCTTTTGTTCCAGAACTAAACTATCATATTTGCAAACGACAGGGAATTGTACCGCAATCTTTGGAAATCTTGTTAAACAAACGACAAAGATATTCTGAATTAGTTGAGACAACAGAAGATAACAAGAAATTAGAAATATACAAGCAACGCAAAGCTGCTCTGAAATGGATTTTAGTAACATCTTTTGGCTACTTGGGATTCAACAATGCAAAGTTTGGAAGAATAGACGCTCACATGGCAGTATGTGCTTTTGCAAGAAAACTATTGTTAGATGCGATTCACACAGCAGAAAATGAAGGATTCAGAGTTTTGCATGGAATAGTTGATTCAATTTGGATTCACAAAGACAATGCAACAAAGAATCATTATGATAGTCTAAGAAAAAAAATTACAAAAGAAACTGGCTTTGATCTTTCTTTAGATGTGTATAATTGGATTGTATTTTTGCCATCAAAAAATAAAAAAAGGATTGCGGTTCCTGTTCCAAACAGATACTATGGAACAAAACACGACGGTACCATAAAGATTAGAGGTATTGAGACCCGAAGACATGATACTCCAAAGTTCTTCAAGGATTGCCAACTGGAAATACTAAAACTGTTTTCATTCTGCAAAACCATTACAGATGTAAAAGAAGCAATCTCTGAGGCAAAAACAATACAGGAAAAATATGATCAACGGCTTCAGTCTGGCAATGTTCCACTTGAGGATCTGGTCTTTACAAACAGAGTGACCCGTGGGACAGACCAACATAGGAGCAATACAATTCAGGCAGATTCCATAAACCAGCTAAAGTGGGAAGGAAAATCGATAGAGCCTGGGCAAAAGATAAGGTACATCATCACAGATTATTCAAGGAAAATCTCAAAGAGGGCAGTCCCAATTGAAATGGTAAGATCTGGATATGATAAAAGACGTTATTCTGAATTGCTAGATGAATGTTGCAGGTCTGTTATAGAACCGTTTGAATGATTTGTATAAACAAAAGCAAGCCTATCTAATGATCCGTATGGTATTGATTCAGAAAACTGATGATTTTGCCAAAATACAAGACATCAGAACCAAAATCTTCAATCAAGAGATGGGCTTATCAAACAGCGATATCTTTGATGAGGATGATAAGAAATTAGAACAATTCCTAATCATAAGTGAGGATGGAAACACTGCTGTAGGAACATTTAGACTGAGAGAGAAGGATAATTCTCATAAAATTGAGAGAATGGGGATTTTATCAGAGTATAGATCCAAAGGTTATGGAAGATCAGCCCTGAATAAAATAAAGATTTACTGCAAGAAGGCAGGAAAGTCAAAGATTGTTTTGGATTCAATTTATGATGTGAGGAAATTTTATGCAAAATCGGGATTTGTTCAGGCAGGTGAGGCATACTTGAAAGTTGAAATCCCTCATGTGAACATGTATTGCGACCTTTAGCTTTTGGATAAAATGGTTTGAAAACTATGCACCCCTGAAATAGACCAGTTCAAATCCCCGAGAACATTTTTGTTCCTAAACGAGTCTAGGTAATGAAACCCGATTGAACTTTTTCTAGTGCAGTTTTTCCTAAATTTGAAATATTTTTGTCCATTTTGTTAAGCATAGAAATCTTGAACAAATCTTAAATGCTAAAACCTTCTAGTACATTTATGGATTCAAAAATTGCAATGTTTTCAGTACTTGCTTTAGCAGCAATATTTGCAATGGCACTTCCAATGGATTCTGCAACAGCTCAGACATCTGATGTATCTCCTGATGGTGAAGGCGAATACAAAGACGGAGATCATGAAGGAAAATCTTGTCCATTCAAAAACAAAACAGCATCTGTTGATATTGGTTTGAATATCTAAATTTTCATAACTCTTTATCTATACGTCTAAATTTATCTCCGAATTAGTTACCTGATCCTTGGTGGAGTGTAATCGAATAATGACGTCCACTTTGTTTCTCAAAAACGGTTCAAGCCTCTACAAATTCACATCTAAGAAGAGTATCCTTTATGACTGACTCATTTTGAGAAAAAGAAAATGAAAACTACATCTATAATAAAATATGCTGGCATTATCATTTTATCTGGAATCACTGCTGCTGCATATTTTGTAATTTTTGTTGTTGCAATTTTGATGTTAGAATATCATACTATTTTTGGTTTAAGTTTAGTTCCATAATAAAGAACCGTGTTTTTAGTTTGGTACCACATGAAAAACAATTCCTTTAATATACAATAAATTTTCTCTGTTTTTATGCAGAGCACTATAAGATCTTACAAATTATTGACAGTTCAAGAATAGTAATTGAATTTTTTTGTCTTAAGAGAAATTGATATTTACCAGTTTATTTCATCATTCATGTTTTTTTAGATTTATCCCAATACGGGCATTAGACTACTTGCGCCCATGCGCGGTACAACATTATTAACAACTTTGTACCCATGACTTCTTTTTTGTAAAGTCATGATGTCAATAATCCACAATAATGTTATTTAGTAATTATTATTCTTGAGAAACTTTTTGATCATCATTATTCAAAATTGATTATATAATTTTCATAATGTGAAAACCGTTTAAAACAAGCTTTGCGTATTTAAGAGATCTTCTTGAACAAATCATGGTAAAATTTTTGCTATTAAATCGGGCAAGATCTATCTCCTGTTTTTTGCATAAATTTTTGCTTTAACTGATCTTGGTCTTGTCCTTAACAACATTCCACAACATGGACATGAATAACCCTCCCATTGTACAAAAATTTCACAAATATTGCATCTTTTTTGTCCACTTGCATACCTGTACTGATGTGCACCCCATTTTGCTTTGTATTTGTGACAAACACCTTTACAAACCATTAACAAGAATCTCCTTTTTTTCAGATTGTGTTTTTAGAAATTTTTGCTTGTATTTTGAGCTACGAGGAGTCAATCGTAGTTTGTAATTACAACATGGGCACCAAAAGCCATCCCAATGAAGAAAGATATTGCATGAATTACAACGTTTTTGACCAGATGTGTATCTCCCAATATTTGTGGGCTTTTTTGCTTTATACCTATGGCAAATACCATTACATGTAATACCCATTATGACTCGGCCTCACAAAAATTTTCCTTCAAATAACATTTCCAATTAATTAATTTCATCGTACCAATCCATGAATTGTTCTTGATAGTGTATAGATATCTGTAGTTGTAAAACTTTTTTGCAGCAAATTCATTTTTTTGCAATCTTTTTTGTTTTATGAAGAGCTTTTGTCCCCATTTTGAGAGTTTTGAGTTGCTTTGTAAGACTTAGTCCAACTTTAAAAAATTTGAATATAGAAAATACAGGAATTAAGATAAGCATAATAATATCGATCCAATATTTTTTTACAAATTTTTTGCGATTTTTTTCTTTTCTATATTTTAAGGCCAAATCTATTGCCAATAAAGCAACAATAGGATAAATCAAGATATCAAAGAATGGTTTCCATTCAGATGAAATTGAGATTACTGGGTTCTGTAAACCAAGAATGGAATATTCAAATGACAATATTCCTATAAAGAATACCATTACAATTACGAGAATAATAAAATCTAAAATTTTGTAATTCATTTCTTAGATATTATCAAATCTTTTTTCTTTTATATCTACCAAAATTTAGAAAGATTTCCTAAATTGGGGATAAAAATTGATACAATTAGGTATAAAAATAAAATTTAAAATCATTTGAAATGTTTATGCAATGTTTCATTTACAACGTTAGAGAAACTTATTGATTCTACAGTCCCTGATTAGTCTTGCCTGTTTTTCACGTAATTTCTTTAGAAGATCTTCCTCAAGTGTTACTGTTACTCTTTTTTGCCAATATTTGTCTCCTAAGATGAGGGTTTAGTGTGAGATGCTATTCCCTTTTTATTTTGGTGTGTATGTAATTTCTATCCCACCATTTTTCAAATTAATTTGTATTCTTGAGTACAAAACATCATAGAAAACTTCCTGAGATACTCTTCTTTTCCTAACTGGCAAAATCAAGTCTGCCTTTTGTAAATTCTTTAGTTTGCGGTAAACTGTAGTCTGTGGAAATTTTGTCTTATCAACTAAATTGTAACCTGACATCTCATTTTTTTGCAGTTCCAGGAAAACCCTGCGCTCTACATTATTGCCTAGCATTTGAAGCGTAAACAAATCATCGTAATCTATTGCTGTCATGATATGGTCACCTCAACAGATACTCAAGAGGTCTGTTCTCTGGTATTCTGAGCCTGTCAATAATCAACGCATTCATGGCATCAAGCAGTTCTTTGGTCAATAGATTGTTCTCTCCATACATTCATTGTTTTTTAGAAAATTTGACAAAGAACTACATCTCACCATTTTTACATTTTTCATCATTTCTAGTATACTATTAGTATACTATTTCATATATACTTTTAGTATACTGACCATCACATGAGTTGTGAAGGGAGTAGAGTTTGTTACCAAAGTTTCCAACATGGGAGACAAAAAGATCATAATCGTCCCAAAGCATTATCATGAATTGTTAAAGAAGCGCAAGCTTTTGGATACTGAGATCAGTGTTGCAATAGAACAAATTGCTTAGAGATTAATCAAAAGGAAGTTCTTTAATGAAATTAAATCAAACAGAACACAAATGAGAATAATATTATTTTTCTTGGCTCTGATATTGCTACCAATCTCAAATATCTTTGCAGAAGAATCCTCAGAAGGATGGGAAAGACTAGCAGACATGCCAGAAGTAAGATCTGAGATGGAATCAGCTGTAATTGATGAAAAAATCTATGTTATTGGTGGAATAAGTAATACAAATCGCATCACAGATTCTGTTTTTGTTTTTGACACTAAAGAGGAATCATGGAGTGTAGGAACATCTATGCCTTTAGAATTACATCATGAAGGAACTGCATCTTATGATGGAAAATTGTATGTTGTAGGAGGATATATGCAAGGTTGGAATCCAACTGATGCATTATTGATTTATGATTCTACTACCGATACTTGGACTCGGGGTTCTGATATGCCAACTCCTCGTGCTGCACTAACTGCAGAATTTGTAGATGGTAAACTATATGCTATTGGAGGATTCAATGAATCTACTCGTACTGAAAATGAGGTGTATGATCCTAAAACAGATTCATGGGATACAAAGTCTCCAATGCCTACACCTAGAGAACATCTTGCATCAGCAGTATTAGATGATCAGTTGTATGTTACTGGGGGCAGAGTAGGGCAAGAAAATTCTAACGCCAATGAGGTGTATGACCACACCACAGATACATGGAAGACATTAGAACCACTTCCAACAGCAAGAAGTGGGTTAACTGCATCACCTCTTAGTGGTGCAATCTTTGTTTTTGGAGGAGAAAGTTCTTTGTACACATTTGAAGAAAATGAGGCATACATTCCTGGAGAAGGATGGTTGACACAACAGCCAATGCCAATACCAAGACATGGTTTAGCATCATCAACTGTTGGAGAAAACATCTATCTTATTGGTGGAGGAGTAATTCCAGGTTTTAGTTTTAGTGCCATTACTGAAAAATATCACAATACAATAATTCCAGAGTTTAGTGTTTTTGTTTTAATGGTTCTTGCAATATCTATTGCAATGGTATTTTTGTTAACAAAATCAAAATTTCAATATAATTTACAATTGTAAGGTCTGGTTGTTAAATATCTACAAATAATTTGCAAAGTAACAAAACAATGAACTCATGTAAAGGAATCTGTACTAGATTCAAAGCAACAGGATACAAAGGAAGATATCGATATGAAAATGGACAAAAGCATTGTCCAGTATGTGCCGAGTTTTTAACATATCTGGGTGTAAGATGTCCTTGTTGTAGTGTAAAGTTACGAAGTACACCTAGAGGAAATAAATCTAGAAAAGAAATTCAAATAAAGAGAAACTGTGTTTGGCATTAATTGTTACAAAGTTAGTGCATAGAATCATGCATTGAATGCTTAGACATCAAATCTTGCATCTCAGTCATGTGGGATTGCATCATTTGAGTCATTTTCATGTTAAATTCATCTTCAGCCAATTCTGATGATAGTAATTCTTGCATCTCTTCTACATGCTTTGACATTATCTGAAGCATTTTCTGTTTTGTTTCAGGATCTTGCATCATTTGCATCATCATTTCCTGATTCATCATTCCTTGCATTCCCGAATCCATCATCATTCCTGAACCCATCATATTTTGCATCTGTTGCATTGCATCTTGATTTTCAGTCATGTGACCTAACATCTGTAGTCTTATGCTGGGATCTTCAATTATGGTATACATCATTTCCATAGCAAAATCATGATCATCTCGCATCATGTTACCCATTTCTTGAATGTGTTGAGGATCTTGCATCCACATTCTCATTGCTTCAGGGTCTTGTACCATAGATTCTATCATTTGTTGCCTAAATTGAGGATCTTGCATCATCGTATTTTGATTATTCATCATCATATTTCCTGAATACATAGGAGCTGAAAACAAAGCAAATCCAATTGCTAGTCCCACAAAAAATACACCAACAGTGATTCCAATCCACACATTCTGGCTTGCCATCAGTCAATTCTAACAAAAATCCCTATTAAAACTGAATACCTTACAATTGTAAAGTCTACTTGTTAAGTATCAAAATCAAGTATAGCATACATGTCTTCAGTTGTAATTGCAAAAAAATCAATGGTAATGATTTCATTTGCATTATTTTCATTGATTTTTCTTGGCATAATTTTTTCATTGGGGACAAGTTTTACAATTGAAGGAAAAGAACACACAACATATCTTTCATGGATTGTAATTGCGTATGTTGCAGGTCTATCAATGATTGTTCTGCCATGTACATTACCTCTTGTTTTCATCATTGTTCCACTAAGTATGGGACAAGGTTACAAGAAGGGTTTGACTATGGCATTGCTTTTTGGTTTAGGATTAACAATTACTATAGCATCTTATGGAATTGCAATTGCAGCAATCGGGCAAAGTGCATCACTAGACCAAGCATCTACTGTGATGTTTTTGATTGCAGGAGTTGCAGCTTTTATCTTTGGACTATCACAGTTAAAACTAATCTCTCTTAGCTTACCATCATATTCAGGAACTCCAAAATTTATTCAAAAACGTGGAGAGTTTGCAAAGTCATTTTTTATGGGACTGTTACTTGGAAATGCAGGAGTAGGATGTCCTAATCCGTTATTTTACTGGCTTTTAATCTACATTGCAGGAACTGGAAGTATAGAAGTAGGTGCTTCACTAGGAGTAGTTCATGGAGTAGGAAGGGCAATTCCGTTAATTTTGATGTCAGTTCTTGCAGTAATTGGAATTAATGCAACAAAGAGTCTCACACTCAAAAGAGAGTCAATTGAGAGAGCATCTGGATGGATGTTAATCGTCATTGGTTCATTTTTGATAATAAATGGCCTGCCAGAAGGCCATGAATGGTATGAGGAAACATTTGTTCATCAAGGATGGAACAATCTAATACAAATGACTCCAATCCCATCAGAATTTGAGATGGAAGAGCATGAACATGACCATATCCATGTTGAAGGTGCAGATTTCAAAATATTTTACACAGCTTTGCTAGCAGTACTGATATTGAGTCCAATTTTTGTACAATCTGTTCAAAGAATTAGGGAGATGAATGCATGAAAGATCCTGTATGTGGAATGGAAGTAGGAGAGAAAGGGGAAACACTAACTCACAATGGAAAAGAGTATCGATTTTGTTGTGCCAGTTGCAGATGGGCATTTGAAAATAATCCGGAGCAATTTGAAAATGAATCATAAGATAGAAATTTTGATGACTCCTTCTTGTGGAAATTGCAAAGTCGTAGAAGAGATGTTAGATGAGATGAAATTGTCTTACCAAGTAGTAGATGTAACAGAGAAACCAGAATACTTGGAAAAATATCCAATCTTTACTGCACCAGGAGTTGTAATTGATGACAAATTAGAGTTTACAGGCATTCCTAAAAAACAAGAATTACTAGAAAAATTATCATGACGTAAAATATTCTAGATTTAATTTTCTGTTTTTGCTTTTTCTATAATAGATTCTATTCTACCTCGGTTCTTTTCTTTGTATTGAGATTTGCAGGTATTGCAACAAAAGAATCTCTCAAAATTTGCAAACTTGAAAACATGTGGTTTGTTACCTATGGGGCCATCACACAAATCACATTTCATCTTTACAGACATTCCTGATTTTAAATCTACATCATGAGATTCATGACAATCACATGTTTGGATCTGTTTCTTTTGCTCATCTACAATATTTGTGGAATCTATCACAGGAGAGACTGATTTTATTAGTCCAATGTTGACTAATCTCTGATATCTAGCCTGAACTGTAGGTGTGCTGATGTCTAATTCTCTAGCAATTTGTCGAAAGGATTTTCTTCCGTCTTCTTGCAAAGAGGTCACTATTCCAATGTCTATATCATCTAATTCATGAGGCACACATATTCTGAAGGTTTTCCATATTTATGGACTTGACTTTACAAATGTAAAACCCACCACTAGAGACCAACCAGCAACTCCACTTTTTACTCACTAAAACAGTTCTTGTTGGTTAACAGACCAATAATCATTTTGCAAATAATCCCAATCTTTAAGCCAAAGATTGCTTAACAAAAAGCGGTTTGCACGCCAAATAGTGTTTACCGAGTATTGGCCACGTATTAGAATCGTTTTACTCTTACAGTCAAGAATAAAACAGGTTATGATTTTCGAATGCAACCTATTCCATTACATTTCTTGCATGGAAGAATTTGTTAGATTTTAGCTCAAATCTTGAGTTCCTTTGATGGCTCTTTTCTGTAGAGTTTTAGGTGACTGTAAAAACCAAACGCAAACAAAACATAACTCCAAATGTAAAATATATCACTTACATGTCCTGGATAATACGAATCATCAATGTACGAACTCATATAGAGTGTATCGGCAACAACGTCGCAAAGAAGTCCGAGCATCATCAATGTCCACAGAAGGTTAACCTGACCTCTGAAGAAAAGCATCATTCCAACTAGTGCAGGTGCTAAAATTACGCCATCTAAAACAGGGTAAATAGATATCATTACTATGTCTATAGATTCTATCTCTTCATCTTCTAGATCAAATGAAATGTAAAGGCATGGAACAACTACTACCAATGAAACAACAGATGCAGCTAGAATCATCTTTTTTGTGATGACTCGTTTTCTTGCCTTGAGATAATACACAGCAAATGCAAAAAATAACGGATAGCCAATAATATAGAAAATATCACTTGTAAATGTTGCAATGTCTTCAACATCATATTCATTATCATAAGCAAATGTCATCTCACCAACATACCAACTAGATACAGCAAAAGTCAGAAGGATCCACGCTTTTCCATGGTTTCCCTTTCCCTTGTATTTTACAGAAAGGATCATGCCAAGAATTATCGTGATTGCCGGAACTATGACATACAAAATGTCAGTTGGGTACCGATTTTCAATTAAAGGGTAATTCTCTTCATGTAACAAATTTGCTATTAGAAAAATAAATCCAACAATTAATAGAGAATATACTAAATTCTTTTTTTCAGTAAATATCTCATAACTGATACTCATTTTGTCCTCAAGACTATGTAAAATTCTTCCATTTGATCCTTGACACCAATGTCTTGGAATACCTGTTTGATGTCATCAAGTATGTCTTGATAACAATAGCCAAATAAATCGCATAGAATTTTTTTTAGATATTCTGGGTGATCTACACAATCCCCAACAGTAGCATTATAATCATCTTTTAAACGAGATTTTACTTTTTCTAATTCAGGAGTTCCCATTTGTAGCAATGCATACTCTACTGCAATTGTGACTAAATCTGATTTAGAACCTTCATGACTATCCATGAGATTTGATTGTCTACAAGTTTTTTTAACTTATTTATTGCATTGTTATATGAAAACAATTTTTTCATAATCCTATCTAAAGATGCGAAAAATAATAAGAATAGGATAAACTGAGCCTAAAAAATATACCAACAAAAAATGTATGAATCCCCATGGGCCCATTTAGTTCTTAAAGATTGGGGTGAAAACTGGAAAATATGCTTTATACAAAAAATACCTGATGATAGCATGAACAAATCTTTGCTAGCGATTATTGCAGTAA
>Ga0224508_10003682_pt1 | contig 12647 bp, 10 predicted proteins | sample SF_Jan12_sed_USG_4_FD_170157 | JGI IMG/M metagenome (GOLD analysis project Ga0224508, IMG submission 170157) | Sediment microbial communities from San Francisco Bay, California, United States - SF_Jan12_sed_USGS_21 | ecosystem: Environmental > Aquatic > Marine > Sediment | place: USA...
CGGTCTCGACCGGCAACGGCGTGCGGAAGCGTCCGTCTGCACCCGCAAATGTCCGTTCCCGAAAATAAGGCATGACGTAGAGGTTGAGCAGGCCCCAATCACGCTGCATTGCGAGGTTAACCATAGGCTGGCCGAGCTTTTCCTCACCATCGATGTCGGCAACCGCGTCGGTCTGATTGAGGATGTCGACGAGATGCACAGACTCCGTCACCCCCCAGAAGACCGTGTTTGCGCCGACGAGCAATTCGAACGATTCGGCTTCCCAGGCCCAGTACGCCTCGCGAAGATCCAGTTGCGACCTTTCTTCGTCCGTAGCGTCCCAGCGCAGGTAGGGAATGATCGAGGCACGCTGGTCATCGTCTGCATTCCGCCAGCGCAGTTCGACCGTTGCGGCAACCGAGATCTGTCCCGCCTGTGACTCCTGGCCCGGCCAGCGGGCCTCCTGAGCAAAGAAACGCGATTGCATTTCGAGATTTGCCGCGACATCCCAGGATGTCTCATCTGCTTTGGCCAGGAGCGCAGGCAACAGCAGCAGCAACAGGAGTCCTTTCATGTCTTTTAAATGCATCACGATTACCGCAGGCGGCTCAGGCGCCCCTTGACGAAGTCGTCCTCACCGAGACCAACGCCGAAGCGGTAATCCTGATAAATGAGATCCGTCTTCTTGTTGGTCTGCACATTGCTCATCGACAAGAGATGTGCCCGCCAGGCGCCATTGTCATATTGGCGATAGTCCTTGAGCTCGAGCACTTTCAGGAGATCGCCACGGCGATCGTAGAACTCAACTTTGCGAATCTGAAAATGGACCTGGTCGACCCAGGCAACCTGCTTCGTGTAGCCGGAATTTTCATAGCGCGGCAACCGCTCGAGCACATCGCACTGCAGTTCGCCGCAGGCGTCAGTGCCAATGTACTGGTAGTCGAACTTGTTGAGTTCTATCGCCGTGAAGTCCTCGAACGCGAACTCGGAGCCGACAAACGGCCCGGATTTGTTGCTCGACGAAATGCGCTTGACGCGTTTCAGCGCCGGAAGATAAAGCCACTGGTCGTCGGGGTCGAGAATCTTCGCGTGCGACAGCAGCGCCGTGCCTTCGATATCTCTCGGCGTGTCGAACAGCACGAGGCTCTTGTCACCGACGCTCTCGTCCGGCTTCTCCAGGGTCGATATGCGTAACTCGCGCCTGGATTCCTGACCCGCAGCATTGCGCAGGATCATTTGTAACTCGACTTCCGACTCGCCGAAACCGATGTCGGTCCGATCCGAGCGAGCGGCGATGTCGAAGCCCTTTTGCTCCGCTGTGTTCGCCTCGCCGGTCTGGCTCAGCATCAAGGCGAAGGCCACCAGTAAGCCGATGGATGTAACTGTCTTGAATTTCATGATCTTTCCTTTAGTCGTGTAATTTTGTCATTGGTCAGGCTGTCGACACCTGCAGGTCACCCTCGGCAACCGGCTCGTCTCCACGGTCACGCTTGCCCAGCAGCAGCAGTGCGGGCAGGAACAGGAAGTCGAGGAGCAGTGCGAACAGGATTGCGAGTACCGTCATCAGGCCGAGGTCGACGTTCATCTTGAACGCGGACGTCGTCATAACGAGGAAACCCGCTGTCAGGATGATGGTGTTGACGACGATAGCCACACCGACATTGCGGAAGGCGTAGCGGATCGAATCCTCGACCGTTAGCCCGCGTTCGTCGCGTGCCCGCACGAACTTCGACAGGAAGTGCACGGTGTCGTCCACGATGATGCCGAGTGAGATTGACGCGACCGTCGCCACCGAGAAGCCGACCTCGCCGACGAGCAGCGCCCAGGCGCCGAACGTCGTCAGGATTGGTAATCCGTTGGGAATCAGGCTCAGCAAGCCGAGGCGAACGCTTTGCAACGCGAACATCATGATGACGGCGATCGCGAGAATCGCGAGGACCGTACCTGCAATCATGTTCTGCATGTTGCGCTCACTGACGTAGGTGAACATGACGGCGGCGCTCGTTGGGTCGGCATGCATGTACGCAGGCCAGTTCTTCTGCTGCCATTGCGCCACGTCCGCAAAGAACGCTTTGGTCTCTGCTGTCGTCGCACGGCTGATCGTTGTCGTGACACGTGTCGCCGATTTGTCGATATTGATGCGGTCGTTCAGGTCGAGCCCGTAGGGCAACGACAATTCATAGAGCAGCAGGTATTGGGCGGACAACTCGCGGTCTGCCGGAATACGATAATAGGCCTCGTCATCTGCATGCATGTTGCGATTCAGGCGCTTCATGATGTCGGACAGGGAATACACATGCGTGACGCTGGGTTGTTGGCGCAGGAATTCGGCGAAGCGTTCGAGGTTCTCGAGGTATTCGGGTTCGCTGATGCCACCCGCATTTGCTGCGGGCACCGAATACTCGATCGGGTAGAGGCCGAAATGCTCCTGCACCTCGTCCGAATCGGTCCGGAACTCGATGCGTTCGTCAAAGTACTCGACCCACTGGTCGTTGAACTCGATGCTCGGAATAAACGCTATCAATGCCAGGGCGCCTGCACCGACGACCAGGAACAGCTTGCCATAATTGCCGATAACCGTGTCGGCGAGACGCTCCATCATGCGCTGCGACCACTCCGGCGCCGTTGCCACCCTGGTCTTGAATGGCAGCACACTGATCAGTGCGGGCAACAGCGTCAATGAGTACAGCCAGGCGGCGGCGATGCCGACAGCAGTGATGTTGCCGAGGTGCCAGTACGGCGGCGAGTCGGAGAAATTCAGAGCAAGGAATCCAACGATGGTCGTCAACGAGGTAATCGTCACGGGTACAAAATTGACCCGAACGGATTCGATCAGCGCTTCAGCCTTGCCCAGGCCGTCACGCATCAGCCCGCGTAGCGACAAGAGGATGTGAATCGAGTCGGCGACGGCAAGTGTCAGAATCACAATCGGCGCAGACATCGATATCGGCGTCAGCTTCACGCCACCGAAGCCGGCGACGCCCATACCGATCATCGACGACAAGGCGATGACGATAAGCGTAGCGAGTGTTGCCGAAAATGATCGGATTATCAGCCAGGTCAGCGCGAAGATGACAACGAACATCAGCGGCATCAGTGTCGCGCCGTCGCTCATGCCGGTTTCGGCGAAGGCGTTGTTGAGCATCGACACGCCGGTCAGGTGAACGTCGATGTCTGGGTACTGCGCCTCGATCCGGCCGACGAGGTCGCGTGCAAAGCTCACGGCCTCCGGTACTTCCATCAACTCCTTCTCAGGATACTGCAGGACGACATTGATCGCGGTGACGTCCGTGTCCCGTGTGAGCAGCTGATCACGCAGCAGAGGTTCGGCCAGGGCTACGTTCTGGCGTTCGCCGAGATAGTCGGCGTTCTGACTGATGGCATCGCTTACGAGGTCTTCGACAACGAGGTCGTCTTCAATCGCATAGGTGTGCTGAAAGTTGCTGATCGAGTCCACGCGAATTGCGTACGGTATCCTCCAGGCTTCCTCAGTCAGCCTTTCCACTGCATCGAGCGTCTGTGGCGAAAATGCGCCACCGTCCCGCGGTTCGAAAACAAAAAAGAAGTTATCGTTCTTGGTGTAGGTGTTCTGCAGGTTCTCAAAGGCCTGCAGCTCCGGGTTGGCGTCCGAGAAGAACACCCGGTAGTTGGTGGAAAACTCGAGTCTGCTCGCACCGGATCCTGCCGCTGCGGCAAGCGCCACGGAAAACAGTATTACGAGCCAGCGCCGCGCGATAACCCGTTGCGTCAACGCGGCAGCGAAACGATCTATTGCCTTGAAATACGTGCCCATGCTTAATCTCCAGATATATAGTTTGTAACCAATCGGTCATAAATTAAACAAAAAAACTCAGGTCCACGAGTCGATCAGATCATCGAGCGTCTCGCGGATTTCGCTGCCATCCAGGAACCCTTTCACCATTGCCGCGGACCCGGCCAATGTAATCATCAGCTGGCGCGCGAGCTTGTACGGATCCTGTCCCTGCCGGATCTCACCCGCCTGCTGCGCCTTGGCAATCATGTCGGACATGAAACGCAGGCGCTTGTCGCCGATGCCCTGCAGGGCGGCTTTGACTTCGGGATCGTGTGGTGAGAGTTCCACCATCGAGTTGACCATCATGCAGCCCTTTACACCACCCGAATCCTCGACAATCTTGTCAACCGCCGCTTTAATGTTCTGCAGCGGCGAGTCGGACTCGAAAGCCACGGACGCCACCTCGCGAAACTCGGTCTCCGCGTAATGTTGCAGCGACTGCATGAACAGCTGGTGCTTGTCGCCAAAGGCCTGGTAGAGACTCCCTTTGTGCAAGCCCGTGCAGTCGCACAGATCCGCCAGAGAGGTCGCCTCGTAGCCTTTTTTCCAAAAAGCGTCCATAGCGGCGCCGAGCACTATCTCTTCGTCGAATTCGCGGGGTCGCCCTACGGACCTATGTGATTGCTTTGCAGCCATTCGCCTGTCGCATTAAAAACCGAACGGTCAAGAATATACCCCCTGCCGTTTCAATTGTAAACCCCTCAGTCAAGAATCCTTTGAAATGGCCCTTTGGGCTGCTGCCGGAGCCCGGCGTCACTATAAATTCAAGCCGCCGCTGTCCTCAGGTGCCCGGAAATGCTAGCTTCTTGGGCCCGCGGAACAAAATAAGAAGATCCATGCCGCCAAACCTGCATTCACTACTGCTCGTCATCGTCATTCTGACAACGGCCGGGTGTGCACGTGAGCAGGACGAGGCAGTCGAAGCTGGCGACGAAATCGCACCGGAAATCAAGGTGTACAAGGCGTCCATGGACGGCGCACCTTCGACGATCGATCCAGTGCAGGCATCCAACGTCTATGCGAACGCCGTCGTGCTGAACGCCTTCGACACTCTGTACCGCTTCAAGTACCTCGCAAGGCCGTACGAGGTTACGGCGAACCTCGCAGCCGGCATGCCCGAAATTTCAGAGGACGGGCTTGTCTATCGGATACGCATCAAGCAAGGCGCGCACTTCATCGACGATCCGGTGTTCGAGGGCGGCGCGGGACGAGAAGTCGTGGCCGAGGACTTCGTCTATAGCATAAAGCGGCATTTCGACACGACGCAGCGGCCGCGCGGCGCCTGGCTGTGGCAGGGACGGGTCGTTGGCCTCGACGCCTGGAAGGATGCCGGTTCGGACTACGACGAGCAGGTCGAGGGGCTCCGCGCACTCGATCGGTACACGATCGAGATCCGCCTCATCAAGCCGTATCCGCAACTGGTCTACACGCTGGCGCAAGGCTACGCCGCCATCGTGCCGCGAGAGGCCGTGGAAACCTACGGGCGTGAATTCGGATCTCGCCCTGTTGGCTCAGGCCCGTTCAGGGTCATCTCCTACGACTCTGCAAGGATCGTTTACGAGAGGAACACGAAGTTCCGCCAGGAGCCCGTCGATATATGGGCGGAAGGCTACGACCCGGAGACACAGGGTCACATCGGTGTCGAGGCCATCCATGGCCGATCGCCACCGTTTATCGACCGCCTCGAGATTCACTTCATCGCCGAAAACGCCGCGCGTTGGAATTCGTTCACAAAAGATAATGAAATCCAGTATCTGACGGTGCCGAACGAACAGTTTGACAACATCCTGGCGTCGAAGGACCCGATCGTCGCCAATCCCGAGATCAGCGAGAAGTACCATATGCGTCACAGTGTTGAGTCGGGCTTCGTGTTCATCAACTTCAACATGGACTTCCCGGAGTTCGGCTATAACGACGACCCGGAACGGGAGCGACGCAACAAGGCGCTGCGCTGCGCCATCATTAAAGGGTTCGACTGGGCGCGCCGCAACGAGAGTTTCTATTTCGGGCTGGGGCGCGTGTTTCCGGGCATCATCACGCCGGCCGTGCCCGAGTTCGACCCCGAGCTTTCCGAAGAGAGCGTAACGCTTGACATCGATGGCGCGAAGAAGCTGCTGGCCGACAACGGCTGGAACGAAGACACCATTCCCGAAATGGTTTACGGCACCACGGCCGGCGTCAGCCAGCGCATGTTTTACGAGCAGTTCCGCGGCTTCATGAAGAAGATAGGCTACCCGCCGGGCAAAGTCGTGCTGAAGCAGTACGCGACCTTCGGCGACTTCGTCAAAGACACCTCCAACAGCCGCCTGCCGATCGTTTCCAAGGGCTGGTCCCTGGATTATCCCGATGCCGAGAACACGCTGCAGTTGTTCTACGGGCCGAATGGATCACCGGGCTCGAATGACGCCAACTACAAGAATCCGGAATACGACCGGCTTTACGAGCAGTCCGCGGTCATGCTGCCATCGCCCGAGCGCACGGAAATCTACCGGCGGATGAACCAGATGGTGATCGACGATTGCATCGCGATATCGGGCCTGTCACGTACCCGGATCTACCTGTGGCACAAGAACGTTATCGCCATGCCGGACCGGGAGATCGTGAGCGGTTTCTATCTCCGTTTCGTTGATATCGCAGCGGAGGACGGCTGAGCATGGACGTCCTCAAGTACGCGATCCGCAAGCTTGTCGGTGGTATCCCGCTGATCCTCGGCGTGACGTTTGTCAGCTTCCTGTTGATGGTGTATTTCGGGCCTGATCTAACCTTCGAGATGCTCGGCAAGAACCCGACGCCTGAGCAGATCGCCGAGGTTCGCAAGGAACTCGGCTACGATCGGCCATTTCTAGTGCGCTATGCGGAGTACCTGAAAGAACTGGCCACGCTCGACTTCGGCTTGTCTGACTCGAGTGGCGAACCGGTGAGCGCCATGCTGCTCCGGTCGATACCCATTTCGCTGGCGCTGGTCACGCCGGGGTTCATTCTCGGCAACCTGCTCGGGGTCTTGCTGGCGCTCGTTGCCGCGTATCACCGCAGCGGCTGGATCGACAAAGCTATCATGGGATTCTCGGTCGTCGGCATGAGCATCAGCTTCCTGATCGTGATCATCGCTTTCCAGATCCTGCTGTCGTCCAGCTACGGGCTGAACCTGTTCCCGGTGCGGGGATGGAACGTCCACAGCTTATACGACTACGTCATGTACGTTACGGTGCCGACGCTGGCATCCGTATTCGTCGCGCTGGGCTACAACACGCGTTTCTACCGCGCTGTCATCGTCGAGGAGATGACGCGCGATCATGTGCGAACCGCGCGCGCCTTCGGCATCCGCCCCGGCAAGCTGCTGTACAAACACATCCTCAAGAATTCCGCGATACCGATCATTACGCGCATCATGTTCTCGATCCCGCTCGTCATCGTTAGCGGCAGCCTCTTGATCGAGAGCTACTTCGGTATTCCGGGCGTCGGCAAGGTTACCTTCGACGCCATCACGACCGGCGACCAACCGGTGCTCAAGGCCGTCGTCGGCCTGACGGCCGTGCTGTTCGTGATCACTCTGCTCCTGACCGACATCATGTACCGGGCCGTGGACCCCAGGGTGTCACTCAAATGAGTGCCGTGACGGACAAAATGATGGATGTGCCGGCCGTGAACGAACATCACGAGTCCATCTGGGGCAAGGCGCTGTACAAATTCCGTCGCGACCGCACCGGCATGCTCGGCCTCGGCATCGTACTCGTCTATTTCGCCGCCGCGCTCGGCGTCTGGTTCGGGATCTGGGGTACCGAATGGAGCGACGTCGAAGGCCCCAAGTGGGGCGCGATGAGCGCGGAACACTGGTTCGGCACCAACATCATCGGCCAGGACATCTTCCAGCGCAGTCTCTACAGCACCAAGACGGCGTTCGAAATCGGCCTGATCGTCGCGGTGCTCTCGACCTTGCTGGGCGCGCTGCTGGGTGCTCTGGCCGGTTTTTTCAGCGGCACCTGGATTGATGCCGTCATCCTTTGGCTCAAGGGCGTGCTCGACTCGATCCCGTTCTACCTGTTTGTCGCCGCCGTCGCGTTTGCACTCAAGGGCAACCCCTGGGCCATGCACGTCGCGATGGTCTCGACATTCTGGACAACCACGGGACGACTCGTGCGCGGCGAGGTCATCAAGCTCAGAAACTTCGAGTTCGTCGAAGCCTCGCGCGCGATCGGCGTGCCGCAGCTCACGATCATCTTCCGCCACATCGTGCCCAACACGTTCCACATCCTGCTCGTGCAGGCGACGATCGTTTTCGTCGCAGCCATCAAGTCCGAAGTCATCCTGAGCTTCCTCGGCCTCGGTGTGCAGGACGGCGTCAGCTGGGGCCTGATGATCTCCGAGTCGACGATGGAAGTGCTGGCCGGATTCTTCAACAACTTCGCCTGGGCATCGATCTTCCTGTTCGTGCTCGTGATGGCATTCAACATGTTCTCCGACGCGCTGCAGGATGCGCTGGACCCGAAAAAGGTGGCCGAGTCATGAGTTCGCGTGACGAACAACCCTTGCTCAGCGTTCGCAATCTCGTCATCGAGTTCACGACACGCTACGGGCCGGTGCGTGCCGTCGATGGCATCAGTTTCGATGTTTACCCGAACGAGACACTGGGCATCGTCGGCGAATCCGGCTGCGGCAAGACCGTAACAGGACTGTCCCTGCTGCGGCTCATTCCATCGCCACCGGGGCGTATCGTTCGCGGCGAGATCCTGCTTCAGGGTCGAGATCTGACCCAGCTTTCCGAGGACGAGATGCAGATGCTGCGAGGCGACGAGATCTCGATGATTTTCCAGGAACCGATGACCGCGTTGAATCCGGTGCTGACGGTCGGTACGCAGATGGTCGACGTGCTGACACGGCACAGGAAACTGACTCGCAAGCAGGCGAAGGTTGTCGCGATCGATATGTTGTCCAAGGTCGGCATTCCGGTACCCAACAAACGCATTGACGAATACCCGCACGAGATGTCCGGCGGTATGCGCCAGCGCGTCATGATAGCCATGGCGCTTTCGTGCAGCCCGAAACTGCTTATCGCTGACGAACCGACGACCGCGCTCGACGTGACGACCCAGGCGCAGGTGCTCGAGCAGATTGTCAAGCTGCAGGACGAGTTTCAGATGGCGGTCATACTGATTACGCACGATCTCGGCGTCGTCGCGGAGACCTGTCAGCGTGCATTGGTCATGTACTGCGGCGAAGTCATCGAAGTCGCTGACATCGAGTCCCTGTTCGAACGGCCGCGTCACCCATACTCGCGCGGGTTACTCGATTCAATCCCCAAGCTGCGCGAAGAAAAACTCGCCGAGTTGCCGATCATTCCCGGGATGGTTCCGGATCTCATGCACCTGCCGCCGGGCTGCCGATTCGGGGATCGCTGTTCGCGCGCTACCGACGAGTGTCATCTGCAGCGGCCACAGCTCGACACAGGCGCAACGCTACGAAACGCCGTGGCTTGTTTCCGCCCGCTGGACTGAGGAGCTATACGTGTCGCAATCCCTGCTCAAAGTCGTGGATCTGCAAAAGTATTTTCCCGTGCGGGGTGGTCTTCTGCACCGCGTGAAGGCTCAGGTGAGGGCCGTCGACGGCATTAGTTTCGAGCTGCAGCGCGAGCGCACGCTCGGTCTCGTCGGCGAGTCCGGCTGCGGCAAGTCCACACTGGGCCGTGCCGTGCTGCGGCTGACAGAGCCAACCGGCGGCGACGTACTGTTGAACGGCGAGAGCGTGATCGGTTTGTCGAAGGAGGAACTCAAAGCGAAGCGCCGCGAGATGCAGATCATCTACCAGGATCCCTACGCGTCATTGAGTCCGCGGCGCCTCGTCGGCGATACGATCCGCGAGCCTCTCGACGTGCACGGAATTGGCACGCCGAGCGAGCGGCGTGCGAAAGTCGATGAGTTGCTCGACATCGTCGGGCTTCGCAAGCAGGCCCTGTCACGCTACCCGCACGAGTTCTCAGGCGGTCAGCGGCAACGCATCGGCATTGCGCGTGCGCTGGCGCTCAACCCGAGCTTCATCGTTGCGGACGAGCCCGTATCCGCACTGGACGTTTCGGTGCAGTCACAGGTGCTCAATGTGATCGCCCGCTTGCAGCGCGAACACGGCATCTCGTTCCTGTTCATTTCCCATGACCTTGCCGTCATCCAGCACGTCAGCGACGACGTTGGCGTGATGTACCTCGGTCGGCTGGTCGAGTTCGCCTCCAGCGTCGACCTCTATCGCGAACCCAAGCATCCCTATACGCGTGCGCTGATGTCGGCTATCCCGGTGCCGGACGTCAAACGCAAGTCAAAGCGCATTGTCCTCGGCGGCGACGTACCGTCACCAATGCACCCGCCAGGCGGCTGCCCGTTTCACCCGCGCTGCCCCGATGCCATGCCACAGTGCAAGGAGGTCGTGCCGCCGAAAGTGAATACAGGTACGGCGGACGAGCCGCACTTCGTGCGCTGCCACCTGTACTCGGATGCCGGCCCGCCCGGAGTCGAGTAAATCCTGCACACCAGGTCTCGGGAAGAGCGGGTGCGAGAGAAAGTAATTGCGTGCATCGAATCGCAGCGGCGATTTGCGATACAAGTCTCAACGCTCGTGCGGCTGTTCCACTATCTTGGTAGCACTTTCATGCTGATCAAAACGTGCCGTGAACTCCAAAGTACACCCGCTCTTCGCTCTGTTGGTCGTCGTCCTTGTTCTTCTCGCAGTTATCGTTGGGATGTGGGGTAGTGGACAGGCGAAACAGATCGGCGGCCCGGCTCAACTGCTTATTGATCCTTCCGGCCATCTTTACGTACAAATACAGAATTTTCTACTGGAGCACGATCCAGACGGACGCTTTGTAGAGCAACACGATCTATCCAAACTGGGAGTCGAACGCACTCTCGGTGCCATCAGTTTCTTCTCCAATGGTGAAATGTTGTTGCGACGCGGCGGGGACACGCGCACGTTACTGGACAACATCCGTGCATACTTGCGCCTTTCCAACGCGAGGCCACTGCGGTCCGCCTCAGCAGAGACCGGCATCTACCGTTGCAACCTGCGAACCGATGCATGCCTGCCCTTCGGTTCGGAGCTTATCGACTTCAATGCGGCATTTGGCATGTTTATTGATACGCGTACCGATGACGTCTACATCAGTGACACAACGCGGCACGTACTGCGCAAGTACTCGACGGATGGCGAATGGCTGGGTGAGTCTGTCGATGACTTCCGATTTCCGAATCAACTGCTCGTTTACGATAATCGCTTGTACGTGGCAGATACCAATCATCACCGGATTCGTGTCGTCGAGCCGCGCACAGATGTGTTCGGCACCGAAATTTCATCTGTTGATGTCATGCCCGCCGAGGCGCAACGCAACAAGCAGATATGGCCGACACATATTGCGCGTGTGGGCGACGAGTGGTGGATCAACAATATGCGCACGAATATGAACGACGGTGACATCTACATATTTGATGAAAATTGGGTCTTCCAGACCAGGGTAGGCCTCCCCGCGGGTGCTGATCCGATAGCGATAAAGGCGTTCCGCGGTGAAGTGCTGGTCAGCGACTGGAACAATGACCGCATTCATCGCGTGGCGACAGATGGACAGTTGCTGGGTGATTTCGAATCGACGGGCCTGCAGGACGTCATCGCTGACTCGCTAACGTTGCGGTGGCAATATCAGGCTTATGCAGTTTTCTCTGTCGTTGTGTTTTTTCTGGTCGTCGTTGCGCTGTTAATCAAGGGAATAGCGACGCCGTCATCTCGGCAAGGCCACGGAAAGACGCCACGACTTCCAGTGCCCAACGAATTCCCGGACAGAATGATCTGGATAAAGCCGGACGTCAAAGTTGTTCGAAAAATCAGGCTATTGACACGCATAATCGGTGCCTGCCTGATCTTGATTGTCCCTTTGACCGCCTACCTGGTAGCGACATTCGATTGCCCTCCGGTCTTGTCCGTATTCATCCCGCCGATCATTGGTATCGTATTTATCTCTCTGTTGCTTTTGTGGGCGAATCGAACGAACGTTGACACGGCGATAGGGCTGCATGGCAATAACATCACGTTGCGTGACCACTCGGGTCACGATAAGACTATTCCAGTCGATACGGTCATCTACAATGAGACAGCCATCGCGTGCCCGGACATGGCCGTCTTCCTCGGCCGGCCACAATTGCCGCTCTACGATCCAGAGGTCCTCAAGGCGCAGGTCTTTCCCCGGCTGGGTGATGCGCAATCCGTGTCACCCTGGGAGATGCAAATAGCGCTTATCCGTATGCGGCACCCACACGGCTGGATCGCCTTGATTACTTTTTTTGGCATTCTGTCTGTCGGCCTGTGGATGCTGATCACGCACATCTTCTAGTTGCTCCTGCAATGTCAACACGCGCTCGGTAATAATATAATCGGGGTATCGTCCGAACCCCGGGTTAATTGATTGCTCGACTGGGCAAAGCATGGATTTCAAAGACTATTACAAGATCATGGGTGTCGCGCGCGATGCCAGCCAGGATGAGATCAAGCGGGCCTACCGTAAGCTGGCACGCAAGTATCATCCCGACGTCAGCAAGGAAGCCGATGCCGAGGCGCTCTTCAAGGACCTCGGGGAAGCCTATGCCGTGCTCAAAGACCCTGAAAAACGTGCGGCCTATGATCAACTGGGTGCGAACTGGAAAGCGGGCCAGGACTTCCAGCCTCCCCCTGACTGGGACGCCGGGTTTGAGTTCAGCGGCGGCTTTTCCGGTGCCGATACAGCAGCTTACAGCGATTTTTTCGAATCCCTGTTTGGCCAGGGTTTCACTTCGGCACAGCATGATCGCGGGCAGGCCGGTATTCACGCGCACGGTGAAGATCATCA